>Ga0299906_10001290_pt1 | contig 21601 bp, 16 predicted proteins | sample RVTome_14_FD_200259 | JGI IMG/M metagenome (GOLD analysis project Ga0299906, IMG submission 200259) | Soil microbial communities from uranium-contaminated site in the Upper Colorado River Basin, Wyoming, United States - RVT145D125 (version 2) ...
TCCGTTCTTCATTCCCCCGGTCCTCACCGCGACCGCCTGGGGCATGCTCGCGGCGCCTCGCGGCGGGCTCATCAACCTGGGATGGGCCGGTCTCACGGGATCCTCGGAGCCTCTGGTGAACATCTACTCATACGGCGGAGTCGTCTGGCACATGATGCAGTACACGACGCCGTTTCTTTTTCTTCTCTTCGCCACCGCGTTCCGGTCCATGGACCCGTCCCTCGAGGAGTCGAGCCGGATGTCGGGCGCTTCCTCCTGGGCGACGTTTCGCCGGGTTACGCTCGCGCTGATGCTTCCCATTACCACCAGCGCCTTCATCCTCGCTTTCATCCGCGGAGTCGAAGCCTTCGAGTCCCCGATGTTCTTTGGAACTCCCGCCCGCATCCACGTTCTCACCACTGAGATCTACAACTTGATCCACCACGACACCGAGCCCGACTACCAGCAAGCGACGGCGCTCGCCCTCTTCGTGATGGCGCTCCTCTCTCTCCTCATCGTCTGGCAGTGGCGTCTTCTGGGCTCACGAAGCTTCCTCACCGTCACCGGCCGGGGCTATCAGCCCCGGGTGACGACCCTCGGACGCTGGCGCTTCTTGACTCTCGGCATCGCTCTCGCATTCATCGCCGTGACGGTGGCGCTTCCCGTCGGCCAGCTCGCCCTCGGATCGTTCTTCAAGTTCTTCGGCTTCTATCGGAGGGATATGCTCACTCTCCAGCACTACCGCGAGGTCTGGGAGAGCCGCCTCATCTTTCGGGCGCTTTCGAACACGCTCCTCCTCGGCGTCTCCGGCGCCACTGCCACGATGCTGCTGGGCTCGGTCGCCGCCTACGTCGTGGTGCGCACGCGGCTCCCCGTGAGGCGCGTCATCGAGGCTCTCGCCTGGCTTCCCTGGATGATGCCGGGAATGGTCCTCGCCGTAGGCCTCCTCTGGGCCTACGCCCTTCTCCCGGGACCCTTCGCGCTTTACGGAACGAGGTGGGCCCTTCTCATCGCCTACGTCACGCTTTGTCTCCCGCTCGCGGTTCGGACGATGGCGGGGGCGCTCTCCCGCATCTCGGCCGATCTCGAGGAGTGCTCGCGGGTCCACGGGGCGGGCTTCTGGACCACGTTTCGGAAGATCCTTCTCTCCCTCTCCTGGCCGTCCTTCGCCGTCGGCTGGATCTTTTTGTTCTTCATCATCCTGCGCGAGCTCTCCGCCTCGATCCTGCTCTACGGTCCGGGGAGTGAAGTCTTGTCGGTGGTGGTGATGCGCCTTTGGAGCGAGGGGAAAGCGGAGGAGGTGAGCGTGGTCGCGCTCTTCATGCTTCTTTTCGTTTTCGCCTTCCGCTTCCTCGAATCGCGCATGGTGAAAACGCATGAGGTGGGTTCATGGTGAAATCTCTAGCGGTCACGCTCCTCGCAGCCGGCCTCGCTCAGAGCCCGGCGGAGTGGCAGCGGGTGGTCGAGGCGGCGAAGCGGGAAGGTCGGGTCGTCCTCTACAGCGCCCTCGTCGGAGCGCCGTCGACGGATCGCATCGCGCAGGCCTTCGAGGCGAAGTACGGGATTCCGGTCGATACGCTCGAGGCGCGGGCGAGCGAGCTTCTCGAGCGCGTGCGCACCGAGCAGGCCTCCGGGCGGTCGCTGGGCGACGTCTCCTACAACGGCTCGACCGCGACCGAGCGGCAGATGGCGGACTCCGTCTTCGTCCCCCACGGCGGGCTTTCGAGCGGGTCGCGTCTCGTAGCACCGTTCACCAGTGACGGGACGAGAGTCCCGGCTTTCGTCATCCATTTCGGAATCCTGGTCAATACCGAGCTGGTGAAGCCTTCGGACGAGCCCAGGAGCTGGAAGGATCTCCTCCTCCCTCGATGGAAGGGGCAAATCCTCGCGGACGACGTGCACCCCGTCGGCAGTGGAAGCCTCTTCTTCCAGGCAACGTACGGGAAGCTCGGCCGAGAGTTTCACGAGAAGCTCGCGGCCCAGGACCCGAGTTTCACCCGCGACCCTCGCGGAAGCCAGAGGCGCGTCGCGCGGGGGGAATATCCGATCTTCCTCCCCTCGAGCCTTGCCGCGATGAAGGAGCTCGAGGGGCTGCCGCTCAAGACCGTCGTCCCCTCGGAAGGGGCGGTCTACGTTCTCTACCAGACCGCGGTCTTCAAGAACGCCCCTCACCCGAACGCGGCGCGCCTCTTTATGGATTTCCTCTTGAGCGATGAGGCCCAGGCCATCTACGCCGAGGACGGCTATGGGCCGGTGGTCGAATCCGTCCAGACGAAGACTTCCCGGCCGGCCCTTCTCGGAACCTCCGAGCTCGCGACGATGACCGAGATGGCCCGTCTCGCGCGGGAGATCTACAAGTAACGTGTCCGCGGTGCGCCTCTCGGGAGTGAGCAAGAGCTTCGGCGCCGTTCGCGCCGTCGACACGGTCACTCTCGATGCCGAGGAGGGCAAGTTCCTCACCTTGTTGGGACCGAGCGGCTGTGGAAAGACCACGACGCTCCGGATGATCGCCGGTCTCGAGCGCAACGACGGCGGACGGATCCAGATCGGCGAGCGGGTGATGAGCAGCCCCGAGGACCGGGTGTTCGTGCCCCCGGAGCGCCGCAATATCGGCATGGTGTTCCAGTCCTACGCGATCTGGCCCCACATGTCGGTCTTCGACAACGTCGCCTATCCGCTCCGGATCCGGAAGCGCCCGGCGGAAGAGATCCGGCGCCGCGTCGGCGAGACGCTCGAGCTCCTCTCGATGAACGGACTATCGGAGCGGCAGGCGACGGCGCTCAGCGGGGGGCAACAACAGAGGGTCGCCATCGCCCGGGCCCTCGTCTTCGAGCCTTCGATTCTCCTGATGGACGAGCCGCTCTCGAACCTCGACGCCCAGCTCCGGGAGCAGATGCGGGTCCAGCTCCGAGAGCTCCAGCAGCGGCTCGGGATCACGACGATCTACGTCACCCACGATCAGGAAGAGGCGATGGTCCTCGCCGACACCATCGCGGTGCTGCACGAGGGCCGCCTCGTGCATCTCGGGCCGCCCGAGGAGGTCTACCACCGGCCCTCGAGCCGCACCGTCGCCGCATTCTTCGGAATGCCGAATCTCCTGGCGGGTCGAGTCGCCGAGGTGCGCCGTGAGAGTGAGCAGACCTTCGCTCGCATCTCGGCGGACGGCTGGAACGGTTGGTGCACGGCGCCCGGGGACGTTCGGGCGGGCGAGGAGGTGACCGCGGTCGTCCGGCCCGAGGCGATCGAGATGAGTCGAGAGCCCCGGTCGTCGTCCGGCGCGAATATCGTTTGGAGCGGCCGGATCCAGGAGGGGTTCTTCCGCGGAAGCCGCCGCTTCTTCGCCGTCGCGGTGGGGGAGATGCTGTTTCACGTCGATGGGCCGCCCGATCGAAAGTTCGAAGACGGCGAAAGCGTTTCCCTCAGCGTTTCCTCGGAGAACACCTGGGTGGTTCGATGACCGGAGGCGAGATTCTGGTGGCCTCCCTCGCCCGCGAAGGGGTCGAGGTCGTCTTCGGTCTTCCCGGAGTCCAGGTCTACGGTGTCGTGGCGGCGCTTCGAAACGAGCGAAGGATCCAATTCATCGCGACGCGCCACGAGCAGGCGACGACCTTCATGGCGGACGGCTACGCTCGCGCCGGCGGGAACGTGGGCGCGGCGCTGGTCGTTCCCGGCCCGGGACTCTTCAACGCCGCGTCGGGTCTCGCGACCGCCTACGCCTGCTCCTCGCCCGTGCTCCTCATCGTGGGACAGGTCCCGAGGGCCTTCATCGACAAAGGCGTTGGGCAGGTGCACGAGGTCGCAAAGCAACTCGACGCGGTCCGCGCCGTGACGAAATGGCGCAAACGCGTGCTCGACGTTTCGAGGATACCTTCCGCGGTCTGCCAGGCGTTCGAAGCGCTTCGCAGCGGTCGGCCCCGGCCCGTCGCGATCGAGATGCCGCCGGAGGTGATGGAAGAGGAAGGCGCCGCGGAGCTCCTCGATCCGCTCCCCGTGAAGCGCGTCGTTCCGAAGACGGCGGATCTGGATCGCGCCGCCGAGCTCCTTCGGGTGTCGGCGAATCCGGTGATCTACGCCGGCGGAGGAGTCCATTCATCCGGCGCCCACGACGCCCTGCGCGACGTCGCCTCGCGTCTCGAGGCGGGAGTCATCCAGTCGACGGAGGGGAAGGGGAGCGTCAGCGACGAGAGCGACCTGTCCCTCGGAGCGGTTCTCTGGCCCGACGGACCTCTCCGCCGCCACTTCGCCTCCGCGGACGTGATTCTCGCCGTGGGCACGAGGCTCGCTCTCGCGAGACCGCGGCCGGAGCAGCAGGTCATCCAGATCGAGATCGATCCCGTTGAGATGAGCCGCAATCACCAGAAGACGTTTCCTCTTCTAGGAGACGCGAAGGCGACGCTCGAAGAGCTCCTCATTCGTTTGCAGCCTCGAGATTCGAGGAAGAGAGAGCGGGAGCGCCTGCGCGCCGAGGTCGCTTTGACCGCCGACCAGGAGCCCCAGGCAACGATCCTGAAGAGCCTGCGCGCCGCGGCACCTCGGGACACGATCCTCGTCCCCGACATGACGCAAATCGGCTACTACTCGCGCCCCTTCTGGCCGGTGTACGAAGGCAGGACGTATCTGTCGTCCTCCTACTCACAGAACCTGGGCTTCGCCTACCCGACGGCCCTCGGTGCCAAGGTCGCGCGGCCCGACCGGCCGGTCCTCGGTCTCTGCGGGGACGGGGGGTTTTTGTACAACGCGCAGGAGCTCGCGACCGCGGTCCAGTTCGGGATCCACGTGGTGGTCGTGGTCTTCAACGACGGCTCCTACGGAAACGTCGCCCGCGACCTGGACGAAAGCTTCGGCGGGAGCTACGGAGCGGAGTTGAAAAACCCCGACTTCGTGAAGCTGGCCGAGGCTTATGGTGTCCGGGGCGTTCGGGTGACGACGGCGGAGGAGCTGGGGCGGAGCGTTCGCGAAGCGCTCGGGGAGGATCGCTCCGTTCTCATCGAGATGCCCGTGGGCAGGATGTCGGCGCCGAGGTTTTTCCCGAAATTGGCGAAGCGACCCAAAGGGGCTTGAGGCTAGCTGCTATTTGCGGCTCCTATCGGTCGCGGAATGCCGTCCCTATGCGGGAAAGGTTGGGAGACCAATAGACGTACAGGGCCTCGCCGCGAATCAGCTCAGCCGGCAGATAGCCCCAGAACCGACTGTCGTGAGCGTTATCGCGGTTATCGCCCAAAGTGAAATAGTGGTCTTCGGGGATTCGCTGCTCCGCCATGTAGTTGCGTCGGGAGTCCTGCTCGACGTCGGGTGCCCTTGGGTCGGAGAAGAAAACATAGGGTTCGTCGAGAGGCACGTCGTCGACGAAGACCTTCTTGCCCTGAAGTCGGATGCGTTCTCCGGGCAGGCCCACCACTCGGTGAAGGAACTCTCGCTCGGGATACATCGGGAATCGATAGGCGATGATGTCCCCCCTCCTCGGTCCCTCTCTCGAATAGGCGTTCAAGCGAACGAGAATGTGGTCGTTGACCTGCACCGTCGGTTCCATCGAGCCCGTAGGAATTCGGTAGCTCTTCACGGGCACGATCGCTCCAAAGCCGGGCGCGAGGACGAACAGGAGGAGGCCGTACCATAAGGAGTAGACGTACCACCGGTTGTACCTGCGGAGCCTGTAGGTTTGTTGTTTCCTCGCCTCTTGGTATGCGTCGGTAAACGCGTAGACGAAGATACAAAGGAGCGCCGCGATCACCAGGGAAAGCCCACTGAAGTCATCGAGGATGCCCGACCAGGCCGCTGCCCCATAGAGCGACGGACCGAGCGCTAAGAGTGCCATGCCCTTGGCGGCCTGTCCGTTGTACAACTGACCCAAGCCGATGCAGAGGACGCTCAGCAGACCAGCGACAAGCGGCCTTCGCGGTCTCACGTTCACGCTGGCGTTCAAAGTCATGACTGCACGAAAGCGGTGCGACACTAGAATATTCAGAGCGGGGTCGTCAATACGAATGTCCACCAAGAGCAAGATTCCGAAATCCCGCGGGAACCAGGAGAGTCGTCTCGGTGTCCGACGAGGCGATGAAGAGCGAAATCAACGTCACGCCGCTCATCGACGTCATGCTCGTGCTCCTCATCCTCTTCATGATCGTGACGCCGCTGTCGCAAAAGGGCCTCGACGTGCACCTTCCCGAGACCGCCGCCCCTAACGAGCGCGGGCCGACGCCGATGGAGCTCGTGCTCGAAGTGGATGGTGACGGCGGGTTGACCCTCAACCGCAAGAGACTGGTCCCGGAGGAGCTTGGCTCGCGATTGCGCGAGCTCATGGAAATGCGCTCCGACAAAACCCTCTTTCTCAAGGCGCATGAGAAGCTCCGCTACCAGGAGGTGGTCGCGGTTCTCGACGTCGTCCGCGGAAGCGGCGTCTCGCGGGTCGGGATCCTTCGGGCCGATTAGAAGGTGCCCGCCTTCCGGAGGGTCAGGTTGATGCGGTGCCCGCCCGTCAGAGGATGACGCCCCTCCTCGAGCGGCAGGACCCCGTGATAGCGAAGGCGGGACGGACCGCCCCAGACCACCACGTCGCCGTGGAAGAGCGGCCAGCGGCGGGGACGGTCGGACCGCTCGAGGCCTCCGAACAGAAACACCGCCGGGAGGCCGAGCGAGACGGAGACGATCGGGGCGTCGAAGTCCTGCTCGTTCTTGTCCTGGTGCAGCGACATCTTCGCCCCCGGGGCGTACTTATTGATGAGGCACGCGTCCGGCTCGAACCTGTGGAATCCCGCCCTCGCCGCCGCCCGGGCGGCGAGATCCGCGAACACCTCCGGCATCTCCGGCCACGGAAGACCGCTCTCCGGGTCGCGGGGGTCGTAGCGGTAGCCGGTGCGATCGGTCACCCAGCCGGCGGCGCCGCAGTTGGTCATCGCGACCGACATGAGGTGACCTCCGGGGGTCGACATGTGGCGAAACGGCGCGAGCGCGGAGATCCGCTCCAGGGCGGCGAGCAGCGGCCCTTCCAAAGGACGGGCGAACCCGGAAAAGAGCATCGCGCCCGGTGCGAGCGCTACCTCCCGCGCCTCATCCGCGAACAGATCCCGGATCATTTCGCATCGTGAAAGATCACACCGAGGGTGTGACGTCGACCGGACCTCACCTCGCTCACCCCGTGCCGCAGATTGACTCGATAGGTCCCCCGCGTTCCCTGAACCGGGCGATGATGCACGGCGAAGACGACGGCGTCGCCGCGGCGAAGCGGCACCACCGCGGCTCGGGACTGCATCCGCGGCCTCTGCTCCGTCAGCACGAGCTCGCCTCCGGTGAAGTCCCTCTCCGGCTCGGAGAGCAGAAACGCCGCCTGGAGCGGAAACGCGTGCTCACCGTACAGATCCTGATGCAGGGCGTTGAAGTCGCCCGCACCGTACCGCAGCAGGAGCGGCGTCGGACGGGTCTGTCCTGCCTCGTGGCACCGCTCGAGGAACTCGGCGTGCTGAGGCGGGTAGCGCACCTCGAGGCGCATCGATTCGTTCCACCGGTTGGCGATCGGCGCGAGCCGAGGATAGAGCGCCGCGCGGAGCTCTGCGATGAGATTCGGCAGGGGGTAACGGAAGTACTTGTACTCGCCGCGGCCAAAGCCGTGCCGCGCCATGACGACACGGCTGCGGAAAGCGCCGTCGTCGTCGTAGAGGCCGGCAATCGCCCGGCACTCGTCGGCGCCGAGAACGCGCCCGATCGTCGCCCAGCCGTGGCCATCGAGATGGGCCGCCGTTTCCGTCCAGTCGATCGCGCCGACACGTTCGTCGATGCTCTTCTCCCGCATCGGTGTCGCCACCGCTAGAGAGCTCACGCCACGCCTTCCCTCGTCAGGAGCGTTCGTTTCCGTTCCACCCCCCAGCGATAGCCGGAGAGCCCGCCATCCTGCCTCACGACACGATGGCAGGGGATGGCGACGGCGAGCGGATTCGCGGCGCAGGCCTGCGCTACAGCGCGTCCCGCCTTTGGAGCTCCAACCGAAGCCGCGATCTCCGAGTAGCTGGCGGTCGACCCCGGCGGAATCTCGCGAAGGGCCTGCCACACGCGCTCCTGGAACGCCGTCCCGCGCACATCGAGGGGGAGATCCAGCCCGAGAGCGGGGGCTTCGACGAAGCCGACCACCTTGGCCACGACCTGCTCGAACGCATCGTCGCCGCCCACAAGCACGGCGCGCGGGAACCGATCCTGGAGGTCGCGCACCAGGCCCTCGGGCTCGTCGCCCAGCAGTATGGCGCAGACGCCCTTCGAGGTCGTCGCCACCAGGATCGACCCGAGCGAGCACTCGCCGACGGCGAAGCGAATCTCGGTGTTTCGGCCGCCGGCGCGGTAGTCGGTGGGGGTCATGCCCAGCATCCGGTCGGTCGACGCGTAGAAGCGCCCGCTCGAGTTGAAACCGGCGTCGTAGATGGCTTCGGTCACGGTCGCGCTCTTTCCGAGCTCGTCGCGCACCCGCCTGGCCCGGTGCGAAGCACCGTATTCCCGGGGCGTGAGGCCGGTGACGCCCTTGAAGACGCGGTGGAAATGATGAGGGCTGAGGCCCGCCCGCTTCGCGAGCGCCGTGAGATTCGGCATCGACTCGCTCGCTTCGATCGCGCGGCAGACGTCGGCGACCGTCGCCGCGTACCGCTCGCCGAGAGAGGGCTCCCCGGGCTTGCAGCGCTTGCAGGGCCGGAAGCCCGCCCGCTCGGCCTCGTCGCGGGTGAGGTGGTAACTTACGTTCTTCGGGTTCGGAAGGCGCGCCCCGCACGAGGGCCGGCAGTAGACGCCCGTCGTTTTCACCGAGTAGTAGAACGCGCCGTCCGCCTCCCGATCCCGCCCGACGATCGCCGCCCATCGCGGGTCGTTCTCGACCGCAGAGCCCTCGGGGTTCCGTCTCTCCATCGAAGCGTTCATCTTGGCCTCCTGCGACCGTCCGTCGCTTGGGCCCATTATGGCACTCGTCTCCGGGGTCGACACTCCGGGTCTTGCTTTTGAATTCTCTTTTTTTGGGGCGAAACCCGTACAGTGGAGCTCATCAGCAATGTCGTGATTCCGTCACCATTCGTGCTGGCACTCGCCACCGAGTCTCGAGCTCCTGATGTAGAGCTGGGGGTATGGTCTCCGGCTCCTCGACAACCCGATGCTCCGAAGCGTGGCACGGTACCGGGGAAGCCCGAGCCAAAACTAGCGATACGAGAGCCCGTCGTAGCGCTTTCCGCCCACCATCACGAAGCTCACGCGCGAGAGCGCTTCGACGTCTTCGAGAGGGTTTCCGCGAACCGAGATGATGTCGGCCCATCGGCCAGGCTCCAGGGTTCCCGTCTTCTCGCCGAGACCGATCGCTTTCGCCGCAACCGAAGTCGCGCTCTGGATCGCTTCCATGGGGGTGAATCCGGCTTCGACCAGGAACTCGATCTCGAGCGCGAGCAGACCGTGGAAGTTGTCGAGGCCGACGAAAATCGGAACGCCGGCGCGATGAGCCTTCAGAATCTCCGCCTGCCGTTTCTTGCGGATCTCGAGCCGCTCGGGATGTTCCGCGTGAACTTTTTGAATGAGCCGCCGCACCCAGGAAGTCCAATCCTCGATGCTGGTGGAGTGCCGATCCTGATACGGCCAGCCTTCGTCGAAGTAGGCCTGGTATCCCGCGAGGCTCGTGGAGTCGACGGCGATCTTCTTCTCCACCAGCATCCGGATGAGCTCGTCGTCGAGGTTTGCACCGTGCTCGATATTGTCGACTCCGGCCTCGATCGCTTGCCGGATCGAGGGCGGGTCCGAGGCGTGCGCAGTCACGATCTTTCCGTGCCGGTGGGTTTCATCGACCGCGGCCTCGAGCTCCTCCCAGGTGAAGTTGGTCGTGGCCTCCGTCTTCCCGTAAAGGATGACCTTGATCTGGGAGGCGCCGTCCTCGATGTTGTTGCGGATGAGCTCGATGATTTCCCACGGGCCGTCGACGCGACGGCTGCGGATGGTGCCGCCGGTCGTGGTCGAGACCCACTGTCCGCTCGGAAGAATGCGCGGTCCGGGGACGCGGCCGGCTTCGATCGCATCCCGCAGGAAAGAGTCCGTGCGCGCGGGATCGCCGGCGACGCGGCCGGTGGTGACGCCGGAGAGAAGGTTCAGGCGCGCGTGGCGGACCGCTCGCGTCATCTGGATTCCGTTGTCCTGCTGCCAGAGCTCGCGCTGGCCTTCCCGCAGGCGCGAATCGGATCTCCCGGCGATGTGCGTATGGCCGTCGATGAGGCCCGGAAGGATCGTCTGGTCTCCGAGGTCGATCCGCTCCGCCGCAGGAGGTATCTCGACCGAGCCGCTCCGCCCCACTCCCGTGATCAGGTCCCCGGATACCACGACCACCGCGTTCTCCACGACCGACGACGTCCGGCCGTCGATGAGCCGCGCGGCGGTGATTGCGTAGAGCTTCCCCTCACCAGCGGGCGCGGTCTGGATCGCGGCCAGAAGCGTCAAGGCGGCAACGAAGCTCATGCGCTTGCCGTTTCAGGTCGCCGCTGCTTGCTCTTTCTGCTGGAAGTAGAGGATTCGCCGGCAGTTCTCGCAGTGGAAGATCTTCTCTCCGATGCGAAGCTCCTGGTAGACCTGGGGCCTCAGGCGCACCATGCATACCTGGCAGCGCTCGTCGATCGCTTCCGCCATGGCGACGCCGCCCCGGGTCTTCGCGATCCGGTGGTAGTCGTCGAAGAGATCCGACGGGATGTCCTTCAGGATTTCCCCGCGGCTTGATTGTCTCTCCGCGAGCTCACCCTCGAGCTTCGCCTGCTCCGCTTCGAGCGTACGTTCCATCGCCGAGATTTCCGTCTGGCCGGTCTCGAGCTCTTTCTGCCGCGCTCTTTTTTTCTCCTCGAGCTCCTTGATGGCGTCGTAGCCCTGGAGGATCTTGTCCTCGACCTCGCTCACCTCGGCCGCCGCGACCTCGATCTGCTTCTGCATCAGCCGGTACTCGTCGTTGGTCTTGACGCTCATGAGCTGGTCCCGGTACTTCTTGACCTTCTCCTCGGTGGCGGCGAGGGCGCTCTCGTTGGCCCGATGGGCCTTCTGGGCCTCGGCGAGCGCCTTTGCGGCATCGTCCAGGTTCTTTCGCTCGGTCGCGATCTCCTTCTCCAGCGCCTCGATTTCCTTCGGGATCGCGCGCAATCGGGTATCGAGCGCGCGGATCTCGTCATCGACCTTCTGGAGACGGACCAGGTTCTCGATCTCAGGCAGCATCATTGATTAGAAACTCCCGGCGATTAGAAACTCCCGGCAAAAGGCAAAAAAAAAGGTGCCGCGGTGGGCACCCATCTCGAAGTGTGCGCGCCCTCCGAGGCGCGCACGCTCCTCTGATTCTCCTCTTTCTGGTGGGCCCACCAGGGTTCGAACCTGGGACCAACCGGTTATGAGCCGGTGGCTCTAACCGCTGAGCTATGGGCCCGAATTTCAATGCTCGCCTCACTCCTCGTTCGGCTCCCGCCTACGCCCGACCGGGCTCCGGCGGGTCCCGCCGAAGCGCTTCGCGCGAAGGCGGACGCTTCCTCTTTTGTGCATCAGCCTGCTAGATCCTGGATCCTTCCAGAAATGCCTTCAGCTTCCGGCTGCGCGACGGATGGCGGAGCTTCCGGAGCGCCTTGGTCTCGATCTGCCGGATGCGCTCGCGGGTGACGGCGAAGCTCTGGCCAACTTCTTCCAGGGTGTGCTCGCTTCCGTCGCCGACGCCGAAGCGCATCTTGATCACTTTCTCTTCCCTGGGGGTCAAGGTCTTGAGGACCGCTTCGGTCATCTCCTTGAGGTTGGTGTTGATCACCTGCTCTGCGGGGGAGATGACGCCCCGGTCCTCGATGAAGTCGCCCAGATGACTGTCCTCTTCCTCCCCGATCGGGGTCTCGAGGGAGATGGGCTCCTGCGCGATCTTCAGCACCTTTCGCACCTTCGACACCGGGATGTCCATGCGCTTGGCGATCTCTTCCGAGGTCGGCTCCCGGCCGTACTCCTGGACCAGGCTCCGGGAGGTGCGGATGAGCTTGTTGATGGTCTCGATCATGTGCACCGGGATGCGGATGGTGCGCGCCTGATCGGCGATGGCCCGGGTGATCGCCTGGCGGATCCACCAGGTGGCGTAGGTCGAGAACTTGTACCCGCGGCGGTACTCGAACTTGTCGACCGCCTTCATGAGCCCGATGTTGCCTTCCTGGATCAGGTCGAGGAACTGGAGCCCGCGGTTGGTGTACTTCTTGGCGATGGAGACCACGAGCCGCAGGTTGGCTTCGACCAGCTCGCTTTTCGCCTGCTGGGCCTGGGCCTCGCCCTCTCGGATCTTTTCGACGGCGTGCTTGAGCTCCTCCATCGTCGCTTCGTACTCGTCCGAGAGCGTGCGGACGTCGGTGCGGACCTTCCGCGCCTCCGTGCGGTAGCGGCCGCGCTCCTCGTCCTTGGCCTTGCCTTTTCCCTTGATCGCCTCGGCCTTGCTTTCGTAGCGCGCGAACCTGCGCTCCATCGTCTGGAACTTGTCGAGCGCCTCCCGGATGCGCTCCCGCATCTGGGACCAGTAGGTCTCGGTGAACTCGATGTCCTGCGTCGCCAGCGCGAGCGCGACCCGGAGGCGGGACAGTTTCCACTTCGCCTTGACGTAGCCTCGCGAGCGCCGCTTCACCTTGACGAACCGCTTCTCCGTGGCCTTGTAAGCCTTGTAGGCCTTCTCCACCTCGTCGATGGCGGTGATGGTCTTCTTGCGGTGATTCTCGATCTTCTGCTCGGTGAACTCTTCCTCGTTGAAGACGATGACGTCGCGGAGGTTCACCTCGCTGTTCCGCAGGGCTTCGCGGAGCTGGATCACTTCCTTGGTGACCAGGAGGGTGCGGGTGATGGACCGGGTCGCCATGTTCTTCCCGCGCTCGATGCGCTTCGCGATCTCGACCTCTCCCTCGCGGGTCAGGAGCGGCACCGTTCCCATCTCCCGGAGGTACATCCGCACCGGGTCGTTGGTCTTCTCGATCGCGCCCGGGGTGAGGTCGAGCTCCACGTCGCCTTGCTTGCCCATCCCGGCGATCCCCGCGGCCTTCATCTCCTTGTACTTGTCCTCGGACTCGACGATGTCGATGCCGTGGTTTCCGAAGGCGTCGAAGAGCTCGTCGAGATCCTCCGACGTGCTCACTTCCGAGGGGAGCATGTCGTTCACTTCGTCGTAGAGAAGGTAGCCCTTCTCCTTGCCGAGAGTGATGAGGGCTTTGACCTCGTCGTACCTTTCCTCGATGGCGAGATTGCTGCGGATCGATTCCTCGGTCATGCTGTGTCCTAACCTATTTGAGCATTTCGATGCGCCGAGCGAGAGACATCCTCTCGGCGAGTTGTTGGTCGTTTAGCGTCTCGGTCTGCCCTTGGGGACGCTTCAATTCCCGTTGCAGCCGCTCCTGGCGCAGCTTGTCGAAGCAGTCCCTTGGGGTCTGCCGGGCGGGGAGCGGCGAGGGTTCCATCAGAATCCGGGTCAGCTGGTTGCGCACGTCATCCGACGAAAGCCGGTCGAAGAGACGTTCCGCGGAAATCGGCCCGGAAGCCACGAGCTCTTTCATCGCCCTCAAGATAGGCGCCGTCCACAAACCCTCCAGATCCTCCTCCTCGATCTCCTCGAGGATTGGGGACTCCTCGGGACTCTTCATCAGCCAACGAATCAGATCCCGTTCCGCGGGCTTCAAGACAGACTTCTCCGCGGAAGGGAGTTGAAACCGGTGGGCCTGAATCTCGACGTGCCGCCGAAGCTCATTCAGGACCGTCTGGTCCGTGATGCCGGCGTGCTCCGCGAGGGGGCCGATATAGCCGACTCGCTCCACTCGGTTCGGAATCTTCCCGATCACCGGCAAAACGTCGTTCAGGAACGCCGCCTTGCCCCTCGGGTCGCCCACATCGTAGCGCTTCCCGGCTTCGGCGATCAAGAAGTCCACCAGCGACAGGGCTTTCGAAAGAAGCTCGCGGTAGCGCTCGCCGCCCTGTTTCAAGAGGAAGCTGTCCGGGTCCTCGCCGTCGGGAAGCCGGAGCACGCGGACTTCAAAGCCTTCCTCCAGCAGGACATCGATGCTTCTCCTCGCCGCTCGCTCGCCCGCAGCATCGGGGTCGAAGTTGACGACGACCCGCTCGGCGTAGCGGCGGAGAAGACGGGCGTGGCCCTTGGTGAGGCTAGTGCCGCAGCAGGCGACGGCCTGTCCGATCCCGGCCTGATAGGCCTGGAGGCAGTCGAGGTACCCCTCCATGAGAATCGCGAAGCCCTCCTTGCGGATGGCCTCCTTGGCGCGGTCGAATCCGTAAAGGACCGCGCTCTTATTATAGATAGGGCTTTCCGGGGAGTTCAGGTACTTGGGCTCGCCCGGGCCGAGAATCCGGCCGCCGAAAGCCACGATGCGCCCCGCCTCGCCGCGGATGGGGATCATGACCCGGCTCCGGAACCGGTCGTAGAACCCCTTGCCGCTCTTTCTGGGAACCGCGAACCCGGCGCGCTCCACGTGCTCCGGCTTCGCCCCCCGCCGGCCGAGGTGATCGACCAGCCCGCTCCACTGGTCGGGAGCCCAGCCAAACCCGTAGGTCTCTAGAGTTTCCGGCGTGAGACCTCGCTTCTTCAGGTACTCGAGTGCCTTGGCGCCTTCCTTCGACTCGAGGAGCTGGCTTCGAAAGTACTTGGCGGCTTCGTCGTGAAGCTTCAGGAGGATCGTCCGCTCCTCTTCCTCGCGCCGCGAGGCTCCGGACGCACGGGGCACCTGAAGCCCGGCCCTCGAGGCGAGTTGCTCGATGGCTTCGACGAAGGAGAGCTTCTCGTAGAGCATCAGGAACTTGAAGGCGTCGCCCCCCTGATGGCATCCGAAGCAGTGGAAGATCTGGCGCTCGGGGTTGACGTGGAAGGACGGGGTCTTCTCGCTGTGGAAGGGACAGAGTCCCTTGAAGCTTGCTCCTGTGGCCTTGAGGGGAACGTACTGGGAAATAACCCCGACGATGTCGGTCGAGCTCCGGACCAGGTCGATGAAATCCTGGGGAATCGAGGGCATCTTTAAGGCTCGCCTCGCTCTTCCATCAGTGCGGTGGGGCCCCACCCCCACCGCTCTGGGCTGAGGGCTCCGCTCGGGGCTCCCGCCTTCGCCCTTCCGCCTTTGCCCTCCGGGCTTCGGCGAGACCTTGCCGTAGCGCTTCGCGCGGAGGCAGGTCGGGCTCCGGCGCGGTTTCGCCGAAGCGCTTCGCGCGAAGGCGAACGCTTCGCTCGCGCGGGCTGAATTCGAATTCGCATAAGCCCGCTAGTCCTTCAGCTCCACCACCGTGACCCCTCCGCGGCTGTCGCTTTCGAGCTTTCCGACCTTGGGGTGGGTCGAGAGCCACTCCCTCAAGGCGCTTTTCAGCCGCCCGGTGCCGTGACCGTGGATCAAACGCACGTGACGATACTCGCTCAAGAGCGCGTCGTCCAGAAATTTGTCCGCCTGGCTCAGGGCCTCCTCGACGGTGCAGCCGATGAGGTTGAGCTCTTCGGGGGTCTGTTTGCCTGCGGCGAAATGAGTGGCGCCGCCCCGCGGCGCGGGACCGGCGGGAAGCGGCGCCATTGGAGGAAGCGCCTCGAGGCTTTTGACGGGAAGCTTGAGCTTCTTGTCCCTGACCACGACCTCCGCCTCGTCTCCGGTGATCCTTTCGACGATGCCCTCCATCCCGAAGCTCGCGACCAGGACCCTCGTTCCCGCACGGATGGCTTCGGGGCTCGTGGCCAGCGTTTCCCGCGGCGTCTCGGCCTTCGCTCTTTCGAGCAGAGGCGCCGTCGAGGCTTCGATGCGATTGGAGAGCGTCTTTTCGAGCTCTTGCAGTCGGGCGCGATCCTCTTGCCGCGAGGCGCGGATCTCGGCGATGGCCCGCTTCGCCTCGGCGACGACGTCGCGGAGCTCGCGGCGGGTGGCGTCGACCTCCTCTTCGAGAGAGACGCGAAACGCGGTAAGACGCCGCCTTCGCTCCTGCCGCTCTTCCTCCTCCCGCGATTCGAGCCGGCGCCGGCTCTCCTCCGCCGCCTTGCGATCCTCCGCGAGCCGGAGCCGCTCCTGCTCGATCTCGGCGCTCTCCGCCTCGAGCCGCGAAACGAGCTCTCCCACCTGCCGCTCGCGCTCGCTTTCGAGCGCGCGCGCCCGGTTCACGATTTTCCGCGGAAGGCCCAGAAGTGAAGCCATCTCGAACGCGAGGCTCCTTCCGGCGGCTCCCTCCACGATCCGATAGGTGGGAGCGTAGGTGCGGGGATCGAACTCGAACGAGGCCGCGCCGATTCCCTCGTGGGTGAGGGCATAGGCCTTGAGGAGGCCGTGGTGAGTCGAAGCGAGCACCAGGGCCCCTCGCTCGAGAAAGTGCTCGACGAGCGCCGTTCCGAGGGCGCCTCCTTCCGCGGGGTCGGTTCCCGTGCCCACCTCGTCCAGGATCACCAGAGCAGGGAGCTCGAGCTCGCGCTCCATCGAGACCACTTTTCCGAGGTGCGCCGAGAAGGTGGAGAGCGAGGATCCGATCGACTGGTCGTCGCCGATGTCCGCGAAGATCGACTGGAAGACGGGAAAGACGCTCGAGGAGCGCGCGGGCACGTGGAGCCCCGCCTGGGTCATGAGCGAAAGAAGCCCAGCGGTCTTGAGGGCGACGGTTTTTCCACCGGTGTTGGGGCCGGTGAACACCAGGCCGCGTTTTCCTTCGGCGAGCCCGAACGTGAGGGGCACGGGAGCGCCCTCGCGGGGATGGCCCGCGCGCGAGGCGATCTCGGGAATCAGAAGGGGATGACGGGCCTCGTGAATCCGGAGCTCGCTCGCCTCGGTGAGGATGGGGGCTTCCCCGCGGCTGATCTCGGAGAGGCGGCCTTTGGCCTGCGCCAGATCGATCTCCGCGAGGACTTCGACGGCGAAAGCGACGTCGTCCCGGCGCGGCCGCACCCGCTCCGTGAGCTCCGCGAGAATCCTCCGAATCTCTTCGCGCTCTCGATCGCGAAGAACCGCCATCTCGTTTCCGAGCTCGACGGTCGCGAGAGGCTCGACGAAGAGCGTCGCACCGCTCGCGGAAGCGCCATGCACGATCCCCGGAAACTGGGACCGGCACTCCGCCTTGATGGGCACCACGGCGCGGTTGTTCCGGGAGGTGACCAGGTTTTCCTGCAGGAGCTTCTGGTTGTCGCGCGAGGCGAGCGCCTGCTCGAGGAGCTTTCCCAGCCTGGACTCGAGCCTCCTTCCGCTCTCCCGGATCCGCTCGAGCTCGCGGCTGGCGTTGTCCCGAACGGTCTCGGTCTCGGGATCGATGATTCTTCGAACGTCGGCTTCGAGCTCCTCGAGGCGGGGAAGGCTCCCGGCCCGCGACGCCAGAAGCGGCGCCTCGCTCTCGCGCGAGAGGAGCGCACGCCGTGTTTCGTTGACGACGGCGCTCGCGGTCGCGAGCCGGAGGAAGCTTTCGATTCCGAGGATCCGGCCCTCGATCCCGAGCTCCTGAAGATCGCTCTCGACCTCGGGAAGTCCTTCGAGCGCGAGCCGGGCGTTGTCTTCCGCGAGGCGCTTCGCCTCGCTCGTCTCGTTGAGCCGCCGGCGGACGGCTTCGATCTCGGAGGAGGGCTCGAGGGTCTCGGCGAGCAGCCGGCCCTTCGCGGTTCTGGTCAGTCCCGCGAGGACCGCGCGCACCTTGTCGAAATCTAGCGTGAAGGAGGCGCTGGTGTTCATCGACACGAGGCGAATCTGGTATTTCCTATGGGCTCCCGCGAGCGAGCCCCCGCGAGACCAACGGGGAAATAGACCAACCAGCTATTTTAGCATGGGCGGGGCTCCGGGGTCGGCGCCGAGCCGGCAGACCAGACCCGCGAGATACCCCCCGCCGAAACCGTTGTCGATGTTGACGACCGCGACTCCCGGAGAGCACCCATTCAGCATCGCGAGAAGCGCGGACAGGCCGGAGAAGCTCGCTCCGTAGCCGACGCTCGTCGGAACGGCCACCACCAGAGCCCGGGTGAGACCGGAGACGACGCTCGGAAGCGCTCCGTCCATCCCGGCGACCACGACGAGAACGTCGGCGGAGGCGAGGACGTCGACGTGATCGAGAAGCCGATGGAGGCCGGCGACTCCCACGTCGTAGAGCCGGCCCACGGAAGCCCCCATGAGCTCCGCGGTGAGCGCGGCTTCCTCGGCGACGGGTATGTCCGAGGTGCCGGCCGAAAGAACCGAAACTTTCCCGATTCTTTCCGGGCTTCCCCGGCCCACGGTGATCGCGGACGCCTCCTGGTGCCAGATCGCCTCCGGGTGCGCGGCCGCGACCGCGCGATAGGCCTCGTCGGTGGTCTTGGTGACCAGAACGACCTGGCCGTTGTCGGCGAGACCGGTCGCGATGGCGGTGATCTGGGAGGGAGTCTTTCCCGGACCGAAAATCACTTCAGGGAAACCGCGCCGGAGAGACCGGTGGTGGTCGATCTTGGCGAAGCCGAGGTCCTCGAAGGTCCTGAAGGCCTCAAAGGGAAGAGTCCGGAGCTTCGCCGCGGCGCTATCCGCGGTCATCTCCCCTTGCTCGACCGCTTTCAGGATCTTCCGGAGCCTTTCGGGATCCATTCGTCGCCCACTTTAGCAAGTTTAGGCCCAGGAGGAGGAAGAACGGTCCGTACTCGAGGAGCTTGATCCAGAGAAGCTCCTGCCAGGGCTCGCCCGCGGCCGATAGGTAGAAGGCGTGATAGCTCAAAGCCACGCTCGCCTGGAGGAAGAGCCACGCCGGATGGGGGAAGACCGCGAGAAAGGGTGCTACCCAGAGGAGGTACCAGGGATGGACCGTGGGGGTCAGAAGGAGGATGGCGCCGAGCGTCAGGAAGAAAGAGCGAACGGGTGGCGTCTTTCGCCAGAGGAGCCACAGAACGAGGGCGGCGAGAATCGCGGCGACGACGTTCTTGGCACTCGAGAGGGAGCCGGTGAGAAGGAAGAGTACGTGAAACAGGCTGTCGTTTCCCCGCCAGCGAAGCGCGTACTCTCGCAGCCCCCGAAACGCGAGCTCGCCCGCGGAGGCGTAGGGGAGGACGGCGATCGCCGTCGCCACCGGCACGGCCCAGAAGGTCCGGAGCCTTACGAAACGCGCGAAGAGGGGAAGAAGCGCGAACCCGGCGAGCTTCGCGAGACCGGATGCGGTCACGAGCGCGATCGATCCCGGCGCGCGACCTCTCTCGAAAGCCCAGAGCGCCGCGACCAGGAAGAAGACCGCGGCCACGTCGTTGTGCCCGCTCGCCGCGATCTCGACGACGGGAAGAGGACTCCAGGCGTAAATCAGCGCCCGCAGCGGGCCGAGGCCGAGGGCGGCGAGGAGACGCGCGAGGGCGAGGATGAGAGCCAGGTCGAAAAGGGTGAAGAAGGCCTTCATCCACAGGAGACTCGAGGAGACCGAGGTCGCCCCGTAGAAGAGGATCTGCATCAGCGGGGGGTAGAGGGTCGGGATGTCCTTGTTGTTGATCCCGGCATAGACCTCGGGGAGAGCCTCCCGAAGAGGCGCGAGATTGGGGTCGTCCGGGGCGTAGAGATAAGGGTTGATTCCGGCGTGCTGCACTCGACCGTCCCAGACATAGCGAAAAACGTCGTCGGAGAGGACGGGTTCGGTCACAAGGAAGATCGCGCGCAGGACCGCGGCGACCCCGAGGACCAGCGCGGTATCGGAGCCCCGGGGGCTTTCGTCCCGGACGGCGATGTAGCTCGCCGCGAGCCAGGGGAGAGACATCGCCAGATAGAGCGCGAGGTAGAGGGGGAACGTCGAATCCCGATCCAGATAGAGGGCGGCGGCAATCGCGAGAATCGACTCGATCGCCGCGGCGACCCCGAGGAGACGTCGACCCTTTCGCACAATCATCACCTCGTTCTGGGCATTTGGGCTTTGTCCTTCGGCAGTCTACGATAAGGGGATGTTTTCGACCGGCTGGTGGAGCGACCTTCTGCTCGCTCTCTACTTCGCGGTTCTGATCTCGCTCGCAATCTTCGGCGTCCACCGCTACCGGATGGTCTACCTCTACTTCCGGAACCGTCATCGCCGGCCCGAGCTTCCAGGCCGCTTTCAGACGCTCCCCCGCGTCACCGTTCAGCTCCCCGTCTACAACGAGCTCTACGTGGTGGAGCGGCTCATCGACTCCGTTTGCCGTCTCGACTACCCGGCAGAGCTTCTCGAGATTCAGGTCCTCGACGACTCGACCGACGAGACCAAAGAGCGCGCCTGCGCCCGGGTCGAGCTCCATCGGGAGCGGGGCATCGACATCCACTACCTCCACCGCTCCGATCGGACCGGCTTCAAGGCGGGCGCCCTCGCCTCTGGTCTCGCCGCGGCCAAGGGGGAGATTATCGGCGTCTTCGATGCCGATTTCGTTCCCGGGCCCGATTTCCTGCAAAGGACGGTCCACTACTTCATCGACCGAAAGGTGGGGATGGTCCAGTCGCGATGGGGTCACATCAATGACTCCTACTCGCTCCTGACCCGAATCCAGGCGGTGCTCCTCGACGCCCATTTCGTGCTGGAGCACGGCGGCCGCCACCGCGCGGGCGCTTTCTTCAATTTCAACGGCACCGCCGGGCTCTGGCGCCGCGAGGCCATCGAGAAAGCCGGAGGGTGGCAGCACGACACGCTGACCGAGGACATGGACCTCTCCTATCGGGCCCAGCTCGCGGGATTCCGCTTCGTGTTCCTGCCCGACGTGGTCGCGCCCGCGGAGATCCCGGTCTCGATGAGCGCCTTCAAGAGCCAGCAGCATCGCTGGTCGAAGGGCTCGATCCAGACGGCGAGGAAGCTCCTTCCGAAGATCCTCGCGAGCCCCTTGAGCCTGCCGGTCAAGGTCGAGGCCCTCTTTCACCTCACGGCGAACCTGGCCTACCCGCTGATGGTGCTGCTCTCGCTCCTCATGTTTCCCAGCATGCTGATCCGGTTCGACATGGGCTTCGCGGAGATGCTGCTCCTCGACGTTCCGCTCTTTCTCCTCGCCACGGCTTCGGTCACGAGCTTCTACGTCGTTTCGCAGCGCGAGCTCTACCCCGACTGGCAGCAGCGTCTCAAGGTCCTCCCGATGCTCCTCGCGCTCGGAATCGGAATGTGCCTTTCGAACGCGCGGGCGGTGGTCGAGGCCCTGGTGGGGAAAGAAACTTCGTTCGTGAGGACCCCGAAGTACCGGATCGAGTCTTCCGCCGACGGCTGGAAGCAGAAGAAATACCGCGGACTCGGAAGCCTTCTCCCTTGGCTCGAAGTGGCCGTGGGACTTTACTTCACGGTGACCGTGGCCTACGCGGCGACTCACCAGATTCTCGGCTCGATTCCGTTTCTGGTTCTCTTCCAGGTCGGCTTCCTCTATACCGGCATTCTCTCCCTCTGGGAGTCGGTAGAGCTCAAGGCGCTTCGCGCGGGATCTTCGGCGAGGCAACTCGTTCACCCGACGGGTTGAGAGCCTTGGCTTGGGGCCGCGCGCCAGTGATAGACTCGTTCGCCGGAACCATGAACCGCGATCTCGTGTTCTTCGTGTCGGGGCTCGCCTTCGGGGTCGCCGCCGGCTACTTCGTCTTCCGCGCCGTCTCTCCTCCTGCCGCCCCGGCCGCCGCCGGATCGGCGGCGATGCCGGGCTCGACCATCGGCCTCGATACCCAGGGCGAGGCGCGCCAGGTCGATGAGAAGGAGCTCAAGACTCTCGAAGCGC
>Ga0299906_10001291_pt1 | contig 21594 bp, 17 predicted proteins | sample RVTome_14_FD_200259 | JGI IMG/M metagenome (GOLD analysis project Ga0299906, IMG submission 200259) | Soil microbial communities from uranium-contaminated site in the Upper Colorado River Basin, Wyoming, United States - RVT145D125 (version 2) ...
GCGACGCCACCATCGGCGAAGGCTCGAACATCGGCGCCGGCACGATCACCGTCAACTACGACGGTTTCGCCAAGCACAGGACGAAGATCGGCGCCCGGGTGAAGATCGGCAGCGACACGATGCTCGTTGCTCCGGTCGAGGTGGGGGACGACGCATATACGGGGGCGGGCTCGGTCATCACCGAGGACGTGGCGCCCGGGGCGCTGGCAGTCGAGCGGTCACCGCAGATAGAGATCACGGGCTACGCTGCGCGTCGGGAACAGCGGGCTCGCGAGGAGCGTGACTGATGGAGATCACGAGCCGAAAGCGTCTCATGGTGTTCAGCGGGTCGGCCAACGAGGGTCTCGCCCGCGAGGTCTCCAACATCCTCGGGACGAACCTCGGCGGCGTCGAGCGCTCCGTGTTCGCCAATGGTGAGGTCTACATCCACTACACCGAGAGCGTCCGCGGGGCGGACTGCTTCGTCATCCAGAGCCACAGCCATCCGATCAACTTCCACATCATGGAGCAGTTGATCATGATCGATGCCCTCAAGCGGGCCTCGGCCAAGCAGATCACCGCGGTCGTGCCGTTCTTCGGCTACGCCAGGCAGGACAAGAAGGGCAGGGCACGCGAGCCGATCACCGCCAAGCTGATGGGCGACCTGTTCATGGCGGCCGGTGCAGACAGGATCGTGTGCGTCGACCTCCACACCGGGCAGATCCAGGGCTTCGTCGACAAGCCGTTCGACCACCTCACCGCGCTGCCGGTCTTCGTCGAGCACCTCACCAAGTCGCTCGACGGGCCGACGACGATCGTCTCGCCTGACGCCGGCAGGGTGAAGATCGCCGCCAAGTACGCCAACCACCTCGACGCCGAGGTGGCGTTCGTGCACAAGCGGCGCCGCACGGACGTGCGCAACCAGGTGTCGGCTCTCGAGATCGTCGGCATGGTCGAGGGCAGGCACTGCGTCATCGTGGACGACATGATCGACACTGCGTCGACCGCGGTGGCCGCCGCCGAGCTCATCATGGCCCGTGGCGCCCTCAGCGTGCGCCTGGTAGCGACCCATGGCGTGCTGTCGGAGCCCGCCGTCGATCGGATCAAGAACGCCCCCATCAGTGAGCTGGTCATCTCGAACACGCTGCCCATCCCGGACGACGCCACGGATCTCGACAAGCTCACCGTGCTCTCGATCGGATCACTGCTCGCCGGCACGATCAACGCCATCTTCACGGACGCCTCGGTCAGCGAGATCTTCAAGGGCGAGAACATCTAGCTTCGCCCGCGTTCCGCCTCAGGCCGGCGGAAGCTCTTGGAGCAGGGCGGCGGCGTCGCGGGGCCCTTCGACGGGAGCGGTCTTGGCCCCTTCCGCCCATTTGGCGAGGGCGAGGGCGACGACGCCGTAGCCGAAGAAGGACAGGATGAGCGGGTTGGCGGTGCCGTCGAACGCCCGGTCCGTGATCGAGCCGAGGACGGCCCCGCCTGCCATCGAGATCGTGCCGAGGACGGCGGCTGCGGTCCCGGCCAGCTTGCCCATGTGGTCCATGGCCAGGGTGTTGGCGCTCGGGATGAGCAGGGCGTGGCACACGAGCAACGCCGTCAGGCCGACGACGAATGGCCAGAACCCCGGCACGCCGTCGGCGGCCCGCACCATCCACAGCACGCCCGCTCCGAGCACGACGTATGCCGTCAGGGCGGCGTGCGCCAGGCGCTTGGTCCCGACGCGCTCGACGACCATCGCGCTGGCGACCATGGCAGCGCCCATGACCGCTGCGATGCCACCGAAGATGAAGGGGAACTGGTCCTCGAGGCCGAACACGTCGGAGAAGATGATCTCGCTGCTCGCCAGGTAGGAGCTGAACGGGGCGAACAGCGCCGTGGTGACCAGCCCATAGCCGAGCGTCTGGCGATGGGTGAGCACCTGGCGGGCGCCCCGCAGCACCGGGGTGAACTGCAGGGGCCGTCGGTGCTCCTCCCTCAATGTCTCGGGGAGCCGGACGATCCAGACGGCGAGCGTCAGCGAGAACAGGACGCAGACACCGAACACCCACTGCCACGGTGCGACCGCGATCACGGCGGCGCCGACGGTCGGCGCCACGACCGGCACGAGCACGAACACGGCCATCACCATGGACATCGTGCGAGCCATCCGCTCGCCGGAGAACGAATCGCGCACGACGGCGATGGCGATCACCCGGCCGCCTGCAGCCCCCGCTCCCCAGATGAAACGGGTCACGTACATGAGACCGATCGAGGGCACCAGGGCGGACGAGAGCGCTCCGAAGGCGTAGATGGCGAGGCCTCCGTACAGCGCCGGCTTGCGCCCGAATCGATCGGCTATCGGTCCGTAGAACAGCTGACCGAAGGCCAGCCCGAAGAAGTACGCCGTCACGATGCCGGCCACGGCCGTCGAACCCTCGGCGAGCCCGAAGTGCTCCCTGATCACCGGGAACGCCGGGAGCATCAGGTCGATGCCGAGCGCGCCGAGCGCCATGATCATCGAGATCATGGCGACGAACTGCTTCTCGCCGAGGGAAGCCCGCTCGAGTGCCTGCGTACCTGCCATCCGAGGCGACCCTAGTGGTGGCCCGTCGACCGGCTGATCGGTTTCGACCGAGCCGGCGGGCCGCAACTATCATCGGGGGACCTCATCCGGGCTTCGCGGCAGGTACGCGCGCCCCGGGTACCGTTGACACAGGAGAGATCATGGACCAGGTCACGTTGCGCGCCGCCAAACGAGACGGCAAGGGCACGCGCCCCGCTCGCAGGCTCCGCCGCGAGGGCCGGATCCCGGCCATCGTATACGGGCACGGGATGGAGGCGCTGGCGGTCACGGTCGGCTCGCGTGACCTGTTCGCCGTCCTCCACAGCGAAGGGGGATTGAACGCCCTCATCGACCTCGACGTGGAAGGCGGCAAGAACGTCCTCACGGTGGCGAGGGAGATCCAGCGCCATCCGGTCCGCGGCGAGATCACCCACCTCGACTTCATCCAAGTCTCGCTCGACGAGGAGATCAGCGCCGACGTGTCGGTCGACTACGCCGGCATCCCGGCCGGCGTGTCCGAGGACGGCGGTGTCGTCGAGACGATCGAGGCCACGGTTACGATCACCGCTCTCCCGACCGCCATTCCGTCGTCGATCGAGGTCGACATCTCGCACATGGAGATCGGAGACACGCTGCGGCTGTCCGACCTGCCTGCCATCGAGGGCGTCACCTACACGGCCGACCCGGAGCGGCCGCTTCTCACAGTGCTGGTGCCGCGCGTCGAGGAGGAGCCCGAGCCGGCGGAAGGCGAGGAGCTCGAAGGCGAGCCGGGTGCCGAGCTCGAGGCCGGGGACGAAGCAGAGCCGGCGGACGAAGAGAGCGAAGCGGACTGAGCGCCACCCAGACGCTCGCCGTCGGGCTCCGCAATCCGGGAGCTCGCTACGAGGCGACGAGGCACAACTTCGGAGGCGACGTCGTCGCACTCGTCGCCGAGCGCCACGGAAGCTCGTTCAAGAAGGCGAAGCGGTTCATGAGAGCGGAAGTCGCCGAGATCACGACGGCCGCATTCCGGCTCGTGGTCGCCAGGCCGACTACGTTCATGAACGAGGCGGGCCAGGCCGTGGCCCCGCTGGCGCGCTACTTCCACGTCGAGCGGGACGACCTCCTCGTGGTCCACGACGACATCGACGTGCCTTTCGGCAGGCTCAAGGTGCAGTTCGGGAGAGGATCGGGCGGCAACAACGGCGTCGCCTCGGTCATGCGATCGCTCGGCACGGGCGATTTCTGGCGTCTCAAGTGCGGTGTCGGCAGGCCACCGGGCTCGGTCGATCCCGCCGACCACGTCCTGCACCGGTTCACCAGCACCGAGATCGAGGAGGCGGCCCTGATGCGCACCCTCGCCGCAGACGTCGTGGAACTGTTCGCCGAGCAAGGCGGCGAGGCGGCGAGGCAGCGGGCCGGCGAGCTGAGCGCGCCGTGACGAGACTCGTCGGCGCCATCGACCAGGGAACGACGAGTACGCGTTTCGCGCTCGTGGACAAGTCGGGCGGCTTCGTCGCCATGGCACAGAAGGAGCATCGCCAGCACTACCCGCAACCCGGTTGGGTGGAGCACGACCCATCCGAGATCTGGGAGAGCACGCAGGCAGTCATCACCGAGGCCATGGATGCGGCGGGGGCGACCGCCTCCGACCTCGCAGGGGTGGGCATCGCCAACCAGCGTGAGACGACGGTGATGTGGGACCGCGGTACGGGGGAACCGGTCGCCAACGCCATCGTCTGGCAGGACACGAGGACCGACGCCCTCTGCCGGATGCTCGGTGTGGACGAGGGGCCGGACCGATTCAGGGAGGCGACCGGGCTGCCGCTCGCCACCTACTTCTCCGGTCCGAAGATCCGCTGGCTGCTCGACAACATGAGCGGCCTGCGAGACCGTGCCGATCGGGGAAGCGTCCTGGCCGGGACGATCGACTCGTACCTGCTGTGGAAGTTGACCGGCCGGCACGCCACGGACGTGACCAACGCCAGCCGGACGATGCTGATGAGCCTCGCCTCGCTGCAGTGGGACGGCGGGCTGCTCGGCGACATCGGTGTGCCACGCTCCGTGCTCGGCGACATCGTCCCCTCCGTCGGCACGATCGCCGCCATCGATGGCGGGCCCCTCGGAGGCGTCCCGGTCGCCGGGATGCTCGGCGACCAGCAGGCCGCCATGTTCGGCCAGGCGTGCTTCGCCCAGGGCGACGCCAAGAACACGTATGGCACCGGTTGCTTCATGCTCGTGAACACGGGGACGCGGATCGCCCGATCCGGGCACGGACTCCTCACGACGGTGGCGTATCAGGTCGGGCACGGCAAGGCGCGCTACGCGCTCGAAGGGTCCGTCGCCATCGCCGGTGCCGGCGTTCAGTGGCTGCGCGACAACCTGCGCATGGTGCCGGACGCCGCCGCCGTCGAGGCCCTGGCCGCCGGGGTGGCCGACAACGGGGGCGTCTACTTCGTGCCTGCCTTCTCGGGGCTCTTCGCCCCGTATTGGCGTTCGGACGCCAGGGGCATCATCGCCGGGCTCACCAGGTTCGCCGAGGCAGGCCACATCGCCCGGGCGGTGCTGGAGGCGACCGCCTACCAGACGCTCGACGTGCTCGACGCCATGCGGTCCGACGCCGCCATCGAGCTGTCCGAGCTGCGGGTGGACGGGGGAATGGTGGGCAACGAGCTGCTCATGCAATTCCAGGCGGACCTCCTCGGCCTTCCGGTGGTCCGCCCGGTCGTCACGGAGACGACCGTGCTCGGTGCCGCCTATGCCGCCGGGCTCGCCACCGGCTTCTGGTCGTCTCCCGACGAGCTGCGCACCATGTGGCACGAAGACAAGCGATGGGAGCCTCGGATGGAAGCCGGTGAGCGGGATCGCCTCTACTCGGGATGGAAGAAGGCGGTCGACAAGAGCCTCGGGTGGGAGGAGCAGTAGCGGGCCGTCAATGGGCCGCGGCGCGGTGGGCGCGCAGCGGGTCCCGTCCGAAGTCTCGGCGGGGGTCCCGCCAGACTGAGTGGATGGGAGCCTCGGGTGGGAGGAGCAGTAGCGGGCCGTCAATGGGCCGCGGCGCGGTGGGCGCGCAGCGGGTCCCGTCCGAAGTCTCGGCGGGGGTCCCGCCAGACTGAGTGGATGGGAGTCTCGGGTGGGAGGAGCAGTAGCGGGCCGTCAATGGGCCGCGGCGCGGTGGGCGCGCAGCGGGTCCCGTCCGAAGTCTCGGCGGGGGTCCCGCCAGACTGAGTGAATGTGATTGGCGCCGTCCTGCACGCAGTCGTACTCGACGAGGAACGTGGGCCCTTGCAGCCGGTAGTAGTGGGGCGTTCCTTCCTCGGCGGGCCCGGCCCAGGCGAAGTGGATGGCGTCCAGGCCGGCCTCCTCGAGCCTGGCGAGCTCGGCGGCGGCGATCGGGTCGGGGAGGCGCTCGACGTATACCGCGATGAGGTCATCGAGGAGTGCCCGGGCGCCGTTGCCCATGTCGGAGCGGGGGATTCCGACCGGAACCGCCAGGTCGAGGGCGAGGGTTTCTCTCTCGTCATCCGACAACGCCAGGTACAGCTCCTGGAACCAGCCGAGGGGGTGCTCCAGGTCACCCGGTCGCAGCCTGGCAGGAACCTCGGACACCCTGTGGATCACCATGTCGATCGGTGCAGGGGCGTCGAGCGTCGCCCGCCGTCGCCCGTCCGGGTCGAGTGACAGGAGGAGCGCCCGGGCGGCGTCCTCTTCCGGCCCGCACGGGCGGCTGACCGTGCGACCGTGCTTCTCGACGCGTGCCGGGTTGGCGCCCAGGAACAGGGGGGTCGAGGCGACGACCTGGCCGTCGATGACCACGTGGTTGACGGAAACGTGGTGGCCCTCGAACTGCCACGACCACCGTCCCGAGGACGCCGGCTCTCCGAAGATCGCCACCCAGTAGCGCAGCGGGTCGCGTAGAGCGGTGTCCCGGTAGTCCTCGAGCCAGTCGAGCGGAAGGTCGAGCGCCATGATGGCGGCGATCTGGGCGTACGTGGCGAAGTCGACCCCGGTGGTCAGCAGTCGCATCACGAGCTTGCGCTGGCCGAACGTCATCTCGTGGAGGCCGACGCCGGTGTACGAATCGCCGCTCATCTCTCGCGGCCAGTACATCCAGGTCTGGCGGCGCCCATCGTCGAACGCCGGATTGGCGGCGGCGCGCTGCTCGGCGTCCAGGGCCTCGAGGACGGCGGCTGCCGCGTCGATCATGTCGCCTGCAGTCACCGTGGGCTTCCCTCCTGCCGGCACGCTACCCGGCCGCCGCAGGGATCACCGGAACGAGCAGGTAGGCGGGATGCTCCGGCCCCACGTGGAGGGTGGTGGTCCCCGCGAAGACCTCACCCGGCCGATCGCGCTCGTCATCGTGGAGGAATGGGCCGCAGCCCCTCAGCTCGTTCTTGAACGCCGACAGCCGGAGGCCCGTGGTGTCGCCTCCCCACTCGTAGTCGCGGCCCAGGATCGTCAGCGCCAGCCGATATCCGGCGGGAGCGACGACGCACGTCGGCCAGATCTCGACATCGAGCTCGTAGACGCCTCCCGGTTCGAGTGGCTCACGGCGCTCGTGTGCGTGGTACGGGCGCCACGGCCGGCTCAACGCCGGGTCGAGCCGGCGATGCGATGCCCGGAGCCACCCCTGGGCCAAGGGCGTGTGCGGGTCGATGGCTCCTTGGAACGTGACCTCCTCGCCCTGGCGATCGAACAGGCGGACCACGAGGAACAGGTCGGCGTCCTCGGTCGAGGAGGATACGCTCAGCTTGGCGGCGAGAGGCCCGGTGATCTCGGTCGCCTCGGCGAACGGCGCCGTCGAGAACGTGATGCCGTCCCCGAGGGCGTCGAAGGACAGGGTCGCCTCGGAAGGGCTCGGCTCGAGGTCGAGCGTCATGCCCTCGGGGTCGAGGTGGTACTCCGTCCACCTCGTGGCCGGGATGGGCCAGTCGACCTCGTGGCGGGGCTCGAAGCTGCCGTCGGCGTGCCTGACCTGGAGGAGAACCCGCGGGCGGTCCGGCCAGCGCTCCTCCATGCCTCGCAGGAAGCGATCGAAGAAGCGGAGCTGCAGGTCACGGCCGTAGTCGGTGTAGAAGTGGGTCCAGTGCTCGATTCCGTGCACCTCGAGCCACTTGTCCCGGTCGGCCGACCGGACGAAGCCTTCGAAGTTGCCACGGGCATGCAGGCCCTGGCCGCCCCAGTTCGCCGCCGAGAGGAGGGGGACCGCCACCTCTTCCCACACCGGGGAGCGGCTGCGGTGATAGTCGTCGTCGAGGGGATGGGCGAGGATCTCGTCACCGAACGGCGCCCGGTTGCGTTCCAGGTCCTCGTCGCTCAGCGTCTCGTCGCCGCAGATGAGCTGGCCCGTGATCGGGTTCCGTCCGCCGGCCTCTCCTCGGCCGTACTGGACGGTCTTCACCTGCATGTCGTACCAGTTCTCCCAGAACGTCGACAAGATGCCGCCGTGGTGCGTCATATCGCGGTACCAGTCGGCGGCTCCCTCCCACACGCACATCGCAGCCAGGTGGGGCGGCTGCAAGGAGGCGACGTGCCACTGGTTGATGGCGTAGTAGCTGATGCCGTTGAGGCCGACCTTCCCGGTCGACCACGGCTCGGCCGCCGCCCACTCGATGCAGTCGTACAGGTCCCGAGTCTCCCGGGGCGAGAAATGGTCGATGTAGCCCGGTGACCGTCCCGTGCCCCGAGAATCGACCCGCACGCAGGCGTAACCGTGCGGCACCCACTTCTCAGGGTCGACGACCTCCCAGCTCTGGTAGGCGTTCGTGGACCCGGCGGCGACGTCCGGGTGTTCGGCCGTCATGCGCTGCCAGGCGCTCGGATATCCGGTCTGGAACGGCAGCCCCTTGGCGTACGGTCCGTAGCTGAGGAGCACCGGGTGGCGGTCGCCGTCGTCCGGGCGAAAGACGTCGGCTCGCAGCACAACGCCGTCGTCCATACCAACGGCGACGTCCCAGTCGATGCGCATCCCGTCACGCGATTCCGACCTGAACAACTGCACGGTCCTTCCGTCCGGGACGCTCGCCGCGGCGTGGACGGCGCCGGATGGTAACGAAGGTGAGACCGACATTCTCGGGCTTCTGGCCTCCGGGGCCGCCCTCACTACCATCGGCCGGGCGATGAACGTCCCGAACCTCCTCGCCTACGTCCGCATCACGCTGACCCCGGTCGTGATGGCGTTCGTGCTCCTCTCGCGGCGCATCGACCATGCGTTCGGCTTGGCGCTCCTCTTCTTCGTGGCGGCCGCCCTCACGGACTTCGCCGACGGCTACCTGGCGAGGCGCTGGGAGATCACCACGACGCTCGGGGCGTTCCTCGACTCCGTCGCCGACAAGGTGCTGGTCACGGGGAGCTTGCTCGTGCTCATCGAGGTCGGCAGGGCGTGGTCGTGGGCGGCGTTCGTGATCATCGGCAGGGAGCTCGCCGTCATGGGGCTGCGCGGCGTCGCCGCCCTCGGGAGAGGCAAGGTGCCGCCCAGCCCCCTCGGGAAGGCCAAGACCATCACACAGTTCACCGCCATCGGGCTGGCGATGGTCCGCAGCTCCAGCGAGATCGGGCCGTACTTCCTGGATGAGTGGCTCATGCTCGTCGCCGTCGCCGCCACCCTGCTCTCGGCATGGGACTACTTCTCGAAGTACGGGTCGGCGCTCAGGACGGCAACACCAGCTTGACCCGATGACGGCCCCGCTCCGCTCCCTCGTCGACCGCTGGCCTGCGCCGCTCCTGCCGAACGTGCCGGGCAGGATCGCCGTTCCTCCGGGCTTGCGGGCGTATGCCCTCGCCGGCATGGCGGCCCGGTCGGCCCGCCCGATCCTGGCGATCGTCCCGGGCGAGCGGGAGGCCGAGGACCTGGCCGACGACCTGGAGCTGTTCACCCACGACGTCGTCATGCTGCCGGCGTGGGAGACGCTGCCGTTCGAGCACATCTCCCCGAACGTGGCCACCATGGCCCACCGTGCCGTGGCGCGGCATCTGCTGTCCGAAGCCCCCGGCGGCCTCGTCGTGGTTGCGTCGGTGAGGGCGGCGACGCAGCGCCTCAGCCCGAGCTCGCCCCGCCCGCTCGAGCTGGCAGTCGGCACGACGGTCGACGACGTCGTCGCGGCGCTGAGCGAGCTCGGATACGAGCGCACCGATCGGGTCGAGACGCGCGGTGAGTTCGCGGTGCGGGGCGGGATCATCGACTGTTTCCCCGCCCAAGGTGAGACCCCCGTCCGTGTGGAGCTCTGGGGCGACGAGGTCGACGAGATCCGCAGCTTCGCCGTCGCCACCCAACGAACCACCGAGCCGATCGACCGGCTCGTCGCCTATCCGGCCCGCGAGCTCCGCCCCGACCCGCCACTTCGCAAGCTTGCGGAGGAGCTGCGCGACCGGGAGCCGTGGGCCGCATCGACATGGGACAGGATCGCCGAGGGGCTCACGTTCCAAGGTATCGAGTCGTGGCTGCCGTGGCTGTCCCACGAGGAGACGGCGCTGGAGGCGTACGACGCCGACGTGGTGCTCTTCGATCCGGAGCGCTCGTTGGCGCGTTCCAACGACCTGCTCAGGGAGGAGGCAGACCTGGCCGCGGCACTCGCCCCGACCTGGGGAGCAGATGCGCCGGAGGCGGGCGACCATCCGGCCCTCTACCTGCCGATATCCGATCGGGCCCGCCTCGACGCCCCGCCCCGGCCCGCCACGCCCACCGAGTCGACGCTCGAAGCGCGTGGCCTCGACGCGGTTCCCGGTGACGCCCCTTCGGTAGCCAAGGCGCTCAACGAGTGGAAGCTGCGTGGCGTGGACGTGGTGGTCGCCATGGACGGCGAGGGGGCGGCCAGGCGGGTCTCCCGGGTGTTGTCGGAAGCCGGCATCGATCTTCCCGTGGTGGAGCGTCTCGAGGGCCCTTCGCCGGCCGTCTTGGCGACCGGTATCCACCTCGGTTTCGTGGCCCCCCAGCTCGGTGTCGGCGTCGTCGGGGAGCGTGAGGTCGCCGGCAGGCGCCGGGCCCACCGCCGGGTGAGGCGGACGAGCCAAGGCCTCGTCGACGCCTACCGCGATCTCGAGCCGGGCGACTTCCTCGTGCACCATCGCCACGGGATCGGCCGATTCGAGGGCCTCGTCCACCGCGAGATGGCCGGCGTCGAGCGGGACTACCTCCTCGTGGCGTACCACGGCGGCGACAAGCTGTACGTGCCGACCGACCAGCTCGCCGCGGTGAAGCGGTACACCGGAGGCGAGTCGCCCCGCCTGTCTCGCATGGGTGGATCCGACTGGGCGGCGACCCGGTCGAAGGTCCGCAAGGCGGTGGCCGTCGTCGCCGAGCAGGTGGTCGATCTCCACCGTCAGCGAGCCGCCGCGGCCGGCCACGCCTACGAGGAGGACAGCCCATGGCAGCGGGAGCTCGAGGCGGCGTTCCCGTACGAGGAGACCGCCGACCAGCTGACCGCCATCGCCGACATGAAGCAGGACATGGAGTCGGAGCGACCCATGGATCGGCTCATCTTCGGGGACGTCGGCTTCGGGAAGACCGAGGTGGCGCTCCGAGGCGCATTCAAGGCCGTGCAGGCGGGGCGTCAGGTCGCAGTGCTCGTCCCGACGACGCTGCTGGCGCAGCAACATCAAGCGACCTTCCAGGACCGGCTGGCGCCCTACCCCGTCCGGGTCGAGATGCTCAGTCGGTTCCTCACGTCGAAACAGCAGAGGGACGTCATCCGCGCCATCGCCTCGGGTGAGATCGACATGGTGATCGGAACCCATCGCTTGCTGTCGGACGACGTCGTCTTCAAGGACCTCGGGCTGCTGGTGGTCGACGAGGAGCAGCGATTCGGGGTGGCCCACAAGGACCGCCTGAAGCGCCTCCGGACCTCGGTCGACGTGCTCACCCTCACGGCAACTCCCATCCCGCGGACCCTCGAGATGGCCCTCACCGGCATCCGCGAGGTGAGCCACATCCGAACGCCACCCGAGGATCGCCATCCGATCCTCACGTACGTCGGGCCGTACGATGCCCAGACCGTCTCGGCGGCCATCAGGCGCGAGATGCTCCGCGAGGGTCAGATCTTCTACGTGCACAACCGGATCCAGTCGATCGACCTGGCCGTGGCGCGGTTGCGCGACCTCGTGCCGGACGCCCGCATCGGCGTCGCCCACGGGCGGATGAGCGAGGGTCAGCTCGAGCAGGTGATGTACGACTTCTGGAATGGCGAGTATGACGTGCTGGTCGCCACGACGATCATCGAGTCCGGGCTCGACCTGCCGCAGGTGAACACGCTCGTCGTCGAACGGGCGGACCGGCTGGGGCTCGCTCAGCTCTATCAGCTGCGCGGCCGGGTTGGGCGCTCCAGCCAGCGTGCGTACGCCTACCTCTTCCACCCGCCGGAGCAGACGCTCAGTGAGGACGCCTACCGGCGCCTCGAGGCGATCGGGGAGTTCTCCGACCTCGGGTCGGGGTTCCAACTCGCCATGCGCGATCTGGAGATCAGAGGGGCGGGGAGCATCCTCAGCGAGACGCAGGCGGGCCACATAGCCGCCGTCGGGTTCGACCTCTACGTCGAGCTGGTCGCCGATGCGGTCAACGAGCTACGGGGCATACCGTCAGGCGTCGAGGAGCTGCCGGAGGTGCGCATCGACGTCCCGGTCGACGCCCACCTCCCCGCCGACTATGTGGAGAGTGGGGAGCAGCGGCTCGAGGCGTACCGCCGGCTGGCGGCGACGAGGACGCAGAGCGAGGTCGAGGATGTCGCCGCCGAGTGGCGCGACAGGTACGGCGCCCTCCCCGAGGAGGCCGGGGCCCTCATCGACGTCGCCAGGCTGCGCCACGAGGCACTCCGCATCGGGCTCACCGAGATCGTCCAGGTGCGCAACGAGGTTCGCATGTCGTCCGTCGCCCTCAGAGAGTCCGAGGACGTTCGGCTGAAGCGCCTGGCGCCACGCGCCGTGGTGCGCGGCGACGTGCTGTTCGTGCCTGTCTGGCCGAGGGGCGGCATCGCCCCCATACTGGAATTCCTTCGTACAATGTGGCCTCCGCCGGAGGAGTGAACCTGATCCCACGTTCCAGATCGCTCATCGCCGCCAGTGCACTCGTGGCAGCCGTCGCGGCGTGCGGCGACGCGGGCCTCGGAACGGTCGCCACGGTCAACGGAGATGCGATCGTCGTCGGTGAGGTCACCGGGCTGCGCAACAGCTACGCCGGCGACGTCGTCAACACGAACACCGAGCAGTTCAGGACGGACCTCGGCAATGTGATCTTCCTCGACGTCCTCGTCGCGGCGGCGGAAGAGCAGTACGACATCACGTTCACCGAGGCCGAGGTGAGGGACCGCCTCGCCAACCCCCCGGAGCGATACGCCCAGGTGTTCGCGCAGGTCGAGGCGGACGCCGACCTCACCGACGACGCCAAACGGCACCAGGCGCTCATCTCGCTCATCCGCGACTCGGTCACGAACAGGCTGGTGGCGGACGACGCCACGTTCTGGGACGACATGGTCGGGGAGACGCCGGAGCTGCTCACGAGCGCATGCGTGCGGCACGTCCTCGTGGCCACCGAGGGGGAAGCGGCCCAGATCATCGACCGGCTCCAAGGCGGAGAGGACTTCGCCGCGGTCGCCGACGAGGTGTCTCTCGACACTGCCAGTGCCGGTGGGGCCCTCGTCGATCAGGCCGGCGAGTGCATGCTGCCACTGCAGACATACGTCGCCGAGTTCGGCAATGCGGCAGCGACGGCGGTGGTCGGCGAGGTCTCCGGACCCGTGCAAACCCAGTTCGGGTTCCATGTCATCCTCGTCGACCGGCGGGAGGACCCGCCTCCCGTCGAGGTCCTCGAAGCGGATCCGGTGGCGTACCTCGGCAACACCGAGGTGAGCAGCCTCTTCAGTCCATGGTTCAACGACGTCGTGAGGGCCGCCACGATCGAGATCGATCCGGTGGTCGGTAGCTGGTCGACCTCCGGTGTCGGGATCGTCCCACCCGAGTGAACGGGCTTCGCATCGTCGGTCTGGGGCCGGCAGGCCTCGACCGGGTCCCCGCAGGAGCGATGGCGGCGCTGACAGACCCGGCCGGTGTCGTCATCGTTCGCACGCTGCACCACCCCGCCGCCGCAGAGCTCGCCGCATCGCGGGCCGTGACGACGTGCGACGACCTCTACGACTCCCTCGACGACCTCGATGCGGTGTACGCCGCCATCGCCGGGCGGGTCCTGGAAGTGGCCGGGTCGCACTCGGTGGTCTACGCCGTCCCCGGGAGCGCCTCGGTCGGCGAGCGGGCGGCTGCTCTCATCGTGACGGGCGCCAACGAGCGCGGGATTCCGGTCGACGTGCTCCCCGGCGAGTCGTTCGTCGATCTCGCCCTACTGGCGGTCGGCGTCGACCCGCTCGCCAAAGGGCTGCAGATCCTCGACGGCCGATCTCTGCCCGACCCACTTCCGCTCCATGTGCCGACCCTGATCAGCCAGGTCGACACGCAGCTGGCGCTCGCCGAGGTGGCGACCTCGCTCGGCAAGGTGCTCGACGGTGAGACGCCGGTGGTGTTCCTCGACTCGCTCGGCGGTCCGAACGAGCGGATCGAACGGATCCCACTCCGCCGCCTCGACGAGCTCGTGCCGGGACCGCGCACGTCGCTGTTCGTCGATCCGCCGCCGGTCGGCTGGTTCGGACTGGTCGCGGTGAACCGCGCTCTCCGCCTGGAGTGCCCGTGGGACCGCGACCAGACCCACCACTCGCTCCTCGAGCACCTGCTCGAGGAGGCGTATGAGGCGATCGAGGCGATCGGGCGGCTCGGCTCCGATGCTCCCGCCGGGGAGGTCGACTACGGAGCGTACGCCGAGGTGGAGGAGGAGCTCGGGGACCTGTTGCTCCAGGTCGTCTTCCACGCCACCCTCGCCCGCGAGGCCGCCGCCTTCGACGTCGAGGAGGTGGCCGAGGGGATCCGCCGCAAGCTCGTGCACCGCCACCCCCACGTCTTCGGGGACGTCGTGGCGCACGATGCCGAAACCGTGAGGTCGAACTGGGAGACCCTCAAGTCGCAGGAGAAGAGGCGGGATTCACTCATGGACGACGTCCCCAGAGTGCTGCCTGCGCTCGCCAGGGCCGCCAAACTGCAACGGAGGGCGTCGACGGCCGGCTTCGACTGGAGCGACACCGAGCCGGTGGTCGCCAAGATCCACGAGGAAGTAGACGAGCTCGACGTCGCCGCAGGGAGCGCATCGACGTCGCACGAGCTCGGTGACGTCCTCTTCTCCGTCGTCAACCTCGCTCGTCATCTCGACATCGACCCCGAAGGAGCGCTGCGGAGCGCCAACGAGAGGTTCGAGGGTCGATTCCGATCGGTGGAAGCGTCCGCCGTTGCCGGCGGCCGTTCGCTGGAAGCGCTGTCGCTCGAGGAGATGGACGAGCTGTGGGAGGCGGCCAAGCTGGCACCTGGGACGTGATCTGCACCGATGCTCGGCGACACTGCGGAGGGGTGATAGCCTCCCCGCCACATTCGAAAGGGCCCGACGTGACGACCATCAGCCACATCCGGGCTCGTGAGGTCCTGGACTCTCGGGGTAATCCGACGGTCGAGGCCGAGGTCCTCCTCGCTGGCGGAGGTTTCGGCCGTGCCGCGGTGCCGTCGGGGGCATCGACCGGGGCACTCGAGGCCAACGAGCTTCGAGACGGCGGAGACCGCTTCGGCGGCAAGGGTGTCTCGCGAGCCGTCGCCAACATCACCGAGACCATCGCCCCTGCGCTCCTGGGACGCGACGGGACCCGCCAGGAGCAGATCGATCAGGTGATGATCGACCTCGACGCCACACCGACGAAGTCGAGCCTCGGGGCCAACGCGATGCTCGCCGTCTCGCTGGCGACGGCGCGGGCTGCGGCCGCCGGCGTCGGTCTGCCTCTGTACCGCTACCTGGGGGGAACGGCAGCCAGGGTGCTTCCGGTGCCGTGTCTCAACGTGCTCAACGGGGGCGCCCACGCCGCCAACTCGGTCGACATCCAGGAGTTCATGCTCGTCCCGGGGGGCTTCCCCAGCTTCCGAGAGGCGCTGCGCGCAGGCGTGGAGACGTACCACGCATTGAAGAAGGTCCTCGGCGGCCGCGGGCTCGCCACGAACGTGGGAGACGAGGGCGGCTTCGCCCCCGATCTGGCGGCCGACCGGGCTGCGCTCGAGCTGCTCGTCGAGGCGATCGAGGCAGCCGGTTACGAGGTCGGAGAGGAGATCGCCCTCGCGATCGACGTCGCCGCCACCGAGCTCTACCGGGCGGGCCACTACGAGCTCGACGGCGGCCAGTTCAGCACGGGCGGAATGGTCGACTACCTGGCCGAGCTCACCTCCGGCTTCCCTCTCGTCCTGATCGAGGACGGTCTCGGGGAGACGGACTGGGACGGCTGGAAGGCGCTCACCGAGCGTCTCGGGAACCAAATCCAGCTCGTCGGCGACGACCTCTTCGTCACGAACGAGGACCTCGTCGCCAAGGGCATCGAGTTGGGCGTGGCAAACGCCGTGCTGATCAAGGTGAACCAGATAGGGACCCTGACGGAGACGCTCCACACGATGGAGCTGGCGGAACGGAACGGCTACGGGCGGATGGTGAGCCACCGATCCGGCGAGACCGAGGACTCGTTCATCGCCCACCTCGTCGTGGCGACGAATGCCGGCCAGATCAAGTCGGGCGCTCCGGCGCGCGGCGAGCGCACCGCCAAGTACAACCAGCTCCTCCGGATCGAAGAGGCGCTCGGCGACGAGGCGCGCTACGCCGGGTGGGACCCGTTCAGGAGGGCTCGATGAGCCGAGGCGGCGAGCGCAGGCGGCGCCGGTACGCCTCGCCCTTCCTGGCGCTGCTGCTCCTCGTCGCCCTCGCCGTCGTCCTCGGCGGCATCTTCCCCTTCCGGCAGATCCTCGCCCAGGATCGGCAGGTGGCGAACACGCGCGCCAAGCTCGACGCCCTGGTCGGGGAGAATGAGGCCCTGCGTCAGCGGATCGATGCCCTCGGGACGGAAGCCGAGGTGGAACGTCTCGCACGGGAGGAGCTCGGGATGGTGCGTCCCGGAGAGACCGGTTTCACGGTCACGTCGCCCGAGGACGAGCGAGCCGTCGACGTGCCAGCACCGGAGCCGGAGCCCGCCGAGGATGAACGAACGATCACCGAGAAGATCTGGGACTTCTTCACCGGGAGAGACCTCGTCCCGGATGAATGACCGCGCGGTCGTGGCCGCCCAACTGGGGCGCCCGCCGCGGTCCGTCGTCGAGGTGCGAGCGCGTTGCCCCCTCGACGTCCCGGTGGTGATCGCCGTCCCGCCCCACCTCGACGACGGCACCCCGTTCCCGACGAGATACTGGCTCACGTGCCCTCTGGCCGTTCGTCGTATCGGCCGGATCGAGGCGGCGGGGGGCGTCAAGGCGGCGGAGCGCCTCCTGGAGTCAGACGAGGTGCTGCTGGCGCGCCACCAGGCGGCCACCGCCCGTTACGTGGCGGAGCGGGACGCCCTGGTCGCCGCGGACGCCCCGGCTGCGTTGCCGTCGGGCGGTATCGGGGGGACCCGAGAGGGCGTCAAGTGCCTGCACGCCCAGTACGCCGACCACGCCGCAGGCAACGACAATCCCATCGGGGAACTGACGGCTCATCAGATCGAGCCGCTCGACTGCACCGTGCCGTGCGTCGTGGCGGTCGATGGCGAGGTGGGCGCCAACCCGGACTGGGTCGAGCCGTCGCGTTGAGAGTCGCCGCCGTCGATATCGGCACGAACACGGTGCGGCTGCTCCTCGGAGAGGTCGCCGGGGGCGGGCTGCTGTCGATCGCCGAGAAGCGGACCGAGATCACGAGGTTGGGCAGGGGTGTCGACGAGCGGCGCAGGCTCGACCCCCGTGCCGTGCAGCTCACCGTCGACGTGCTCGGTGAGTACGGCTCGGCGGCCGATCGATTCGCGGCCGAACGCCGCGGCGCAGTCGCCACCTCGGCGACGAGGGACGCCGAGGATCGGGAGGCGTTCCTCGACCTGGCCGCAACGGCCTTCGGGGCGCGTCCCGATGTCATCGCCGGCGAGCGAGAGGCCGAGCTGGCATTTGCCGGCGTGAGGTCGGCGGTTCGGCCGGCCGGGCCGATCCTGGTCGTCGATCTCGGAGGGGGCTCCACCGAGTTCGTGTTCGGGGAGGACGACGTCGAGTACGCCAGGAGCGTCGACGTCGGGTCCGTGCGGGTCACCGAGCGCTGGCTGGCGAGACGCCCCATCACGACGGAGGCTCTCGCCGCCGCCAGGTCGGCCGTCGCAGGTGCGCTCGCTCCACTCGAGATCCCGGGCGCGCCGGGGCTCGTCATCGGGGTGGCCGGCACGTTCACGACGCTGGCTGCCGTCCACCTGGAGCTGGCTGTGTACGACCGGGACGTGGTCCACGGGTCGGTTCTGCGACTCGACGACCTGATGAGGATGGTCGAGCGGCTGGCCGCGCTGTCCGTCGAGGACATCGCGGCGATCCCGACGGTGCCGCCGGGCCGAGCAGACGTGCTGCTCGGGGGCGCCATCGTCGCCGAGGCCGCCGTTGCCCGATCAGGCCACGGCGAGGTCACGATCTCGGAGGCAGACCTCCTGGACGGGATTGCTCTGGCCATCGGGACCGACTGATCCGTTCTTGCGTCCCCCTGTCGCATTTGTGCGATGCAGGGACGCCGGAGCGGCTCTCAGTCGTCGTCGGAGACCTCTTGGGCCACCTTGTCGACGAGATGGGAGGGCAGCAGCTCGTAGTGATCGTGCGACGCCGTGAACGTCCCCCACCCCTGGGTGAGCGATCGCAGGTCGATGGCGTAGCGCATGATCTCCGACGTCGGCACGAGGGCGGTGACCATCTGCCTGCCGGAGGCCGCCACCTCGGTCCCCTGCACCTGGCCTCGCCGCGACGAGAGGTCGCCCATCACGTCACCCTGGTACTCGGGAGGCACGGTGACGACGACCCGCGAGATCGGCTCGAGGAGCACGGGGTTCGCCTTGCGCATGGCCTCTCGGAAGCCGAGGCGGCCTGCCATCTTGAAGCTCATCTCGGATGAGTCGACCGAGTGGTACTTCCCGTCCACGCAGTAGACCCGAACGTCGACGACCGGGTACCCGAAGATCCCTCCGCTCCCCATCGTCTCCCGAATACCGTGCTCGACGGCGGGGATGAACTGGCGGGGGATCGATCCTCCCTTGATGGCGTCGACGAACTCGAAGCCCTCGCCACGGGCCAGCGGCTCGACGCGCAGGATCGCAACGCCGAACTGGCCGCGACCGCCCGATTGCTTCTTGTACTTGCCCTCGGCTTCCGAGGGCGTCGTGATCGTCTCGCGGTAAGGGACCCTCACCTCGTGCTGATCGACCTCGACACCGAACTTGCGGCGCAGCTTCTCGAGCGTGATCGTCAGGTGAGTCTCACCCATGCCTCGCAGCACCGTCTGGCGGGTCTCTTCGCTCCGTTCGACGATGAGCGCCGGGTCCTCGGCCTGGAGACGTCGCAGGGAGTTCGCCAGCTTGTCCTCGTCCGCCGTCGTCGATGCGCTGATGGCGATCGAGAGGACCGGAACGGGCCGGGCGATGGCCGTGACCTTCACGGGCTTGTTCTTCGGAGTGAGCGTGTCACCGGTGGCGGTGTCGGTGAGCTTGGAGACCGCTCCGATGTCGCCCGCCTGCAGCTCGGGGAGCAGCTCGCTCTCCTTCCCGATGACATACCCGATCTTGGCGAGGCGCTCATCGGCGCCGGAGCGGCCGTTGTGGAGGACCGACTCGGGCTTGATCGTCCCCGACAGCACCTTGAAGAGAGAGATCTGGCCGACGTATGGATCGGAGATCGTCTTGAAGATGAACGCCAGCGGGTCGCCGCTCGGTGTGCCGTCGATCGTGACGGTCTCGCCTCCTGCCTCGACGATCACCTGGTTTCGGCGGGCAGGCGAAGGGCCGATCTCGACGATGAAGCTGGCGAGCCGGTCGACCGCGATCGGGCCGGCGGCCGAGCCGCAGACCACGGGGAAGACCGTTGCTTCCGCCACCCCGACGGCCATTGTCTTCTCGAGCTCCTCGACGGACGGGATCTCGCCTTCCAGGTAGCGCTCCAGGAGCATGTCGTCTGCGACGACGATGCCCTCGACGAGGTTGTCGTGGACCTCGTGCTCGCGCTGTTCGAGCTCCTCGGGGATCGCGGCCTCCTCGGCCTTGCCGGAGTCGTACACGTACGCCCTGTTGGTGAAGAGGTCGGCGACTCCGTGGAACGACGACTCGGAGCCGAGCGGCAGCTCGAGCGGGGCGATCCCGGCCCCGAACCGCGATCGAAGCTGCTCGAGCGTCCGGTCGAAGGAGGCGCGTTCCTTGTCGAGCTTGTTGATGAAGATCATGCGCGGAACGCCGAGCTGCTCGGCGATACGCCAGATGGCGTCGGTCTGCACCTCGACGCCCTCGACGGCGCTCACCACGAAGACGGCCAAGTCGACCACTCTGAGCGCGGCGTGGACGTCGCCGATGAAATCGGCGTAGCCGGGGGTGTCGATCAGGTTGATCTTGTGGTCGTGCCACTCGACCGGGGCCATGGAGAGGGCGAGTGACATCCCTCTGGCGTGCTCCTCGGGGTCGTAGTCCATCACGGTGTTCCCGTCCTCGACCCGGCCGAGCCGTTGCAGCGCACCGGCGCGATACAGCATCGCCTCGGCGAGCGTCGTCTTGCCCGACCCGTTGTGGCCGACGAGGGCGACGTTGCGGATCATCTCAGGCGGGTACACCTTCACGGGGGAAGACCTCCGGGCGCTCGGTTGGGAAGGCGCCAGGATAGAGGGGCGCCGAACCGGGTGTTTCGCTCGGCGATTGGCTTCGAGCTACCAGGAGTGTCGCCGGTCCGACCAAGTGGGGGTCGTATCGTTCGGGAAGTGTTGACGAGAGCGACCGGCGGAACGCACCCCCGTGGCCGCCCGGCGGCCTCTCGATCCGAGCCGAGCTCGACCATTGAACGAAAGGACGTCCGGATCATGGAACTGGGAATGGTCGGTCTCGGACGAATGGGGACCAACCTCGTCCGCCGGTTGCTGCGTGGCGGGCACCAAACTCCTTCTACCAGGACGACTTGCGGCGCTCGGCGGAGCTCTCCGAACGTGGCATCCGCCTGGTCGACGTGGGGACGAGTGGCGGCGTGTTCGGTCTCGAACGAGGATTCTGTCTCATGATCGGAGGCGAAGCCGTGGCCGTCGCCCATCTCGATCCGGTGTTCCGGACGCTCGCTCCCGGGATGGCGAAGGCGGCACGGACCCCCGGGCGCAGCGGAGAGCCGAGCCCGGCCGAGCACGGCTACCTCCATTGCGGTCCGAGTGGCGCCGGTCACTTCACGAAGATGGTCCACAACGGCGTCGAGTACGGCCTGATGGCGGCCTATGCGGAAGGACTCAACATCCTCAAGCATGCCGGGATCGGCTCGGTCGATGTGATCGCCGACGCCGAGATTGGTCCTCTGCAGAACCCGGCAGCTGCCCTCTTTGGTCGCTTCGACAGTCGCGGCCGCGACGAGTTCGCCAACCAGGTGCTCTCCGCCATGCGCAAGCAGTTCGGCGGGCATGACGAGAAGGCGGAACCTCGATGAGGGAGCCCGCCAACGCCCTGGTTCTGTTCGGGATCAGTGGAGATCTCGCCCGGAGGAAGCTCTTCTCCGCCCTCTACGAGTTGACCGCAAGTGGCCAGCTCGACATGCCGGTGGTGGGGGTGGCGGCGAGTGACTGGGACGATGTCGTGCTCAGAGAGCACGCCCGGTCGGCGTTGATCGAAGCGGGGGAGACGGTCGACGAAGAGGTGTTCGGCCGCCTCGCCGACAACCTGTGCTACGTCGGAGGCGACTATCGGGAGACCTCGACCTACGCAGCCATGTCGAAGCGACTCAGGGGGGGCGACCACCCCGTCTTCTACCTGGCCATCCCGCCCGACCTGTTCGACGACGTCGTGGAGGGGTTGGCGTCGGCCGGGCTCAACCGGCGGGGGCGGCTCGTGCTGGAGAAGCCTTTCGGCCGGGACACTGCATCGGCGGCCGAGCTCAACGAGATCATCCACCGGCACTTCCCCGAGGAACAGGTCTACCGAATCGACCACTTCCTCGGCAAGGACGCCATCCAGAACCTCATGATCTTCCGGTTCTCG
>Ga0299906_10001292_pt1 | contig 21581 bp, 20 predicted proteins | sample RVTome_14_FD_200259 | JGI IMG/M metagenome (GOLD analysis project Ga0299906, IMG submission 200259) | Soil microbial communities from uranium-contaminated site in the Upper Colorado River Basin, Wyoming, United States - RVT145D125 (version 2) ...
GGCCTGTATCTGGTGCTGGGCATTGCTGGCGCCGTGTACCTGGCGCCCACCACCGTCATCGGCCAAGACCTGGGCACCTACCAGCGCGCAGGCGAGCTGTTGTGGGCGGGTCAGGACCCCTACTCGGGCCAGGCTGACGTTGGCCAGGACTACCAGTACCGATACCCGCCGCTGCTGGCCATGGTCATCCCAATCCTGGGCTGGCCGCCGCTGTGGTTCGGGCTGCTGGCAGTGGCAACCATCTCCACCATCGCCCTGTGGTACCGAACCGCCGGGCTGACCGGCCTCCTGGTGCCCGCGCTTCTGATCGGCGCCTGGGGCCAGCAGCTGCTGAACGGCAACGCCCAGGCCCTGGTCGTCTATTTGCTGGCCATCACCCCGCTCTTCGGGCGGGTGGGCCCCGCAGCGCTGGCCCTGGCCACCATGTTGAAGATCCACCCTGTCATCGGGCTGGTGTGGTTCGCCGGCCGCCGCGACCTGCGCGCCATCGCCCTCTACGGCGCGGCGTGTGGTGTCCTGCTCGTTCCGCAGCTGCCGTGGCTGGATGACTTCGTCCGCTACGTCCTGAACGACCCGGCCGCGGTGGAGACCATCCCGGGCATGAGCCTTCGGGCCATCCATCCGCTGCTATGGGTGGTCGGGATCGTGGTAGTGCTCGTGGTCGCGTGGCGCTACGCGGGCACCCGCTACGGCTGGCTGCTGGCGACCGTGGCCCAGCTGATCGCGCTGCCCCGGGTCCTGCTCGTCAATCTGGCCCTGCTCATGGCGGCGCCCCTTCCGCCGCGCCGGCCGGTGGCGGCCGCGGATCCGGCGAGCGCCACATCGTCCAGGCCAGGGCCAGCAGCCAGACCGGAATGAGCGGGAAGACCACCAGCAGCCACGGATAGGGGGCCAGCCAGCGCGCTCGGGCGCGCAGAACCGGGTCGATCATCACCACCAGCCCCGCCAGGTAGTGGACAAAGGTATAGGGGCCCAGCACGACCCCGGCCACCAGCGACAGGCCCAGACCGATGTCGCCGCGGCGCGCCAGGGCCGCGGCGCCGATGACCACCGCCGCGGCCACCCCGATCACCACGCCCGCCTGCCCCAGCAGCCCGCTGAAGCCGATGTTGGCGGTGAACTCCCGTTCCAGCGGCTCGCGGAAGGTGCCGAGCCACTGGAGCCAGGGGTCGGGCCCGAAGACCAGCACGCCGGCCACAACGCCCACGCCCAGCGTGGCGGCGGCGGCCACCGTGTCCCGCGGGCGACGAAACGCGAGCCACAGCGCCAGGGGAAGGAGGTGCGGCTTGGGGGCCAGGAGGAGCAGCAGCCCGAAGGCGATCCCACCGACGCCGTCGCGACGGACGAGCAGGACGGCGAGCACGGCCACCGTGAAGACGCTCACGTTGCCGAGTGCCAGGTCGTGCCAGATGGGCGGGAAGAACAGGACCATGCCGGTCACCAGCCACCGGGCCTCGCCTGTCCATCGGCGGCCAAGCCCCACCGCCACGACGGCCACCGCGGCGACCTTGAGCGCCAGCCAGGCCCACACCCCAATCGGCTCGGACAACGGCGCCAGCGGAGTGAACAGGGCAGCGGCCCATGGGGAATACCGGAACGTGTAGGTATCGGTCCAGGCGTACAGGGTGGATGGGTCTTCGAGCAGGCGCTGGCCGGCCTGCTGGTAGCAGCACGTGAAGTCGATCGCGAAGTCGCCGCGGGCCGCGATGAAGACGATGACCACATCGGCCAGAAGGAAGGCGACCGCGGCGAGGATGATCAGGCTGCCGTCGGCGAACCAGGCTCGGCGCAGCGTCTGGCCCCAGGTACGGCCCGGCGAGGCGGTCACCGGGTCATGCTGCCACGGTTATCGGTACCTTCAGGTCATCACGGTGCGTGGAGGCACCGACTAGACTCGCGCCCGTGCTGAGGCTCCCTTCCACCGCGGCCGTGTTCGCGGCCGGGCTGGCCGGGATCATGGTCGTCATCGTGCTGGCCAAAGGCCTGACCGATCCGGACTTCTTCACTCACGTCCGTACCGGCCAGTTGATCGTCGACACCGGCCAGGTGCCGACCACCGACCCGTTCTCGTTCACATGGGCCGGCCTGCCGTGGACCCTGCACGAGTGGCTGAGCGAGGTGTTCATGTACCTCCTCATCAGCGGCGTGGGCCTCCTGCCCTCGCTGGTCGTTTTCGGCCTCATCCCCGGCGCCCTGCTGGCCATCCTCGTCGTCGTCGTCGTGCGGCGGGGCGTCGCGCTTCGGGCTGCGGCCGTAGCCTGCGTCCTCGGGGCCTGGGTCTTCATCCCCTACGTCACCATCCGGCCGCAGGCCATCAGCTGGCTGCTCATGGCGGTGCTGGTGACCTTCCTGTGGGGTCTCGACGCGGCGAAACCCCGTCGCGCGCTGTGGCTCATCCCTCTGTTCATCCTGTGGGCCAACCTCCACGGCCTGTGGGTCGTGGGCCTGGGCGTGGTGGCGCTCTATGCCCTGTTCACGGTCGCCGGCCGGACACCCATGGCCGGGCCTGTCGCCCGCAACTGGATCGCGGCCGCGTTCATTGGCTGCCTGTTCGGGGTCATGCTCACGCCTGCCGGGCCGGCCGGTGTGCTGTATCCACTCCGATACATCGACGCCGGCGACTGGGGGCTGGCGAACATCGTTGAATGGCAGTCGCCCGACTTCCACGATCCAGCGCACCTCGGCCTCCTGACCCTGGTCCTCACCCTGCTGGCGGTGGGGGTGTGGGGCGGGGCCCCGGGCTGGATGGGAACGCTCGCCATCATCGGGGTGGCCATGAGCCTCATCTCGCTCCGGAACGCGCCGCTGCTGGCGGTGTGGTCGGTGCCGGTGGTGGCCATGGGCCTGGCCGCTCGCTGGCCGGCGCGACTCCTGCCGCGGCCGGTTCCCCCCAGCCAGGAGCCGGTCCGAAGGCTGATGGAGGGCATCGCGGCGGTCGCGGTGGTCGTCATCAGCGCCGCGCTCGTCCTGCCCCAGACGCCGGCCGTACACCTCGAGGAGACGGTGGCGTCCGAGTTCCCCGAGACGGCCATGGAGATCATTCGCGAGGTCAACCCCGATGCTCGGGTCCTGGCTGAGTACGGCTGGGGCGGTTACGTCATCTGGTCGGGGTACGACCACGGGGTTCGGGTCTTCGTCGACGGGCGAAACGACATGTACGACCAGGCCATCCTCGAGGACTACAGCGCCATCCGAGAGGCGGACCCCGGCTGGCAGGAGCTGCTTTCGTCGTACCGCGTTGAAGCGATGATCTGGCCAACACACGTGGTGCTCACCCGCGGTCTCCTCGATCAGCCGATGCCCGACGGGACCCGTTGGTGCGAGGCTTATCGCAGCGCGGACCAGGTCCTCTACCTGCCGGCATGTCCAGACTGACGGTCTGGCTCGCCCTGGCGGGCGTGACGGCCGTCGGACTGGCAGTCCGGGCCATTCCCCTGGCCGCGACCGACTTCCCGGTCAACGACGGGGGATTGTTCGTGGCCATGACCCGCGCGGTCCAGGACGCGGGATGGGCGCTGCCGGTGACCGTCGAATGGAACGGGAGCGAGCTGCCCTTCATCTACCCACCACTGGCCTTCTACAAAGCTGGCCTGCTGGAGGCGTTCTTCGGACTCGACATCTACGGGATCTTTCGATGGCTTCCGCTGACGTGGAGCACGCTGGTGGTGCCCGCGGTGTTCCTGCTGGGCCGCGAGCTGCTGCGGTCGGAGATCGGCGGCCTGGTGGCGGCGCTCGCTTACGCGCTGACGCCGGTCTCGTTTGTCTGGCTGATCCAGGGCGGCGGCGTGACCCGCGCGCCGGGGATGTTCCTGGCCGCGGTCACGCTCTGGCAGCTCGTAATCCTGGTGCGCGAACCTACGCTCCGGCGCAGTGTGGCGGTTGGCGTGCTGGCGGGCATCACCACCCTCGTTCACCCGGGCGCGGCCGTCTTCACGGCCATCAGCGCGATCCTGATCTGGCTCTTCGAGGGCCAGCCCCGATCTTCGGCGCGGGCGGCCGGGATCGCCGTAGGTGTCGCGGCCCTGGTCGTTGCGCCGTGGGCGCTACTCGTGATTTCGCGCCACGGGCTGGAGGCCATCCTCGGCGTGCCCAGCAACGGCCCCGCGCCAGCGTTCGCCATCCTGGCTGCCCTCGCCGGCCGCGTCACCGGCACTCCAGTCATTGACCCCCTCGCGATCACCGGTCTGGCGTTGGCGATCCTGTGCGTCGTCCGTCGTCGATTCCTGCTCCCCCTGTGGTTCGCCGTTTCGCTCTTCATTTCCTTCCAATACGCGATGATCCCGTTCGCCATCCTTATCGGCCTCGCCGCTGCCGACCTCCTAAACCTGAGGGCGGCCCGGCCGATCCCACGGCTCCGCTTGGCCCCAACCGTCGGCTTGGCCCTGCTCGGGCTGCTTCTGGTGCTCGAAGGCGCACTCTCGGCCACTGCAATGTTCAATCCCCAAGCCCCGCTGCATGCTCTAACCGAGGACCGACGAGAAGCAATGGCCTGGGTTGCGTCTGAGCTGGAATCGGATGCCCGAGTCGCGGTCGTCACCATCAACGGCTGGTCCAGTGATCCCGATTCGGAGTGGTTCCCGCTGCTGGCGCGGCGCCATTCCGTGGCCACCGTGCAGGGTTCGGAATTGCTGGGCCGGGCCGCGTTCGAAGAGCAGGTCCGCGCCCATGCAGCACTCCAGGAGTGCGTGATCGACGCATCGGTCGCCTGCCTTCGAGACTGGCTGACAAGGTGGCCGGCTGATGTGTTGTACATGCCGAATGGCCAGCTCGATGGGCCGACGTCGCCCGTCGACTGTTGCCTCGAAATGAGACGACTGCTGGCCGCAGATGACGGCTTCGAGCTGATTCATGAATCGTCGGGCGCCACCGTGTTTCGGGTGGCTCCATGATCTCGGCGCGCACGTGGCGTCGGGTCGCCGTGCGTGGCGCGGGCTGATTCAATCGGACCGCGAATACGGCGAGAACTGGTAGAGGTGGCGCTTGTCCGGTGACAGGTATGTCCGGTCCTCGAGAAGCGGGAGATCGGCCCCGAAATACTCGGTGAAGATCAATCGGAAGGTGTTGACCGGACTGATTCGGTCGTGGAATCCCCGCTGACTCATCTCAGCCGGCCCTAGCGCCGGCAGCCGGATGGCGTTGAGGATCCCGAAATTCTCCTGCACCTCGGCGGGAGTCGCGTCGAGCCAGGCGAAGCCGTCCTGATTGGCCTCGTAGCGGGGCGGGTAGGGCCCTTCGTCCGCCTGCAGGATGATGATTGGCTCGTCGCCCGGCGGCACGTCGAGCAGGATGTCAATTGCAGTCAGGATCCGTTGGTTCGTCCACAGCAGCTGCTCGAGGTAGGCATCGCGCGGCGCGCGAGAAGCCGCCTCCTCGACGCTCGGGGCCGAGCCATCGGCCGTGAACACGTACGGCGGGTGGGGGACGAGGAAGTGCGCGAACACATAGGTCGGCCCTGGGCGCGACGAGGCCGCCTCCGCCTGTTCGAACTCGTACAGAGTGTGAGCGCGGTTGGCGCTTCCCATCTGGTGGACCTCGGGATCGCCGGAGGGCGGACCGAGCCCCGCGACCAGGGTCAGGGCCGTCGTCTCGAGCAGGGCGGTCGCGAACTCCGACTCGCGGCGGTAGAGCAGGACCTGGTCAGCGTCGACGTTGGAGGTGCCCGGCTCCCACCAGTTCGCGATATGGACGTACTCGTAACCAATGCCGGTCAGGGTCTCTGGGACGGCCAAATGCCCACGCAAGGCCGCATGGATCGGTCCGTATGTCGCTGGGTCGCTCGTGCTGAATGTCGCCTCGTCGAGGTAGTTCAGGCTCAGCGAGCTGACCAGCGACAGTGCGGTCCCGCCGTAATTGGCCCAGCTGTCGCTGGCGATGGCGAACCCGCGGATCTCCAGTTGGGCCAGGAATTCGTGGTTGTCGAAGCCATAGAACTCGCGCAGGGTCTCGGCGTTGGCGTAGCGGTCAAAGACGAGGTAGTAGATGTCGGGTCTCTGCGCCGCTTCCCCCACCGGCACCTCGGCCGATGCCTGACCGATCGTCTGGCCAGACTGGCCAACTAGGTACGTTCCGATCGTCGCCAGATTGAAGGCCACCAACAGGAACGTGACTACGGTGAGCGCTCGGGTGGCCTGACCGACATGCCGCTTGTTGCGCCCGATAAGCGTCAGGCCAGCGATAGCCAGGGCCAACCAGCTTGCCGCCAGTATGCCGCTCCCGATGCCGAATCCGGCCAGCGCCAAACGGACGTGGCCGAATGTGAAGAACAGGACCAGCAGGAGGCTGGTAACCAGTCCGCCCCGCTGCCAGCCTCCGAACAGCCGGGCGCAGATCGCGAACAGGATGCTGCCCAGCGCCAGGCACAGGCCGATGGGCGCCCACGCCGACGACAAGTCGGGCCACTGGTCCACGTTCGCCGCAAGCAGGTACAGAGGGAACAGGAGCGCGACCAGGACGGGGTGGATGGGAGCGGCGGACAGGTCGCGACGACCGGGGTCGAGATCGGTGGTCACGTCTGCCGGCCCTGCCATCGGCGGGAGGCTAGCATCCGATCGCCGAATCTCGAACCGTGGAGCATGCAGCCTTGGAGAACCGTCGCGTCGGCGTCCTGGGGGCGGGCGCATTGGGACTTACCGCCGCGTTGCGTTTGGCGCAGCGAGGGCATCGGGTCACCGTCTTCGAGCGCGAACCAGTCCCGGGAGGCTTGGCCGCGGGCTTCAAGCCCGCTGGACCGGATGGGCCATGGCTCGAAAAGTTCTATCACCACCTGTTCCAGAGCGACCGTCACGCGATCCGGCTCATCACCGAGCTGGGCCTGGGCGATGACCTGACCTGGCATCGACCGCGCACCGTGGTGCTCCACGGCGGCCACCTCCACCAGCTCGACTCGCCGCTATCGCTCCTCCGTTTTCGCCCGCTGCGGATGTGGGATCGGTTTCGGATGGGCATGGCGTTGACCTACCTGAAGGCGCTCAGCGGTCCGGATCGGCTGGAAGGCGTCCTCGCCAGCCCGTGGATCCGGGGGCATATGGGAGACCGCGCGGCAGACGTGGTTTGGGATCCGCTCCTCCGCGCCAAGTTCGGGGATGCGGCCGAGACCATCGCGCTGCCATGGTTTTGGGCCCGGGTCCACGACCGGACGCCGCGGTTGGGCTATCTGGGCGGCGGATTCCAGCGCCTGTATAACGCGCTGGCAGCGGCGGTTGCAGCCCGCGATGGCGAGATCCGGCTGGGTCGGGAAGTCACCAATGTTCAGTCGAATGACGGCACGCTGACTGTGGCGCACCGATCCGCCGGAGGCGACGACCCGGGCCAGGACGAATTCGACGCGGTGCTTTCCACCCTCCCCACCCGGCTGACCGCCCGCCTCGCCCCCGAGCTGCCCGACGAGTGGCGCGAGCGTCACGACCCGGGGCCTGCCCTGGGCGCCCATTGTCTGATCCTCGCCCTGGACCGACCCCTGACCGATGCCTACTGGGTCAACCTCAATGACCCGGGTTTCCCATTCCTTGCCCTGGTCGAGCATACGAACATGCGATCTCCGGCCGAGTACGGTGGCCGCCACCTCGTCTATCTCGGGAGTTACCGGTCCATGGACGACCCCGTTCTCAAGACCGATCCGCAGCAGCTCCTGACCGACTGGCTGCCCGCCCTCCAGCGCCTGAACCCGAAGCTGGACCGATCCTGGGTGACCGATGTCTGGGGGTTCGGCGCGCCCTTCGCCCAGCCCATCGTCACCGTCGACTACGCGTCACGCATCCCACCGTTCGAGACGCCGGTTCCGGGGCTGTGGATCGCAAACATGTTCCAGGTCTATCCCCACGACCGCGGCCAGAACTACTCGATCGAACTCGCCGAGCGGGTCGTCTCCGCCATGGCCAATCGCGTGGCGGGAGGGCCGTGATGCCCCAGCGGCAGACGGTCGCGATCATCGCCGGCGTTCTCGCCCTGGCGTACTTCGTGATCCTGGGCGAGGCCGGCCAGCGCGACCCGGATCCCGTCGTTCGGCTGCTGAACGCGCTGGTGGCGGGAGCGCTGATCCTGACCTACCTGGTGAAGGCTCCCAGCCAGGCCGATCGCATCGACCGAGGGGTCCTTCTCAGCCTCCTGCTTTTCGCGGCCGCCGCCGTTCTCGCCCAGTTCCCACGCCAGGCCTTCGACGCCCTTCTTGGGGCGCTCCTCTTCGCGGCCGCGTTCTTCGTGGCCCGCAGCTTGCTGGCAGCTGAAGCCGGCCGCCGGGCGTTCACAGGGTGCCTCATCGGCCTTTCTGCGCTATTCACCTTCCTGACCGCGTCGCGGTGGCTGCTCCCCGCTCTGGAATGGTGGTCGCTGACAGGCTGGAGCGTCATCCCGCCGCTGGACCTCAACCTGGCCGCCCTCCCGTGGGGACATCGCCACGATCTGACGCTCTTGATCGTGATGCTCTACCCCAGCTGGTGGATCGGTCGGGTCGGGCCGCGAAGAGCCGCCGCCGCGACGGTGGTCGGGATCCTGACCCTGCTCATCGTGCTCGTGGACGGCTCACGAAACCTCTGGCTTGCGATTGCGGTGGCCTCAGCGGCATTCTTCGTTCCCTTCGCCGTCAGGCACTGGCCGAGAGACCGCAGGCGTCAGGTCGGGGTCGGTCTGGCCCTGGCTGCGGGGGCAGTGGCTGTTGCCTTGAGCGGAGTCGCCGGCTCCGTCCTCCAGCGATTGCTGACGGCGGAGTCCATCGAAGCCCGCCTGGCAATGTGGGAATCGTTGACGGATGCTTGGCTTTCAAAGCCAATCACTGGCTACGGGCCCGGATCGTTCGCGTGGGTCCTTCAGCAGACGAGCTACTTCGACACCAATGGATGGGCCCCGCGCCACCCGGACAGCGTCATATTCCAGGTGCTGCCGGAGGCAGGCCTGCTCGGGGCCGCGGCACTGCTGGTCGTGATTGTCACGTTGCTGCCGGCGATCATTCATAGTCGGTCGCGGGCTGCGAGCTGGGTCCTGATCGTCTTCGCCCTAGCCGGACTGGCCGCCAATCCAACCGATTTCGGTTTCCTGGTGGCCGTGACCATCGGATGGGCGGCATTCGCCATTCCTCGTGAGTTCGGAATGCCGGCCCCGGCGTCGGTCGGGGCGCCGCTCAGGCGCCGCTTTGTGACCCTCGCTTCTGTAGCCTGCTTGGCCGTCGCCGCGGTGGCTTGGACAGCGACCTCGGTTGCAGACGTTGCCTACCTTTCTGCTCGATCGTCGATTCATGGTGGCCGGGTCGATGAGGCCATCCCACGGCTCGAGCTGGCCCGAAACCTCGACCCCGGAATGGCTCTGTACGCTCGTCAGCTCGGCACGGCGTCGCTAGGGATCCATGACGTTCCCCGGGCGATCGAGTCGTTGCTCGTCGCCGTCCGGCTCAACCCGAGCGACGACACCGCGTGGCGCACCCTGGCGCTGGCGCACGCCGCGTCTGGAGACTCTGGCTCGGCATGGGCCGCGCTGGAACGGGCTGCGGAAGTCCAGCGCTCGGATGCAACCAACCTCCTCTTGACGGCACAATGGCAGCTGCAGGACGGCAGGGATGCCGACGCCTTCGCCGCCCTTGGCGAAATCCTCCAGGCCTGGCCGGAGACAGTGGCTGCCCCGGGCTGGAACGAGTTGCTCCCGCTCGGGGTGTCGACGCTGGACGTGATCGAGGAGGCCAGGGACCGCTGGTCGCAGGGTCTGCCGGCGCCTCAGGTGCCCGATAGCCAGGAGACGGTTCTGGCGGTAATGGCCGGACACATAGACGCCGCGGAGGCGTCGGCTCGCGAGTGGCTGGGTCCCTCAATTGGTCCCGCCTACACGGCGGTCATGGCGTGTGATCCAGCAGCCCCCGCCCGGCTCGCGGAGGCACCAGGGAACGTGCGCAGGACCTGGGTGTACTGGGCATTGGTGGTCAGGCAGGCCCGGCTGGACGGCCACCCCGACGGACGCGCTGAGCGCTTGCTCGCGATCATGACCGGTGCGCCGATATCTTCCCCGCCGGCTGACGACACGCTGAACCCCGTCAATGAGAACGGCGTCGGCGGATTCAGCGCCGACAACTGGGGATATCGCCGCCAGCTGATCATTTGGGCCAACGATGGCCTCCAGTTGCCGAATCCCGGTGCCGGGGCCGCTCGCTGGCTGCTCGAGCCCAGGCAAGCGGTGCGCGAGGCAGGCCTGGACACGGCCCTGCCGAGGTGCAGTTGAGGCTGGTCGGCATCGCGCTTGTGGCGCTGCTGCTGCTGCCGGCCTGCGCCGGATCGGTCAGTCCATCGGCCAGTTCGACGCCTGCGCCGAGGACTGGTACCGCGCAAAGTGAGGCGCCCAGCCCTGGTCCCTCGGCTCAGGCGCCGGTCGTCCTGGCCGCCGGGGACATTGCCGCCTGTGACTCGGACGGAGACGAGGCGACCGCTGCGATGCTGGACGACCTGGACGGCACCATCCTGACCCTGGGCGACAACGCCTACCCCGACGGCACGGCCGCCGAATTTGCCAACTGCTACGCCCCGACCTGGGGGCGGCATCTGGACCGCACGTACCCCAGCGCCGGCAACCACGAATACGAGACCGAAGGCGCGGCGCCCTACTTCGCCTACTTCGGCGACCGCGCGGGCAACCCGGGTGAGGGCTGGTACTCCTTCGAGCTGGGCGCCTGGCACCTCATCGCCCTGAACTCGAACTGCGACGAGATCGGGGGATGCGACCTGGACTCACCCCAGGCCGACTGGCTGCGCGCGGACCTGGCCGCAAACAGCGCCGAATGCACCCTCGCCTACTGGCACCACCCGCGCTGGAGTTCCGGCTCTGAGCACGGCGTGGACCCGCGGACCGATGGGCTGTGGCGAATCCTGGCCGTGGCCGGGGCCGACGTCGTCCTCACCGGTCACGACCACGTCTACGAGCGATTCGTCCCCATGGACGCCGACGGGGCCCCGGCAACCGACGGGATAGTCGAGTTCGTGGTCGGCACCGGTGGCCGATCGTTGTACGGCTTCAACCAGATTCTCCCCACCAGCGCCACGCATGACAGCGCGACATTCGGGGTCCTGCAGCTCACCCTTCACGCGGACGCCTACCACTGGGAGTTCGTGTCCGCCACGGGCACGCGCTTTGCGGACTCAGGGTCCGCCGACTGCCACTGAGCCCCGCGTACACTTCGCGCGGTGAGGGTCTGCCCAGCCTGCGGAACAGAGAACCCTGAGCACGCGCGCTTTTGTCTCGCGTGCGGGACGCCGCTGGGCGAGGGGGCGCCAGGCCGAGGCGAGGAGCGAAAGATCGTCTCCGTCCTCTTCGCCGACCTGGTCGGCTTCACCGCCGCCTCGGACCGCGCCGACCCCGAGGAGGTCCTGGCCACCCTGCGCCCCTACCACGCCCTGCTGCGGACCGAGATCGTGCGCTACGGCGGCACGGTCGAGAAGTTCATCGGCGACGCGGTCATGGCCGTGTTCGGGGCGCCCGTCGCCCATGAGGACGACGCGGAACGGGCGGTCCGCGCCGGACTGCGGATCGTCGAGGCGCTGGCCGAGTTGAACGCCGAGCGGTCAGGGTCGGAGCTGGCCGTCCGAGTGGCGATCAACACGGGCGAGGCCATCGTGAGCCTGGGAGCTCGTCCCGAGCAGGGCGAGGGGATGGTCGCGGGCGACGTCGTGAACACCGCGTCCCGCCTCCAACAGGTGGCGCCGGTGGGGGGCGTGGTCGTTGGCGAAGGCACCTGGCGAGCGACGGCCCAGATGATCGACTACGAGCCGATGGATGCGGCCGAGGTGAAGGGCAAGGCCGAGCCCATCCCCGTCTGGCGCGCGGTTCAGGCGCGGAGCCGATACGTCGTCGAGGTCGACAAGCCGACCAGCCCGTTCATCGGTCGCGACGCCGAGCTGGAGCAGCTCAAGCAGGCGTACCGGCGGATGGTCCGCGACGCATCGGTCCAGCTCGTCACCGTCACCGGCGAACCCGGGGTGGGCAAGAGCCGCCTCATCGGTGAGTTCTTCACCTGGGCCGATGCTCAGCCGGAGCTGTTCTTCTGGCGCCACGGCCGATGCCTGCCCTACGGCGACGGCGTTACCTTCTGGGGGCTGGGCGAGATCGTGAAGGCCCAGGCGGGCATCCTCGAGAACGACGGCCCGGACGAGGCCGACGCAAAACTCCGCCAGGCCGTGGAACTGGTCGTCGAGGCCCAGACCGATCGGGATTGGATCACCGGTCAGCTCGCTGCGCTGGTCGGATCGCGGCCCGGAACCGCTGCCTCGGCCGATCGGTCCGAGATGTTCTCGGCGTGGCGAGCCTTCCTGGAGGCGATGGCGGCCTTCCGGCCGTTGATCCTGGTCATCGAGGACCTTCACTGGGCTGACGACGCCATGATCGAATTCGTCGAATACCTCGCCGACTGGGCGACCGGCGTCCCGCTGCTGATCCTGTGCACGGCCCGTCCGGAACTGTACGAACGGCGGTCCGGCTGGGGCGGTGGCAAGCGGAACTCGACCACCGTGGCCCTCAGCCCGCTCCAGGCGGACGAGATCGCGGCGCTGGTCTCCGCCATGCTCGAGGAGACGCTCCTCCCCGCCGAAACCCAGGCCGCTCTGCTGGACCGAGCCGGCGGCAACCCGCTGTACGCGGAGGAGTTCGTCCGGATGCTGACCGACCGCGGGATTCTGCAGCGCCAGGGCCGAGCGTGGCGGATCGCGACCGATGGAGACATCCCGGTCCCGGACACGGTCCAGGCCCTCATTGCGGCGCGGATGGACACGCTCGCGCCCGAGCGCAAGTCGCTCCTCCACGATGCTGCGGTCATCGGTCGCGTGTTCTGGCCGGGCGCGCTGGCGACCATGGGCGGGTCCGACCGGGACGACGTGGTGAACGGGCTCCACGACCTGCTCCGCAAGGAGCTGGTCCGGCCAGTCCGGCGGTCGTCGATGCAGGGCGAGGACGAGTTCACGTTCTGGCACATCCTGGTCCGGGACGTCGCCTACGCCCAGATTCCACGCGCCCAGCGCGCCGAGCGCCATCGCAAGGCCGCGGGCTGGATCGAGCGAGCGGCCGGGGAGCGGGTGGGCGACCACGCCGACATCCTGGCCCATCACTACCTTCAAGCAATCGACCTTGGAGGCGGAGGCGGCGAAACCGATGCCGAGCTGCGCGCGTCAGCCGGCCACTACGTGTACCTAGCTGGTGAGCGAGCCAGCAACCTCGACAGCCTGCGAGCGGTGGCGCTGTTCCAACAAGCGCTGGAGCTCATGGACCCTGATCACCGGGACCTTGCGGACGCGCGCCTGGAGCTCGGCTGGGCGCTGTTCGTCACAGGCCGCCACGCGGAGGGCGTGAGCGAGTTCGAGGCAGCCCAGACCGCGTTTTCGGAGCGCGGCGACCGCATCCATATGGCACAGGCGATGACCGCTCGGGCGATGGGACTTCGGCACTTGGACCGGATGGAGGAGTTGCGCGCGCTTCTGGCCGAGGCGCGCGTGATCCTGGAGGCCGAGGAGCCGGGAGTCGAGCTGTCGCGGCTGTACGCGGCGTTAGGTGGCGATGCCATGCTCGCCTCCCGCCACGCCGATTCCATGGCCTGGGCGGAAAAGGCGATCGAGTTGGCCGATGCCCTCAACCGCCCCGATCTGAAGATTCGACCTCTCCAGCACCGTGGATGGTCGCGCGCGGATGCCCGGGACGTTGCTGGAGCCTTGAGCGATCTCCAGGAGTCCGTCAACATCGGCCTCCGGATCGGAGAGGGCCCGCAGACGGCCGTTGCGTACAACAACTACGCGGGCATGCGGTGGGCGTTCGAGGGACCCGCCCAGGGGCTCGAGACCTACACCGAAGGAATGGATTTCGCCACCCGCCGCGGGATCGAGGGCTCCCGGATCTGGCAGCGGGCGGAGTCGGTGCTGTGCCTGTTCGACCTCGGCCGCTGGGACGACGTCGTGGCGGTGGCCGCAGAGATCGAGGCCGAAGGGCGGGCGCGATCATGGACCCAGCCGGTGTCCATTGCCCAGCCGCCACGGGTCCAGGTCCTGGTGCTGCGGGGTCTGGTGGCGGACGCCGCGGGCATGGTCACCGATGCCCTGCCCGCCGCCCGGCAGGTCGGCGATCCCCAACTGATGATTCCGTTGCTCCAGGCCAAGGCGCTGGTCGACCTGCATCAGAACGAACCCGCCGCCGTCGTCGAGTCGCTGGGCGAGATCGATCAGATCACGGCAAGGACGTCGGGCCTCATCGGCTCTTTCGCCGCGGACGTCGTTCGGCTGGCGGTCGCGTTGGGCGACCTTGATCTCGCCGGTCGGTTGCTGAAGGCCAACCCGGGACTGCCGGGACGGTCCGAGAACATCGTGGTCACCGGGAAGGCGCTGCTGGCGGAGGCGGAGGGCCGCCCGGAAGAAGCGTTGGCCGGGTTCCGCGACGCGGTCGAGCGATGGGCCGCCCACGGACATGTCATCGAACGCGGCCGTGCCCTCCTGGGCGTGGGACGGTGTCTCGTATCGCTCGGTCGCGCGGGCGAGGGGGTGGACCCGCTTCGGGAGGCCCGTGACCTGTTTGCCGCGCCCGGTGCCACCGTCCTGGTGGCCGAGGCGGACGACCTTCTGGCCCAAACCGCCGCTCGCGCTGGCTAGAGGGCCGGCACCTCCGAGCCAGGCTCGCGCCGCCGCGCCACCCAGAGGGCCGCGGATCCCGCCAGCAACGCCAGTGAGCTGGTCCACACGTTGGGCAGGGCCAGCATGACCCCGATCGGCAACAGCCAGGCCCGATCCCATCGGGCCGCCACTACCACCACGGCGACGGCCACCGGTAGCCGGATCAGCAGCGGCAGCGGAATGACCTGGATCCGCGGGTCGGACCCGGCGTTGGCCACCAGCAGACCGATCCACTCGGCCCACAGATCGGGCGCCAGCAGGACCGATGCGCCCCCGATCCCCGCCGTCAGCCCCAGCCCGATGACCACCCCCCGCCACTCCCCGCGCACGGCGTGCCACAGGATCCCGATCCCCGGCGTGACCTTGGTGAGCAACGCGAACGCCCACGCGCCCGCCCCGATCGGCTGGCGCCTGACCGCCAGCACCACCGCCCCGGCCAGGAAGACGTGGATGTTCCCGCGCAGGATGTCGTCCACCACGCCGGGGAACGCCAGCATCCACGGCACGCGCATCCAGAACAGGATCGCGATCGCCAGGCCCGTCCACAGGGCCGCGAACGCCTCCCAGGGCAGTAGCGTCAACGGGTAGATGAGCTGGGCGAAGGCCGGCGAGTAGACGTAGGCCTCGAACTCCAGCCACGGGATGTCGTACAGGCCGGCGTCCCACGCGTTCCAGATCCCATACGCGTCGAACATCGGTCCGTAGTCCGGCACCGGCTCGGCGTAGGGGACCAGTCGCAGCCACACCGCGCCGATGTACAGCAGGCCGGCCAGCGTCAGCCCGTGGCGCAGGGCCGCCCAGCGCGTCAGCCCCCCGGCCGCGACGGCCATCAGGGGAAGATGTCGGGGTTCTGGTTGATCTCGATGATGGGCTGCTGGAAGGGGCCGCCGAGCGGGAAGTCGAGGATCGGCAGGTTCATGCCGGCCAGCTTCATCCCTCCCCCAAGGAGAAATAGGACGAGCAGGAAGGCCAGCACTAACTTCATGCGGGGCAGCCTACTCCGGCGTAGCAAGGCCGCCGGGCGACAGGCCGGCGTAGTCGTAGTAGAGCAGCGTCAATAGCGTGGGGAGGATGGGGCCGACCAGCGCGTTGACCGCTCCGCTGATCAGGACGAGCATCAGGTACCTGCCCATGTCGCCGGTGAGCATTCCCTCGAACATGTCCGCGCTATAGAAGAGACCGGTGACTGAGCTGATCACGCCGATGGCGATCGCTGCGACCGCAAAGATCCCCAGCGTGCGCAAAGTCGCGCCCTTGACCAGGTTCCAGCTTCGGCGCAGGGAACCAACCGCGGTCACCTGTTCGAGGACCAGCACCGGGAGCGAGAGGGCAAAGCGAATGAGCACCACCAGCACTGCCACCACAATGGCCACACTGCTCAGCACCCCCCAGAACACCGCGAGGCCGCTGTCGGGCGCCACCAGCGCTCCGAGGAAGATGACGATGAAGAAGGCGACAAACAGGCCGATGGTGGCGAGGAACCAGCCCAGCACCCAAACCCCGATATAGCCAAGAAGTCTCGGAGCCAGCCGCCCGAGGGCGCGGAAGACCTGTCCGAATGACGGGCGATCGCCGACCTTGGCTCGACCGGCGATGTAAACCATGGCAGCGCCGCCGAACGTGCCGAGAATCAACGCCACAACGAAAACCAAGATCCCGACCCCGATCAACCCCCACACCACCCCCGGGTCCAGGACCAAGGTCGGATCCCCGATGCGCCGGTACCACTCCCCTTGCCCCGCATACAGGGGGAGGCTGGCCAGCAGGATCGGGACCTGGACCATCGCGGAGAAGCCCAGCATCACCACGAAGGTGCGGCGATAGATGCGGATCAGCTCCTCGAACAGGTCGGCCACCGGCATTCGGCGCGGACGCGCCGGGCTGGAGGGGCCACCATCCGGATCCCAGGTCGGGGGCGTCGTCGGCTCGGTCATCCCGACCGCCTCACCACCAGCGTCCCCGCAATCTTGTCGTGCCACCCCTGTTTGCGACCGTCAAAGGCGACCCAGATGAAGCCAATGAAGAGGGTGATCCACACGATCCAATAGCCGACATACCGGAGGAATGAGCGACCCAACCCGGGCTTCGTCCCGTCCGCTTCGCGCGCCACCCACAGGCCAAAGAGCATCATCCCCGGCGTCCGCCCCAGCCAGGTCCAGAATCCAACGAAGTAGACGATCGGGAACAGCTGGATAAGGGCGAGGGCAGGGTAGATCCCACCCATGGCCTGGGTCATCCGCTCGGTCACGAGGAGGTTCCAGGCCTGGTATTCGGGGGAGTAGATCGATGCGCCGGGCGGCGGCATCGGGATGTCCCGCATGGCCTCGAAGGTCGCGTTCATCATCGGCCCCACGAAGAAGATGAAGGCGACCGCCAGGAACGGAAGCGAATCGATCAGGTACGCGGCCGTTCGAATCCAGAAACCCGCGTATTCGATCCCGGGTGCCGGGCCGGGCTTTGGAGCCGCGGGGGGCGGAGCCCACGAGGTCGCGATGGGGGCATTCTGCGTGGGCGGCCCGCCCGGGCTTGGCGGCGCGCCCGTTCCGGCCTGCTGATCGGCCGATGCATCCATAGCTCAGAGAATACGCCCCGACGAACGGGACCTCACCTGGACCATCGTCCGGCCGGCCTGCAGGTTGTACTAACATCTGTATTGACAGTTGTACTGAGCGCTGTACAGTAGTGTCATGAAGACCGTCCCGATCAGCGACCTGCGCAAGCGCATCGCCGACGTCATTGACGAGGTTCAGGCCGGCGACCAGCCGACCGTGATCCTCCAGAGATCGCAGAAGGCCGCCTACATCGTGAAGCCCGAGCGCTACGAGCAGGACCAGGCTGAGTTGCTCCTGCTCCGGCGCCAGCTGTTCCTGGCCGAGGTCCGCGAGGCGGAGGCCGAGTACCAGGCCGGCGAGGCGCATCGGTTCGACAACGTCGAGCAGCTGCTGGACGAACTCCGAAGCTGACATGCGGCTGTCCGCGTCCAGGCGCTTCCTGCGCAAGGCCCGGAAGCTGAAGGATCCCCAGGCGTCCATGCTGCGGGCCGCCCTGCGCCGGTTCGCCTCCGACCCACAGGACCCGCTCCTTCACACCCACAAGCTCAAGGGCGAGCTCGCCAAGTATTGGGCCTTCAGCGTCGACGCCGATCTGCGTGTCCTCTTCCGCTGGGACGGCGACGAGGCATTCCTGGTGAATCTGGGTTCGCACGACCAGATCTACTGAGGATCCATCTCCTCGAAGAGCGTGAGCTGGAGATCGGCCGGTCCGTTCAGCCGTGCATTGAGCGACCGCCACGGCGTTTCGACGGGCCGCGCGATTAGCGCCGCTCCACCAGCTACGGCGCGCTTCGTCGCCACCTCTGCGTCGGAAACCTGGAACGCCACGCGCACATGCCCCGCCACCCGTCGGCCCACCTCAACATCGTCGATGTAGGCCGCGTGCGGCGGGTCGGCCAACTCGAGCGTCGCACGGCCCGCGTCGAGAATCGTCACCCGTCCTCCGGGCGAGCTGAAAACGCCCAACTCGGGCATCCTCAACACATCCCGGTAGAACACGAGGGCGGCGTCGTAGTCGGGCGCTGTCACCACAACCCGCATCTCGAGAACACCGCGGTCCATGGGATCCTCCTCGCTGCACCGACGTGGCCAGACGATTCTAGGATGACCTGATGGGCACTCATGAAGGCGCGATTGCGGTCGCGTCGTACCCGCGAAGACGGCGTGGCCATGGCGACACGCCGCACCGATCTCGGGTCCTCCAGCTGCTGGCGACGGGTGGGACGGGCGGCGCCCAGGAGAGCGCGATTTCTCTGCTGCTCCACCTGGACCGATCCCGGTTCGAAGTCGAGGCGGTCTGCCTGACTGAGGGCCGCACGCTCCAGCGCCTCCGCGAAGTCGGCATCCGGGTCACGGTCATTCCACTCCGGGACGACGAGTCCACCGTGCGCGAGCTGGCGGCCTACCTCCGGCGGCGGGAGATCGAGATCCTCCACGCCCACCTGTTTCGCGCCGAGCTCCTGGGCACCCGGGCCGCACGGGAAGCTGGCACGCCGGTGGTCGTGGCCACGGCCCATTCCAGCCGCGTCCGCTCCCCGGCCGACATCGCCGCCCTAGCCGCCGTCACCCCATCCATCGACCGCCTCATCGTCCCGTCGGCGGCCATGGCAGCCAAGGTCCGTGCCGAGGGCCGGGGAGCGGCCAAGATCACGGTCGTGCCCAACGGGGTCGACCTGGATCGGTTCAGCCCGCATCGGTCCAGCCAGGACATGGCCGCGTTGCGGGCGGCGCTTGGCGTCCCGCCCGACGCCTTTCTGATCGGGGTCGTGGCCCGACTCGAGCTCGAGAAGGGGCACCGGTATCTCCTGGAGGCCCTGCCGGCCATCATCGAAGCGGTGCCCAACGCGTGGCTGCTGGTGGTGGGCGAGGGCTCACAGGCCGATGCGCTTCGCGCCCAGGTCCAGTCGCTGCCGCTCCCGGCGCGTGAGAGGGTCGTGATTGCCGGTTTCCAGACCCATGTCGAGGCCGTGACCCAGACCCTGGACGTGGCGGTCATGCCGTCCCTGCGCGAGGCGCAGGGCCTGGCCCTCCTAGAGGCCATGGCCGCTCGACGTCCCGTGGTGGCCTCCGCGGTCGGCGGGATCCCCGATACCATCCGGGACGGCGTGGATGGCCTCCTCGTCCCACCCGCCCAGCCGGACGCCCTTGCGGCCGCCGCTATTCGCCTCGCCCGGGATCCGCACCTATGGGACCGGATAGCGGCCTCGGGCCGCGCCCGGGTGGAGGATCGGTTCAGCGTGGCCACATCGGTCAAGCGGGTGGAGGCGATCTACGAGGAAGAACTGATCCGCGCCGGCGTCCACGCGACCGTGACTGAAGGGAAAGCAGCCGCCCCAAAGAAGAAAGCCCACCGCCGGGTAGTGCATCAGTTTGAGCCGCAGGAGTAGGCTGGGTGCCTATCGGTTCTGTAGTCGCAGAAGGGAGCGATGAAGCCATGCGGGGAGTCGAGTGTGTAATGCCGGAACGCGCGCACTTGCACGCCGAGGATGACGAGCAGCTAGTTCAGGCCGCGATGGGTCACGTGGCGGAAGTACATCCGGAGATGCCTTTTCCGGAGTCGGCGGCTCGTGAGTTCGTGCAGAAGGGGGCCTATGACGATACGCAGCACGCGACAGGGGCCAGCGGCTAATCCAGCAGCGCCGCAATCTCCTCGCAGGTCTGGTGGCAGACGTGATCCACCACCCCTGCCGCCATGGCGGGAGTCCGTGCTGATTGTCGACCTTCTTTGAGAAGGCGTTGGTCGGCCCGGTGAACCGTCGCATTCCCATCCGCATCGAGAGGTTGTGCGCTCGACGTAGCTGGTCGAGATTCGCTCCGGGTCGGGGTCGCCGCTGACAACGCGAACCTCTTGGCTGGTGACGGTGTTCGGACTGTGCATGCGCGCCTGACGCATTCCTCACGACCGGAGCGGTTGACAGCGCCCGGGGGGTGGGGTAGTCTATAACACAGCCATTCTAGAAGGGTGCTGTTATAGATGACGCCTGACCAGCTCGACTCGGTATTCAGCGCGCTTGCGGATCCCACCCGTCGGGCGATCCTCGCGCGACTGACGGAGGGTGACGCCAACGTCGCCGAGCTGGCCGCCCCCTTCAGCATGTCGCAGCCGGCCGTGTCGAGGCACCTCAAGGTGCTGGAGCAGGCCGGCCTCATCTCCCGCCACCGCCGGGCCACGGCTCGCCTCAGTCACCTCGAGGCGGACCCGCTTCGCGAGGCCACGGACTGGCTGGCCAAATACCAGGCGTACTGGGACGAGAGCTATGAGCGGCTCGACCAGCTGCTCGCCAAGCTTGAGAGCCATCCGCCCTCGACCGACAACCACTGACCGATACCGAAAGGACCGAATCATGGCCACCACCCAGATCGACGTTCCCCAGGGCCTTCCGTACGTGGAGATCTCCCGCGAGATCAACGCGCCCCGCGACCTCGTTCACCGCGCCTACACCGATCCCGAGCTGCTGGCCCAGTGGCTGGGGCCCCGCAACTTGACGATGACCGTGGAGAAGTGGGAGATCCGTGACGGCGGCGCCTGGCGCTACGTCCAGACCGAAGCCGATGGCACCCAATGGGGCTTCCACGGCGTCTTCCACGGCCCGCAGACTGCGGACCAGATGATCCAGACCTTCGAGTTCGAGGGCGTGCCGGGGCACGTCTCGTTTTCCGAGCTGCGGCTCGAAGACCTCGGCGGCCGCACCCTGGCCAAGACCCACGTGGTCTTCATGTCGATCGAAGATCGCGACGGCATGGTGGGGAGTGGCATGGCGACCGGCGTCAACGAGGGCTATGAGCGCCTGGACGAGCTCGTGGCGCGCCTGGCGCCCGTGCCGACGCCCGCCTAGGTGGAGCTGACGCTGCGAGCGGAAAGTGGCCACTAAGTCGGGCTTTGGCGGCCCGGCCGGCCCGGGCGGCCCGGCCGGGACGGCCGCGGTCGACGCGTATCTCGCCAACGCCCGCCAGGAGCACCGTCCTGCGCTCCAGGCGTTGCGGGCAACGATTGCGGCCGCCGCCCCGGACGCGGTGGAGGGCATCAGCTACGGCATCCCGGGGTTCAAATACCGCGGTAAGGGGCTCGCCTGGTACGCCGATTTCAAGGCCCACTGCTCGTTCTTTCCGGGCGGGACGGCGCGCAATTACCGCGCTGAGCTTGAGGGGTTCCGCCTGGGCAAGGGCACGATCCAATTCACGCCCGACCATCCGATACCGGCTGACCTCGTGACCCGGATCCTTCGCGACCGGATGGCCGAAATCGATGCTGCCGCGGCCAACCGTCAGGGAGATTGAACGCTTACCTTCTGGCGCCCCATCCCCAGTGGGGTTGGTACAGCGCCGGAGGGGCGGTAGCGGGCCCCGCTGACCCACCGACGGCGCGGTGGCAATCCCAGAGGGGCTGAGAAGGCGCGCGAGATCCCGCCTTTCGACT
>Ga0299906_10001293_pt1 | contig 21579 bp, 20 predicted proteins | sample RVTome_14_FD_200259 | JGI IMG/M metagenome (GOLD analysis project Ga0299906, IMG submission 200259) | Soil microbial communities from uranium-contaminated site in the Upper Colorado River Basin, Wyoming, United States - RVT145D125 (version 2) ...
TTATTCGAACCCTCGTTACATGTCTGAACACGGTCTTTGTCGGCTTGCGTGACGAGGGCGTCTGGCGCAGCGAAGACGGCGGGGCTTCCTGGGAGGCCTCGGGCACCGGCAGCGAGAACCTCGAGATCGTGATGCTGGCGGCGGACCCGAACGATACCCAGGCGGTGTGGGCGGGCTCCGGGGGTGATGGAATGATCGTGAGCGACGACGGTGGCGATACGTGGGTGGCAGCTGGCGCGGGCCTCGAAGGCCTCGACGTCGCCGCCATTGCATTCGATCCGTCCAGCAATCTTGTTCTGTGGGCCGGCACCGATGTCGGACCGTTTCAGAGCGTCGATGGCAGTCAGACATGGACTGCGACCGCCGGCACGCCACCCCAACCCGAAATCGAAGCGCTTCTCATCGATGCCGCCTTCCCGGCGCGAGTTTTCGCCGCCGTGGCGGTCGACGGTGTTGCCCTCAGCGACGATGTCGGGGTGACCTGGAGCCCGTCGAGCACGGGCTTGGCCGGCATCGCGGTGAGCGCGATTGCCGCCGGAGGCCCGTTTCCGGGGCCGGTCTACATGGCCAGTGAGGGGTCAGGGGTCTATTCGAGCTCTAACCGCGGACTGTCGTGGACCTGGTTGGGTGACGGTCCCGGGAGCCTGCTGACGGTGGCGCTGGCGGTCGACCCGAGCGATGGCGATACGGTTTTTGCCGGTAACAGGCTCGACGGCGTGTGGCGGAGCATCGACGGGGGCATGAACTGGGAGGCGGTCAACACGGGCCTGGCCGAGCAACGGGTCCAGGCCCTGGCCATGGATCCCAGTGATCCGACTACGCTGTACGCAGGAACCCGCGACGGGATTTTCGTCACCAGCAACAGCGGCGATGCGTGGTCCGAGATCTCGACCGGCCTGAGCGACACCGACGTCACCGCCATCGCGGTCGATCCAGTCGATCCGCTGCTGCTGTTCGCCTCCACCGGCGACGGGCTGTTTCGCTCGAGCAACGGTGGTGCGAGCTGGCAGGCGAGCGGAGCTGGACTCGGCGGAGTCGACGTGACCTGCCTGCTCGCCGCGGATGGCCTTTGGTGGGCGGGCACCGATAGTGGGGTGTTCGTCAGCGACAATCTGGGATCCACCTGGGCCGAGCCCGGTGATCCCCTGCCGCTGCCGGTGCTGTCGCTGGCCTGGGATCCACGGCCGGATTTTTGGGTGGTGGCCGGGACCGAGGCGGGGGGCATCCAGGTTCTGGCTTCCGACGGCACCTGGAGCCTCGATGATCCGGCGCTGGCCACGACGACCGTGACCGCCGTCGACTTCTCGGTCGGCGGAATCGGTTACGCGGGCGCGACCGCGGGATCGTGGTTCCGCCCGGAAGTCCCGCTCTTCGCCGACGGCTTCGAGCAGTAAGAAGCTCGCGCGGTCCCGCCACGCGGCGGTCTCGTTTATCATCACCCAATCCCCCTGTACCACGGGTACCAACCGTGAACGTTCTTTTCATATCACCGGGCTATCCGGCCGAGATGGCGGACTTCAGCCGCGGCCTCGCGCACTGCGGTGCCCGGGTGGTCGGGCTCGGGGAGCACTCGCCGCAGTCACTGCCGCCCTCCGTGCGCCGCGCGCTTGCCGACTACGTCCAGGTGCCGACGCTGGTCGACAGCGATGCCGTCGTTGCGAGCGTGCGGCAGTACGCGTCGCATCATCCGCTCCAGCGAGTCGAATGCCTGTGGGAGCCCTTCATGACCCTTGCCGCGCAATTGCGCGAAGCGCTCGATATCGGCGGCATGCACACGGCGCAGACCGAGCGTTTTCGCGACAAGGAAAAAATGAAGCAGGCGCTCGACGGCGCCGGCTTGCGCACGCCGCGGCACACGCGGGCGATGGGCGCCGATGCCATCCGCGCCGCCGCGGCCTCGATCGGCCTGCCGCTGGTCATCAAGCCCATCGCCGGCGCGGGCTCGGCCCACACCCATGAGGTGCGTGACGATGCCGCGCTTGCCGGCGCGATCGCGGACGTCGGCGAGCATCGCGAAGTCAGCGTCGAGGAGTTCATTGAGGGTGAGGAGTTCACCTTCGACACGGTGTGCGCCGGCGGGCAGATTCAGTATGAAAACATCGCGTGGTATCGGCCCAAGCCGATCATCGGGCGCGCTGTCGAGTGGATCAGCATGCAAACGGTCAACCTGCGCGACATCGACCGCCCGGAACTTGCCAAGGGCCGCGAATTGGGCCGACAGGTGCTCAAAGCGCTGGATTTCCGCACCGGTTTCACGCACATGGAATGGTTCCTGACGCCCGATGGTGAGCCCGTATTCGGCGAAATCGGCGCCCGCCCGCCGGGTGGCCGCTCGGTCGACCTGATGAATTTCACGCACGATTTCGACATCTACGTCGGCTGGGCCGAGGCGGTGACTGGCCGGCCCTTCACGCAGGTTGCGAACCGCCGCTACAATGCCGCGGCAATTTTCAAGCGCGCCCGGGGGCAGGGCAGGATCTGCGCCGTGCACGGCCTCGAGGAACTGCGGCGGCGCTACGGCCCGCACATCGTCGTCGAGGACTTGCTGCCGCTCGGCGCCCCGCGGCGCAACTGGAAACAGACCCTGATTTCAGACGGCTACCTCATCGTGCGTCATCCGAAGCTCGACCAGACGCTCGAAATCGCCGATTCCGTCGGTCGCGAACTGCAACTCGATGCCCGTTGAAAAGAAATAAGCCCTATTTCTGATGAGAGCCGGGCTTGCCTCCTGATCGGGATGTAGAATCCGGGGCAAGCTTGCATTTGCTACCAACAAAAAGGTAACCGGCATGACATCGGAAAGCGGCAAACTCAGCCTCTCGATGCGCTTCCTCGCGGCCGTGGAGCGCGTCGGCAACAAGCTGCCGGACCCAGCCGTGCTGTTCATCGCATTGCTGTTCATCACCTGGGTCTTATCCTGGCTCTTGTCCTATATCAGCTTCGATGTGGTGGACCCGCGCACAGGCCAGGCGCTGGTGATCCAGAACCTGCTGTCCGGCGTGGCGCTGACGCAGTTCACCTCGGACATGGTCACCAACTTCTCGCATTTCCACCCGGTCGGCGTCGTATTGGTCGCCATGCTGGGCATCGGCGTTGCCGAACACACGGGATTCATCAACTCGGCGATCCGTGCGCTGTTGAACGTCACCCACAAATCCCTGCTCACGCCGATGGTGATCCTGGTCGGCATCGTCAGCCACTCGGCGGTCGATGCAGGCTACGTGTTGGTCATCCCGCTGGGCGGTGTCATTTTCTACGCCGCGGGCCGCCACCCGCTTGCCGGAATCGCCGCGGCCTTCGCCGGGGTTTCCGGCGGCTTTTCGGCCAACTTCGTGCCGTCATCGCTCGACCCGCTGTTGCAGGGGCTCAGCCAGGAAGGCGCGCGCCTGCTCGATCCCACCATCGTCCTCAACCCGCTCAACAACTATTACTTCACGACGGTCTCATCGCTGCTCATCATCGCTCTGGGCTGGTGGTTGACTGACAAGGTGGTGGAACCGCGCCTGTCCAGCACCTCGATTGATGGCGATGAGGCCGACCTGCCCGTGATGCACGAGATCCAGGCCAACGAGCGCAAAGGGCTGCGGTGGGCGCTGGTGGCCATGCTGCTGGGTGTGCTGGTTCTGTTCCTGACCGTTTGGCCGGAAGATTCCGCGTGGCGCAATGCCGCCGGCGAAATTACCAAAAGCGATGCGCCGCTGATGGCTTCGATCGTCTCGCTGATCTTTTTCCTGTTTTTGGTGCCGGGCGTCGTGTACGGCATCGTTTCCGGCTCCATGAAGAGTTCCAGAGACATGATCGAGGGCATGAGCAGGGCCATGAAAAGCATGGCGTACTACCTCGTGATCATGTTTTTCATCGCGCAGTTCGTCTACGCCTTTGGCCAGTCAAACCTGGGTGTGCTGCTTGCGCTCGAGGGTGCCGGAGCTTTGCAGACGCTGGGCATGCCGGCAGCGGGAACCATCGTCGGTATCGTGCTGCTGACGGCGGTGGTCAACATCTTCATAGGCTCGGCCAGCGGCAAGTGGGGATTGCTCGCGCCGATCTTCGTTCCCATGCTGATGCAGCTCGGAATTTCGCCGGACCTGACCCAGGCGGCCTATCGCGTCGGCGATTCCAGCACCAACATCATCACCCCGCTGATGCCGTATTTCCCGCTGGTGGTGGTTTATTGCCAGCGCTACGTCAAGGGCACGGGAATCGGCACGCTGACCGCGATGATGCTGCCGTATTCGATGTGGTTTCTCGCCAGCTGGACGGTTTTCCTGCTGCTCTATTACATGGTGGGGCTGCCGCTGGGCATTGACGCCCACTACAGCTATCCCGCCAACTGAGCCGTCCAGTTCCGGGTTTCCTTCGGACACTTGGACTATACTTTCTGTGGTCAACTTGATTCACGGAGGGTTTTGAATGAATCAGAAGAGTATGATCGGAATCGCATTGCTCGTCGTTGGCGTGATCCTGCTGGTGGTTGGATTCAACTCCACTCAATCGCTTACCGAGGAGGTGTCGGAAGCATTCACAGGTCGCTTTTCTGACGAAACCATGTTTTACCTGATTGGCGGCGCGGTGGCGGGCGTCATTGGTCTGGTGATGCTGCTAAAGAAATAGCCCCCGATAAAAGGACACAGCCCTCTTTCACAATACGCGAGGTTTTCGGCAATCGCGCTTTGTGCCGTACTGGCCGGCTGCCAGACCCTGCGTGACTGGCCCGGCCGCTCTCCCGAGGCTGCGCAGGAACCGGAACTCGGCTACGTCGACAGTCGCGAATTCCCCTTGCAGCAGGAGCAGCAGGTGGTGGGTGGCCTTTACACCCTGCGCCTTCGGGAAGGCGACACCCTGCCGGACGTGGCGAGGCACTACGGGCTGGGCCATGAAGATATCGTTCGCGCCAACCCGGATATCGACACCTGGGTTCCGCCCGCTGGCACCCGCATCCTGTTGCCCATGCGCCATGTCGTGCCCGATGCACCCCGCGAAGGCCTCGTCCTCAACCTGGCCAACATGCGGCTGTTCTACTTTCCGCCTGCGATTCACGGCCCGTTCGTTTACACCTTTTCAGTGGGAATCGGACGGGAGGGCTGGGAGACGCCGACCGGCGTTTACAGCATCGCCGAGAAAAAAGTGAATCCGCCCTGGATTCCGCCGGCCTCCATTCTCAAAGAGCACGAAGAAGAAGGCGATCCGCTGCCTCGGGTAGTGCCCCCGGGCCCGGACAATCCGCTGGGCGACTACGCCCTGCGCTTGAGCAATCCGAGCTATCTGATCCACGGCACCAACAAGCCCTACGGCGTGGGCATGCAGGTCAGCCACGGCTGCGTTCGCCTCTACCCGGAGGACATCCATAGCCTGTTCTCCCGCATCGAGCTTGGCGCCAAGGTGCGAATCGTCGACCAGGCCTATCTCACCGCCTGGGATTCCGGCGAACTTTACCTGGAAGCCCACCCGCCACCGGAAGGGCAGGAAGCGCATGCCGCGCAAATGAAGGAAAGCCTGCTTGCTCGCCTGAGGGAGGATGCCAAGCAGCACGATGTCACCATCGACTGGGCGCGCGTGGACGAAGTACTGCGGCGCCATGACGGCGTCCCGGCGCCAATTTTAGTGAATTCACCCGGATTCGAGGCGATGATTGGAAGCGCCCCGCCCGTCGCCCACCCGGCACGATTCTACGGCCAGCCGGTGCCCGGCCCCCTCACCGCCGACGGCTGGTCGCTCGCCGTTGCAACGTTCGACGATGAAACGGAGGCTCGGCGCCTTGCCGCGGTGCTGAACCACCAGGGGCCGCCGATTCCCGCCCGGCCAGTGTCTAACGGCAAGGTCTATGAGGTCATCGCCGGCCCGTTCGAGGATCGGCAGGAAGTGGACGCCGTGGCGGAACGCATCCGCCGCGATTTCGAGTTCAACGCGCAGCCTGTGGCGCCGGAAACAGGCGATTTCTCTACTCGCCGATAGCGGGTATAGTGCCCGACAATTCAATTGAGGAAACCGCTATGACTTGGTGGGCGTGGATGATTCTTGGAGCCGTGCTGTTTGGTGCGGAGTTGTTCGCCATCGACGCCCAGTTCTACTTGATCTTCCTTGGTCTGTCCGCCGCGGTGGTGGGGCTGTTGAGCCTGTTTGGCCTCGCCATGCCCGAGTGGGGTGAGTGGCTGCTGTTTTCGGCGCTCGCGCTGGCCTCGATGTTTACTTTCCGCAAGGCGCTGTACGGCAAGATCCGCGGCAACGTGCCGGGATTTCGTGGCGGTGTTGCCGGCAATGCCGTCGTCGTGCCGGCGGACCTCGCGGCCGGCCAGACCACCCGCGCCAGTTTTCGCGGCACAAACTGGACCGTGGTCAACGAAGGCGCAGCGCTAATTGGCCGCGGCCAGAGCGCGACGATCGTCCGCTCGGAAGGCCTCACGCTCTATGTCGATGCCGCCGTGACCCCATCCAGTACCGACGCCGAGGAGCAGACATGACCTCCCTTTATGTTTCGCTGGCAATCGCCGTTGTCGTCATCTTCGTCATTGCCAAGACCGCGGTCGTGGTGCCGCAGCAGAACGCGTACGTGGTGGAACGGCTGGGCAAGTTCAGCCGGGTGCTGAATGCGGGCTTTCACATCCTGATCCCGTTCATCGAGCGCTCGGCCTACAGGCACACGCTGAAAGAGCAGGCGGTGGACATCGCCGAGCAGGTTTGCATCACCAAGGACAACGTGCAGGTTGGCGTCGACGGCGTGTTGTACATGCAGGTGCTGGACCCCGGCCGGGCGTCCTACGGCATCCATGACTACATGTTCGCGATCTCGCAACTGGCCCAAACCACGCTTCGCAGCGAGATCGGCAAGATCGACCTCGACCGCACCTTCGAAGAGCGCGCCACGATCAATGCCAACGTCGTGGACGAACTCGACAAGGCCTCTGACCCCTGGGGTGTCAAGGTGCTGCGCTACGAGATCAGGAACATCAATCCGCCGACCGACGTGCTGAGCGCGATGGAAAAGCAGATGCGGGCGGAGCGCGAGAAACGCGCGGTCATCCTGACCTCGGAGGGCGAGCGTGACGCCATGATCAACCAAGCCGACGGCGAGAAGCAGCGCGTCATCAAGGAGTCGGAGGCGGCCAAGCTGCAGCAGATCAACGAGGCGGAAGGCGAGGCCGCGGCCATCCTGGCGGTGGCGACCGCGACCGCCGACGGCCTACGGCAGGTGGCTTCGGCACTGACCGTCGAAGGCGGCGCGGAGGCCATGCAGTTGCGCGTGGCCCAGCAGTACATCAACGAATTCGGCAACTTGGCGAAGTCCGGTAACACCCTGGTGGTGCCGGCCAACCTCGCTGACCTGGCTTCCATGATCGCGCTGGCGACCAACATCGCGAAAGGAAATCCGCAGCCGGGCCCCTAGTCCCGCGATCTCAAAGCCCGCTTGGCTGATCGCCGATGGTCTCGCGAATCAGCCGCAGCCAGTTGAGGCCGAGCAATTTCTCCAGCTCGTGCTCCTCCCAGCCACGGCCTTCCAGCACTTTCACCACATTGCGGAACCGGTCGGGCGAATCGAGCTCGGGAATCCACGGCGGCCAGCGCACTTCGTAACTCGGTTTGAACCACTCAAGGCGCGGTTCGTACCAGTCCTCTTTAGTGGCCCACGCCCGGTACACGGTTGACTTGCGGCAGGGTAGCGTACTATCTGTTGCGGTGTAATATGGAGCGATCTTCAATGCATGCCCTTGATCATCATGGGAAGACGCGATGAATACGCTGAAGAAAATCATGTTGCTGATGGTCGTCCTCGTCTGCGGTTCCGCCGCTGCCGCCGCGCCGGATGCCGAAGAACTGACTCGATTGTTGAACGAGTTTCTGGCCGGGGCATCGGTCAACGACCTGGACGCGCACGATCGATTCTGGGCCGAAGACCTGATCTACACCTCCTCGACGGGCGAGCGCTTCGCCAAAGCGGACATCGTGAAGAGAAACTCGGTGCCGGATGATGTCGCAGAAACCGACGAGGCGGATGTCGTGTACACCGCCGAGGACGTCAGAATCCAGCAATATGGCGATACCGCCATCGTCGCGTTTCGCTTGGTAGCGACCCAGGCCAAGCCGCCCCAGACCATGAACTATTTCAATACCGGCACCTTCCTGAGGCGCGACGGCCTGTGGCAGGTCGTAGCCTGGCAGGCCACACGTATGCCCGACGCGGAGTAAATGGCATCACAGCGTTGTTCGCGGGTGAAGCGAGAAATGCGGTAGTATTTCCACTTCGCCAACCATTCGGAGGCCCCGATGTTCCGTGCTGTCTTGATCCTGTCTTTCGCTCTCGCCTTTAGTGCACATGCTCAGGAATTCGCGACGTCATTCGAATCGTCAGAGGTCGCTCCGGGTATCTACATGGTCTCGGGTGTCGGCGGATTCGGCGGCGGTAACATGGCCATACTGGTCGGCGAAGATTACGTTGCCATGATCGATGACAGCATGGCGCCGCTGGCGCCGACCTTGTTGGCTCATGTCGCGGAAACGGCCGGCCGGCCGGTCAATTTCATGATCAATACCCATGTGCACGGTGACCACGTGGGTGGTAATGCGCAGTTTGCCGAAAACGGCACGATCATTTTTGCCCACGACAATATCCGCAAGCGCCTCGTCGCTGATCCAAGCGAAGCGGGTGGTGAAGGGGGGTTGCCGGTCGTCACCTTCGCCGAGGGCGTCACCTTTCACCTCAACGGCATCGAGGCCCGTGTGATACACCTGCCGGCCGCACACACGGACGGCGATGCGATCATTCATTTTCCCGCGGTCAACGTGATCCAGACGGGCGACATCCTGTTCACCGGCATGTTTCCGTTCATCGATCTCGACAGCGGCGGCTCGGTCAGCGGCTACATCGCGGCGCAGGAGAAAATCCTGTCGATGGCTGACGATGCCACCACGATCATGCCGGGCCATGGGGATCTCGCCGACAAGTCCGATTTGCGCGAGAGCCTCGACATGCTCATCGACAGCCGGGCGCTCGTCAAAGCCCTGGTCGACGCCGGCCAGGGTGAAGAAGAAATCGTCGCCGCAAACCCGCTCGCCAGGTACCACGAAACCTACAACTGGTCCTTTATTACGACGGAAAAAATGACGCGAACGCTCTATCGAGACCTGGCGTCCGGCGACTAAAAGACGCTCATTTTTGTTGCAAAATGGGCAATTTTAGTATAAGATAATGATTATTAACACTTTTTCGTGTTACCTTCTATTATATGTTCCTTAAGGAGAAACACCATTACCGTTTCAGCGGGCGATACCATTCACCATCACCAGCACGGGATCGGCACCGTGCAGTCCATCGGAAAGAGAAATTTTTCGGGCGCCAATGGAAGCCGGTTCGCGCAACTCTTCTTCCCGCGTCACAAAATGACGATGATGATCCGCGAACAGGACCTCGTCGGAATTGTACGAAAACCCATCGCCAAAAATACCGCACGCGAGGTGCTCGAGCACATCGGCAAATATGTAGGGCGGGTCAGCGATCAGTGGAAGACTCGCGAGGGCGTGCTCCAAAAAAAGCTCGATGACGGCGATCCCTTCGCCCTGGCCGAGGTCTACAAGACCCTTCGCCTGAGACAGCAAGCAGACACGCTCAGTGCCGCCGACCGGCGCCAGCTGAGCCAGTCCGAAGCTCGCCTGTCCGAGGAACTGGCGATGGCGTTTGGGCATGAACCGAGCAAGGTTCTTCAGCGCATGGAAGCATCTGCGCTGGGCTGATATTTTCGTCAGGCCGCCTACACTTGGGCTTGGTGGCCGGCAGGGCGTTCTATCTCGCCAACCCCTCGCAGGTGGCGACATTCTCCGGCGCAATGCGCTGGATGGGGATTTCCCCGGCAACGTTGGCCGAATCGATTTCGTATGCGATCGTCGCCTCATTGCAGCCGCTGAACTCGACCACGATGGTGCCGTCGGCGACTGATGCCGGCGCCGGGTTTGCGGCATCGAATACCCCGCCACTGGTCATTTCGATCTCGAGCTCGGCGATGTTGCCCGCATAGGTTCCAAGGCACATCCAAACTCGGTTCGCGCACGATCTTCCGCCCCGCGTTTTCCAACTGGCGCACCCGGATCGAGGATGTCGACGAATTCGCGGACGTGGTGGTCGCGCTTGGCCGGGGCATGTGACCCACGCCAGGTTTTGACTGCAGGGTCCTTGTGAGCCCTTCCTCCGATTTCCGAAAAACCCTGTAACGTCTCGGGCCATTCCAAGTCGTTATTAGTAGTGGCTGGGAAACAGGGCATGCAAGCAGTTTCAGACGAACAATTGATCCAGTGGGTGGCGAATGGCGATGCCTCGTGCCTGGGCACGCTGTTCGAGCGCCATCACCGCGCGGTCTACCAGTTCTGCCTGCAGATGACCCGCAACCCCGGCTACGCCGAAGACGTGGCGCAGGACGTGTTCCTCAAGGTTCTCAAGGCGGCCAAGGGCTTTCGCAACGACGGCACCTTCAAGGGCTGGATGTTCAACATCGCTCGCAACGCCACCTATGACTACCTGCGCCAGGTGAAGCGCCACGGCGATCCGCAGTCGCCGGATGATTACCCAGAAGCCCTTCATGTCGACGAGTGCACCGCCGAGCAGTCGGCGGAAGGCCAGCAACGGATGAGCAACCTGATCAGGGCTCTTGCCTCGCTGCCGGCGCATTTCCAGGAGGTCATCTGGCTTGGCCGCTTTGAGTTCGACTCGTTCGAGGAATTGGCCCAGGCCCTCGACTGCAAGCAAGGAACCGCACGTGTGCGGATGCACCGCGCCATGAAGCAACTCAATCTCGCATTTACCGATATCAACGGAGCACCCTTCGATGCCTGACAAGAAACCCACCTCCTTGCCCTTTGACAGCGACGAGCCGGCAGACCACAAGCTGTGGTCGGCACTCGGCGAGCTGTCGCGCGGCGAGCCTTCGGACCGGCTGCGCAGAAGGTTTTACTCCGGCCTCCACGAAGCCGGCAGACGACCATGGACGCAGCGCCTGGGCCAGTGGCTGGGCCTGCAAGCCGGCGGTTGGGTCACGGCGGCGGCCTGCCTGCTGCTGGGCTTCGGCTTTGCCCAGGTGATCGATCGCCCCACGGCGGAGACGCTTAAGCTCGTTGCAATCGAGGAGACCATGGTGCGGCTGCAGCGCGAACTCATTCTCGATCGATTGCAGGACGCATCCGCCAGCACGCGGCTGAAGGGTGTTGTGGATGCAAGCGAAGTAGTGGCACACGACCCGCAGGTGGCAAGAGCGCTGCTCGATCGCGCCGCTCAGGACGCATCGTTGTCGGTGCGCTCAGCCGCCATCGATGCACTCGGATCGCAACTGGGTTCGGGCGAAATCGGTGCCGAACTGATGCGCCTGCTGCAAGGGGCCCAATCGCCCATCGTGCAATTGGCGCTGGTCGACCTCGTCTTGCGCAACGGCGATGGCGAACAGATTCGCCAGCTGCAAAGCCTGGCCGACAGCGGGGCGCTGCATCCGGACCTCGTTCGCCACGTCAACAATGCCTTGAGGAGTCAATCGATATGAAACGCACCGTCATAGTGCTGACTGCGCTGCTGGTTCTGCAGAACGATACGGCTGCCGCGGAACGGGTCGAAGAGCAGCGCGAATGGACCGAGCGCTTTGCGGTGTCTACATCCGCGCCCACGCTCGAAATTCACAACATCTGGGGCGACGTCCGCGTCATGCCCGGCTCGGAAGGCGAGATCACCCTGGCCATCCGCGAACATCGCTCGGCGCCCAGCCAGGCCCTGTTCGAGCGCTCGCTGGACGTGTATGGCCTGGACATCCAGGCGGGCGACGAGGCCGTCGACGTGCGCGTTGGGGAGCACGGTCAGAGTTGGCACGGCCGGGATCCGTGCCGGCGCTGCCGGGTGGATTTCGAGTTCGAAGTGCGGGTTCCGCCGGCCGCCCGAGTCTATGCCAGCACGGTCAATGACGGGGTCGTGGAAATAGCCGGCATCCGCGGCCAGATCAGCGCCAGCAACGTCAACGGCCCGGTCACCATCCACCAGGCGAGCGCCTGCGATGTGGTGGAAAGCGTCAACGGCGAGGTGAGCCTCAGCTTTGCAACGACGCCGGCGAGCGATTGCCGGCTCGAGACCATCAACGGCGACATCCGCCTGCAGGTGCCGGGCGGTTCCGGGCTCGACCTTGCCGTCGACCTCGGCAACGGGCGCATGACATCCGAGCTGCCGGTCGACCCCCTGGCCATTCCTGCCCGCGTGGAACACCACGAATCGGGGAGAGGCCACCAGTACCGAATTGAACAAGCCGCCGGCGTTCGCCTGGCGGGTGGCGGTGCCGTTTTCAGTGTCTCGTCCATGAACGGCGACCTCCGCATCACCGAATCAACGAACAGCAAAACTCAGTAAAGGAGATACCCATGAAAGCCCAATGGATTCAATTCGCCCTGCTGCTGGTGTTCGCCGGCATGGCCACGGCGACGCCGGCGCAGACCGACTCGCAGCTGATCAACATTCCACTGTCTCGTCCGGGCGAGCCCGTGCACCTGGAGATTTCCATCGTCTCGGCGCACATCGAAGTCATCGGTGAGAACCGCGAGGACGCCCAGTTCGAGGTGTCGGTGCTCGAAGGCGAGCGCAAGATCATCACGCCCTCGGGCACGAAAAACCTGACCATCGGTGCTTACAGCGTGGACATCGAGGAGCGCGACAACCGCATATCCCTCGACACCGACTGGCGGGCGAACTCGGTGCGCATCGTGGCGCGCATCCCGCAAAGCGCGGACCTGGACCTCGAAACCGTCAACAACGGGGTGATCCGGGTCGAGAACATCACCGGAAGCCTGTCACTGCAAAACACCAACGGGCCCATTACGGCGACGGGAATTTCCGGCTCGGTCATCGCCGAATCGGTGAATGACGACATCGAAGTCAGCTTCAACCGCCTCGAGGGCAGCGGCGCGATGTCGCTGACGTCGGTCAATGGCGACCTGATCCTCGGCCTGCCGGCCGATGCCGGCGCCGAACTGCACCTCGACAGCGCCGAGGGCGAGATCACGTCCGATTTCGAGGTCGATGTGGTGCCGTCCAAGCCGGTGGTCACCCGCGACGACAGGCGGGGCGGGGTCGAAGTCAAGGTGGAGAGCGTCATCGTGGCCAAGGTGGGCGGCGGCGGGACGGTTTTCCGCTTGAAAACCCTCAACGGAGACGTCTACATCCGCAAGTCCGATTGAGGGCACTGGTCGAAGGCTGCAGATGGCCACAGCGTAAGACCTCGTCCTGAATTCCGCTCGCTTGGTCGCCCAAGCATTGACCTTGCCTGCCGTCCACATGGAGATTGTCTGGCAGGGGGCGTCGTGTTCGACCCCCTTTCGCGCCGCATTGAAGGAGGGTGAGATGGTAAAGCTGATTCGACTGACGTTCGCGGGCCTGATCGGTCTGTGCCTTGCTGCAGCCCAACCTGCTGCGGCGCAGACGGCGGCGGCGGCATGGTTCGTCGATGAGATCGAGTTCCTGACTCGTGACGGTGGGCGCTGGATCACGGATAACTCCGAGTATGTGAGCGAACAGGAAACGGATGATGCCTACGGAATCGAATGGCGCAAAAGTTTTGACGGATTCGCGATGGCGGGCCGCCTCGTTGGCCTGAACGGCGGAAAAGAAACCAACACCTATTGGGAGTTCCGGGTTTATTGGCATCCCGGCCGTGGCGAAGCCGTGGCCGAGCAATTCGGTTGGGGCGGTGGCTTGGGTGTGGGCACCGTGAGGCCCATGGCGGAAGGCGGCATGCAATGGGAGCAGACCTTTTACTCACCCGCCCAGTCCCAGCACAGTGAGGGCCACCGCTCGGACAATCCGGATGCCAATACGCACGTCACTCACAGTTTCAGCATTGTCGACGGTGAATGGCGCCCGCGCCGGAGTTATTCATGGATCCGGCAAACCTGAAGCTCTGAGTACCGGCCCAGCCCGGAAAATGGTGGTTTATACTCTCGGCTTGCCCTCAGCCGGGAGATCGTACGCCCCTGATCAAGCAACTGGCAGTCCTGCTGGCCGTGCCTTGTATCGCGCTCGCCGAAGCACCCATCGTCCAGCCGGGTGCGCCCGGCGAGGAGACGCGCAGTCTCAGCGCCGAGGAGGCCGTGCGCATCGCCGAGACGTCGTTCTCACCGGACGACGTTCGCTTCATGCAGGACATGATTCCGCACCATCACCAAGCCCTGGAGATGGCAGAACTGACCCCGGCACGCACCAACAATCCCAAGCTTCTCGAAGTGGCAGCGCGCATCGAAGCTTCCCAGGCGGACGAAATCGCCTTCATGCAGCAGTGGCTGGCCGAGCGTGGCGAGGCAGCGATTGATCCAACGGCTCACGATGCCATGCACACCGCGCACAGCATGGCGGGGATGGCGTCAACGGAGCAGATGGCGGAGCTGGCGGCGGCGGAGGGTATCGCCTTCGACCGCCTGTTCCTGCAATTGATGATCCGCCACCACGACGGCGCCGTGAAGATGGTGAAAAAACTGCTGGAACAGCCGGGTGCTGCCTACGACCCGGTGTTGTTCGAGTTCACCTCCGACATCAGCAATGACCAGACGGTGGAAATCGAGCGCATGAACCGGCTGCTGGTGGGGATTTCCGCCGATCCGCGCGCCAACCTCGCTGCGGGCTTCGATGATGCCGGCCAGGCCATCGCCAACCTGGAACTGGTGGCCTCGCTTTCCAAGCCGCCCGGCTTTGTCGATCCGGACAATCCTGTCGAACGCCCGCTGAAGCCGCCGGACGAGGAGCGTGATTCGGACGCCGAGGCCGAGGCGAAAGAAGAGCCCACGGAATCCGAGGACCGTCGCACCCCCATGCGGAGCTTTGCCAACACGGACATGGCCTTCAGCGGCGAGGTGCTGGTGACCGGCAGCTACCACGGCTTCAACATTTACCGCCTGGGTGCGAATGGCGTGCCGGAGCTGAAGGCTTCCGTCGTCTGTCCGGGCGGGCAGGGCGATGTGTCGATCGTCGGCGACCTGCTGATCATGTCGGTCGAAGAGACGCGCGGGCGCCTGGATTGTGGCCTGGAAGGGGTCGGCGAGGACGTCAGCCCCGAGCGATTCCGGGGTCTGCGCATTTTCGACATCAGCGACCTCGAAAAACCCCGCCACGTCGGCGCCGTGCAAACCTGCCGCGGCTCGCATACCCACTCGGTCGTCTCGGGGCCGGACGAAGCCGGCCGGATCATCGTCTACAACTCGGGCACTTCGACCGTTCGCAAGGCGGAGGAGATGGAGGTCTGTTTTGACGAACTGCCCGGCGATGAGCGCACGGCGCTGTTCCGGGTCGACGTGATCGAGATTCCCGTCCAGGACCCCTCCAGGGCGCGCATCGTCGACAGCCCGGCGGTGTTCGCCGACCCGGAGACCGGCGCCCTGGCCGGCCTGTGGCGCGGCGGCGACCACGGCGATGACACCCAGGAGACCACCCAGACCGACGAGTGCCACGACATCACGGTGTTCCCCGCCAGGCAGATCGCGGCGGGCGCCTGTTCGGGCAACGGCATTCTGTTCGACGTCTCCGATCCGCTCGCACCCAAGCGTATCGATGCGGTCACGGACACCGGCTTCGCGTACTGGCATTCGGCGACCTTCAACAACGACGGCAGCAAGGTGATTTTCACGGATGAATGGGGTGGGGGCACGCGGCCGCGCTGCCGCGCCTGGGATCCGCTCGACTGGGGCGCCAACGCGATCTACGACATCGTCGACGGCAAGCTCCAATTCCGCGCCCACTACAAGATGCCGGCGCCGCAGCTCGAGGCGGAAAACTGCGTGGCCCACAACGGATCGATCGTACCGGTGCCGGGGCGCGACATCTTCGTCCAGGCCTGGTACCAGGGTGGCATCTCGGTGATGGACTTCACTGACTCGTCCAATCCGGTCGAGATCGCCTACTTCGACCGCGGGCCGCTGGACGCCGAAGAACTCCTGTTGGGCGGCTACTGGTCAGCCTACTGGTACCGCGGCCAAATCTATGGCACGGAGATCTTCCGCGGCCTGGACGTCTTTGAGCTATTGCCCAGCGAGTTCCTGAGCGAAAACGAAGTTGCCGCCGCGGCCCTGGCCGACCAGGGCCAAGTGTTCAATCCTCAGCAACAGTTCCCCGTGACCTGGCCGGCTCAACCGGTGGTAGCGCGCGCTTACCTCGACCAGCTCGAACGGATCAATGCCCTGGATGAAGCGCTGGCCGATTCGGTGGACCAGGCGCTTGGCAAAGCGGCCTCCCGCCTGGAATCGAGCGGCAGCGATGGTGCTGCGATCGCCAACGAGTTGACGGGCCTTGCCGCCACGCTGCGAGAATTGAACGTGAGCGAGGCGGCGGCGCGGAGCATCGCCGGCCTGGCCGCCACCCTGGCGGACATCGCAGCGCGCCTGGAGTAGTACCGGGCGTCTCTTCTCACGTGGCCCCTGAATCGCATGTGAATCCCCTCCCTACCAAACCTCGCTGAATACGCGCAGGAGATTACCGCCGAGCAACTTCTCCACGCGTGATTCGCTGTGGCCGCGGTCCAGCAGCAGCCCGGCCAGCGTTTCGAGGCGGCGCGGCGTGTTGAGATCGCTGGCAAACAGGTAGCCTTCCTCGGTCTCGAACGGCGCAGCGATGCCGCGTTCCTGGCGTTCGCGCGTGATAGTGCGGAATTGCTCCTTGTACTCCTCGGTCAGCTCGGTGGGTGAAATGGTGCCGTCGGTGCCGATCGAGACGTGGTCTTCGCCGGCGACGTCGATCGCGTGTTCCAGGTGGGCGATGACGTCGGCAGCCGTTGGCTGCACACCCCTCGCGAGGTAGGGCATGATGTAGATGCCGCTGACACCGCCCGTCTCCGCCACCGCTTTCAGCTCCACGTCTGTGCGGTGCCGGGGATGCTCGGCCAGGGCAAAGCAACCGGTATGCGTGAAGGCGACTGGCTTGTTTGAGCTGGCGATGGCGTCGGCGGCGGTGCGCCGCCCGCAATGGCTGAGATCGACCAGGATGGCCAGTTCATTCATGTGTTGGACTGCCTCGATTCCGCTACGGCTCAAGCCCGCGTCGGCGGGCTCCATGCAGCCGTCGCCGAGCAGGTTGCGGCGGTTGTAGGTCGGCTGGATCACCCGCACGCCGAAGTGCGCGAGGGCATCCAGGCGTCCGAGGTCATCTTCGAACGATACGCCGTCCTGCAACGCGTAAATGAGGCCGCAGCGCCCCGCCTCGTGTGCGGCGATGATGTCGCCTGCGGTCCGGATACGCGCGAGGGCATCGGGGTGCGCATCGATCTCGCCCTCCCAGCGGGCAATGTCTCGGATGATCTGCTCGAAGGCTTCCAGCGGCGCCATCGTGCCCACGTTGCCGATGGTCATGCTGACCGCAGCGAGGCCCGAGGCCCCCACATCCGAAATTTCCGCCGAGTCGAGGGGGCCATCTTCGCCCGGATTCCTGCCGCCCGGTCCGCCGCAGCCGTCGATGACGATGCTGCGGGCGTAAACCGCTTCGGCGGAAGGCGCGGCTAACAGCCGCGGTGCAGTCAGGCCGGCGAGCGCCGAGGCAGTTGCCAGGGAAAGCAGGTGGCGGCGAGTTAAGGGCACTTGGTGGCTCCAGGGTCGGTTAATGACCACGAGTGTAACTTAAACGTTTCGCACGCCTGAACCGCAGCGGCCTTGGTCTATACTTTCTTAACGGCCTACCATTCGGGAGAATCCGCATGCACGAAAAGCGCCTGATCATATCGACACGCTGTTCAACGCTTGTTTTTTCACTGCTGCTCGCGGGTATCGTGCCCGCGGCGGGTGCGGCCGAACCGAACCTCAGCGACGCCGAGGCCAAGACGCTGATCGAAGAGATCGAGCACGCGGCCGAGTGGGCAGAGCAAAGCCTGCAGCAATTGAAGAGCGATCACCTCGACCAGCAGGTCCTGCTCGACCATCTCGCCTACGACCCTGATGCCATCGAGACCTGGGTTGCCGAGCAAACCCAGTGGGTGCCTTACGCTGGCAGGCTTCGCGGTGCCACCGGGGTGCTGATGGACCGCCGCGGCAACAGCCTCGATCGCAGCCTCCTGCTTTCGGCCTTACTCGAGGACGCGGGACTCGAAACCCGGCTGGCGCGCACCGAGCTTTCGGAGGAGACGGCCGAAAGCCTCCTGGCAAAGCATGCGGGGGGTGAAGTGCGCGGCGTCGGCCCCGAACTCGAGCCGTCGGAGCGCTTGCGCGCGCTTCACGAGCAGCTCGAGGCAGGTGCCGGCACGCTGGCCAGATTGGCCGGGCTGGGCGAGGGACAAGATTCGACAATGGACCACGCCCTGGCAGCGGTCCGTGATCACTGGTGGGTCCAGGCCAGGGAAGGCACGACGTGGATCGATCTCGATCCGCTGATTGCCGACGACTCAGCCGTCTCGCGTCCAGCGCCACAGGAAACATTTTCAACGCCGGATAAAGTCCCTGCCGAGCTCGATCATTCCTTGACCCTCAAGGTAGTCACTGAGCGATGGCAGGCCGGCGAGCTGTTCGAGGAAGTCGCGCTGGAGTATGCGCTCACGCCGCGCGACGCTGCGCGTGGACATTCCCTGGAGCTGGATCTCAACCCTTTTAACCGGAGTTGGCTCGATGAAGAATCTGCGTCGGATGCCGATCCTCTGAGGATCGCGGACGAGGCCCGGCTGTGGCAGCCGGTGCTTCGGGTGGACGAAGACGAGGTCGTGACCGGCGAATGGATTTCCCAAGCCGGCACGCTCGTTAAAGACCCCATGAGCTGGGCGGTGGATAAAAAAATGGCAGCATCCACCAACGCGCTCGCCGCTCTAGGCCGTGCCGCAACGGAAGCGGAACCCGCAACGCAGCTCACCGCCGTGTGGCTGGAGTACGACATCCGCCGCCCGGGTCAGGCCAATCGCCTCGTACGGCGGGAGCTGTGCGACATCCTCGGAGTGGATCGCCGCGATCAGGAGGCGCTGGGCGCCTGGGCGATCGACGAGCAACGGCAACGCGGCCGCGGCTTCGCCTTGCAGACCAACTCGGTTGCTCTGGTGTCGATCGCCACGCCACAGCGACCGGCGCTCGAACAGGCCATCTATCGCCAATACACCGACAACCGCTCGTTCCATATCGCGTTGGTCTACCGAGCCGCTGGCTGGGAGGACGAGCGGATCGAGGCTTCCCTGGCGACGGCAAAATCATATCCGGTCGACCTGCTGGCAATGATGACCGCCCGCGGCCTGTGGTCGCGCCAGCGTGATCGAGCGTACCCGGACGAGATCAACATCTGGTCCAACCACCTGATGTGGGGTCAGGGCGGCGCATCTGCCGCAGGGGTTCTGGCGACCGACATCGTTGCAAATCACATCGGAGCCCTGGCCGCGACCGGTTCGCAGGCGAGGTTGCTCAGGATGGAGGAGGGAATGCTCGACACCTTCATCGAGCAGCATCTGTCAGTGGATTCCGATGGCCCCAACGCTTATGGCCGCTTTGTCAGCCGCGATCCGATGGGTAGCGAATGGCGTGCCTTGACTCTGGCGGCGGACAAGGGCTGGCCGGGTGAATTGCCGGCGACGGAAACCGCGCGGCTCGCAGCGGCGCTCGAAGACGGCGCCCGGGTGGTGATCTCCGATGAAGTGGCGCAGTTCGAACACAGCCGGTTTCCCTACTGGTGGCAAATCGATCCGAGTGACGGGACCACCCTGGGAATGGGCTACCGCGGATGGGGTGCCGAAATTGCAGAAAAAGTGGGTACCCACCAGGTACCTTCGAAGGTTGTCCAGGCCCACCAAAAGCAGCAGGCTGCCACGCGGGCTTGTAAATTCGGGGAGGCGATCGTCAAGGTCAGTACTGCTGTCGTTCTGGTCCAAAACCCTGTGATGATCGACATCGCCTACGTAATCGAACTCGAGGCGGCGAGCCTGTACGTGACCCAGACTTCCAGCGGGATCAGCAGGATCTGCGGCTGATCCCGACGTGCGCGAGCCCGGCGTTATGCAAAGGACACTATCCAGCCTGTTCATCGTTTTCCTGATGGCGGCCTGCACCGAATCGGGCGAACGGGCGCAGGCCGTGGTGACGGAAATTCCGAATCCGGCGGCTTCCGGGGGCCGTTATCCCTTCGTTACCTCCGGTGGCGGCAATTCGGTGATGCTGCTCTGGCTCGAGCCCGATGATGGAAATCCCGGCGCCGGCAGCACGGAACTCGTATGGGCCTCCTACGACGGTAAGCGCTGGTCCGCTCCGGAGCTGATCGGCAAGAGCGAGAAATTCTTCGTCAACTGGGCGGATTTTCCTGCGCTCACGGGCATCGGCGAGACGCCTGTCGCGGCCCACTGGCTGCAGGGCGTCCCGGGCGGCAGCTACGCCTATCACGTCAACATGGCGTTTCGTTCGCCATCGGGCGCCTGGTCCGACCCCATCACCCCACATGAAGACCGGTCAGCGACCGAGCACGGCTTCGTTTCGATGGTCCCCATCGACGGTGATCGGGTGTTCACGATCTGGCTCGACGGCTACCGGATGCAGGGCGCAGGACATGGCGTATCGTCGCACGAGGGGCATGACGGGAAAGCGGAATTGACCACCGCCATGACGCTGCGATCGGTGATGGTCCACCGCGACGGCAGCCGCGGCGAGGAACTCGAAGTGGACAGCTCCGTGTGCGACTGCTGCCAGACTTCGGCGGCGCGGTCCGGCGATCGCATCATCGCCGTCTATCGCAACCGTACGTCCGGCGAGATCCGGGACATTTACCGGGCCGTGTACGATCTGGATACCAGTCAATGGAGCGAGCCCGTTGCGCTGTCGCACGAGGGCTGGGAAATCGCCGGTTGCCCGGTCAATGGCCCGCAGATCGCGGCGTCCGGCGACACGGTCATCGCAACGTGGTTCTCGGCCGCCAATGACGAGTCCCGGAGCTACATGGCGGTTTCGCTGGATGGCGGCTTGACCTTTGCTGGGCCGGAACCGCTCGATGACGGTGAATCGATCGGGCGCGTCGCTGTCACCTTCGGCCGAGAGGGTACTGCGCTGCTGACCTGGATCGGTGCCGGCCAGGAGACCTCCGCGGTGTATGGACGTCTGTGGCGGGACTCCGGCCTGGAAAGCCCCTTCGTGATCGGTCAGATCGATGGCTCCCGGCTCAGCGGGTTTCCGCGTGCCGCGGCGTTGGATGCCGGCTTCCTTGTGGCCTGGACTGAAACGGATGCCGTTCCAGCCATTCGGACCGTGGTGATCTCTCAAGCCACGGAATGAGGCCGAAAAAAAGACCCCGCCGCGGCGGGGTCTCGATGTCCTCGAACTTGCCCGTCGGCTAGGGCTTTTCGTGAACGATGTCCCACATGTAGTCGGTATGCGAGCCGCAGATCTCGCTGAATTCCTTACCGATTTCTTCCATCCCCTCGGTTTCGTATGCCGCCTCGATGAGTTCATTGCGTGTTTTCAACAGCGTCTTGTGATCGGCGGCGGTGGTGGTCAGCAGGCGGCGATACTTGCCTCCGACCCAGTGCTCCGACCAGCCCCAGGACGTCAGCTTGCCGTCGGCGACCGCTTTGTCGTAGATCGGGGCGAAATTCTTCGCAACGATCTCATCGGCGCGGGCCTCGCCATTTTCGTTGCATACGTAATATACGG
>Ga0299906_10001294_pt1 | contig 21578 bp, 20 predicted proteins | sample RVTome_14_FD_200259 | JGI IMG/M metagenome (GOLD analysis project Ga0299906, IMG submission 200259) | Soil microbial communities from uranium-contaminated site in the Upper Colorado River Basin, Wyoming, United States - RVT145D125 (version 2) ...
GTCTCGTCGCCCTCGAGATCCTCGAGCCAGCGGTAGGGGTCCGGGACGGGAGTCCCGAAGTAGTCGTCGACCTGATCGACTCGCCTCGTCTCCGGGCGGAGGCGGCCTCCTCCGTCCCGGTCGGTCAGGCCAGCACCACCGACATGTCCTCCCGGGCGGCGAAGGCCCCCGCCCACGTCTCCCGCGCTTCCTTCTCGACGTTCTCCATGAAGTCGTCGTCGTGGTCGGGGTCGTGGTGGAAGATGGCGAGGCGCTTCGCCCCGGCGGCCCGGCACAGCCGGACCCCCTCCTGCCACGTCGAGTGCCCCCAGCTGAGCTTCTCAGGGAACTCCTCGTCGGTGTAGGTGCAGTCGTAGATGACGAGGTCCGCGCCGTCGATCAGTCCCAGCACGTTCTGGTCGGGCTTCCCGGGGACGTGCTCGGTGTCGGTGATGTAGCAGAGCGACTTGCCGGCGTAGTCCAGCCGGTACCCGGTGGAGCCCCCCGGATGGTTGAGGGGGGCGGTCCGGATCGAGACGCCGTCCAGCTTGAAGGCGTCTCCGGCCCGGAAGTCACCGAACTCGAGCTGGGCCCGCATCGCGTCCAGGGGCACCGGGAACATCGGCTGCATCATCTGCCCCTCGAACACGGACCGGACCCCGCCCTGCTCGCCCAGGTGCCCCGCCCGGATCAGCAGGTCGTTGCCGGGCCGGAAAGCCGGCAAGAAGAACGGGAAGCCGTTGATGTGGTCCCAGTGGGTGTGGGTCAGGAGCAGGTACGCCTGCTTGAACCCCTCCTTGAGGGCCGCCTGGCCGTACTCCCGGATGCCCGTGCCCGAGTCGAGGATCAGGCGGGTGTCCCCGGCCCGTACCTCGAGGCAGCTGGTGTTGCCGCCGAACGCCATGTGTCGGGGCGTGGCGCACGAGATGCTGCCCCGCACCCCCCAGAACTTGACCGAGAAGCCCATCTGACCCTGAAGCCGCCCTCCCCCTGGCACCGCGCCACCCGGCGCCACAAGTGTAACCGTTTCACGCCCTTTCGGCCACGGGACCCCCTTCCCCGGCGGCGCGACCCGCGGTATCCTTGAGGGTGAGCATGCCGAACTACGATTACCTCTGCCCGAGCAACGGCCGGCGCGTGGAAGTGTTCCACCCCATGAGCGAGAAGATCCGCAGCTGGGGCGAGCTGTGCGTCCGCGCCGGCATCCCCGCCGGAGACACACCCGCGGACACACCCGTGGAGAAGCTGGTCAGCGCTCCCGGGCTGGCCTTCCCGGCGGGAAACTCCAGGCTCAAGGAGCTGGGCTTCACGAAGCTGGTGCGGCGGGACAAGGGCGTCTACGAGAACGTGACGGCCGCGGGGGACGAGAGCCGGGTGATGCGGGCGGACGACCCCGCCAGCATCCCCGACCTGAGCCGGAAGATCTCGGATTGACCGCGCTCTAGCGCGGCTCCTTGGGCCGCCAGAGCTGGCGCAGGCGCCCCTCGGCGCCGGGGAGCCTCGACCAGGCATCCAGGGGCAGCTCCACCAGCGCCAGCGCCGCCGTGGGGAGCGTGTGGGGCTCCCCGACCAGCGCCTCCAACAGCTCCTCGAGGCCCGGGTTGTGGCCGATCACGAGAGCGTGCCCCACGTCGTCCGGGAGCAGGGCCAGGACCTCGAGATAAGCGTCGGGCCGAGCCAGGTAGAGGCGCCGGGAAAAGCGGACCTCCCCCGGGAAGCCGGCCTCCCTGGAGACGTGCCCGGCGGTTTCCCGAGCGCGCCGGGCGGTGGAGCACAGGATCACCTCCGGGAGCAGCCCGTGCTCCCGGAGCAGGCGCCCTACGCGCGGCGCATCCCGGCTGCCGCGCCTGTTGAGTGGCCGGTCGTGGTCGTCCAGCTCCGCGTCCTTCCAGCTGGACTTCGCGTGCCGCAGGATCGACAGCAGCTTCATCGGGAGCGCCCAGTGTACGCTCTCGTGGCCGGGACCGAGCTGTCTTTGCCGAGGAGGTTCTCGTGAGCTGGATTCTGGTCGGGGGTGTTTGTGGTTTTCTGGGCGTGGCGCTGGGCGCGTTCGGCGCCCATGCGCTGAGGCGCTCGCTGTCGGCGGAGCAGCTCGCGTGGTGGACCACCGCGACGCACCACCTGCTCATACACGCCCTGGCCCTCGTGGGGGTGGGGCTGCTTCAGCGGGCGGAGCTGCGGGCGGGTCCTGCCGGCTGGGCGTTCCTGGCCGGCATGCTCCTGTTCAGCGGGACGCTGTTCGCGATGGCGCTCGGGGCTCCCCGCTGGCTCGGGGCGATCACACCCCTCGGGGGACTGGGACTGCTGGCGGGGTGGGCGTTGCTGGCGTGGTCGGGACGTGCCTGAACCGGGCCGTGGCCCCGCCGACCCGGGCCGTGGTGGGGCCGTTCGGGGGCGACGCGGCGGCCGCGCTGAGCGAGCCCATGGCGCGCTCCAGCCGCTCGAGCGCCGCTGGCTGGATCTGGCCCGCCGCGACGAGCGCGCGGAGCTGCGTCAGGCAGTTGTTCAGGGCCTGCCGGGCCTGGCCGGCCTCGTCGCTCGACGTCATCTTGATGTGCTCCTGGCTGAAAACCGGACGCAACCGGTGTCTTCCACGGGAGAAAGAGCACGCCGTGTGCCAGGTCAGGAAACCCGGGCCAGCTTCGCGCTGGCCAGCACGGTGAAGAGGCCGCAGATCCGGCCCTCCGGATCCAGCTGGACGTGGAGCGTCAGGCGGGGGGCGCTGCGCCGGTCGTCGGACTGCACGGCGACCACGGCCGCGGGTTGCCCGTTGAGCCGGCACAGGGCCATGCCGGTCCGCCCGCGCCCCTTCTCCGCCAGACCGAGGTAGAGCCGGGCGACGCGGGCCCGGCCCCGGACCGGCGCCCGGGCCGACGCGAACTCCCCGCCGGCGTCGCTCAGGTGGACCACGTCCTCGGCCAGCAGCGCCTCCACCGCGGGGACGTCTCCCCGGGCCAGCGCCCCCAGGAACCGCTCCAGCACCTCTCCCGTCGCCGCCGCCGAGTCGGAGCTGCGGCGCTCGTCGTAGGCGGCCATGCGCAGCCGGGCCCGGCGGTGCGTGGACTTGACGTTGTCCTCGCTCATCTCCAGGGCCGTCGCCGCCTCCCGTACCGTGTAGTCGAATGCGTCCCGGAGCAGCAGCACCGCGCGCTGGTTCGGGGTCAGCGCCTCGAGGGCGACCAGGAACGCGATGGACAGGCTCTCCAGCAGCTCGTAGCGCGCCAGGGGCGTCGCGTCGGCGTCGACCGGCTCGAAGGAGGGGGGCTCGCCCTCCTCCGGCTCGATCGGGGTCGGCAGCCACGGGCCGTCGTAGGGACGCCGCCGGCGACGCCGGAGCAGGTCGCGGCCCGCGTTGACCGCGACCCGGACCAGCCAGGGCCGCCATGGTCGGGTCCTGTCCCGTGGCGGCCGCTCCATCGCCCGAAGGAAGGTCGTCTGGACCACGTCGTCGGCATCCGCGGCGCTACCGGTGAGCCGGTAGGCGAGCCCCCACAGGAAGGAGCGGTTCGCTTCGAAGGCGGTGGCGATGTCAGTCACAGTGCGGCGGCCGGTCCCGGGGCGGCCATGGTACGACACCGCTCCACCGCCCGCCGCGCCGCTTCCCGCGCCGAGGCGAGGCTCGCGTCGGCGAGCATGCCCCGGTCCCCGACCCAGTCCCCGGCCAGGAGCACCCCCGGCTCGCCGCTCGCGTCGGCCCCGGGACGGCCGGCCAGCCCGCCCCCCTCGGCGATCACGAGAGCGTTGCAGACCGTGAGCCGGCCCAGGTAGCGCCGAGCCGCCACAAGCTCCCGGAATCCCGGCTGGAGGCGCTCCACGCTGGCCTCCAGCGCCGCCTCGCTGCCGGCGTCGTCGCCAGCGTCGTCGCCTGCATCGTCGCAGCCCAGGTAGCACGCCGCGTGCACCAGGGCCGCCCCCGGGGGCGCCAGCTCGGCCACCGCCGAGTGGAGCGAGAAGTAGTGGGGCCGGTCGATCCCGAGGCCGAAGCGGCGTCCGGGCCACGGAAGGCTGCGCAGGCCCAGGTCCAGGCATGAGGCCCGCACCGGCCGCGCCGACTCCACCCAGCGCCGCAGCGCCTTCGACTCGGGCAGCAGCGCGGCCGCCTCCGCCGGGGCCACGGCGAGGACGACCGCGTCCGCGGTCAGCTCGATGCCCGCCGCCTGGACCGCCCAGCGCCCACCCCGCGACGCGAGCCCCTGTGCGCGCACCCCGGCGCGCAGCTCGCCCCCGGCAGCGTTCAGCGCGGCGCGCAGGCCGTCGACGAGGCAGCCCCAGCCTCGGTGCAGGTACCGCACGCCCCCGTCCGCGGCCAGCTTGAGCTGGTCCAGGGCCGCCCCGGCGCTCTGCCGCTCGGAGTCCGCCGCGTAGGTGGAGAGCCGAACGAGTGCCCGGAGCAGCCCGGCGGCCCGCTCGGGAAAGCGCTCCCGGGCCAGCCACTGCTCCACGCTCGCCGAGTGCCAGGGCGAGGTGTCCAGGCCCGGAAGCCGGGAGAGGAAGCGCCCGAGGTGCAGCTTGCTGGGCAGGTCCAGCAACCCGGTCGTGAGCAGCGAGAGCCCGCCCGTGGGGAGCGTGTGGAGCGCGCCGCCGAGCATGGCGTAGCCCCCGGCCACCGAGGGCCTCCCGCCCTCGGCGGGGATCCCCAGCTCCGCGAGCACCTGCGCGGCCGCCCCGCCCGCGTAGAGCGCGTGGGGTCCCAGGTTCAGGTGGAACCTCTCCTGGACCCGGGTCCGGGCCCGCCCGCCCGGGGCCGAGGCCTTCTCCAGCACCACCACGTCGAGCCCTGCCCGCGCCGCGTACAGCGCGGCGGCCAGCCCCGCCAGCCCCCCGCCGACGACCACCAGGTCCGCGTCTCTTCCCTGCATCCTCGCGCCTCCTGGGGGTCACACGCGCGACGAGCCCGAAAGGTGACGGCGAGCGCGAAGAGAAACGGCCTTAGAATCCCGACTTCGTCCTGCGAGCATCCCGATCGAGATCCGAATGAGCCCAGCCAGCCTGCGCAGCATCGCCGTGCTCACCAGCGGGGGCGACGCCCCGGGGATGAACGCGGCCGTGCGGGCCGTGGTGCGTACGGCACTGGACAGGAGCCTGGACGTCTACGCCGTCTACGAGGGCTACCAGGGGCTCGTCGAGGGCGGCGACCGGATCCGCAAGATGGGTTGGGAGGACGTGGGCGGCATCCTGCACCGCGGCGGGACCGTGATCGGCACCGCCCGCTCGATGCGCTTCAAGGAGCGCGAGGGGCGCCTCGAGGCCGCGCACAACCTGGCCCAGCGCGAGATCGACGGCCTCGTGGTGATCGGCGGCGACGGCAGCCTCACGGGAGCCGACGTGCTGCGCTCGGAATGGAGCGATCTGCTCCGGGAGCTGGTCGAGCAGGGGCGCCTCAGCCCGGAGCAGGCGGAGCGCCACGCCGAGCTGCGCATCGTGGGGATGGTCGGCTCCATCGACAACGACATGTGCGGCACCGACATGACCATCGGGGCCGACACCGCGCTGCACCGCATCACCGAGGCCGTCGACGCCATCGGCAGCACCGCCTCCAGCCACCAGCGCAGCTTCGTGGTGGAGGTGATGGGCCGGCGCTGCGGCTACCTCGCGCTGATGGCCGCCATCGCAACCGGCGCGGACTGGGTGCTGATCCCGGAGCACCCGCCCATGGTGGACGAGTGGGAGGAGCTGATGTGCCGCCGGATCCGCGCGGGACGTCACGCGGGCCGGCGCAAGAGCACGGTGATCGTCGCCGAGGGGGCCCGGGACCGCTACGGCCAGCCCATCACCGGCGCCCACGTCCAGAAGATCCTGGAGGAGCGCCTGGGTGAGGACACCCGCACCACGGTCCTCGGTCACGTCCAGCGGGGCGGCGCACCCAGCGCCTTCGACCGCTACCTGAGCACGGTGCTGGGCCACGCCGCCGTGGAGCAGCTGATCGCCGCCGCCCCGGGCGACGAGCCGCAGCTCATCGCGGTCCACGAGGATCGCGTGGCCAGGGCGCCGCTGGCGGAGTGCGTGCGCCGGACCCGCAGCGTGGGCGACCTGATCGACGCCCAGAAGCACGACGAGGCCATGGCCCTGCGCGGGGCCAGCTTCGGCGACGCCTACGACGTCTACCGCACCCTGGTGCGCACCCTCCCCCACCCCCGGGACCCCGACCTCCCGCGGCTGAAGCTCGCCATCGTCCACGCGGGAGGTCCCGCCCCGGGCATGAACACGGCGGTGCGAGCGGCGGTCCGGCTGATCCTCGACCGCGGCCACAGCGCCCTGGGCGTGCGCAACGGCTTCCGCGGCCTGATCGGCGGACAGATCGAGGAGCTGAGCTGGATGAGCGTCCACGGCTGGGCGCCCCGGGGCGGCGCCGAGCTGGGCACGAACCGCGTCGTCCCGGAGAGCCGCGACCTCTACGACCTGGCCAAGCAGATCGAGAAGCACGGGATCGACGGCATCCTGATGATCGGGGGCTGGGCCGGCTACCAGGCCGCGCACCGCCTGTACGTCGAGCGCGAGAGCTTCTCCGCCTTCAACATCCCGATCGCGTGCCTGCCCGCCACCATCGACAACAACCTGCCTGGATCGGACCTGAGCGTCGGCTGCGACACCGCCCTGAACGCCATCGTCCAGGCCGTGGACCGCATCAAGCAGTCCGCGGTGGCGTCCCGCCGCTGCTTCGTGGTGGAGGTGATGGGCCGCCATTGCGGATTCCTGGCGCTGATGAGCGGCATGGCCAGCGGCTCCGAGCGCGTCTACCTCCACGAGGAGGGGATCAAGCTCGACGACCTGCGGGAGGACCTGGCGAACCTGGTGGCGGGCTTCCGGGCCGGCAAGCGGCTGGGACTGATGATCCGCAACGAGAACGCCCATGCCCTCTACACGACGGCCTTCATGTGCGCGCTGTTCGAGGAGGAGGGGGGCGAGCTGTTCGACGTGAGGCCCGCGATCCTGGGCCACCTGCAGCAGGGCGGCGATCCCTCCCCCTTCGACCGCATCCGCGCCACGCGGCTCGCGGCCCGGGCCGTCGACTACCTGATCACCGAGGCCCCGAAGGACCCGCCCGGAGGCGGCTTCGTGGGCTTCCAGTCGGGGAAGCTCACGGTCACCGACCTCGACCTGCTGCCGCGGCTGTGCGACAACAAGGCGCAGCGCCCGCGGGAGCAGTGGTGGCTCGCGCTGCGCCCGATCGCCCGCATCCTGGCCCGTCCCGGCCCGACCCCGAAGCCACCCGGCGCCGCCTGAGGTCCGGAATGAGAGCTGCCCGAGTCGCTGTCGCCGCACTGAGCGGCGCCCTCGCCGCCCCCGCGGCGGCCCAGGAGCTGCCGGCCCTGGACGACCTGCTGGCCCGCCACCTCGAAGCCCGGGGCGGGCGCGAGGCCTGGCAGGCCGTCCGGGCGTTCCAGGTGCGCGGCGAGCTCGACCTCCAGCCGGGCGTCCGGGCCCCCTTCGTCCTCACCGTGGCCCGGCCCGGGCGCATGCGCCTGGAGTTCACCGTCGGGGAGACGACGGCGGTGCAGGCGTACGACGGGGAGGACGCCTGGCTCGTGTTCCCGTTCACGGGCAGCGACGCCGTGGCCGACATGCCCGAGGACATGAGGCGCCAGGCGGTGGACCAGTCGGACCTCGAGGGTCCCCTGATGGACCCGGAGGCCAAGGGGCACCGCGTGACGCTGCTGGGGCGGGCGGCCTTCGAGGGCCGGGACTGCTACGAGCTGGACGTCCAGCTCGCGAACGGCGAGCGGCGCCACGTCTTCCTGGACGCGGAGACGCTGCTCCAGGCGGGCGCCTCGGGCGAGCGCGGCGCGGGCGGGCCGTACGAGTCGGTGGTGAGCGACTACCGGGACGTGCAGGGTCTGAAGCTCCCCCACCGCGTCGAGAACCGGACCTCCAACGGAACCCAGGGCGTCTCCATCGACTCGGTGACCGTGAACCCCGCTCTGGACGAGGACCTGTTCTCCCGCCCCGCCCCGGAGAGCTGAGATGCGGGCCTGCCACGCCTGCGGCGCCGAGCAGGACCCCTACTCCGCCATCGGCCACACCTCCTCCTGCCCGCAGTGCCGCGCCGACCTGAAGTGCTGCCTCAACTGCGTCAGCCACGACCGCGGTTCGCGCAACCAGTGCCGCGAGCCGCAGGCCGAGCCGGTCTCGGACGTCGCGAAGGCGAACTTCTGCGACTTCTTCCAGTTCAGGAGCGCCCCAGGGGCGCGAGCCGGGCGCACGGGCCGCGACGCGGACTCGGCCCGTGCCGCCTTCGATGCGCTGTTCAGGAAGAGGTGAGGAGTCTCCCGGCGCCGTTGCGCTCGGAGGCGGGGGGTCATTAGAGTGAGTCGCCGGGCCGTCGGGGGGCCCGCGGGGAGGCTGCCTCGCCCGACGAAACGCCGCTCCACTGGCTGAGCCTGACCGAGGCAGCCCGCCTCGTGGCCCGAGGCGACATCTCGGCCATCGAGATGGTCGAGCGAACCCTTGCCCGCATCCACCGCCTCAACCCCCGGTTGAACGCGTTCCTCCACGTGCTGGACGAGGCGGCCCGGGAAGGGGCCCGCCGGGCCGAGGAGCGGCGCGCCCGGGGCGCGACCCTCGGCCCGCTGTTCGGCGTCCCCTTCACGGTCAAGGATCTGATCCTGACCAAGGACGCGCCGACCACGGCCGGCTCGCGCATCTTCGGCGACGGGCTCCACAGCGACACCGATGCTCCCGTCGTGGCCCGGCTGCGCAACGCCGGGGCGATCCTCGTGGGCAAGACGCATCTCCACGAGGTCGCCCTCGGCATCACGAACGTCAACGAGCACTACGGCCCCGCGCGCAACCCCTGGGACCGGGACCGCGTCACCGGGGGCTCGAGCGGCGGCTCGGCGGCGGCGGTGGCCGCGGGCCTGGGCTACGCCTCGATCGGCACCGACACCCGGGGCTCGATCCGCATCCCCGCCGCCTGCTGCGGCGTCACCGGCATCAAGCCCACCACGCGCCTCGTCCAGACCGAGGGGGTGCTGCCCCTCTCCACCACCCTCGACCACGTCGGCCCGCTCGCCCGCAGCGTCGAGGACGCGGCGCTGATGCTGGGCCTCGTCTCGGGCGGGCGGACCATCCCCGCCCAGTACCAGGAGGCGCTGGGCCGGCGTGTGGAAGGGCTGCGCATCGGCCTGTGCGACTACCACCTGCGGGACCTGGACCCGGAGGTGGCCCGGGCCGTGGAGGAGGCGGGGAAGCGGCTCGCCCGCTCCGGCGTCGTGCTCTGCTCGGTCGAGATGCCCGAGCTGGACGACGCGCTCCAGGACTCCTACGTGATCGGGGGCGCCGAGGCGGTGGCCCACCACGACGCCGACCTCCAGAGCCAGCCCGCGTCGTTCGGGCCGCGCCTGCGGGAGCGGCTGGAGGCGGGCTACCGTCTCACCGCCGTCGACTACGTGCGCGCCCAGCGCGGCCGGCGCCGCGTCATCGAGGCCTTCGACCGCACGTTCCGCGAGGTGGACGCCCTGCTCGGGGCGACCGTGCCGGTCACGGCCGCGCCGATCGGGAGCGAGAGCGTCTCCGTGAACGGGCGCTCCGAGTCGATCATCGACGCCTACCTGCGGCTCACGGCGCCCCAGAGCATGGGGGGCGTGCCTGCGCTGTCGCTCCCGTGCGGCTTCAGCAACGAAGGTCTGCCGATCGGCCTGCAGCTCATGGCCGATCGCCACCGCGAGGACCTGCTCTTCACCCTCGGCTCCGAGTACCAGCGCACCACCGACTGGCACCAGCGCCGGCCGCCCGTGGACGACTGAGCTACACGGCCAGCTCGCGCGCGAGCTGCTCCAGGTAGCGCTCCAGGAACGCGGCGCGCTCGGCGGCGAGTCGCCGGCCGGTGCGCGTCCTCATCGAGGCCGGCAGGCGCAACAGCTTCAGCTTGAAGTGGTCCACGGCGAAGCGCCGGTCGTCGGGAGCGCGCCGCGCCGACAACGGATCGGCCGGGTCGAAGAGCCGGCTGCGGAGCCGCCCCGCCACGTAGAAGACCCGGGCCAGCCCGATCGCCCCCAGTGCCTCCATCCGGTCCGCGTCCTGGAGGATCCGGGCCTCCACCGTCTCCGGGGCGATCCCGGCCGAGAAGCTGTGGGCCTCGATCGCGTGGCGCACCCCGTCCAGCTTTGCCTCCGGGAAGCCCATCACCGCCAGCCACTCGGCCGCCCGCTGCGCCGAGAGCCGCGAGGCGCGATTGCGCTCGGGAGAGTCCTTCGGAGGGTTCACGACGTCGTGGAGGTAGGCCGCGGCCAGCAGCACCAGCCGGTCCACCGCCACCCCCTCGCCATCGGCGATGCGCTGGCACAGCCGCCAGACGCGCTGGCAGTGGTGCACGTCGTGGGAGCCGTCGTCGCCCGGCTGGTCCGCCACGCGCTCGGCCAGCCGCTCCCGCCACTCCTCGAGGTCCGGGTCCGAGGCCGCCATCACACCCCTCCGCTTTCGCCGGGAGTCTACCCGCGGCACCTCCCCGGCGGTGCTACGATCACGCGGGCAACAGGAGGAGGTCGAGCCACCGTGACACCGGAAGCCTTCGTCGCCGAGATGGACACCACGCTGCGCCAGCTTCTCGCGGTGCGGGACACCGCTCTCGAGCGCCTGCCCGACTCGGCCGGTAAGGCCGACGTCCGCGACCTGCTCCGGGGCGCCCTCCGCGCGGAGCTGGAGGCCACGGAGATCGCCGCGCTGTGGGTTCCCACCACCTCCAACCTGGAGGTCAAGCTCGCCTTCGCGCGCCAGGCCGGAGACGAAGCCAAGCACTACCTCCTGATCGCCGAGCGGCTGCAGGAGCTGGGAGTGCCCGCGGAGAGCGTCTTCGCCCCCGTCACGGAGCTGAGCCCGCTCTACCGCTACCTGGAGACCCTCACCACGCCGGCGGAGCGCGTGGCCGCGGCTCAGCTCACCCGGGAGGCGATCGGCTACAAGTCGAACGAGTTGTTCATCGCCTGGTGCGAGCAGGAAGGCGACCAGGCTACGGCGCGGATGTACCGGGAACGGATCCAGCCCGACGAGCTGCACCACCACGAGTGGGGCAAGCGGCTGCTGCTCCAGCTCGCCGGCAACGAGGACACCCAGGCCGAGGTGCGCAAGGCGATCCTGACCACCCTCGAGCTGGCCGACGAGCTGCGCAGCCTGGCCGTGGGCCGCCTCCAGGTCGAGACCGTCCCCGGCTGCTGAGCCGGCCCGCTCTCTGGCTCCAGGCCGGCCCCGGACCGGCGAGGGTCCCGCTGATCTCCGAGCGGGCTCCGACTGCACCTCCGAACAGTCGAGTATCTCCTCAGCTGGTTGAGCAGCCAGGGGTTTCTGCCTCCGGCGGCCCACCGCCGACTCCCGGCCCCGGTCCATTGAACCTGGAACGTCGATCCATCGTATTGCGATGTATCAGCCGCCCGGGGAGGTGCCATGCAGGCAGCGTTGCTGTTTCACATCGGGGCCGGGTTTCTCGGACTGGTGTCCGGGGCGACCGCCCTGTACGCCGCCAAGGGGAGCGGGCTCCACCGCAGGAGCGGGATGCTGTTCGTCCTGGCGATGCTCGCCATGTCGATCAGCGGGGCTGCCATCGCGGCGCTGCAGGCCGTGGAGGTCTCGGTGATCGCCGGGCTGCTCGCCGCCTACCTGGTCGCCACGGGGCTCGCGACGGTTCGATCCCCCGGCCGGCCGACTCTGCTCGGCTCCGCGGTCGTCGGGTCGACGCTGGGCCTCGCGAGCGCCACGATGGGGCTCGAGGCCATCGCCGTCGGGGACGGAACGCGGGACGGGTATCCGGCCGGGCTCTTCCTCGCCTTCGGAGTGGTGGCGCTGCTGGCAGCCGTCGGCGACCTTCGCGTGAGGCACCCGAGCGGTGTCTCCGGAAGGCGCCGACTGCGACGCCACCTGTGGCGAATGTGCACGGCGCTGTTCATCGCGACGAGCTCGTTCTTCCTGGGACAGGCGGACGAGCTCCCGGAGGCGCTCCGGATACCCGCCGTCCTGGCCATCCTGGCGTTCCTGCCCCTCGCGGTGATGGCGTACTGGCTTCGGCGTGTCCGGCTCGCCGGAGTCTCCCGGGGACTCGAGGGAGTCTCGTTCACGGGTTGGCAGTCCTGACGGCTCGCGGACCGATCGGCAGAGCCACCGCACCGCGGCGCGGCAGGCCCTCCAGTACCCCGCCTCCAGCGCGGCCGCGTCCATCCCGCGGGTGCGGCAGACGACGTGGCGGGCGTCGTGGTCGTGGAGCCGCCGCACGACGCGGGCGTAGTGGCGGTGGAGGTTCTGGTGCCTGCGAGTGCGCGCGCTGGCGCCGCCGGCTCCAGTAGAGATCGCGCCCGGGCAGGCGCTCGGGCGCTCTCCTGGCAGCCCGTGGTGAAAGTGCACCGCCGGCGAGAGCGAGGGGTTTGGGTCAGATCGAGGCGCCAAACCGCAGGCATACCGGGAGTACTCCGAGGTTTGGCAACGACGAGCTGGCGCAAAAGAGCCGCTCTCGGCGCGGTCTGACTCTCACCACGGGCTGCTAGGGCGCGACCGCGGACCAGACGGACGTGTCCCCCGACTCGAAGCCGTCAGCAAAGATCGCGCCCAGCATGTCGTTTGCCATGATGATGCCGGCCCCGGAGTCCCGATCGAAGCCCGCGGCCTCGATGTCCAACGCCGTGGCCCGGAATACCCCGCGGGCTTGCGCTGTGTCCCAGCCGGGTGCCTGCTCGCGCTTGAGCGCCGCCAGTGCTGCGGCGTGAGGGGCAGCCGCAGACGTTCCAAAGAACGGATTGAACCCCGGTGTCGCAGTCGAGACGCCATCCGCCGCGGTGATATCCGGCTTCTGTCGCACGGTCCCGCCGCCCTCGAGGAAGTTGCCGGGAGTGATCGCGCTGCCATCGCCGTTGAAGAAGACCTGGCGCGGCCCGTTGGAGCTGAATGTCTCCACGCTCTCGCTGCCATCGAAGGGCGTGCCAGCTCCGCCAAAGACCGCCGCGACGCCGAACGCGTTCGCAGCGGCGGCGTGTCCGCTGGTCTCCCCGTCGGTCGCCATGGCGAGCTGTCCCCGGTTCGTGGCCAACCTCATGAAGCGGGCTCCACCACCGACTCGAACGATGACAAGGGTGTTGCCCACGTCGTTGAACGTCGAAGAGTCGATGAACTCGAGAGGATCATCGTTGCCATCCTGCACGTTGGTGCTCGCGTCGAAGACCCCCGTGCCGGCGGCGTTGAGCAGGTAGAGATCGTAGTCGTTGCCGGAGGCCCCCAGAGCATCGGACCACTGCATGACGATCAAGGAAGGCGGATCCACCGTGATCTGGTTGAGGGCCCCGCTGCCAAAGTTGTGGGCGTCCATGCCCGCCATCGCCAGGGGAGTGGGAAGCGTCGTTGCGCTGTAGTCTCCCTCCCAGACGCCCGAAGTGCCGTCGTTGAGGTTCCCCGAATTGCCGGCGGAGGAGAAGTACAGCGCGCCAGAGGCCGTGGCCGTCTCGACGGCCTGTGCGATCACGCCGTCCTGAAAGGCCGGCTCGAAGAGGTACAAGACATCGTCCACGATGACGTCGCATCCCGCCGTGAGCAGGTCGAGGATGTTCTGGGCGAACTGCGCCTGACCGCCGATGGCAGTCGCGAAGAAGAGACCCGCCCCCGGTGCGAGATCGAACACGATCTCCAGCATCGCCGTGCCCTCGCTGGAGCCGGGGTTGCCGGACTGCCCCGCCAGCACGGTCACGGTTCCGGGCAGGTCGCCGCTGGCCTGCAGAGTGGTCAGCGCGTCGACGGAGTCAGAGATCACGCCGACGCTGACACCTGTCCCATCGACGCCGTAGGCCGTGCGTGCGGACGCCGCAGCGTGTGCGGTGTCTCCCTCGGAGGTGTCGTCCTTGGAGATCATGGCGCGATCCGCATCGCGGACCGAGCTTACGTCCGCGCGTTCGGCCAGCGGAACGAGCTGCTCGAGCGGCAGGGTCGCCCTTATCGCGCCGAAGCGGGGGTGGCTGTTGACGATCCTTCCACCGAGGCTTTCGATGTGTGCCAGCAGCCCGGGCGTCACGATTGCCTTGATGTCGACCAGGACGTCGCCTCGACTGTCGCGGCGAACGGTGGCGCGAAGCTGCGGCACCCCGTCGAGCAGCGGGTCGCGCCGAGCTCTCTTGAGGGAGTAGATGAGGTTCGAGCTCACCTTGCGTTCCGCCGGCGTGCGCAGCGCCTTCTCGAAGTACAGCTGGTAGATCTGCCGGGCCGCCGTCTCACTGACGCGACTCTGGGCCGCGGCTTCGCTCGGTGCCCCGATCAGCAGGGCGAACGCGATCGCCGCACCGCGCGAGCAAACGAGCCGTGTCGTCCCCGCCTGCAACTGGCTCGACATCGTCGGCCTCCTTCCCAGGCCTCGTCTGACGAGGTCTGGAATCCACGATCTGGCTCCTGTGGTGCCCTGACACCCCACAACCCACGCCTTCCGAACTCGGTCATGACCTTACCGCATTCCGATCAGGTCCGCGGAGGGATTTTTGTCGCATAGAGTCTCTGGGAAACGGCTGACGCGACCAGGCCGGTCCCCTGACGACGTCTCCGGGAAGGCTGTCCGTCTCGCGCTTCTGGCGCTCCTGCCCTCGCCGCACGCCGGAGCCTCCGAGCGAGCGACTCAGCGAGCGCCGGCCGAGACGTCGAACGCGGCCAGCGTCTTCTCGTTGCGGACGTAGAGCGTAGCGTCCGAGAGCGCGGGATAGGCGCGGATGATCCCGGGAATGAGCCGCGCCCGGGACCGGACCCGCAGCCCATCGGGAGATGCTTCCGCGAGCACCAGCTCGCCGCGCTCGTGGACGATGAGCAGCGCGTCGCCCGCGAGGGTCACCGTGCCCGCTCCGAAGCCGTCCTCGCTCCAGAGGACCCTGCCTGTCTGGAGCTCGACGGCGCGCAGGCTCGGGGCGTACTCCTGCCGGCCGTGGAACCCGTAGAGGATTCCGTCGCGGTGGACGCTCGTCGCGTAGTGGTTCGCGAGCGACTCGTCGCCGGACCAGAGGGTCTCGAGCGCCTCGCCCTTCAGCCGGAGCGCGATGGCTCCCGTGCCGTAGCTCGCGGAGAGGAAGACGACGTCGCCCACGGCCAGGGGCGAGGCGGCGTTCACGGACGCGCTCGAGCGGGAACGCCAGCGCAGGCGGTGCTTCTCGGAGCCGGTCGCGGGATCCACGGCCACGAAGCCGTCCCGGGTGAAGAAGAGCGCGAGCCGCTCGCGGCCGAAGGTCGCCATCGCGGGTGACGAGTAGCTCGCCTCGTCGCGGCCCGACGTCCAGAGCAGCTCTCCGGTCGACGCGTCCAACGCCGCGAGCCCGACTTCGCGGCCGCCGACGTTCAGCAGCACCCGGCCTTCCTCGACGACGGGAGACCCCGCGGCACCGAAGAAGCCCTTGGGGACCTCGAAGCGCGTGCGGGTGTCCACGGACCAGCGCCGGTGCCCCGTGTCGAGATCGACGGCGGACAGCACTCCCTGGGCGCCGAACGTGTAGACCACGCCCGCCGCAACGACCGGGACCGCCCGCGGTCCCTCGTCGAAGCCGAAGTCGTCGCGGTACGTGGTCGCGTACTCGTGACGCCAGACGCTGGCGCCGGTCTTCCTGTCGAACGCCTCGACGACCTCCCGGTCACCGCGCCGGTGGAAGAGGACCACCCGCTCGCTGACCACCACGGGACCCGCCAGACCGGCCCCCACGTTGATCTCCCAGACCAGCCTCGGCTCGCCGCCCACCCGAGGGCCGTCGTAGGTCCCGTTCCGAGCGGGACCGAGAAACTGCGGCCAGTCGGCGAGAAGGAGCAGGAGGGCCAGCGCCATCGCCCCTCAGCCCCTCCCTTCGGGCTCCAGGTCGACGCTCCAGAGCGTGCGGCCGCTCAGGTCGTGGAGGCTGACGCTCAGCGTCTCGCTGTCCGGGTGAAGCTCCGCCTGCCCGAAGAACTGCAGCCCTTCGCTGGGCGGCCGGTTCGGGGCCATCCCTTCGGGGATGCCCAGGAAGCGGACCTCGGGGCCGAAGGTCTCGTCGAGCCGGCTCGGCCCGAAGGTCCCTGCGTGCAGCGGCCCCGCCACGAACTCCCAGAACGGCAGGAACTCGCGGAAGCGTGCCCGGTCCGGGTGGTAGTGGTGCGCCGCGCAGTAGTGGACGTCTGCGGTGAGCCAGATGGTGTTGCGCACGTCGGCGTCCCGGAGCGCGCGCAGCAGGTCTGCGATCTCCAGCTCGCGTCCCAGCGGCGGTCCGTCGCCGTTCGCGATCCCCTCGAAGTCGGTCTCCGAGGGCCACTCCGCGACCTGCAGCCCGATCGGCATGTCGGACGCGATCACCTTCCAGGTGGCGCGGGACTCCACGAGGCCGCGCTTCAGCCAGTCGAGCTGCTCGCGCCCCAGGATCGCCGCCCCCGGCCCGAGCTTCTCCTGCCGGTTCGGCCCGTTCGGCCCGCGGTAGCTGCGCAGGTCGAGGAGGAACAGCTCCAGGGACGGTCCGTAGACGTAGGAGCGGTAGACGCGGAGCGGGTCCTGCGCCGAGAAGCGCAGCGGCACGTGCTCCAGGAACGCCTGCCGGGCCCGCTCCGCCAGGACCGACACGCGCCGCTCCTGGTAGCGCTCGTCCTGCAGCAGCTCCCCCGGGTACCAGTTGTTCAGCACCTCGTGGTCGTCCCAGATCCCGAGCTGCGGCACCTCGGCACCGAAGCGGCGCAGGTTGGCGTCGAGCAGGTTGTACAGGTAGTTCCCCCGGAACTCGTCCAGCGTCTCGGCCACCTTCGACTTCGCCGGAGTGACGATGTTGCGCCAGATCCCGCCGTCCGGGAGCGGCACCTCCTTCTGGAGCGGGTTGTCCGCGTAGATCCAGTCGCCGCAGTGCACGAAGAAGTCCGGGCGCGTCACCCGCATCGTCTCGTACAGGCACATCCCGCCCCGGGACTCGTCGATCCCCCAGCCCTGGCCGGCCGTGTCCGCCGACCAGAGGAAGCGTACGCCGCGGCGCTGCTCGGGAGCCGACGCGAAGCTGCCGAGGGCGGGCTCGCTCCACAGCTTCGTGTCCTCGAGGTCCTGGAACCGGACCCGGTAGAAGATGCGCTGGTCGGGCGGGAGCCCGGTCAGGTCCACCCGCGCCGTGAGCCCCGTCTCGGGCAGCGCCGCGGGCCCCTCGACGCGCCGCGGGTTGCGGAACCCGTCCGTCGTGTCCCACTCCACCACCATGCGCGCCGGCCGGTCGCAGCGCGACCAGACGATCCCTCGCCCCGCCGTCACGTCCCCGGAGGCGACGCCGTGGCTCGCCTGCGGCGGCTCGCCCAGCCGCACGATCGCGGGCGCCGCCCCGGAAGACGCACGCCGGCCCAGGGCGAGGCCACCCGCCGCCATCAGCGATCGGCCCAGGAAGCGACGCCTGCTCATCCCGCGACCTCCTGCGGAGCCACCTCCCGGGAAGCCCCCGGGAGGTCATCGAAGCGCGTCCGCGCCGCCAACCCCCGGGCGCGGTCCTCGGCCTCGGTACCGTCCGCCGACGCCAGCAGCGCGTCCGCGAGCGACTCCCAGCTCTCCGCGCGCGGATCCCGGAGCAGCGCCTCCAGTGGCTCCAGCCCCTCACCGAAGGGGTGCCGGACGTGGATCAGGGGATGCTCCCGGGACGCCTCTCCGAACTCCGCCTCCGGCAGCGGCCGGTAGCGCGCGAAGAAGTCCAGGTGCCAGACCAGGAAGCGACGCGAGCGGACTGCGCCGTTCTCGCCCACGCCGAAGTGATCCCGCAGCAGCTCCACGAAGCGCCACAGCACGGCCAGCCGTTCGGCCGCCGACGGCTCCCAGGCGAGCCCCTCGCGGACCTCCCGGAACAGCCACGGCTTGATCAGGGCGCCCCGGGCCAGCATCACCGACGTCACCCCCGAGATCTCCATGCGCCGCCGCGCCTCGTAGTGGGTGAGGACGTCGCCGTTCCCCACCACCGGCACGCCGCGGGCAGCCGCCACCTCGCCGATACGCGCCCAGTCCGCGGCCCGGCTGTAGCGCTGCTCCCGCGCCCGCCCGTGGATCGCGATCGCCGAGGCCCCGGCCTCCTCACAGACCCGGGCCACGTCCGCCACGTTCTGCTTCGCCTCGCTCCAGCCCGTGCGCAGCTTCACCGTCACAGGGATCGAGACCGCGGCAGCCATCGCCTCCACCAGCCGCGCCAGCCGCGACGGCTTGCGGAGCAGGCTCGCGCCCAGGCCGCGCCCCGTGATCGCGTGGATGGGGCAGCCGCAGTTCAGGTCCACGAAGCGCGCGCCCCGATCCTGCGCCAGACGCGCCGCGTCCGCGAGCGTCTCGGGACTCCGGCCCGCGAGCTGGGCCCCGAAGAACGGCTCCTCCGGGTGGCTCCGCAGCAGCGCCAGCTCCGAGCCGCGCCCCTGGAGCAGCTTACGCGCCACGGCCATCTCCCCCACCGTGACCTCCGCGCCAAGCTCAACGCACAGCCGCCGGAACGGCAGATTCCCGCCCACGGTGAGGGGCGCCAGCCAGACCTTCCCGGCGAACGGCGAGGGCATCGCGGCAGTGTAGCCCGGACGCGGACCCGACCTGGCCGCGGCTGGAGACTCGGCCCCCCGTGTGTTAGGGTGCCGTCATCTCAGGGTTGGCCCTCACGGCGGAAGCTACGTCTCCCGGTCAACCTCCCGACGGCAGCGTGTCGCGCCGCAGACAGCCGCGGGACGTGCCGTGACGGTGTTCGTCACGCACGATCCAATCGAGGAGGTGCACGTGTCCACACCGCAGGAGTTCGGCGACAACCCCATCGCGGTCCGGGAGACCGACCACTACCAGCAGGAGTACGTCTTCGACTTCGTCGCGAAGTGGGACGAGCTGATCGACTGGGACGCCCGCACCGCCAGCGAGGGCAGCTTCTTCATCGACGTCCTGAAGGAGAAGGGAGCCCAGAACGTCCTGGACGTCGCCACGGGGACGGGCTTCCACAGCGTGCGCCTGCTCGAGGCCGGCTTCGACGTCGTGAGCTGCGACGGCAGCGCCGAGATGCTGTACCGGGCGTTCCAGAACGCCAAGCGCCGCGGTCACGTGCTGCGCACCTCCCACGCCGACTGGCGCTGGCTCAACCGGGACATCACCGGCCGCTTCGACGCCATCATCTGCCTCGGGAACTCCTTCACGCACCTGTTCGCCGAGCGCGACCGCCGCAAGGCCCTGGCCGAGTTCTACGCCGCCCTGAAGCACGACGGGGTCCTGATCCTCGACCAGCGCAACTACGACGCGATCCTGGACAGCGGCTTCTCGTCGAAGCACGTCTACTACTACTGCGGCGAGAACGTCACGGCCGAGCCCGAGTACGTCGACGAGGGCCTGGCCCGCTTCTGCTACACGTTCCCCGACAAGTCCACGTACCACCTGAACATGTACCCCCTGCGCCGGGGCTACCTGCGCAGGCTGATGTTCGAGGTGGGCTTCCAGCAGGTCCGCACCTTCGGAGACTTCCAGGAGACCTACCGCGCCGACGACCCGGACTTCTACATCCACGTGGCGTCGAAGTACTACCACGAGGAGTACGACCCTCAGCAGGGGGACGACGGCGGACGGATCGTGCGGCCGGGGGACAAGAACGCGAAGGGCGGAGGGAACGGGAAGGCCGCGGGTAGCGCTGAACCCACCGACTGAGCGGCGACGGTGTTGCGATCATGCCAGCCAGATGCGACGGCATGGTCCACAGAACCCATGGTCGTCGAGCAGTGCGACCGTTCCACAGCCCTCGCACCATTCCCCGCACTGAGTGCAGCGCCGGCAGGCATGCACTTCAACAGCGCCAGTGGCGTGCCGCGTTGAAAAGTGGCTGCAGCAGGCGCAGCCACCCCAGTCACCATCGCAGTTGGCGCACACTCTAGAGGCACGCCCGTGGCCCAGATTGATCTCGACCCCGCAAGGTTCGCAGAGGCCGCCCCGTCACCGCGGGACTTCCCCCAGTTCCCCGTGCTCGTACCCTCCGCATTGACGATGCCGTCGCCTTCGTAGCGCCTCGCTAATCGTGGACACCTGTCCCTCGCACCGAGACTCCATCCCGTGCTCGTAGGGGATCACCTCGGCGCTCACGTCCATCACTACGAGACGCCGGCTGGCGAAGAAGCCGTCGAACTGCCCGAGTAGCTCTGCGTGCCCCAAACGAACAGGCTTCACCCGGCATTCGAGCGCGACAGGCGAGACGTGATCATGGCTCCATTGGGATCGGTGCGCGCTCGGGCCAGGCGAGCGCTGCCCGGCCAGAGCCCCGGATCCCCTCGATGCTACAGATGATTGCGTTCGCATCGAGGCAGAGACGCATCAAGACCAGTAGCCGCGCTCTTCGCGAATCTGCCGATCAATATCGCCTTTGGCTCGGGTGCCTGGTGGAAGACTTCGGAGGTAGTCGGACAGCTCAAGCTCGACCCGATCGTCGACCCGTGCCGTCACTTCAACCTCGCGGACCTCTTTCGGCAGGGGTGTCTCCAGCTCCACGATGCTCGGCCCTACCACACGGCCCTTGACTACGACTCTACGGGACATCTCAAGACTCCTCATCTGGGATTCTACGCGTCCTGTGCGCGCCCTCAACCCGAGGGGCGGGCGCTGCTTCGCACTGCGAAGCGTGTGCGCAGCGTCATCACGCTCTCAAAGCTACGAATCGGGTGCGGCTCTTTCGGCGATGTCCCGCTGAGCGTTGAAAGTTGACGGTGGTCTCCGACCCAGCGAGCGTGCTGGGCTTGATCTCAAGAAGGGAGAGCCACCGTCATGGCGAAGGATGTCACGAAGCGAGCGAGGAAGGAAGGTGTCGTCGCGCACCCGAGTGCGACTCCGCGGGTGCGGCTGGGCGAGGTGCTGGTTCAGGCACGGACGGCACTGAGAGAACTGATGTTGGGGTCGGGGTTCCAGGTCCTGACCGCGATGCTGGAGGAGGACCGAGAGGCGCTGTGCGGTCCTCGCCACTCGCAGAGCGAGGAGCGACGGGCCTACCGGCACGGATCTGAGGACGCCCCCGTGGTGTTGGGCGGCCGCAAGGTGCGGGTGAAGAAGCTGCGGGTGAGGTCAGCGACCGGGGGCGAGATTCCGCTACCGACCTGGCAGGAGGTCACGCAGGAGGACCCGCTGCAGGAGCGCGCCTTCGAGCAGATGTTGGTGGGCGCCAGCATCCGCAGATACGCCCGCAGCCTGGAGCCGCTGCCGGCGGGCGTTGAGTCGCTGTCTGTGAGCCGGTCCAGCGTCTCGCGGCGGTTCGTTGCACGAACCACGGAGCAGGTAAAGGCGTTCCTCTCTCGCCCTCTCGATGGCCTGGACCTGCCCGTCTTGATGATCGACGGCACGGCGCTCGGAGATCACGTGTTGCTGGTGGCGCTTGGCATCGACAGCCAGGGCCACAAGCACGTCCTGGGCGTCAGGGAGGGGAGTACCGAGAGCCACGGCGTGTGCCAGTCACTGCTCCGCCTCGCGATGCGGAGCGCGTCACTGAAGTCGCCGAAGGCATCACAGGCTTCGCGATCTCGCGCAATGACCTCGATCAAGGTATCGAAGGCGTTCTGCCCCTCGGACTCCCTCACCCTCTCGGCGGCAGCTGGGCCTTCGATCATCGCGTCGATTAGAACGCGCGGGACTCCTTTCCGCTCGAGTCGCTTCGCGGCCCGCTCGAGGTATTGCTGCTGTCGCGCCCCCGTTTGCGCACGCA
>Ga0299906_10001295_pt1 | contig 21575 bp, 26 predicted proteins | sample RVTome_14_FD_200259 | JGI IMG/M metagenome (GOLD analysis project Ga0299906, IMG submission 200259) | Soil microbial communities from uranium-contaminated site in the Upper Colorado River Basin, Wyoming, United States - RVT145D125 (version 2) ...
CGCATAGTATATTGTATGACAGTACGGTCCGCAAGATAGTGATCGGGTGGTTTGCGGACTGTTCAGCATGCTTGAAAGCATCGCAACGCCTTGTTCGGTGAAGGCCTGCGGCAGGTAGCGTCTGCCGCCCCAACTTGAGGTGCCAATTTGGTACCTCAAGTTGCCGGCCTCTTCTCTCGTCAATTGGAACATGAAATCATGAGGGAATCTGTCGCGATGCCGCTTTACCGCCAACCGCCGACGCCTCCTTACCCCGCTCAACGCGTCAACGGCACAAACGTTGACATTGAGCCGCGTGGGACTAGGCCGAAGAACGCGCCGTCAGGCTTCTAGCCGTTTGAGCGAGCGCTCAAGATTCAAGCGCGCCTGCTGTTCGTAACGATCGCGAAAGTGTGCGCTGCTGAAAATCCGCGGGCGTGCAAGGAATTCCTTCAAGATCGCCTTGCGTTCCCGCCGGTACAGGAAATCGGGTACCCAGGCGTATTCCTCCCGTACCTGCCGTTCGTACTCATCGAATCGTTCCGGTGCTGCGCCGAGTATCGATAGATCCACGTCCACGAGTATCTCGGCGTCCGTGCCGCGCGGATTTGCCTTGTGACGGGTTGCCATGACCAGGGCGTGCACGCGATTGCCCGCCTCGGCGGGAATTCCGGCAGCCAGGGCGCTCGCGCGAGCCCAGTCGGCGCTCTTTTTCTCGTTGTCGCGCCGCTTCACGTTGTAGATCGCGTCGTGAAACCACAACGCCAGCTCGATCTCCGCCGGGTGCTCGGCCAGCGCGCGGACCTCATCGAACTTCTCGAAGCACTCCTCGAGATGCTGCAGCGTGTGGTACTTGCGGTGCGGCTCGCTGTAGCGTGCGATGAGCTCGCCATGCAGCTTCGGGTCAGGCTTTGCGGCGCCAAGCTCCTTCCACATTTCATGCCATCGGGCAAGGGTGAGCATCGCGGATCACTCACTCCAGCGGCTTGAGATCGGCGAGCAGGGTGGGGATCAGCTCGGTGACGGTCGGGTGGATGTGCACCGCATTCTGGATCACGGTGTAGGGAGCGCCCGCATACATCACGTCGAGAATCGAGTGTATCGCCTCATCGGCTTCGATCCCGAGGAGCGCCGCACCGAGTATCAGCTTGTTCTCCGCGTCCACCAGGACCTTCATGAATCCCCGGGTTTCACCGCGCTCCCGCGCGCGTCCGACCCGGCTCATCATCATCCGGCCCGCCAGCACCTTGCGGCCCGAGGCCTTCGCCTCCCGCTCCGTAATACCGGCCCGGCCCAATGGCGGGTCGATGTAGAGCGCGTACGCGGGGATGCGATCCGTCACCCGGCGATGGCCGCCATCGAGCAGGTTGGCGGCGACGATTTCGTAATCGTTATACGAGGTGTGCGTGAAGGCGCCCCGGCCATTGGCATCCCCGAGCGCCCAGATTCCGGGCGCGCTTGTGCGCAGCTCGTCGTCCACCACGATGTAGCCGCGCGCATCGATCTTCACCCCGGCTTTTTTGAGCCCGAGGTCGTCGGTGTTGGGCACGCGGCCCACGGCGAGCAGCAGATGCGAGCCCGTGACCTCGGGCGGCCCGCCTTCGCAGCTCAGGCCCACCGCAACGCCGTTTCCGCGCTTTGCCACCGTGATGCACTTTGCGTTGAGCCTGATCTCGACGCCTTCGCCTTCCAGGATCTCCTGGATCGTCGCCGAGACTTCCTCGTCTTCGCGGGCGATCAGCCGTGGCCCCATCTCCACGACCGTCACCCGGCTGCCGAAGCGGCGATACATCTGGGCAAATTCCAACCCGATATAGCTGCCGCCGATGATGACCAGGTGCTCGGGCAGGAAATCGACGTCCATCATGCCGGAATTGGTCAGGTAGCCGACTTCCGCGATTCCGGGCATGTCGGGCACGGACGCCCGCCCGCCGACGTTGAGAAAGATCTGTGCCGCCTCCAGCAGTCTCCCGTTCACGCGGACGGCGCGAGGACCCTCGAGGCGCGCGTGCCCTTCGAGCACCGTGAGGTTGGGCGTATTCCTGAGCCATTTGGTCACGCCCTCGTTCGATTGCCGCACGACGGCGTCCTTGCGCGCCTTGACGCGCATCATGTCCACGGTGATGCGCCCGTCGATCGCGACTCCGTAATCGGCGCCGTTGCGGACGACATGCGCCGCGCGGGCGCTCGCGATCAGGGTCTTGGTCGGAATGCAGCCGACGTTGACGCAGGTTCCGCCGAAAAGCTTGCGCTCGATGATGGCCGTTTTCCTGCCCGCTTTCGCAAGCCGGACCGCGAGCGCGGGACCGGACTGTCCGGTGCCGATGACGATTGCGTCGAATTTTTCAGTCATATGCCGCCTCACTTGGCTGTGTCGATCAGCGTTCAAGAATTGCCGTCACGCCCATGCCTCCCGCGGTGCAGACCGAAACCAGGCCGCGCCCGCCGCCGCGCTGCGCCAGCTGCTTCGCGAGTGTCCCCACGATGCGGGCGCCGGTGGCCGCGAACGGATGCCCGAGCGCGACGCTGCTGCCCACGGGATTGAGCTTTCCGCGGTCGATCGGCCCGAGCGGCGCCTTGCGGCCGAGCTTCGCGCGGCAATACTCCTCCGACTCCCAGGCCTTGAGGGTGCACAGCACCTGTGCCGCGAACGCCTCGTGGATCTCGTAGATGTCGAAGTCCTGGAGTGTAATGCCCGCGCGGTCGAGCATGGTCGGCACCGCGTAGGTGGGCGCCATGAGCAGGCCTTCGCGCGGGCCCGCGAGGCCGGCGAAGTCCACCGCCGCGACCGCCGACTGCGTGATGCGAGCCTGGACCGGCAGGCCGCGCGATCGCGCCCAGTCTTCGGACGCGAGCAGCACGCAGGCGGCGCCATCGGTGAGCGGCGTGCTGTTGCCGGCGGTGAGCGTGCCGCCCGGGCCGTGGTCGAAAACGGGCTTCAACGCCGCGAGCTTTTCGCGGCTCGTGTCCGGCCGCACGTTGTTGTCGCGGGTGAGCCCGCCGAAGGGCGTCACCAGGTCGTCGTAGAAGCCGCTCGCCCAGGCGCCAGACGCCTTCACGTGGCTCGAGTAGGCGAGCTCGTCCTGCTCCGCGCGTCCGATTCCCCACTCCTTCGCCATGAGTTCGCAGTGCTCGCCCATGCTAAGCCCCGTGCGCGCCTCGGCCACGCCCGGCACCGCGGGCTTGAGATCGCGCGGCCGCAGGCGCAGCCACGGCTTCAGGCGCGCGCCGAGGCTCCTGCCGCGGGCGCTTTCAAGCACGATCTGCTGGAGTCCCCTTCCGTACACGACGGGCACGTCGCTCGCGGTGTCGGCGCCGCCGGCGATCGCGGAGTCGATCTCTCCGAGCGCGATGCGGTGGGCGAGCTGGATGACCGTGGTGAGGCTCGTGCCGCACGCACGCTGCACGTCGTAGGCCGGCGTGTGGGGATCGAGCCCGCAGCCGAGCGCGGCTTCGCGCGCGAGATTCCAGTCGCGCGCGTGCTTGATGACGGCGCCTGCCGCCACCTCGCCGAGGACCGCGCCGCGCAGGTCGAACCTGTCCACCACGGCCTTCATCGCGGCGGTGAGCATGTCCTGGTTGCCAAGCGTGGTGTAGGCGGTGTTGCTGCGCGCGAACGGGATGCGCGCGCTGCCGACGATGACTGCGCGACGGATGGGGTTGTTCATGCCGGACTCCCTACGGGTAAATACCCGATATCGTAATCCCACGCTCCCACGGTAGGATCCCGGGACGCTGCGTGAATGGCCCCTCCAGTGACCCATGTCGGGCATAAGCTCATTCCAATTCAGTACTTGCCGCTGCGCGCTCCAGCCCCAAAGTAAGGCGCATGAACTATCGCGCCGATCTCGCGGTCCTGTTCGAGCACCCGGAGTGGCAGAAGCCGCTGTTCCAGGCGCTCGACCGGCGCGGCGTGCGCTACGTGCCCGTGGATCTCAAGAAGGCCGCGTTCTCGGATGCCGACGCACCGCTCGCGCCGCTCTACTTCAACCAGGCGAGCCCCTCGGCCTACGTGCGCGGCAACACGCGCGCCGTGCCGTTCGCGCTTGCCTACCTGCGCGCGCTCCAGATCCGCGGCGTGCGCGTGTTAAACGGCGTGAACGCCTTTGCCATCGAGATCAGCAAAACGGCGCAGGCCGCGCTGCTGCGCCAGCTCGGCGTGCCGGCGCCGAGAGTGTGGACGTTCAACGACCTCGATGCGGTCCGGGCGCGCGCACACGAGCTCTCCTTCCCGGTGCTGCTCAAGCCCGAGCAGGGCGGCAGCGGCGCGCGCATGATGCTGGTCGAGAGCTTCGCGCATCTCGAGTCGCTTTTGACGCAGCATCCCGAGCACTGGCTGCCGGACAACCTGCTGCTGCTGCAGGAGCTGATCCCGAGCGATCCCGCCCGCGGCATCGTGCGCATGGAGTTCCTCGGCGGCGAGCTGCTCTACGCGATGCGCGTGATCTCGCACGGGCGCTTCAACCTCTGCCCGGCGCCGGTTTGCAATCCGGAGGACGGCGGAGCCGAGGCGTGCGAAGTCCCGGTGGAGCAAAGCGCCGCGCCGCCGGTCGAGTTCTTCCCCTATCCCGAGGTGCCCGCGCGCGCCGTGGCCCTGGGCAAGCGCATCTTTGCGGCCGCGAAGCTCGACGTGGGCGGGATCGAATATCTCGAGGCGGACGACGGCCGGCTGGTGTTCTACGACATCAACGCGAACTCCAACCTGCGCCCCTCGATCGGGCAGGCGTTCGGCTTGGATCCCTTCGAGCGCGTGGTGGACTTCCTCGTGCGCGAGATGAAGCGCGGCGCAGGTGCCGTCCCTGACAAGGCGCTCGCGTAAACCGACCTGTAGTGAGGGCAGCCCGCCGCGGACTCGAACCGCGAACCTTCCGCTTCAGAGGCGGACGCTCTACCCATTGCGCTAGCGGGCAGCAGGTTTGCCGGACCGGGGTCCGGTCTTATTCGACCGTGCGCCGTCGTGGGAAGTTCGAATCGAGTCGGCTCGGACAGGTGCGCAGCACTCGGACTTGGAAGGCGCGGGCTCGCAGCAGCCAGCCGCCGCTTCGCCGGCCGGGGCGAGCGTCTGAGCGGCCGCGACCAACGCGGCCTTTACGATCAACTCCTCCGGGATTGCCTCGAAGACGTCGATCCGTTCCAGCGTGCCGCTCGCGTACAGCCCGAAGGCGAGCACGAAGGGAAAGGCGGCAATGGAAGTGGCGAGTGCGCGGTTCATGCAAATACAGTTATTGTCCCCTCGCCGACCAGCACCGTGGCCCCGCCGACCTTTACTCTGGCGGAGCGTCCACGGCGCTTCTCCGCCGAAGCCTCGATGAAGCTCGGACGGCCCATGGCGATACCCTGGTCGATTTCCCATTTGAAGGTCCCATTCTCGCCTGGCGATCTGGCAGCAAGGAAACCGGCCAGCGCCGCGGCGCCCGAGCCGGTTGCAGGATCCTCGTCGATCCCCAGGGCGGGCGCGAACATGCGCGCGTAGAGGCGGCTGCCGGGCGCGAGCCCGCCGGCGAAGAAGTACAGGTTGGGCGACCAGGCGTTGGCGAAATTCGTGGACCACGCGGCGCGATCGAGGACGGCGCGGTCGACCGCCTCCCGGGATGCCAGATGAACGAAGCAGAAGCGCACGCCCACGCCCGCGAACCAGGTTTCGAGGACGGCGTCCTCGGGGAGCGAGAGCGCGGATGCCGCTGCATTGGGCGCGGGGCGGGCGGACGGGCTTTCGACTTCCTTCTCCGTGACCAGATGGGCGAAGACGGTCTCCCCGCGGAGCCGGATTTCGACCGCGATCGGCCCGATTCCTTCCTCGAGAACGACGGTGGCCGCGCCGTCGGACAGCGGGACCAGTCCGAGACGGACGAGCACCGCGGCCGTGCCGACCGTCGGGTGGCCGGCGAAGGGCAGCTCGGTCCTCGGCGTGAAGATCCGCACGCGCCGTAAGTGGCGGGGGTCCTGCGGCGGCAGGACGAAAGTGGTTTCGGCGAAGTTGAACTCGCGCGCGAGCGCCTGCATCGCCCGGTCGGACAGGCCGCGCCCGTCCGGAAAGACGGCGAGCTGGTTGCCGCCGAAGGCGGTTTCCGTGAAGACGTCGGCAATGATGAAACGATGGGGCATGACAGGCTCCGAACCTGATCCGGGACGGGCTCGAGTTTCGTATTATGAATCCGAGTGGACGGGCGGTGGGTCCTCGCGCAGGACCTGTTCCGCGAACCGCATGTCCACGCAGTCCTCATAGGCGAAGCAGTTGCCGATCGCGCCGGCGGCGAGCATGGCATCGCGCAGCCACTCCAGGCCTTCCCGCTGAAGGACAGGGGTGCGGTTCCAGAGCCCGAGCGACCGGTAGCGATCGCAGCAGGCAGCGAGCCGCGCCACGGGGATGTCGGGGAAATAGCCGGCAATGGCTTCCGCCAGGGCGCGCCCGTCTCGCGTCGCGATCCACTTGAGCGTGCGGTACATCGCCCGCGTGAGGCGCAGGACGGTTTCCGGCTCCCGCTCGATGAAGCCGCGCGTCGTATTGAGCGAGGTGTACGAGGTCGGCCCGCGGCTCGCGGCGGCGTACCACACGTGCCCGGCGCCGTCCTCCTGCAGGGCCTGCGCGTAGGGCTCGAATACCTGGATCACGTCCACTTCGCCCGCGCGCAGTGCGGCAGCGTTCTCCGCCATGGTGCGCCCGCGGGCGAGCTTCACCGCCGAGGGCGCGATCCCGGCCCGCCGTAGATCGTGCTGCAGGCAGATCCACGGCGTCGGCACCTCGGTGACCGCGGCGAGCGTCCACCGGGGCAATTGCGCGGGCGTGAAGCCGGGATTCGGCGTGCGCCCGACGAGGTAGAAGGGATCGCGTCCCACTACCTCGCAGAACGCGACGTACCCGCACTTCGGGTCTTTGTCCAGGGCGGCGAGGATCCGCAGCGGCCCGCCCCACGACACCTGGCCCGCGCCGGCGCTCACCGCCTGCAGGGCCTTGCCCAGCTCGGCGGCGGGCTTCAGCTCGACTTCGAGTCCCTCCGCCTCGTACGCCCCGAGCGCGCACGCCGCGTAGAACGGCGCGTAGAAGACCGCGCGGAAATTTTCGATCAGGACGACGGGCATGACGCGGACCCGGCTATCGTTTGCCGTCGTACCACGCAAAACAGTCCTGCCGCCGCCGCAGCGTCTTCCCGCGCGACACGATGGTCTTGAGCGCGAACCGGGACAATTCGCCCCAGGAGTAGAGCCGCAGCTTGCGGTCGCTGGTGAGCAGGGGATGGCGATGAAGAATCACGATCGTCCGCCAGTTGCGGCGCGCCATGCGCTTCAGGCGCCGGAAGAGATCGACTTCCTCGCTGGCGTAGAGCTCCTCGCTGAAGCCGCCCGTCTCGCGAAACGCCGTCGCCTCGCAAAAGATGAACGACCCCGCCGCCCACCGCGTGACCCTGCTCAGCGCATTCCACATTCCAACCGCGAGCGCCACGCCGCGAGGCGGGTTCGCGTAGGTGACGGTGCAGCCTCCCGCCAGGCAGCGCCCGGCGGCGATGGCGTCGGCCGCTTCGGAAAAAAGCGCCACGGTGGGCTGCGAATCGGCGTCCACGAAAAAGATCCAGTCCCCGCCGGCCTCGGCGGCGCCCCTATTGCGCGCGCGGCTGATCTGGTTCACCGGCTCGAATACGACGCGCGCTCCCGCCTCCCGGGCGATCGACGCCGTGCGGTCTGTGGAATTGTTGTCGCACACGATGAGCTCGGATGTCCAGCCGCGCCGGTCGAACGCCTCCATGGCCGCGCCGATGCTGCGGAGCGTGCCGTGCAGCAAGCGCTCTTCGTTGTATGCGGGAACGACGACCGAGATCCTCATTTCGCTAGCTTCGTCCTTCCCTTGTCGGGCCACGCAAGCCGCATTCCGCTCCCCGCGCCGGCGACGATCGAACGGTAAGCGTGGCGGTAGTTAGCGAGCAGCGCCCGCCCGGCTCACGCGGCCGGGCGGAAGAACGCCGAGAGCCAGTTGTAAAGCCACGCGAAGATGGCGCCGCCGATCGCTCCGTCCACCAGCCCGTACAGCGTGCCGATGATGACTTGCCCGAACGACGCACCCCCGCGGTAGCCCGGGTAGATGGAAGCGGCGAGCTGAAGGAACATTTGCCCGTACCCCGGTGAGATCAGGTTCACCACTCCCACCAGCAGAATTGAACCGCCCCAGAACAAGCCGATTGCCAGTGACAACGCGCCGATGTTGAATCTCATATCTCCTCCTTACAGTGTGTCCTATGGGGATGGAGCCCTATTTCCTCTCGATTCCGCGCCGTATTCCGCGGATCATGCTCCGGAAATAGGGCTCCGTCCCCAGGTCACGCACGAGCGCTGCCAGTATCGGCATGCTTCCTTCCCCATGAGTGACGAGTGATGGTACCCCGAAAGTCCGGCTTGAGGTCATTCCGCGCTGCTGTGCTAACCTCACCCGGTTTGGTCCGAAGGAGCGGAAAAGGAAGCTCATGAAAACGATCGACATTCATGCCCACATCGTTCCGGAATCCCTCTGGAAGGCGATCGACGCGAAAAAGGAATGGCACGGCTTTCGTCACGAGGCGGGCGATGGCCTGGGCGCGATGGTGGGGGGCGGCATGCGCGCAGCCTTCACTTCGCCCAAGGTGCGCTACACGGTGGAGGAGCGCCTGAAGGACATGGACGCGCAGAAGGTGGACGTGCAGGTGCTCTCCATCCACATGCCGTTCGTCGGCTATCACCTCGATGCGGCGCAGGGCCTCGGCCTCGCGCGCGAGGTCAACGACGAGATCGGGGCGACGGTCCGCCAGAACGCCGGCCGCCTCGCCGGGCTCGCTACGCTGCCGGTGCAGGACGTGAAGTCCGCGATCGGCGAGCTCGAGCGCGCGGTGACGAAGCTGGGGCTCAAAGGGGCCGCGCTCGACACCCAGGTGAACGGCGAGCAGTGGGATGAGCCGAAGTTTCTCCCGTTCTTCAAGGCCGCCGAGCAGATGGGGGCGGTTCTCTTCTACCATCCGCAGCCGCAGAACAACTTTCTCATGCAGCGGATCAAGCGCTATGGGCTATCCAACAGTATCGGCGTGATCCTCGATGACGCGATCGTCACCGCCGTACTGATCTGCGGAGGCGTTCTCGAGAACTGCCCGGATCTCAAGGTGTGCATTGCACACGGCGGCGGGCCCGCGTGTTTCATGATGGGCCGGCTCGATCGCAACTGGCACGACCGGCCGGCGACGCGCAACACGCCGCAGCCGCCGGGCGCGTACCAGAAGCGGCTCTATTACGACACCGTGGTCCCCAGCGAGGAAGCGCTGCGCTTCCTGATCGACCGGGTGGGCGTGGACCGAGTGGTGCTGGGCAGCGACTGGCCATTCGTGCTGTGGCACCCCTCGCCGGTCGCGTGGGTGCAGAGTCTCAAGTCGCTGACGCCGGAGGAAAAGGAGAAGATCCTCTGGAAGAATCTTGCGGCGCTGCTCGACATCCGCTGACGCCCTGACCGCCCCGGCGCCATCATGTTAGTTGCCAGACTAGACAGGTAAAGTACAGCACAGGAGACGATGACATGAGCTTCGTACTGGCAGTGATGATCCGCGTCAAGCCGGAGAACGTGGAGCGTTTTATGGCGCAGGCGCTCGCCAACGCGCGCGAGGCGCGCAAAGAACCCGGCTGCCGGCAATTCGAAGTGCTGGTGGACCCCGCGGACCGCGCGAAGGTGATGCTGTTCGAGATCTACGACGACGCGAAGGCGTTCGAAGCCCATCAGCAGACGCCGCACTTCAGGAAGTACGTCGCCGAGGCGGTGCCGCTGCTCGAGTCGCGCGAGCGGCACATGCTGCAGCGGGCGCTTCCCTGACTGAGATCCGCCACTCAGAAAATGGAGAAAATGGGGTCAGGTTTACATTTTCCCGAAAAGTGGACCTGACCCCATTTAACCTCGGAGGCGACGATGACCGGCAATATCCAGGAAATCATAGTGAGTGATATCAGGATCCCGTTCGTATCGATGGTGGTGCTGATGGTCAAGTGGGCGCTTGCGGCGATCCCGGCCTTCATCATCCTCATTAGTATCGGAGTGGCAATCTCGATGGTGCTCACCGCGATGTTCGGCGGCGTGGGCTGGCACGGGAGAATGTAGCGGCATGGGGATGGAGCCCTGGTTCCGCGCTATCCCCACGCCACGCGATTACCCGAGCCAGGGAAATAGAGCTCCGTCCCCATGTCACGCCGTGTCCGGATCGCGCTTGTCCCGCCGCTCTCCCGCCCGGGCCGGCGGGCGCTCCGGGAATTGTGGGCCGCGCCGCTGCCGGTCCGGCTCTTCGGGGCGACGGCGGTCCTCCTGGTGCTCATCCTGACGCTGAACTGGCTGTACCAGGTGATCCGCAAGCCCGCCGAAATGTTCTTTCCGGTGAGCGGCACGCTTCACAAGACGCCGGCCGAAACCTGGCGGCAGTATGCGCCGCTCTTCCGCGAACATTCCACCGCCGTCATGACCCCGGAGATGCTGGCCGCTTTCGCCCAGGTCGAAGGCGCGGGCAACCCGGTCGCGCGGACCTACTGGCGGTGGCGGCTGGCGTGGAATCCCTTTGAGATCTACCAGCCCGCGTCGAGCGCGGTCGGCATGTACCAGATCACGAACGCGGCGTTCCGGGACGCGAAGCGCTACTGCATCCACGACCACGAGGTGGTGGAGGACGGTCCCTGGCACGACTGGGGATCGTGCTGGTTCAACAGCCTCTACACCCGCGTCATCCCGAGCCACGCCACCGAGATGACCGCCGCCTTCCTCGACCGCAGCGTCGCGCGCGCGCTCGGGCGCGAGCGGATCGCCGCCGCCACGCTTCAGCAGAAGCAGGATCTCGCCGCCGTCATCCACCTGTGCGGAACCGGCGCGGGCGACGCCTACGTGCGGCGCGGCTTCCAGCTGAACGCCGCGGCGCGCTGCGGTGATCATGACGCCGGGACCTACCTCGCGAGAGTCAACGCGATGAAGCGGTACTTTGCGTGGCAGGCGGCCGCTGGAAACCGTGACCAGTGACCCTTCGACGCCGCTCAGGACAGGCCGGTGACCGGTGGCCGGATGCTCCGCGCGATATTTATGAACCCTTTTTCATCACGGTTGTGTCGCCGCCGGGCGACATCTTTGCGTTGCTGATCGCTGGCGCTGCGGCAGTCGCGCGCCGGCCCGCCGCCAGGAAGTAGAATCCACGCGATGTCCCGCTTTGCGAAATTCTGGCGCAGTTTGTCCCGCTCCGGGAAATTCTGGCGGTATTTCCGCTACGCCCTGCTTTCGGTCGCCCTGCTCGCGGCCGGCTTCACGCTGTACCTCGACATCCGCGTGCGCAGCGAATTCGAAGGCCGGCGCTTTGCGCTGCCGGCGCGCATCTATGCCCGCCCGCTGGAGCTGCACGCCGGGCTGCGCATCTCGCAGGCGAGCGTCGTGGAAGAGCTGCGGCAGGCCGGCTACCGCGAGGCGGCGCGCGAGGGCGAATCGGGCTGGTTTGCCCGCGACGGCGACGAGCTCGAGATCGCGCTGCGGCCGTTCGTGTTCTGGGACGGGCCGCAGCCCGCGAAGCGCTTCCGCGTGGCGTTCGAGAACGGCGCGGCGGCGTCGGTGCGCGACGCGGAAGGCCGGGACCTGCCGCTGGTGCGCCTGGAGCCATTGCCGATCGGCGGCATCTATCCCGCGGGGAACGAGGACCGCGTGCTCGTGCGGCTCGGCGAAGTGCCGAAGCACCTGGTGCAGGCGCTGCTCGCGACGGAAGACCGCAACTTCCACGCTCACCACGGATTCGACCCGCGCGGCATCGCGCGGGCGGCCGTGAACTTCTTCCGGGGACGGGGGCTCCAGGGCGGCAGCACGCTGACGCAGCAGCTGGTGAAGAATTTCTTCCTGACGCCCGAGCGCACCGTGCAGCGCAAGGTCACCGAGCTCTTCATGGCGGTGCTGCTCGAGCTGCACTACGACAAGAGCGAGATCCTCGAGACCTATCTCAACGAGATCTATCTCGGCCAGGACCGCGACCGCGCCATCCACGGCATCGGGCTCGCATCGCTGCACTACTTCGGCAAGCCGGTCGAGCACCTGACGCTCGCGGAGAGCGCGCTGCTGGTCGCCATGGTGAAGGGCCCGGCCGTATACGACCCCTACCGCCACCCGCAGCGCGCGCTGGAGCGCCGCAACAGGGTCCTGCTCGAAACGAAGAACCAGGGCCACACCACGATGGAGCAGTACGCGGCCGCGCGGGCCGCGGGCCTCGGGGTGAACCCGAAGGCCTCGGTGGGCACCTCGCCGCACCCGGCCTTTCTCGAGCTCGTGCACCGGCAGCTGCGCCGGGATTACGACGAGGCCGATTTGCGCTCGGAGGGCCTGAGGGTGTTCACCACGCTCGACCCGCGCGTGCAGGGCGTGGCCGAGCGCGTGCTCGAGCGCAGGCTCGCGGAGTACGACAGGGAGAAGCGCTTCGGCCCTCCGGGGCTCGAGGGCGCGATCGTGGTCACCGACGGCCAGACCGGCGAAGTGCAGGCGCTGGTCGGCGGACGCGATGCGCATTATCGCGGCTTCAATCGCGCGCTCGACGCGGCGCGGCCCGTGGGCTCGCTCCTGAAGCCCGTGATCTACCTCACGGCGCTCGCCGAGCCCGCGCGCTACACCCTCGTCACGCCGATCGAGGACGGGCCCTTCGTCTGGAAGAGCCGCGGCGCGCCGGACTGGCAGCCGGAGAATTACGACAAGACGTTCCACGGCGTGGTGCCGCTGCGCACGGCGCTTGCGCAGTCCTACAACGTCGCGACCGCGCGGCTGGGCACCGAGATCGGCATCGAGCGCGTGCTCGCCACCGTGAAGCGGCTCGGCATCGAGCGCGAGCTGAAGCCGTACGCCGCGACGCTGCTCGGCGCGGTGGAGCTCTCGCCCCTCGAGGTCGCGCAGATGTACCAGACGATCGCGAGCGCGGGGTTCCGCATGCCACTGCGCGCGATCCGCGAAGTGACCACGCAGGAAGGCCGGCCGCTCAAGCCCTATCCGCTCAAGGTGGAGCAGGCAATTGCCGCCGAGCCGACCTACCTCCTCACCGCCGCCATGCAGGGTGTCGTGCGCGAAGGCACGGCCCAGTCGCTGAAGAACTGGCTGCCGCCGGAGAGCGCCGTCGCGGGCAAGACCGGCACGACGGACGACCAGCGCGACGCCTGGTTCGCGGGATTCACCGGCGACCGGCTCGCAGTCGTGTGGATCGGCTACGACGACAATCGCGCGGCGAATCTTTCGGGCGCCGCCGCGGCACTGCCCGTCTGGGGCGAACTGATGGCGGCGCTCAAGCCGGAGCCGCTGGCGCCTCCCAGGCCGGACGGCATCGAGAGCGTGCTGATCGATCCGGAGAGCGGATTGCGCGCCGACGTGCTTTGCCCCGGGGCGTTGGAGCTGCCGTTTGCGCAGGGCTCGGCGCCGGTGGAGCGCGCGCCCTGCGCGTCGGCGCTGGGCGCGGTGGTCGAAGGGGTGACGCAGCAGACGAAGAGCTGGCTGGAGCGCCTCTTCGGGCAATGAGCCGGGAATAGAAGCCAGATGAGATATCTCCTTGCCGTGGTGGCGATCCTCGGCGGCTGCGCGACCGTGGGGCCGCCGGCGCCCGTATCGGAACCCGCATCGGTGCCCGTACCCGCGCCGCCTGCGGTCATCGAGAACCCGGCTGTCGCGAGTCTCATGGATGGCGCGCGGGCCGACGTTGCGGCCGGCCGGCTGATGAATGCCGCGGCGTCGCTCGAGCGCGCGCTTCGCATCGAGCCGCGCAATCCGCGCCTGTGGCAGGAGCTTGCGCGGGTGCGCTTGAAGCAAGGCGACTACGCGCAGGCGGAGAGCGTCGCTGCGCGCTCCAGTTCGTGGGCCGGTGGCGACAACCGGCTGCGCGCGGAGAACTGGCGCCTCATCGCGCAGGCGCGCGAGGCGCGCGGCGACACCGCGGGCGCCCGCGCGGCGCTCGAAGCCGCCGAACGGCAGCGGTGATCCGGTGACGCGCCGGGGGATAGGCGCGATAACCCCGGCGATCCGCGGGTTTCCCGGCAAAGCTTGATCGATATCAAATCCCCCCGCAATGACCGGGGGGAACATGGCTTTCGGGGGCAATCCGGGAAAGGGCCAATATGTCCAAGGCACTCGACATCATTCGGAGCGAGCATCGCTCGATCGCGGTCGTGCTGGAAAATCTCCGGCGCCTGACGCGGAACGGGGGGCGCGTACCCAGGATCAATTCCGCGGTATTCGGCGCGATGGTCAACTACCTCGAGAATTTCGCCGATTGCGTGCACCATCCCAAGGAGGATGAGTACCTGTTCGCGCCTCTGCGCCGGCGCGGCGCCGGCGCCGAAGCGCTGATCGCCGGGCTGGAGCGCGAGCACGCGGACGGCGGGCGGGCGCTCGACGGCCTCAAGCAAAGCTACGCGCGCCTGGAGGCGGCGGGCGACGCGGGTCTTCCCGCCTTCGCGCGGGCGGTGGAGGATTTCGCGCGCGCCTATTTCGAGCACATGCGCAAGGAGGAGGAGCAGCTTTTCCCGCTTGCGGAGAAGCTGCTCACGCCCGCGGACTGGGCGGCGATCGACCGCGCGTTCGAGGAAAACCGCGATCCCGTCGCGGCGGGCGAGATCAAGCCGATGTGATGCGGTGAGGCTACCGGCACCGGGTCCCGACTCGCGGAAAATGGAGTCGGGCGGACTCTTCAGCGGGCCGTGATCCCCGCCGTCTTGACCACCTTCGCCCACTGCGCGATCTCGCGCTTGATCAGGGCCGCGAATTCCTCCGGCTTGCGGTTGACCACCTCCACGCCCTGGCCGGCAAGGTGCTTCACCACGTCCGGGCTGCCGGCGCCGCGCGTGAGCGACTGGTACAGGCGGTCGATGATGGGACGCGGCGTGCCGGCGGGGGCGAGGAAGCCGAACCACTGCGTCGTTTCGAAGCCCGGCAGTCCCGATTCCCCCAAGGTCGGGACATCGGGCAGGACCGGAAGGCGCTTCGACGTTGTAACGCCCAGCGCGCGGATCCTGCCCGACCTGACGTGCGGCATCGCCGACAGGGCCGTGGACACCGCGGCGGAGATTTCGCCGGAAATCAGGCTGATGAATGCCATGCCGGAACCCTTGAAGATGATCTGCGGCATGTCCACTCCGGCCGTCTGCTTGAACAGCTCCGCCGTCATGTGCGGGCTGGTCCCGATGCCCGGCGATCCGAACGTGAGCTGGCCCGGCTTCGCCTTGGCGAGCGCGATCAGGTCCCGAACGCTCTTCGCCGGCACCGAGGGGTTCACGGTCATGATCTGGCAGGCGTCTACGACGTGCGACACCGGCGCGAAATCGCGCACCGCGTCGTAAGGAAGCTTCTTGATCATGCTCGGGTTGATGGTGAGCGAGGGCTGGATGATCAGCAGCGTATAGCCGTCGGGCGTGGCCTTCGCGACGATATCGGTGCCGATGACCCCGCTCGCGCCGCCCCGGTTGTCCACCACCACCTGCTGGCCGAGCTCCTCGCCGAGCTTCCGGGCGAGCATGCGCGCCAGGATGTCGCTTGCTCCGCCGGGAGACGAGGCAACCACCAGCCGGATGGGCCGGACGGGGTAGTTCTGCGCCAGGGCGCAATTCACGCCGGCACCGAACAACGCCAGCAACAGCACAATCAAGCGCTTGTTCATGGCGATCCTGCTCTGGAAAGCAGCCGCGCCGGGCTCGAGCCCGGTCTTATATTAGCGGTCGCCCGCCTTCCCCAGGCCGTCGAGCGACACGTCGGAGGGGAGCTCTTCCCGGAAGCCGGGCTGGTGCCGGTCCAGCACCACGGGGACGGGGGGCTTGGAGTTCTTCTTCGGGCGGCCGGGCTTGCTCGTGACGTAGAAAATCTTGAGCGGTGGCACGACCGGCGGGTTTTCCATGAACCGGCAGTCGGACTCCGAGGGGATGCTGACCGAGGCGCCGATCCGCGTCTTGCCGACGTGCACGGTGTAGCGGAGCATTTGCCGCGAATACGGAATCGGCTCCGCGATCACGTCGTACTTGCCGACGCGGAACCGCAGGCGCCCAGCGACCGGGGCCGTCATACCGCCTCGCCCGTCGCCAGGGACTTCTTCTGCTCCGCCCGCAGCGCCCTCGACTTCGCGCCGGCGGCCTTTCGCCGTTCGCTGAGGACGGCGGCGCACCGTTGCGCGATCTCCGGGTGGTTGAGCCGTTCCGCGTTCGCGCGCAACTGCTGTACCTCGCGCGTCGTCAGCGCGGCTATCCTGTCGTTGGTCCACTCCACCGTTCGTGTCGGCTTCGCGATTGCCATGGCGGGTATCCATTTGTGTTTCCGGAATGAATCCGGCGGGCTGCGGTGAGAAAAAAAGCCCGGCGGGCCCGGGCGATCTGATTCGCTATTGTAGCGCAGGAAGCCCCTTAATTCCAGACTTTTCTCCAAACCGGCCCGGGGCGTCTCAGGTATTGCCCCATGGGTAGCCGATCAGCGTGGCATAGCGGGCGCGGATGAGGTTGCTGGGGGAGACGTTGGTCTCGGCGCACCACGCGAGAAACTTCTCGACGCTGACGTATACCCTCTCGACCACGACATTGTCGGCGGCAGCCTCCTTGACGTTCCGGTCCACGCGGGCGCAGAAGTCCGCATAGCTGAACGGAAAATCCCCGGGGCATGCCGCTTGCAGCTTGGGGTATTCGGTCTCGGACACGAAGAAGGCGTAGGAGATCGCTTTCATCGGAAGCGAATACCGGCGTGCAGTGACACCGTGATGCAGCGCTCGGACAATCACCGCGTCCTGAGGTCCGCCGGGGTCACGTCGCCGGTGTAGACGTAGCCGGTTTCCGCGACGCTGCCCGCGCCGACGTAGATGCCGATCACCTCGAGCGGCTCGGTCCGGCTCAGGTTGTACATGAAGTGCTCGACGCCCTTCGGAATGTAGTGGACGTGGCCGCCGCGCACCTCGGCCCGGTCCGGGCCGGCGCCCGCGAGGCCGTGGCCGCGGATGACGTAGTAGAGCTCCTCGCAGTTCTCGTGCCGGTGCTTCTTGTGCACGGCGCCGGGCATGAACTTCGCCCAGAACAGAGTGGTCGGGCTGCCATTGTGGCGGCCGATCGGCATGCGGAAGTCGGTGATGCTCCAGCCGTCCTTCTCGTCCATGCGCGCGGGCTTGACCTCGTCGATGTGGACGAGAATGCCCTTGCTGAACTTCTCGCGGCGGGGCGACTTGAGGTCCGCCTCGGTCACCGGGCCGCGGAATTCGTAGCCGGTGTCCTCGACGCTCTTCGCGCCGACGTAGAAGCCGACGACGAGCGCTTCCTGGTCCTTCGTCTCGTTGTAGAAAAAGTGCTCCATCCCCTTCGGCATCACGCGGCAGTGGCCGGCGCGGACCATGCTGCGCTCGTCCCCCAGCCCGACGGTGCCGTGGCCCTTCAGGTACACCGCGACCTCGTCGCAGTTGCGGTGAAGGTGCTTGGCGTGCGTGGAGCCGGGCCGGAAGATGGAGTGGAAGAGGGTGGTCGAGCTCCCGTTCCGGCCCGAGATCGGCAGCCGGAACTCGGAGATCGCCCAGCCCTCGCCCTGCTTCATGTTCTCGGGACGGACATCGTCAACGTGCACCAGGGGGTACTTGAGGGGCATGGCGGGCCTCACGGTTTTCCGGGCACGGGTCACGGCAGCCGCCGGACGAAGAAAAGGGACGCACGGGTGCGCCCCTTTCCTGCCGCGCTCGGACTGCCTACTTCGGCTGCGACACGGTCCGCAGATAGGGCTTCAGCGTCTTGAAGCCCTGCGGATACTTCTTCTTCGCATCTTCGTCGGAAACCGAAGTCGGGATGATGACGTCGTCGCCCGGTTTCCAATTCACCGGCGTTGCGACCGCGTGCTTCGCGTTCAACTGCAGCGAGTCGAGCAGCCGCAGCACCTCGTCGAAATTGCGGCCCGCGCTCATCGGATAGACCAGCATCGCCTTGACCTTCTTGTCGGGCCCGACGATGAAGACCGAGCGGACCGTCGCGTTGTCCACGGCTGTCCGCTTTCCGCCGCTCGCGTTGGGGTGGATCATGTCGTAGAGCTTGGCTACGTGCAGGTCCGCGTCGCCGATCATCGGGTAGTTGACCGCGTGCCCCTGGGTTTCCTTGATGTCGTTGACCCAGGCCTTGTGGTCGCTCACGGGATCCACGCTCAACCCGACGATCCTGGTGTTGCGCTTGTCGAATTGCGGCTTGAGGCCGGCCATGTAGCCGAGCTCGGTGGTGCAGACGGGCGTGAAATCCTTCGGATGCGAGAACAGGATGGCCCATTTGTCCCCGATCCATTCGTGAAAGCGGATCGGCCCCTCGGTGGTTTCGGCAGTGAAATCCGGTGCTTCGTCTCCAATGCGTATCGCCATGTTCGATCTCCTTGCGCTAAGTATAGAAATAGCCGCGGCACGCGCCGATGGCGCCCCCGCGTCTCCCGGTCTGCCCGGTAGGGGCTTCGACCCTGTCCCCACGCGGCATTCCGACCAGGAGGGAGGGTCGAGTTTACTCCAGGTTTCCTACGTTGCGTGATTGGGCCGGAACACGGCGAACACCTTGTCGGAATTCGTGATCCAGGACTCGAGGAACACCGACTCGTCCGGCCCGCCGCGCCCCAGCGCGTGCATGGCGCCGGCGAGGCAGAACCAGTTGAGGAGCTCGTGGTGCCCGCGGTCCTCGGCCTGCTCGATCGTGGTGTTGCGCCAGAATTCCCAGTCGCCTTTCCGGAACGCCTCGTAGTAGCGCTTGTCCGCCTCGACGTCCGGGAACATCAGGGCGTGCTTCTTCACCAGGAACGAATGGCTCCAGCTCGAGGAGGCGATGACCGCCACGCGCCACGGGCTCGCGGCGAGCGCGCGCCCGATCGCGCTGCCCACCTGAAAGCAGCGCCACGGCTGCGGCGCGGGCGGGTCGAGGTCGCTCTCCTGCGCCTGCAGCAGCGGCTGCGCCTTGGTCGGACTCAGCGGCGTGCCGTGCGCGCCGATCAGCCAGCGCCCGTAGGCGTTCACGGCGAAGGGCACCACCGGGTAGGGGAAGCCCTTGCGGTCGTAATCGAGGTAGAGGATCGAGTTGGCGAAGGCGTGGCCGAGCGCGTGGTGCAGCGGCTTGTAGGCGTAGGCGACATCCACGCCTTCCTTGAGCAGCGACGAGGCGAGGTACTTGCCGCCGGCGCGGTGGCCCGGCACGGTGAAGGTCTGCTCCTCGGGCTCGTCCCACGCGTTGGGGCCGCGATGATGGCCCTTCCATGGCTGGAAGCTGACGGAGTCGTAGGCGAGGATGGAGAAGGCGGGAACGCAGTCCTCGTGGAAATTCTCGTACTGGTCGTCGCCCCAGATCAGCAAGAAGTCCGGCTTGAAGGCGTCGAGCTCGGCGCGGATCCGGCGCAGATTCTCGATGAGATCGCGGCGATGGCGCTCGGAGTGGGCGAGCCCCTCGTCGGCTCCCCACTGCTCGCGCATGGTAGGGTGCCAGTTCTCCACCGACCGCAGCCGCTCGGGAAGCGCGCGGTCCTCCAGGCACATTTTGATGCGCCGGCTCATGTTGCCCTTGTACGAAAGGTTCGGGTAGTGGGTGATGCCGAGTCCGAGTATCTGGCCCATGCCGGCCCTCCTTCCGCAGTGCGCGGGTTATCGGGGGTATGTTCGCGATTCTACGGGGGGTCGGGCTTCGGGGACAGGTGCGACCGCCCCGAAACCCGGAACAGACCCGGTTTTTGCGTTTCACCACCCGGGAACGGGGGGTCTGCCCCTGGTTTTCGAGTTCTTCGTTGTATGATCCCGTCACTTCCGCAGACCGGGAGGAGGCGCCCATGACGTTGAAGCTCAACCACCTGCATCTGAAGACCAGGGATCCGGAGAAGACCGCGAAGTTCTACGTGGACACGCTCGGCGCGAAGATCCTGAACAAGAACCCGCGAGGCGGCTACCGCCTGGACCTGCACGGGCTGCACCTGAACGTCACGGATTTTCTCGAGGACCAGACGCGCGAGCAGAAGTACGGTATGGAGCACATCGCCATCGATACCGACGAGCTCGACGCGCTCATCGCGAAGCTCGAGGCCCAGGGCATCCACATCCTCGAGAAAACCGTCGTCTCGGGCGGCCGCCGGGTGTGCTTCTTCGAGGGGCCGGACGGCGTGCAGCTCGAGTTTATTGAAATGAAAGAGTGACAATTCGATTTTAGAGAGGAGAGAAGCATGGCTTCATCCGAAAGGTTGCGCGTGGGATTGATCGGAGCAGGCGGGCGCTGGGGCCCGTGGGCGCATGTGCCGGCGCTGACGCAATTGCCGCAGACCGAGCTTTTCGCCGTGTGCACGGCGCACGCGGACACGGCGCAGGCGGCAGCCGACAAATACGGCGTAAAGCGCGCCTACAGCGACGTCACGAAGATGAGCGCAGACCCGCAGGTGGAAGCAGCGCTCGTCGCGGTGCGCGTGCCCGCGCACCTCGCGCTCTCGAAAGCCGCCCTCGAAGCGGGCAAGCATGTCTACTGCGAGTGGCCCCTCGGCGCCAACACGAAAGAGGCCGAAGAACTTGCGGCGCTTGCGCGCAGGAAGCAACTGCTCACGATGGTCGGCCTGCAGCGCCGTGCGTCACCCGCATACCTCTACATGCGCGAGCTGATCAGGGACGGCTACGTAGGCGAGATGCTGGCGGTGAACATGACGATGATGGGGAGCGGCGTGCTGACGCGCACCTCGGACCGCACCTGGCAGCGCGACGCGAAGCTCGGCGCGAATCCCCTGACCATCACGTTCGGGCACGCGATCGATGCCGTGTGCATGGTCGTGGGCGAGCTCACCGAAGTCTCGGCCGTCGTCAGCACCCAGGTCAAGCAGTGGTTCGAGACCGACACGAAGAAGTACGTGGACACCACCGCGCCCGACAACATCATGATTCAGGGCCGGCTTGAGAACGGCGCGGTGATCAGCGCGAATGTGGGCGTCCAGCCTTATCACGGCGGCGGCTACCGCTTCGAGATCTACGGAAGAGACGGCACGCTGATGATGATCGGCGGCGGCGAGGCGGGCCAGGAGGCGAATCGCAGGATCGTGGGCGGCAAGAAGGACGACAAGGAGCTGAAGGAGCTGCCCGTGCCCGAGCGGCTCAAGTGGGTGCCGGACGCCGTGCGGAAGGAGGGCCGTGCCTACGACGTCGGCCAGATGTGGGTCAACTTCGCCCGTGCGATCCGCGACGGCAAGGGCGTCGAGCCCGACTTCGACCACGCCGTGCGCCGCCACCGCATGCTCGACGCCATCGTGCGTGCCTCCGAAACGGGCCAGCGGCAGAAGGTCAGCGCGTAAGCATCAGGCGCCAAGCTGCGGCATCCAGCGCGCGCGCCGCGTTGCGCAGCGCATCCGCGAGCCCGCGGCACGCGCGCGCCAGGGCGCGATGGGCGCGTCCGCGTGCCGTCAGGACGAAATCGAGCATCGGCTCGAACCGCTCAGCGGCCTCGAACAGATGCGCATAGCGCCGTTGCACATGCGGCGGCAGGGAAGCGGCTGCAGCTTTCCAGAACGATTCAGCCATGGGAGGCTCCTTTGCGGATGAAATTTCGGGCGGCGGCGTTCGCTGGCGAGCGCGAGCTCCGGCTAGCGCCGGCAAGCCGCGCGCGATGAGCCCGGCGAGCCCGCG
>Ga0299906_10001297_pt1 | contig 21566 bp, 21 predicted proteins | sample RVTome_14_FD_200259 | JGI IMG/M metagenome (GOLD analysis project Ga0299906, IMG submission 200259) | Soil microbial communities from uranium-contaminated site in the Upper Colorado River Basin, Wyoming, United States - RVT145D125 (version 2) ...
CGCTCTGACCAGGGCCTTCGTTCGTAGCGGGGGCGGGATTTGAACCCGCGACCTTCGGGTTATGAGCCCGACGAGCTACCAGACTGCTCCACCCCGCGTCGATGGAATAGCCAATTGTAAAGACAGCATGCGCATATGCAACACCGCCCGCAGTCGGGGCTAGGAGAGTTGCCGGATGATCTCTGCGATTCGCGTGGCCCGAGTCTCGGGACGTTTGGCGCTGTATACAGCCCACAGATGCTGCTTCTTGGCGGATTCGACCAATCCCTCGTATGCAATCCGCGCCTCTGGTGCCGTGTCGAAGGCAGCCTCGAGATCAGCGGGGATGATCAGTGCGTCGACCTCGTCGGTCTGAGACCAGGAACCATCCGCTTTGGCGTTGTCGATCACCGCCTGGCCAACTTCGGACATCAAACCCTCCCGCTGCAGACTTTCGATCCGTTGCTTGTTCGGCGACGACCACATCCCGCCCGGTCGTCGCGGAGAGAACCACTGAATGATGCGGTCATCGTCTACCCGGCGGGACTGACTGTCGATCCACCCGAAGCACAGCGCCTCCTCCAAGAGGTCGTCGTACACGGGACCCTCGAGCTTGCTCGACTTCTTGCGGTGCACGAGCCATAGACCGTCTTTCCGGTCGGGTTTGGAGGCGAGCCAGCTCCTCCACTCGGCCCTGCTCGAAGGGACGAACACCTCCTTGCCATTCGGTGAAATGGGCGGCGCTAGGTCCGATGTTCTCGTCACAGCGCCACCATAGGAGTCGGCCGTCGAGAGAGACATGCCCGAGGACACCGTCGCGGTTGTGCCAACTGGCGAAGACCAGGGCATATTTGTGGTCGATTCCAACGAAATCCTTACAACCCTGCAAGACGTATGCATGCAGACGCTTGCGGCATTAGCAATTCAAGGCTTATGATCCCGGCGGCCGTTCTCAAAGGGACGGCCCCGCTCACCTACGAGGAGGATGGAATGGAGCGAGCGAATACCGGGCTAATCACCCCGTCGCGTCGGAATTTTCTCAAGGCGATGGGTGTCGTCACCGCCGCGGGCCTGATCAATGCGTGCACCAGCAACGGCGGAAGTGCAAGCACGACCGCCGCCGGTGCTGCCGCCGGTGCCGGGGCCGGCATCTTCCCGGAGACACCCGAGTGGAACTTCGTGTTCGTCAACCACGTGACAACCAACCCGTTCTTCGTGCCCACGGTTTACGGGATCGAAGACGCCTCGGCCCTCCTCGGAACCACCTTCCAATGGACTGGATCTGAGATCGCCGACAACGGGGAGATGGTCAACTCCATGGAGGCGGCCATCGCCGCCGGGGCCGATGGCATCGGCGTGGCCCTGGTGGACCTCCAAGCCTTCAACGGGCCGACCGACGAGGCTCTGGGACAGGGGATCCCTGTCCTGTCCTACAACGCCGATGCCCCCAACAGCCGGCTCTCCTACGTCGGCCAGGATCTCTACGGATCCGGGTTTGAGATGGGTCTGCGGATCGTCGAGCTGGTCGGTTCGGGCAAGGTCGCTTTGTTCATCGCCACACCGGGTCAGCTCAACATCCAGCCCCGCATCGACGGTGCAATCGACGCCATCGCCGAGTCCGGCGCCGACATCGAGGCACTCGACATTGCCACCGGGGCCGACCTCACCGAGGAACTGAACACCGTGGAAGCCTGGTATCTGGGGAATCAGGATGCCACCGGGATGTTCGCAGTCGACGCCGGGAGCACCCAGGCAGTTGGCCAGGTGGTGCGAGACCAGAACGCCCGGGACAACGCTCTTGTCGGAGCCGGTGGATACGACCTACTGCCTGAGACCGTGGAACTGGTCTCGGAAGGCGTGCTCGATTTCACCATCGACCAGCAGCCGTATCTGCAAGGATTCCTCCCGGTCGTGTACATGTACCTCTACAGGCTGTCGGGCGGGGTAGTCACACCACCGGAGACCAACACTGGTCTGGTCTTCCTCGACTCCTCATCGGCCCAGCTCTTCCTGGAGACGGAGAGCAGGTTCGAGGGCGATGCCGAAGAGCAGAAGGTGCTGGAGCCCGTCGGCTAACCGTGGATCTCGAGTAAGCGGGACCAATGACTGAACTGCAGGAGCGAGACACCGGAGGCGATACCGCCAGCCCGCCGGTGTCTCGCTCCGCGACCTCGCGAATCGGCGGGTTCCTTCTCACCAAGACCGAGTCGACCATCACCATTGCGGCCCTGCTCTTGGCCGCCTACTTCGCCCTGACCAACGATGCCTTCCTCTCCACGGCGAATATCAGGATCCTCTCCCAGTACCTGGTTGCCACCGCCATCCTGGCCACCGGCCAGACCATGTTGCTCATCTCCGGCGAGATCGACCTCTCCATGGGCAACGTCTACTTCATGACCCCATTCCTCGTCTTCTTCGCCATGGAAGCGGGTCTCCCCCTCCCGATTGCTGTCCTGGTTGGAGTGGTCGGGGCAGGGGTGGTGGGAGTCCTCAACGGCGCCATCACCATCAGCGCCGGGATTCCCTCCTTCGTCGTCACCCTGGCCATGGGATTCATCATCAATGGCTTCACCCTCAACATCTCCGATGGTTTCCCCAAGCGCCCACCGTCGGCCGGGATTGCCTCCGACATCTTCGGTGGCGCTGACTTCTCCGGGTTGATGTGGGTGATCGTGATAGTGGCGATCATGCACCTCGTCCTGACCAAAACCCGCTGGGGGGTGTACACGATCGCCATCGGGGGCAACAAGACCGGGGCCAAAGAGGCCGGAGTCCCTTCGACGAGGATCCGGATGCGCAACTTCGTGGTAGCCGCCATGTTGGCCGGGTTCGCCGGTGTCATCGAGGGGATCAGGATCGGTTCGTTCGATCCTGGGGCGGGTGTGGCCGGGCAAAGGGTGTTCGCATCGGTGGCGGCGGCGGTGATCGGCGGGACGATTCTCACCGGTGGAGCCGGCACCGTGATCGGTGCATTCCTAGGGGCTTTGGTGCTGGCCATCCTCCAGGACGGGTTCGTCCTGGCAGGAATCAGCTCGTTCACATACACCATGGTGCTGGGGGCAGCAATCATCGTGGCCATGGTCCTCAATGCGATCGCCTCCAAGGCCCGGATCCGATCCCAGAGCGTCCGATTATGACCGTCGCCGCCCCGAACGGAGATGTGATCAGGGGCGAGGGCATCGTCAAGCGCTATGGGCCGGTGGTAGCGCTGCGTGACGTGACCATCAGCCTCGATCGAGGTGAGGTGCTGGGACTGATCGGTGACAACGGTGCCGGCAAGTCGACTCTGATCAAGATCCTCACCGGATTCCACCCACAGGACGAAGGAGCCTTGTTCATCGAAGGCGAGGAGGTGAAGCTGCGCTCGGTATCACACGCCCGTGAGTTGGGCATCGAGACGGTGTACCAGGACCTGGCTCTCATCGATCAGCTCCCGGTGTATCTCAATATGCGTCTCAACAAGGAGGCGGTGCACCGACCGATCCCCTTCCTGGACAAGAAGCTCATGCGTGAGGAGGCGAGGGCGCATCTCGACGACATGGGGGTGCGTATACCGTCGGTCGACACCGAGGTGGGATTCCTCTCCGGTGGTCAGCGTCAGGCCGTCGCCATCGCCCGGGCCGTCTACTCCGATGCCAAGGTGATCCTGCTCGACGAGCCACTGGCGGCGATGGGGGCCAAGGAGAGCGCCATCATCATCGACCTGATCCTGGAGCTGAAGGAACGCCGTGACGTCTCCATCATCCTCATCGCCCACAACTTCGCCCAGGTCATCGAGGTGTGCGACCGGGTCAACTTCCTCCAGCACGGTCGCATCTCCTATGAGACCGCGGTCGGGGACACCTCCGTGCAGGAGCTGACCGAACTGGTGTCGGCCGAGTACCGGGGGCGGGGACGACCCACCGAGGAGAACTAGCGGCCGGCGAGGTCGGCCCACACGTACTGGACGACTGCGTTGACCTGGTCGGGGTCCAGTCTCGTTTCGAAGCCCGGCATCCTCCCTGGCACGCCGGTCGACACGAACCGGGCCACCTCCTCGACCAACTCGAATCGGGCGAGGCCCCCGGCCAACGCCGGGCCGATCCCGCCCTCTCCCCCGGCTCCGTGACATCCGGCGCAGTTCGATTGGTACAGGTCGCCGCCAAGGGCAGTGTCGGGTGACTCCACTTCGGCGACTGTCGGCGAGACCGTGGACAACAGGACCACCGTCGCAACTGTGGCTACCGCCACCAGAATCTGCACCAGGTCGACGAGACGCTTGAACATCAGATGCCCGGGAAGGCAACTGTGGTGAAGAACCAGAGCGAGCTGGTCAGCCAGATCGTCACCAGCGTGGTGAAGACGACTCCCCCCACCACGGGCAGGGCCCATGACGGCGCCTCTGGTGAGCGAACCAGGGTCACCTTGGCGGCGAACGCACCATAGAAGAGACAACCCAGTGAGGAGTGGGCGAAGCGCCGCAGCTCACTGAAGTCGGGCTCGAAGCCCAGCGCCCAGAGACAGTGGAACGCCACCGGCAGGCTGAGGGCGAAAGCCAGGGTCCCGGAAAGCCGGTGTGCGTCGCCGAACCAAGACGGCATCTCGCGGGGGAAGCTCACCTTGCCCCACATTCGCAACGCCGAGTAGAGCTGATAGAGCGCAAACACCAGGATCAGCGTGGTGGTCCACGCCTTGAAACTCAGGGTATTGGCGAAGAACAGCGAGATCGTCTGTTGCCCCGCCGGGTCGTGGATCGAGCCGTAGACACCGGCCGCCACCGCTACCGCACCGCCTGCCAACAACGCCTTCCACAGGACCCCCGAGATTGTGCCGGTCGCGGTAGCCACGCTCACAACTTACTCCGACCGGTGCTGGCGAAGGCGGCGGAATCCAGCCTGGCGTCGCGCGACGCACTGCACTGCAGAACCTGCCCTCTGTTCGGTTTGAGGTGGTGCTGGAGGTGGTAACTGCCCCGGCGTCGAGCGTGTGACCTCCAGCGAAAGGGCAGGGGGCCACGCTCCTGTGAATGGAGGTACCGAATGAGTACACGGAAACTGCGCAGGCCGGCTGCCCTCGTAGCCTCGCTAGCTTTGGTATTCGCGGTGAGTGCCTGTGCCGACGACGACCCCGACCCCAACGATCCCGCAGATCCGGTCACGACGACTGTTCCCCTCGGGACAACCGCTCCCCTCGAAACGACCACTACCCCCGCCGGCTAACGCCGGGTGGGGCCGTTGGAGGGTGTCATCCCGGTGACACCCTCCACGTCCTAGTGGTCTGTGTCGACCCAACCGGTGACGCTGGCCAGATGACCATCGGGATCACGGAAGTGGGCGGCCAATAGCGTCCTGACTCCGTCCGACGTGACCGGTCGGAGGTCCACTTCAAACGGCACTCCCTTCCGTTGCATCTCCTCGAAAACGGCCCTGACCTCGTCGACCTCGAGCACGATTTCGGTGTCGGAGGTCTGGGTTTCGAAGTGCTCGGGGTGATTGAGGACCAGCCGGCTGTCACCCAGCGACAGGAAGGCGAACTCCTCCCCGGACCAGTCCAACTGCAGACCGACCAAGTCGCTCCAGAACGCAATCGCGCTCTCCATATCGGAGACACGCAGGATCACATGGCTCAGCTTCATCGTGCGAAGCTAACTACTTGTGCCCCCAGATGGCGGCGGGACTCGGCTGTATTACCGGTAGCGCCAGACGATGCGGCCTCGAGTCGGGTCATATGTCGAGACTTCGACGTCGACCGTATCCCCGGGGAGAACCCGGATACCACGTCCCCGCCGCATCCGCCCCGACGGTTTGGCCAACAGCTCGAACCCGCTGTCCAGCTTCACCTCGAACGTCGAGTCGGGCAGCATCTTGAGGACCGTGCCCCGCATCCTTATATATTCTTCTTCGTCTTTTGCCATGATTTCCTTGGAAGAAGGGGACAGTCTAGGAGGCAGACCCGGGCTGTCGGCAATGGAGACTCAAACCCGGTTGACCACCTCTAGCCAGCTAATCCCGCCCGTGCCTCGACCGCGCCCTCGATGATCGCCTGGGCCTCTTCGATCAGACGCTGTGCCTCGTTGACCCACCGTTGATACTCGGCTAGATCGCCTGCGGTGAGCGCTTCCGCCGCCCGGTCGAAGGCGGCTGCGGCTTCGGACAGAAGCTCGGCCACAGTGTCTCCGTCCGGGGTCGGCGGAGCAGGGTCGACAGGCTCGCCGCCGGTCCCGGCGCCGAAGACCTGCTGCAAAGCGAGATCGAGAGACTGCGCCCATTCGACCTGATCGCCATGGACCACGATGACCCGGCGGAACTCGGGGATGCCCCCACCCTCGGCTTCGAGGAAGATCGGTTGGATATAGAGCAAGGAATCCTCGATGGGCACCACCAGGAGGTCGCCCTTGATCACCTTCGAGCCCTGGTTGTCCCACAGCGTGAACTGCTCGGATATTTCGCCGTCCTGGTCGATCCGCTGGCCGATCTGTTCGGTTCCGTCGACGAAGTCCCCCTGGGGCATCCTGAAGTCGATGAGCCGCCCGTAACGTCCGGGCGTCGAGTCGGCGACCAGGAAGGAGGACATGTTCCTCCGATCCTTCGGCGTGAACGGCTGGAGGAGCAGATAGGAGAGGTCCTCCTCCCCGGGAAGCTCGGTCAGAAGGTAATAAGGGAGGATCTCGGCCTTGTAGCTGAGGTTGTTGGTGGTCGGGTCGGGTCGGTCACCGAAGAGCAATTCTGCGCCCGGCGAGGTACCGCGGCTGATCGTCGATGGGTCCGCAGGCAGCGACCAGGCGTCGTTGCCCTGGAACAACTCATTGGGGTCGGTGACGTGGTACTCGAGATAGAGCTCGCCCTGAACCTTGAACAGATCCTGGGGATAGCGCAGATGATCCTCCAAGCCCTCGGGCATCTCCGAGGCGGGGGTGAACAGTCCCGGGAAGGCCTCGGACCAGGCAGCGACCACCGGATCGTCGGGATCGACCAGATAGAGAGTGGCATCCCCGTCGAAGGCATCGACGACCGCCTTCACCGAGTTACGCATGTAGTTGACGCCACTTCTCAGCTCCGAGGATCGTGCCAGCCGGAAGATGGCGTCGTTGGTCAAAGGCTGGGAATAGGGATACCACGGGCTGGTCGTGTACAGATCGACCACCCAAAGGATCTGGCCGTTGAGTATCACCGGGTAGGGGTCGGTGTCGAGCTGGAGGAACGGGGCCACGTTCTTGACGATGTGTCCCACATTCCTCTCCACCAGGACCCGGGTGTCGTCGCGGACCTCCCCCGAGATGAGGAGGTTCAGGTCGCGATATCGGAAGGCGAAGGCGATCCGCTTCCAGAAGCTGTCGAGCACCACACCTGCATCGCCTGCGTACTCGTTGTACTCGGTTCCCTCGCCGGCAAGGGGGAAGTCGACTTCCTGGGGTTCATTTCCGGTGTTGACGATGATCGGCCGACCCTCCTGGTAGGTCTCACCGAAGTAGACCCTGGGCTCGTCCAGCTCGAAGTTCTCGACCGAGGCCTGGGGTGGCACGCCGCTGAGCAGGAAACGTGGTTGACCGTCGCTGGCTACAAAATTGGCAGCGTTGACCACCGCCCCAAACCCGTGGGTGTAGAGGAGGCGCTGGTTCAGCCAGTCGTCACGGGGAAGGTTGACCTCCTCCAGCTCGCGGACAGCCATCATCACCTGCGTCGGCACTCCGTCGGTCAGGTAGCGGTCGGTGTCGACCACCCCGAGGGTGTAATAGGTGCGCAGCTCCTGGAAGTTCTGATAGGTCCGCGGCAGCACCGATGGGTCCCACAGCCTGAGATTGTCGATGGTGAGACGGTTGTTCTCTATGTCCGAGGCTTCGATGTCGTCTGCCGCCGGGAACACCCGAACCTCGACTTGGTCGAGACCCCAGGCCGAACGGGTGAAGTCGAGGTTGTGCTGGATGTACTCCCCTTCCCTCTCGAATTCCTGCGGCGTGACCTGGAATCTCTGGATGATGGCCGGGTAGATGGCGGCGGCGATGATGGCCACCACCAGCCACGAGCCCACGGCGACGAGGGCCAGGCTCCAGCCGGGTCGAAACACGTTGACGATGAACAGCACCGCGGCCAACAGGGCCACCAGGATGAGCAAGCGGTAAGCGGGCAACCGGGCGGTGATGTCGGTGAATCCAGGTCCGAAGAAGGTCGGTGCTACCCGGTCCGAGAGCAAGAGCTCGTACATGTCGAGCCGATAGACGACCGCTCGGACCAAAGCGAGCAAGGCGAGCAGCACCGAGATGTGAGTCTTGGTGGGGCGGGTGGTCGAGATGCGACGCCCGTTGAAACGCAGCCCACCGTTGAAGTAGTGGGCTACTGCCACCACCAGGGTGGTGAGGACGAGAAGGTTGAATACCCAATCGGTGACGGTGTCCAAGATTGGGAGTCGGAACATGTAGAAACCAACGTCCAGGCCGAAGATCGGGTCGGCGGTGCCGAATTCCTGGGCGTTGAGGAACAAGAAGACGTCGTCGCGCCAGGTCGACACCGTCAACCCCAACAAGACCGCCAAACCCCCGGTCAGCCAGAACCGGACCTGGCGGATCCGGGGCTCCACCCATTCCCGGAAACGCTCGATCAGCTCTTCTTCTTCGGTCAGATCAAACGGCGCCCAGCGGGGAGAGGTGCGATCAACGATCTGGAGGCTGATCCAGAGGATGAGGAACGCGACGGCGATGCCGCTCGCCCCGAGCAGGATCGAAAGGCCCCACCTCCGTTGCCATACCTGTTCGAAACCGATCGAGTCGAACCACAGGTAGTCGGTCCACAGCGTGCCCAAGGCGGTCAGCACCAAATAGACCGCAGCCACCGCCATCAGGATCAATGTGAGTGGCCGACGACGATCAGACTTGAAGTCCGAGGGAACCCTGGTGAACATCGGCCTTGAGAGTAACGGCTTTGGGGTCTAGCGCACCTGGCCCTCGAACGCGACCTTGCGTCAGGCGAGGGCCAGGGTGCACTCGCACCCGGCGTGCACCGGCGGGAGATGAGAGGCCGGATCGGAAGAGGCGTCCCGGCAGGCGCTGCACGGAGTGCCACTGGGCACCCACTCCAGCTCGCTCTCCCCAGACACGGAGTCGACCAAACCCCGGTGATACCCCACGAGGGCGAGCTCGCGCACCCGACGCTCGGCTTCGTCGGTGCGCCACCCCCTGAAGACACGCGACGCAGCCGACTGTCTCACGCGTTGTCCGTCGCCCGCGTTGACCATGGCGTCGGACACCGCGCCGGCCAGGTCTTCGCCGATGGTCTCGGCGGCGTCTGAGTGCGGTGTGACCTTTCGTTTCAGCTTGGTGTCGGCCATCTCCTCGGCCGCAGCGTGACCGGCCGAGTAGCTCTCGGCCCAGAGTCCGATGAGGTCGGCCCGCATCATCTCGGCCAGGGCCGCGGCATCGGGATGCCACTCGTTCTCGGTGCGCAGACTGTCCAGTGCGACGTTCTGCGCGTCGGTGACCGCTTTCTTGACCCCTCGCAGAGCGCGGTTGGTTATCGGCAAGAGCCTCGCATCACGCAGCTCGATGACCTCGTTTCGGGTCGAGAGCCGGGGCACAGGCTCAGGAGACGCCGGCTCGTCCTCGCGGCTTTGATCCGGCGTCAGCACGGTCGTCTTCCGGATCGACGCTGCCGTCTTTTTGGCTGACGTCGGCGGCGTGGCACGCAAAGCTGCGAACAGAGCGCCGACGTCGTCGGGGCGAGTCTCTCCTCGCCGGTCGGCGCCAACCGACGCCAGCTCTTCTCGTTTTGCCGAGTCTGTTCTTTGCTCCTCCGCTGGCTCAGGTTGGATTTGCTCGGCGACCTCGTTCTCCTCCACCTCGTGTCGGTCAGGGCGCACCTCAGGCTCGAGAGGAGTCACTTCGGGCTCATCCTCCGGCTCTTCAGGGCGCTCCTCCACGGACGGCCGCGGATCGGCCCGCTCCGGAGTCGCCGGCGGGACAACCCGAGAACCCGGCCTGGTGCGAGATGGATCGACTTCCCCTGGTGGGATGACCCTTACCGTCTCGCCTAGCTCCCAGGTCTGCTCGACCGGATCCCAACCAGGTGCCGGGACGATCTTGACACTGGTTGACTCGGACGAGGCATCGAGGTGCTCTCGCTGCTCGTCCAATGATCCCTTGAGTCGGTCGAGAGTGGCACGCGCACTCTCCAGCTCTTCCATCAGCTCGTCACGCCGCTGCTCGAGGGCCCGGGTGCGTTCCTGGGCGGCCTCGGCTTGCCGATGAGCCTGATCGATGAGCTGGTCGTGGTTCTTCTTGGCCTCCGACGCCAGCTTCTCAGCATCCATGGTCGCTGCCCGGACCACCTCCTCGGCATCTCTTCGAGCCGTTGAGGTCAAGCGGTGTGCTTCCCGCTCGGCTTCGCCCATAACGGTGAGCACATCCCGCTCGGCATCACGGCGAATACGGTGAGCCTCGGCCACGGCTTGGCTGAGCAACTCTGTCCCGGTGGTCCAAGCGTCACCTCTCAGCGCCTCGGCATCGTTCTTGGCGTCGTTGCGCAGCGTCGCCGACTCGGTCATCGCCTCTGAACGCCAGCGCTCGGCATCGGACGTGGCACGCTCCCGCATCGAGTCGGCGGCCTCTCTGGCCGCTTGCAGCACAGCGGCGACCTCACGTCCGATGCTCTCGAACTCGGTCTCGAGGTCGCGGTCGGCGTACTCTCCCAACCTCGACGCCAGCCGCTCATTCTCCTTTTGGAGCACCTCGATCTGGCTCGCGACCTGGTCGAGGAACCGGGAGACCTCGCTCGGGTCCAGACCCCGCCGAGCCGTGCTGAACTCAGCTCGTCGAAGATCCTCGGGGACGATGTCAGAAGCCATCAGCCTCAGAAGATACTTACAGATTCCGCTCCCAACCGGGTTTGGTCACACCTCATCGAGCGTGGCCAGGAAGTCGATCGCGTCTTGGAGAGTGGCCACGGACACAATTCCGATGGATTCGCGCTCGGCCGTAAGGGCCTCCTCGTAGTTGCCCTCGGGCACGAGGATGTACTCGGCGCCGGCCGCCTCGGCCCCGACCACCTTTTGTCGGATGCCACCAATGCTGCCCACCGATCCGTCGAACTGGATGGTTCCGGTGCCGGCGATGATGTGACCCCGTGTCATCTCACCAGGGGTCAGAGTGTCGATGATCGCCAGCGCATGCATCATTCCCGCCGACGGGCCACCGACGTTGCCCGCCTGGATCGTGACCGGGAACGGTGGCTCGGTCAGCTCGCCGACGATGATGCCGATCATGGCACCGCCGCTGTCGTCGTCCTTCTCGGCCAACTCCACCTGGAGCAATTGGGTCGTCCCCTCGCGGGTGATGCCGACGTCGACCACATCTCCGGGTTGGAACCCGTCCAGGGCATCGGTCAGGTCAGTGCTCTTGGTGATCTCGCTGCCGTTGAAAGAGTTGACCAGATCGCCGATCTCGAGGATCTCCGCTGCCGGTTTATCGGGCACCAGATCAGTGATCAAGACGTCGACCGGGATCATCTCGTATCCCAGATAACCGAGGGCGACGGTGATAGCCCGGGTCTGCGAGTCGTCCATCTGCTGGAGGACCCGTCTCCGATAGTCCTCATCCGACTCGTCGGGTTGGCGGTACGCCTCCTTGCGAACCAGGTCGATGGTGGGGTCGATCCCGGCGATGACCGCCTCTAGGATGTTCACGTCCTGGCTCACCACTGTGAGCATCAGGAGCTCCCCCTGAGGCGGGAACTCGTCCACTTCGCTGACAACGATCGAGTCGGCGGCGTCGGAAACCGGGCCGGATGAGAAGGCCAGGTAAGGCAACTCCAGGTTCCATGCCCCGAGAATCACGGCGCTCACGACAAAGAGAGCCCCAATCAGATAAAGGGGCCCGGAAGAGCCGCGCTCGTTGTGGTCTTCCACACGAAAAAGAGTAACGGTGGCCTCCGCGTAGCGGTCTTTAAACGTAAGGTTGCACAACCCTGGTTTCGAGGAGCTAAAAGGATCATGACGTCAGCAGTGATCTCCCAGCGGGTACTGCCAAGATCGAGAGTCGCCTCGGTGGTGCTGGTGGTGGCCGCCGCCGCACTGACCGCTCTGGCCGCGCAATGGGAGATACTCCTTCCTTTCACCCCGGTGCCGATCACGGGTCAGACGTTCGCCGTCCTGCTCACCGGCGCCGCCCTCGGGTCGACGCTGGGAGCATCCGGGCAGCTGCTCTACGTGGCGGGGGGCGCGCTGGGCCTACCCATCTTTTCGGGCGGCGCCGCCGGCTGGGAGGCGGCGCGTGCTGCCGGTACGGCCGGCTATCTGATTGGCTTCATCATCGCCGCCGCCCTGGTGGGGTTCATGGCCGAGCGTCGCCAGGACCGGCAGTTCCCCACCATGTTCACCGCTTTCATCCTCGGGTCGTTTGTCATATATGTTTTCGGGGTGGTGGGGCTGATGCTGTCCTTCGACATGAGCACCAGCCAGGCGATCGCGGCAGGAGTAGTCCCCTTCGTCCTCGGGGACGTGATCAAGGCGGCCGCCGCCGGTCTCCTCCTCCCCGGCGCCTGGAAACTGGTCGGCGAGCACCCCCGCCCCTAATCCACTTACCCGAAGCGGGGGGGGCGTTAGACGGTCTCGACCTCTTCGCCGAGGTAGGCCTTGATCACGTTGGGGTTCTGCTGCACCTCGCCCGGGGGGCCGATGGCGATCGGCTTGCCGAAGTCGACGACGAGCACCCGATCGGCGATGTCCATGACCAGACCCATGTCGTGCTCGACCAGGATGGTGGCAATCCCCAATTCGTCCTGCACATCGAGGATGAACCGTGCCATGTCCTCGGTCTCCTCCAGGTTCATCCCGGCCACCGGCTCGTCGAGCAACAACAGCTCGGGGTCCATCGCAAGGGCCCGACCGAGCTCCACTCGCTTCTGGATCCCGTAGGGGAGAAGCCCCACCGGGTACTTGCGCCATTGCTCGATCTCGAGAAAGTCGATGATGTCCTCGACGATCTCCCGGTTCTCGATCTCCTCGGCCTTGGCCTTGCCCAGCCAGACACTCCCCGCCAACCAAGAGCTCCGCATGCGGATATGTCTACCGGTCAACAGGTTCTCGATGACAGTCATGTGCGGGAAAAGGGCGATGTTCTGAAATGTCCTGGCTATCCCCAGCTCGGCCGTCTCGTTGGGCTTGAGACCCATCAAGCTTTCGCCCTTCCACAGGATGTCACCCTCTTGGGGGGTGTAGACCTGATTGATGCAGTTGAACAGTGACGTCTTCCCGGCCCCGTTGGGGCCGATGATCGAGAACAACTCACCGTCGTCGACGTGGAAAGAGACCCCGTCGATCGCCTTCACCCCCTTGAAGGCGAGATGCACGTCGTCGATCACGAGCAGGTGCTCGTACGTCTTGGGGCCGGACCGCTCGGCCCTTCTCTCCAGAAGCTTGCCGCTCATGACAGCCACCTCTTGCGACGCTTGTAATGCTTGACATCACGGAATGACTTCTGCTCGCCAGTTGGCTGCACGCCGAGGTAGAACTCCTTGACGTCGTCGTCTTTGAGCAGCCTGGCCGGATCACCGTCCATCACGATCTTCCCGGTTTCCATGATGTAGCCGTGGTGAGCAATCGACAGAGCCATCTTGGCGTTCTGCTCGATGAGCAGCACCGATGTCCCCTGTTTGTTGATCTCGACGATGATGTCGCGCACCTCCTGTACCAGCAGCGGTGCCAGCCCGAGCGATGGCTCGTCGAGGATGAGTAGCTTCGGGTCCTGCATCAGTGCTCGCCCGATGGCGAGCATCTGCTGCTCCCCGCCTGACAGGTAGCCCGCCGTCGCGCGGCTGCGCTCGTCGAGTTGGGGGAAGAGGGACATCACCCGGTCCCGAGCTTCGCTGACCTTGGACCGATCGCGATTGGCGTAGGCACCGGCCCGAAGGTTGTCTTCAACCGTCATCTCGGCAAAGACGCGCCGACCTTCCATGACCTGGCTTATCCCCCGGCGCACCCTCACCGAAGGGTCCTCGTCGGTGATGTCGACCCCTCCGAACGAGACATCGCCCTTGGTGATGTCTCCCTCGTGCACTTCGAGCAACCCGGTGATGGCCCGCAGTGTGGTGGTCTTACCCGCCCCGTTGGCGCCAAGGAGTGCGACGATCTTGCCGTCGGGCACCTCCAGCGAGATGCCGCGCAGGACCAGGACGACGTCGTTGTAGACGACCTCGAGGTTCTCCACCGCTAGCAATCGGCCTCCCTCACCTGCCTGAACTCGAATGGTGTGGTGGGGGGCCGCGGGCGCCCCCCCCCAATGAGAAAAACCGCCAAAGAAACAGGTCTCGGTGAACTCGTAGCCTGCTGCCAGGTCCGACGTGTACATCGACTCGATCAGGGTCACACCCGTCGAAGTCCCGTCGGCCAGACCCGCGGGGTCGGGACGGGAGATGAACTGGGCCCTCTGCACCCGATCGTTGGGCTCGCCGACATAGGTCTCGTCAGGAGCGAGTCCATCGAACGTGACCGTCTCCAGGCTCTTGGCCGCGGCCAAGACACCCGCTTGGGTCATGTCTCCGGCGTCATAGGCAGCCCTCAGGGCCTGCTCCATGATCTTGGCCTCGATCACACCCTCGGCGTAGTAGTCGAGCGGCGGCTGTCCAGCCGTCTCCACCAGGTCACGCACCTCCTGGTTCCCCGCGCTGTCCGCCCCCCATGGGGCGTAATACGCCGAGACGTAGAAGTTGCTGGCAAGGGCTTCGTTGATCGGGGAATCAGGGCCAACCAGAGCCGGGTTCCAGGTCGGGCCCGCCCCGGACCAGAGCGCACCGGTGAACCCGGCGGCCAATGCCTGCCCGTAGATCGACCCGAACGGCGTCGGCGACGTGGTCACCCAAACCAGGTCTGCCCCGGATCCAGCGATACCACTGGCCACCTCGGCCAATGTGGCCTCGTCGGCAGCATTGATCAGACCAGTGCCGTCATAGACGATCTCCAGGCTCAGTGCCTCAGCGGCCAGCCTGGCGCCTGCGTTGGAGTCCTCGCCGTAGTCACCAGGGCTGGAGGCGATGGCAATGGTCGCTGCATCGGGCGCTTCCAGCGTCAGATACTCGATCATGTTCAGGGCCTCGATGCAATAAGGGACCCCATGGGGCACCAGGTTGGAGTTCAACGCCGGATCGGACCAGCCCGAGTACCAGGTCAGCGGAATGGCCAGGATCCCATCAGCCTGCAGCTGTGGGTTGATCGCCACGGTGTGCGGAGACCCGGTGGAATGACCGAACGCCACCACCTGGCTCTTCAACTCCTCGTAGAGCTGGACATGGGTGTCGACGACATACCCGGTGTCACGCACTTCGAGGTTCACCTGAAGACCGTTGATCCCGCCGTTGGCATTGACAGCGTCCCAATAGATCTCATGACCGGAGTTGATCACTTGGACCAACGGAGCGAAAGGCCCACTCAGGTCGGACAGGAGCCCGATGGTGATGGTGCCCGCCTCGAGGTCGACACCGACATCGGTCGCGATCTCCATAGGCTCTTCGCCGGCTGTGGTCGTCGGCTCCTCTTCCTCGCCGGCAGTGGTCGTCGGCTCCTCACCACCCGCGGTGGTGGTGGTGTCGCCACCTTCACCGTCACCGCAGGCGGCGAGGACCAGACCGAGCACCAGCAGAAGCGCCAGCCACTTGGACTTTTTCCTCATTGTCTTCCTTCCTCCTCTTTGTTGTGAGAGTGCCCGAAGACACCCCCCGGAGACCGCTCAATAGGTGAACGGCCAACCCTTCCAATAGTTGCGGACGCGAAGCCATATGCCGTACAAACCGAGTGGCTCGAAGATCAAGAAGCCGATTATCAACAGACCGTAGAGGACCAGATTGAGCTGAGCCACCGACAATCCTGGCCCGACCCCGGCAAAGGTGTTGATCAGGCCGAAGTCATTGGGAGAGGTGGCGATGAAGACGTTGGCCACCGAGGAGAGTATCCCCTCGCCCTGAACTGCCGCCGACTGGAGCCAGAGGGTGAAGTTCTGCACGACCCGAGGGAGCAACACGACGAAGGCGGAGCCGAGCAGTGTGCCGGTCACTGTTCCAGCACCGCCAATCAGGATGATGGCGATGAATTGGACCGAGAGGAAGAGATCCCATCGCTCCGGGATGACCCTCGAAACGAACGAGGCGAGCAGTGCACCGGCGATGCCGGCATAGAACGAGGAGATCCCGAAGGCGAGCAGCTTGTAGGCGAACTCGTTGACCCCCATGATCTCGGCGGCGATGTCCCGGTCCCGGATCGACATGAACGCCCGGCCGACCCTGGTTCGCTGCAGGTTCTTGGCAAGCACGGTGAAGATCCCCGCCAACAGAACCAGGAGGAAGAACGACTTTGCGATCCCCGTCATGTCGAGCCCGAACCACGACCCCGCCGTGGTGAAGTCGATGAGCGGTGCCTCCTCTTTCCACAGTCGAACCTGGAGCGGAGGAAAGTCGCGGCCGACCTGAGCTCCACCAGTGAGCGAGTTCCAGTTGCGGAAGAAGTACTCCCCGATGAAGACGAGACCCAACGTGACGATCGCCAGGTAGAGCCCCCGGACCCTGACCGCGGTCGGGCCCACGGCGACACCGATCACGGCGGCAACGATCCCTGCTGCCGGGAGCCAAATCCATATGGGCAGGCCCAACCCAATGAGTGGCCCCCCGGCAGGGGCGCCGAGCCAAACCGCGGTGTATGCCCCGATTCCCATGAAGAAGGAGTGACCGAGGGATACCTGACCGGCGAGACCGGTGAGGATGTTCAGGCCGAGGGCGCCGATGGTGAAGATGGCGGTCGTAGAAAGCAGTCGCAGCCAGTCCTCCTGCCCCAGGAACTTGAGGCCGGGGACGAGTTGGAAGGGGAGGGAAACCACCACCAGGAGGAAAACCCCGAGCATCACCTTCTTGGCGGTGGTGTTGAGCAGCGCCTGGTCCGACTCGTAGGTCGTGTAGAGGAGGGGACGACCTCTCATACTCGCCTTATCTCCGGTGTGCCGAAAAGGCCGTAGGGTCGGATAAGCAGGACGACCATCATCAACAAGTAACCGACGATCCCCGGGAAACCCGAGCCGAGAAACTCGAGGCCCAGGTAGGTGTTGGCCGCCGCCTCGGCGATTCCAACGGCGAACCCTCCGACCACCGCCCCCGGGATCGAGTCGAGCCCCCCGATGATGACAGCAGGAAAGGCCCGAAAGGCGATGAAGGCCGTGGCAGTGTCCACACCGGTGGCCCGTCGAGGAAACACCGAGAAGAAGATCCCGGCAATGCCGGCGAGGAAGGCGCCGATTGCCCACGCCACGGAGAAGACTCGTCCCACATTGATCCCCTGCGCCCTCGCTGTCTCCTGGTCGAACGCAGTTGCCCGCATCGCCACCCCGGTCCGACTCCGAAAGAAGAGGGCAATCGAGGCCAGTAGGACCACGGTGACCAGGATCTGGACGATCTCAGACCACGCGATCCTGACCCAACCCAGGTCGACGACGTTGAGTCCCCAAGGTGCGCCAAGGGGCCTGGGGTTGGTCCCGATCCAGTCGTTGGTGACTGTGCGAACAACGATGTCCAGCCCGAGCGTGACGATGGCGACCGCAAACAGGGCCTCACCGACCATCGGCCTGAGGAAGATTCGCTCGAGAATGACACCGATCAGTGCGGCGGCCAGGAGAGCGGTGAGAACGTTCAGAGTCCATTGGGCCCATTCGGGCAAGACCGTCAGGTATCGACCAGGGAAGTCGAGCACCGTGACGAAAGCGGCTACCAGGAAGGCGCCGAGACCGGTCAACCCACCGTGCGCGAAATTGATCACCGAAGTCGCCTTGAAGATGATGACGAACCCCATGGCCAGCAAGGCGTAGATGGCCCCAAAGCTGACCCCATCGACGAGTGTCTGGGCAAACTCGTTGGGGACCGCCGTCTGGGCCAGCACGACAAGATTGGCTGTCACGAGCGATACATGTCTTCGATCAGATCGCCAAACATGCTGGTCATTGCATTGCGCTTCAACTTCTGCGTCGCGGTCAGCTCGCCGTCCTCGTGGTCGAGCTCCTTGGGTATGAGCCGGAAAGCCTGGATCGCTTCGAGGTGGGAGCGTTTCGCATTGACGTCGGCCACCACCCCGCGAATCAGCTCCATCACCTCGGGTTTCTCGGTCAGGTCCCGGTAGGTGGTGTACGGGATCTGGCGGCGGGTTGCCCAGTCACCAACCACGTCGGCCTCGATGAGGATCAATGCGCTCAAATACTTTCGACGGTCACCGATGACCATTGCCTCCTTGACGTAAGGCGATGTCTTCAGGGAGTTCTCGATCTCCGAAGGCGAGATGTTCTTCCCGCCCGAAGTGATGATGACGTCCTTGATCCGGTCGACCACCTTGACATGCGTCCCGTCGACCCACTCCCCCACGTCCCCCGTCTTCAACCATCCGTCCTCGGTGAACGCCTCCGCCGTCTTCTCGGGCTTGTTCCAGTAGCCCTTGAAGGTGCCGGCACTGCGGGTCTGGATCTCGCCGGTGTCCTCATCGATGCGCAGCTCGGTGCCTGGATAGGGGACACCGACGGTTCCCACCTTATTGGAGCCGGGAAAGTTGCACGTGGCCACCGCCGAGTTCTCGGTCATCCCATACAGCTCGAACACTGGCACCCCAAGCCCGAGGAAGTCGCGGATGACCTCCGGGGCGATGGGTGCTGCCCCGCTCGCCGCATAGCGGACCCGACGAAAGCCAATCCGCTCCTTGAGCGCCCTGAACACGATGGGATAGCCGATCAGGTAGAGCAGGCGGCTGCGCAAGGTGTGGTCGCCATCGTTGTCGACCCGGTCGGCGCCGATGATCGACGCCAGCTTCATGCCGAAGCCGAACCAGACCCGCTTGAACCAGGTCCCGTCCCGGCCTTTGATCGCGATCGAAGCATGAATCCGCTCCCAGATGCGGGGCACCGCGAAGAAGATCGTGGGTTGGATCTCCCTCAGGTTCTGTTGCACCGTCTCGATCGACTCGGCGAAGTTCAGAGAAGGGCCCTGCGCCACCGAGGTCCAGGTCGAGAAGATCCGCTCCGCGACGTGGCACAGCGGGAGATAGGTGAGGATCAGGTCGTCAGGACCCACCGGCTTGTTGTCCGGCGTCCGCCCGGCGGAGTTGATCAGGATCTCGGTGTTGGAGGCGAAGTTGGCGTTGGTGAGCATTGCTCCCTTGGGTGCGCCGGTGGTTCCCGAGGTGTAGACCAGGGTGAGCACGTCGTCACCGGTGGCCTGAGCCATGATCTGCTCCACCATGCCCGGATTGGCCGCCCGATGCTCCCGACCCAGTTCGAGAAAGTCGTCCCAGAAGATGAACCTCTCGTCGTCGCGCCACTTCCTGAAGCCGCGTGGCTCGATGTGGATGATCTTGCGGAGGTCGGGAAGCGATGCGACGACTTCCATGACCTTCTCGGCCTGTTCCTGGTCCTCGGCGAGGTGGACAACCGAGCCGGAGTCCGAAAGGAGGTACTCGACCTCGGCCGAGGGGTTGGTGGGGTAGAGCCCGACCGTGATCGCCCGAATAGCCACGATGGCCATGTCGAGGATCACCCATTCGGGACGGTCCTCTGAGTGGATCGAGACCCTGTCGCCCTCATAGACACCAAGGGCCAGCAGACCTTGTGCGGCATCGAGGACCGACTGCCAGAACTGGGCCCAGGAGATCTCTTGCCAGATGCCGAAGTCCTTCTCGCGCATCGCTACCGCGTTCGGGGTGCGTTCGGCCCAGTCACGCACATAGGCCGCCGGTGTCTTGAATCCGACGTCAGCCGCCGACGGCTCGGCTCGCTCCAGGACGGTCGTCATCCAATTGCCTCCTCACAGGTCGGTGGGACAATAGAGATTGGCGACCAACTTTGCCGGACCGGTCAAAAATCTCTCCCGGTCCTAAGAGCCCTGGCTCCACTCGGCGCCGCCGGGCCAATGCTCCTTCTTCCAGATCGGTGCTCGAGTCTTGAGCTCGTCTATGACGAAACTCGCCGCGGCGAAGGCATCGCCGCGATGGGCGGACGAGACCACCACGGCCACCGAAACATCGCCAAGATCGACCCTGCCGGCACGATGCTCGACAACGACGCTGAGGACCGGCCACTGTCGGACGGCTTCGGCGATGATCTCGCTGATCTTGGGCTCGACCTGCTCGGCAAATACCTCATAGTCGAGATGGGTCACCCCCTCCTTGCCCGGGGATCGCTCGCGCACGGTTCCGAGGAACAACACTGTCGCCCCGGAGTCCGGTCGGCGGACCTCATCGATCAGCGCGGCGGTGTCGATCGGATCCTCGCCGACCGACACCCTGATGACTTGTCCCGAAGCCTCCATAGAATCCAAAGCCTATGACGGACAACGGCCCAACTGGGCCGCACCTCTGGGACCCTTCCGATGAGAGCCGGATCGGCTATGAGGACACTCCCGCGACGGCACAGCCGACGAAGTCGAAGATCGATGCATGGACCATCGTCATGGGGATCCTCGGCGGCGTCCTGTTGGGCACCGGTGTCACGCTCGCCGTCCTCGGATTCGCCGGCGTCTTCGAAGAGCCGACGCCGCCAACCAACCCGCCGCCTCCGACCCTGACTCTTCCCCCTCCGACCTCCGCACCGCCCGTCGTCGTCGAGACTGGCAATGCCATCGAGGTCGCCCTACGAGCGAGACCGTCCATCGTCGCCGTCGAGGTCAGCAGCTTCCTCGGCGACGGCGGTGGGAGCGGTGTCGTATACAGCAGCGACGGGTACATCATCACCAACCATCACGTGGTGAGCGGGTCCTCTCAGGTCACTGTGGTTTTTGCAGATGGCGGAAGATGGGCGGCCGAATTGATCGGGTCCGATCCGCTGACCGATATCGCGGTGCTCCGGATCGAACGGCAGGATCTTACCCCGATCGACCTGGGATCATCGGCCGGGCTGACCATCGGCGAGCGAGCAATCGCGGTGGGTAATCCCCTCGCACTCGAGGGAGGTCCGTCCGTCACCTCCGGGATAGTCAGCGCCCTCGACCGGTCCCTGATCGTGGACGCCGGCAGCCGGCTCTACGGGCTGATCCAGACCGACGCACCGATAACCCGGGGCTCCTCGGGTGGGGCGCTTCTCGACAGTGCGGCCAGACTGATCGGGATCACAACCGCCATCGCCGTCTCCGACGTCGGCGCTGAAGGGCTCGGCTTTGCCGTGCCGATCGACATTGCGATCGCTGCGACCAATGACCTGATCGCCGACGGGGTGGTCAACCACGCCGTTCTCGGGATCCAGGGCCAGACGGCTCTGGTGGAACAGGGCGGCGCCGAATACCCCGTGGGTGTCCTCGTCGAGACCATCACCGCCGGCTCTGCCTACCAGCTCGGAGGGGGCCAAATCAACGATGTCATCACCGACCTCGACGGGGTTCCAATAACCACTATGGACGGTCTGCTGACCGTGATGAGAGCCAAGAGATCGGGTGAGGAAGTGACGATCTCCGTCTCCCGCACCGATGCCGACTTGGATCTGGCCGTCACTCTGGGAACACTCGAGCCATGAGCGACGACATCTTCTCGAAGCTCTTCGAGTTGTTCGACCAGCCAGGCCCGATCAATTGGAAGCTGGCGGCCGAGGTGGCACGACACCTCTCGGGAGACACAGAGCCGGT
>Ga0299906_10001299_pt1 | contig 21545 bp, 24 predicted proteins | sample RVTome_14_FD_200259 | JGI IMG/M metagenome (GOLD analysis project Ga0299906, IMG submission 200259) | Soil microbial communities from uranium-contaminated site in the Upper Colorado River Basin, Wyoming, United States - RVT145D125 (version 2) ...
TCGGCCGCTTCCTCGATCCGATCGCCGACAAGCTGCTGGTGGCGGCCGTGCTGGTCATGCTGGCGGCTGTGGGGCAGCTCCGCGGCCTGGAGGTGGTCGCCGTCATTCTGATCCTGTCGCGCGAGCTGCTGGTCTCCGGCCTGCGCGAGTATCTGGGCGAGAAGGGCGTGGTCGTGTCCGTGACCCCGCTGGCCAAATGGAAAACCACGGTGCAGATGGCGGCGCTGACGCTCCTCATCGTCGCGCCGGCGCTGGGACGCTTCTGGCACCAGCTGGGCGTCGGCCTGCTCTGGCTGGCGGTGCTGCTGACGCTGGCGACCGGCTGGGACTATCTGCGCACGGGGCTGCGCGAGATGGGCGTGCTGCGCCCCCGCTGAGCCAAGCCCGCTGCTTGGCGCCCATCGGACCAGGACCTATGTTCTGCGCCATGGCTGGACGCCCCGCCTGATGGCCGAACTCAGCGGCGACTGCTTCGCCTTCGGCGGCCCGCTGCTGCGCCTGGACGAGGCGCTGCGGCTCCTGGCGGAGCGGATCAAGCCGGTGGCCGGGCCCGAGGAGCGGACGTTGGCGCAGGCGCTGGGCGCCGTGCTGGCGCGGGATCTGGTGGCGACCCGCGACGTGCCGGCCGCCGACAACGCGGCCGTGGACGGCTATGCCGTGCACTTCGACGACCTGGCGGCCGACCGCGACAGCGTTCTGCCGATCGCCGGACGGGCGGCCGCCGGCCATCCGCTGGAAGGGCCCGTGGCGCGCGGCATGGCGGTGCGCATCTTCACCGGCGCGCCGCTGCCGCAGGGCCCCGACACCGTGGTGATGCAGGAGGACTGTCGCGTGGCCAACGGCCGGGTCACCATCCCGCCCGGCAGCCGGCACGGCGCCAACCGCCGCCGCGCCGGCGAGGATCTCAGCCGCGGCCAGCTCGTCCTGTCGGCCGGCCGCCGGCTGCGCCCCGTCGATCTCGGGCTGGCCGCAAGCCTCGGCGCGACCAGGCTCGCCGTGCGACGTGCGCTGAAGGTGGCGCTCTTCTCCACCGGCGACGAGCTGGGCGAACCCGGCGTTTCGCTGCCGCCGGGTGCCATCTACGACGCCAACCGCTTCTCCCTTGCCGGGCTGCTCGCCCGCCAGGGCGCAGAGGTCACCGACCTCGGCATCCTGCCAGACCGCCGCGAGGCGATTGCCGAGGCACTCGGCGAGGCGGCGCGCTCGCACGATCTGCTGCTGACCTCCGGCGGCGTTTCAGCCGGCGAGGAGGACCACGTGAAGGCGGCGGTGGAAGGCCAGGGCCGCCTGCATTTCTGGCGTCTGGCGATCAAGCCAGGCCGCCCGCTGGCCTTGGGCCAAGTGGGGCGCGCCGTCTTCGTCGGCCTGCCCGGCAACCCGGCCGCCGTGGTGGTGACCTTTGCCGCGCTGGTGCGCCCGCTGCTGGCGCTGCTCGCCGGCGCCGAGCTGAAGCCGCCGCTGACCTTCGCCGTCGCCAGCGCCTTCGCCCACCGCAAGAAGCCGGAGCGCCAGGAGTGGCTGCGCGTCAGCCTGAAACCGGCGCCGGGCGGCGGCTGGCTGGCCGAGCGCTTCGCGCGCGAGGGCTCCGGCATCCTCTCTTCGCTCGCCCAGACCGACGGTTTCGCTATCCTGGAGGAAAGCGTGACGGCAGTCGCGCCGGGCGATGCCCTGCGCTTCCTGCCCTACAGCGAGGTGGCGGCATGAAGCTGCTCTACTTTGCCTGGGTGCGCGCCCGGATCGGCACGGGCAGCGAGGAGCTGAGCCCGCCGACCTCGGTGGCCGACGTCGCCGGCCTGATCGCCTGGCTGAAGGGCCGCAGCGCCGGCCACGCCGCGGCGCTGGCCGACCCCGCCCGGCTCCGGGTGGCGGTCAACCAGGACTACGTCGGCTTCGATCACCCCGTGCGTCCCGGCGACGAGGTCGCCATCTTCCCGCCGGTGACCGGAGGCTGAGCCAGATGATCCGGGTGCAGCGCGAGGACTTCGACGTCGGCCGCGAGCTGGCGGAGCTCACCGCCGGCGACCGCTCGATCGGCGGCGTCGCGCTCTTCGTCGGCCTGGTGCGCGAGATGGTGCGGGGGCCGGCGGGCGAAGAGCCGATCGCGGCCATGACGCTGGAGCACTACCCCGGCATGACCGAGAAGCGGCTGGCGGCAATCGAGGCCGAAGCGCAGCAGCGCTGGCCGCTCGCCCGCTCGCTGATCGTGCATCGCTACGGCCGGCTGGAGCCGGGCGAGCAGATCGTGCTGGTCGCCTGCGCCAGCGCGCACCGCGAGGCGGCGCTCGCCGCCTGCCACTTCCTGATCGACTGGCTGAAGACCCAGGCGCCCTTCTGGAAACTGGAGGAAGGCGAAGCGGAGGCGCGCTGGGTCGAGGCCGAGGCCGCCGACGATGCTGCCGCCGCCCGCTGGAGCGATCGGCGACCGCCGCCGAAACGAAGCGAGCGACTCTGAGCCTCAGCCGGGCGGCGTTGCCGGCGTCGTGCGGCGGAAGCTCGGCCGCTCGCGATGCCGCTCGAAGTAGGCCCTGACCGCCTTGCAGCCGGCCATGACCACGCCGCTTTCCGGCAGGCTCTCGATGTAGTGGAGCTGCGGCAGCACGCAGGCGTCGGCGTAGGTGAAGGTGCCATTCGCCAGGGTCTGGCGGCCGGCGAGCCGCTCCTCCAGCACCGCGAGCGAACGGCTGACGCCGGGCAGCGAGGCCGCGATCTCCGCCTGGTCCGCCTTGCCGTCTGCGGTCTTCGGGAAAAAGTGCGCGAAGGCGTAGCGGCGCAGGTGCGGCTGCATGACGTTGTTGACCAGCGAGACCCATTGTTCGGACTCGGCCCGCGCCTTGATGTCGCGTGGGAAGAGCGGCGGGCCCTCGAAGCTGTCGTCGATGTAGCCGGCGATAGCGCGCGATTCGGCGAGCGTCACCTCGCCGTGCCGCATCACCGGGATCAGCCCGTAGGGATGGATCGCCGTGACCGGCGCCTCGTGCGGGCTGACCGGGCGGTGCACGTAGGCGACGCCCTTCTCCTCCGCGCCGATTCGTACCGACCAGACGAAGGTCGACTGCGCGCCGCCGATGATTTCCAGCTCTGCCATGATCGTCTCTCCTTTGTCGTTTCAGGCGGCCAACAGGGCCGCCAGCTTCTCGAAGGCCGGGGTCCAGCCCTGAGTGTGCCGGCCGCGTTGCTCCTCGCTGCGGAAGCCGGTCTGCCGGAAGGTCATCTCGGTGCCCTCGCCCCGGGCGGCGAGCGTGATCGCGATCTCCATGTCGGGGGCGCCGTCCGGCCGGTCGTCCCAGATCCACGAGAGGACGATGCGCTTCGGCGGCTCCAGCGTCTTGAACACGCCGCTGGCGCCGTACTCTTTGCCGTCTGGCGTGCGGACCTCGGCGCGCCATCGCCCACCGATCTTGGCATCCATCTCGCAGCGCGTGACGGAGCCGCCGGGCGGACCGAACCACTGGCTGAACAGGGCCGGCGTGGTCCAGGCGGCGTACAGGCGCTCCGGCTTCGCCTCGAACTGTCGCGTCATCACCAGCGGCTCGATCTTCTGCAGGGTCGCAGGCATCAGGACGTCTCCTTTTCCGATTTGAGGAAGGCGTCGAGGCGGTCGAAGGCCTCGTTCCAGAAGCGGCGGTGGTCGGTGAACCAGCCGTCGAGGCGGCGCATCGCCTGCGGGCGCACGCGATAGAGCCGGAACTGCTGCTCGGCGCGCCGCTGGATGACCCCGGCATCACTCAGCACCTTCAGGTGCCGCGACAGGGTCGGCAGCGCGATGCCGAAGGGCACCGCCAGGCTGCCCGCCGCACACTCGCCCTCGCGCAGGAGGCGCTCGACGATCGCCAGCCGGGTCGGGTGGGCAAGCGCCTCGAAAAGGGGAGCGACGGTGGAACGAGCCATCAATTTATCCATTTCGCTAATTAGCGTTCATGCTAAATAATGGATCGCCAAGCCGCTGTCAAGGGCAGGCGTCATCGATGGGCGATCAGGCGTAGCGGATCGCGACGATTTCCAGCTCGAGATCGCCGGCCGGCCGGCGCCAGGTCACGGCGTCGCCGACCTGCGCATCGGCCAGCGCGCGCGCCAACGGCGAGACGTAGGACACCAGGCCCTTCTCCGGATCGGCCTCGTCCTCGCCGACGATGCGGTAGTCGTGCTGCTTGCCTTCGCCGTCCTCGACCGTGACCGTCGCGCCGAAGGCCACGCGGTCGCGCGGCTGGTCGTCGAGGTCGATCGGCTGCGCCGTCTCCAGGCGCGCCTTGTAGTAGCGGATCTCGCGCTCGACCCGCTCCAGGTGCGGCCGGTCCTCCATGCGCTCCTCGGCATGCAGGCGGGCGCGCTCGGCCTCGAAGTCGGCCAGACGCTTTTCCAGCTGCTTCAGCCCGGAGGGCGTGACCAGGTTCGGATGCGGGCTTTGCGGCAGGTCCAGCGCCTCGTGCGCCAGCGGCTCGCCGTCCTGTTCCTTGACGAAGGCTCTGCTCATTTTTCTTCTCCTTGCTCCGCCCGCAAAAGCTTTCGGGCGGCGCCTCCTTCCGGAAGCGCCGCCCGAAGCGCTCAGTGGCTTCGGATCGACGCCTCAGGCGGCGCTGGCGGCCAAGGCGGCCGCCGGTTTGCGGACCTCCTTGGCGTAGCTGTCCATCAGCAGCTTGGTGATGCGGCCGGGGGTGAAGCGGTGCTCGCCGATCTCGCCCACGGGCGTCACCTCCGCCGCCGTGCCGGTCAGGAACACCTCGGCCGCCTTGGTCAACTCCTCTGGCTTGATATGGCGCTCGATCACCTCAATGCCAGCGGCCCGCGCCAGATCGATCACCGTGCGGCGGGTGATGCCGTCCAGGAAGCAGTCGGGCGTGGGGGTGTGCAGCTTGCCGTCGATCGCCAGGAAGAGATTGGCGCCGGTGGCCTCGGCCAGCAGGCCGCGGTAGTCCAGCATCAGCGCGTCCTGATAGCCCTGGTCCTCCGCTCTGTGCTTGGAGATGGTGCAGATCATGTAGAGCCCCGCCGCCTTCGAGGCGGTCGGCGCGGTCTGCGGCGAGGGCCGGCGGTAGTCGGCCCAGATCAGGCGGATGCCTCTCTCGCGCAGCTCCGGCGAGAAGTAGGCGGGCCACTCCCAGGCGGCGATGGCGACGTTGATCCGCGTCGCCTGCGCCGACACGCCCATCATCTCGCTGCCGCGCCAGGCGATCGGCCGCAGGTAGGCATCGACCAGCCCGTTGCGGCGCAGGAGCTCGTCGGCCGCCGCATCGATCTCGGTCACGCCGAACGGCACCTTGAAGCCCAGGATCTCGCCGGAGCCGTGCAGGCGCTGGTGGTGTTCCGTGCCCTTGAAGACGACGCCGCCATAGGCGCGCTCTCCCTCGAAGACTGCCGAGGCGTAGTGCAGGCCGTGCGTCAGCACGTGCAGCCGTGCTTCCTTCCACGGCACGAATTGGCCGTTCATCCAGATGACACCGGGCCGGTCGTCGAAGGGAAGCATCGCCATCGCTTTCACACACGCCTTTCGCCGTTGCTATTTCAGACCCTAGGAAGTTCGGGAGAGGTGGACAAGGGCGCCAACCTCAGGCACCGCCTGATGCGGGCCATCCCCGAATTGCGCAAGAAAGTTTCTTCTGGCGCTGGACAGACCTAACAAAGATAGCTAGTGAATGTCAATAGTGCTGACGTAACTGCGAGGCGCGTGCGTAGCATGGCTGACCTGAAGTCCGGCGCCAATCCGCTCTTTCTGCGGGACGAGGAGCTGCGGCAGGGCATCGAGCTGCTCTTCTACGCCTACCGCGACCACACCGCTGAAGCCGATTCGATCCTGGCCGAGCTCGGTCTCGGCCGGGCGCACCACCGCGTCATCTACTTCGTCGGCCGTTACCCGGGCATCAGCGTCGGCGAGCTGCTCGACATCCTGCGGATCACCAAGCAGAGCCTGTCGCGCGTGCTGGGCGAGCTGCTTGGCGCCGGCCTGGTGCAGCAGCGCAAGGGCGCGCGCGACCGGCGGCAGCGCCTGCTGTCGCTGAGCGAGGCCGGCCGGGCCCTGGAGCAGCGGCTGAGCGACATCCAGTGCCGCCGCCTGGCGCGCGCCTACCGCCGCGCCGGCGCCGAGGCGGTCGCCGGCTTCCGTACCGTGCTGGGCGGCATGACGGAAGAGCGCGATCTGCGCCGCATGGCCGCGCGCGCCGACCCCGGCGAACGGTGACGACGACGCCAATGCACGACTCCCAACCGCATCTCCTGGTGATCGACGACGATCAGCGCCTGCGCGAGCTGCTGCGCCGCTACCTCGCCGGCGAGGGTTTCCGCGTCACGCTCGCCGCCGACGCCGAGGAGGCGCGCTCGAAGATGGACTCCATGGTCTTCGACCTCCTGGTGCTGGACATCATGCTGCCGGGAGCGAGCGGCCTGGAGATGACGCAGAGCCTGCGCGAGAGCGACGGCGTGCCGATCCTGCTGCTGTCGGCCAAGGGCGAGCCGGACGACCGCATCGCCGGCCTCGCCGCGGGGGCGGACGACTATCTCGCCAAGCCTTTCGAGCCGCGCGAGCTGGTGCTGCGCATCAACGCCATCCTGCGCCGCGCCCGCCGCCTGCCGGATGCGCCGGGCGGCGTGGTCGGCTTCGGCGCCTTCGCCTTCGACCTGGCCCGCGAGGAGCTGACGCGCGACGGCGCCTTCGTCTACCTGACCGAGGCGGAGACGCTGCTGCTGGCCGAGCTCGCCCGCAACGCCGGCACCGCGGTCAGCCGCGAGGTGCTGGCGCAGAACTCCATCGCCGGCAACGTGCGCAGCGTTGACGTGCAGATGACCCGACTCAGGCGCAAGATAGAGGACGATCCCCGCTTCCCGCGCTACCTGCAGACCGTGCGGGGAACCGGTTACGTGCTGCTGCCGGACTGAGCGGCGGCGGCTGAAAAGAAAGCCAAGGCCGATGACCGACCTCGTCCTGCCCCTGCCGCCCCGCGCCACGCTCAGCCAGCGCCTGCTGCCGCGTCGCCTCTTGCCGCGCTCCCTGCTGATCATCCTGACGCCGCTCGTGCTGCTGCAGATCGTCGCCACCTGGTTCTTCTTCAGCCAGCACTACGACGTCATCACCAAACGATTGGCCACCGGCATCGCCGGCGGCCTCGCCCTAGTGCTGGAGATGATGAATCGCGACACCGACGGCAGCCAGCGCCCCTACATCTTCGCGCTCGCCGAGCGCACGCTCTACTTCCGTAACTCGGTGGAGAAGGGTGCGACCCTGCCGCCGCGGCCGGAAGACGAGGAACACGAGACGCTGCTCGACCGGCACCTCACCAACGCGCTGGACAACCGCCTGCAGCAGAACTTCGCCATCGACACGGTGAGCTACCCCCGCTACGTCGAAATCCGCACGCAGCTGCCGGAGGGCGTGCTGCGCACCCTGGTGCGCCGCGAGCAGCTGTTCAGCGACACCACTTACATTTTCATCATCTGGATGGTCGGCGCCTCCATCGTGCTCTTCGCCGTGGCTTTCGTATTCATGCGCAACCAGGTGCGGCCGATCCGGCGGCTGGCCGAGGTGGCCGACGCCTTCGGCAAGGGGCGCGATGTGCGCGACTTCAAGCCCGAGGGCGCCACCGAGGTGCGCCAGGCCTCGGCTGCCTTCCTTTTGATGCGTGCGCGCATCCAGCGGCAGATCGAACAGCGCACCACCATGCTGGCCGGCGTCAGCCACGACCTGCGCACGCCCTTGACCCGCATGAAGCTGGAGCTGGCGCTGATGCCGCCGGGCCCGGCGCGCGACAGCCTGGCGGCGGACGTCGACGAGATGGAGCACATGGTCGACGGCTACCTCGCCTTCGCCCGCGGCGAGGGGCAGGAACCGGCGGTGCTGACCGACCTGGCGCAGCTGCTGACCCAGGCGGTCGAGCAGGCGCAACGCGGCGGCCGTCCGGTGCGCCTCGAGGTGCGCGGCGCTGCGACCGCAACCTTGCGGCCGGCGGCGATCAAGCGGGCGCTGGCCAACCTCATCGAGAACGCGCTGCGGCACGGCAAGGAGGTGCTGGTGACGCTGACGCGCCCCGAAGGCCGCGTCGAGATCACGGTCGACGACGACGGGCCGGGCGTGCCGGAGGCGCAGCGCGAGGAGGTCTTCCGGCCCTTCGTGCGGCTGGAGGCGGCGCGCGATCCCAACCGGGGCGGCGCCGGGCTCGGCCTCACCATCGCGCGCGACATCGCCCGCGGCCACGGCGGCGACCTGACGCTGGAGAGCGCGCCGCAAGGCGGCCTGCGCGCCCGGCTGCGGCTGCCGCTCTAGGACAGCCGGAAAAGCGGTTGTCGCGCCGGCACCAAAGCAGAAGGCCTCCCATGCAACAGCACGCCAGCGACTAGTTGCGGCGGCGGAACGCCACGGCGCGGTCACCGTTTCCCTTCCATTGCAGATGAGCGGCTCCGGGCGCGGCAAGAAGGTCGATCGCTCCGCCTCGCGCCAGGGCGGCAGGAAAGCCGCCGCAAAGAAGTCGAGCGTGAAGAAAGCGGGCGCGAGGAAATCGGGTGCGAAGCGGTCGAGCGCCCGCTCGTCGCGCAGCGGAAAGGGCTGAAGCCATGCCGGTCTGCGATCACTGCGGCAACGACTACGACAAGGCCTTCACCGTCAATCGCGGCGGCAAGAGCTGGACTTTCGACTCCTTCGAGTGCGCCATCGCCGTCGTTGCGCCACGCTGCCCGCACTGCGACTGCCGCATCATCGGCCACGGCGTCGAGGAAGACGGCGCGATCTACTGCTGCGCGCACTGCGCGCGCCTGTCCGGTGCCGACGAGGTGAAGGACCGCGCCTGAGCGGAAGCGGCGCCCTTGCCTACTTCACCGTGATGCAGGTGCACTTGGCCAGTGTCGCTACCTTGTGCGAGACGCTGCCCAGCAGCAGCCCCTCGATGTCGCCCAGCCCGCGCGAGCCCATCACGATGGCGTCGGCCTCGATCTCCTCGGCTACCTGCACGATGGTGCGCGCCGGCTGTCCGGTGCGGATCAGTGTCTCGGCCTTGGCCACGCCGGCCTTCTTCGCCATCTGCCGCGCCTTGCGCATGATCGACTGGGCGTGCTCGTCCAGCACGTACTGCGGCTCGCCCGCGAGCTGCTCGACCTGCAGGTAGCGCCGTACCTCGTCGGTCACCTTGATCTCCTTGGTCACGGTGAGAAAGCTGAGGCTGGCGCCGAAGCGGGCGGCCAGCGCCGCGGCGTGCTCCGCCGCGCGCAGCGAGTGCTCGGAGCCGTCCATGGCGCACAGAAGCCGTTGAAACATGCTGCCCTCCCCCTCGGCTATCCGCGTTTGCGCGCCGGTTTCTTGCGCCGCCCCACGCCGGCCAGCTCCTCCAGCGTAGCATAGGCGGCGGCCAGTCCCATGGCCTCGCCCCCGACCGGCCGTCCCGGCTCCGAGGCCAGACGCCAGGCCATCAGGTCGATGTGCGCCCAGGGCAGCGCCTTCGGCAGGAAGCGCTCGAGGAACAGCGCGGCGGTGATGGCGCCGCCGTAGCCGCCCTCGGCGGAGTTGCTGACGTCGGCGACCGGCGAGTCGATCAGCCGGGTGTAGTTCTGCCAGAGCGGCATGCGCCAGAGCGGGTCGTGCAGGCGGCGGCCGGCAGCGAGCAGCCGCTCCGCCAGCGCCTCGTCGTTGCTGAAGAGCGCCGGCAGCTCGGTGCCCAGCGCGATGCGCGCCGCACCAGTCAGCGTGGCGAAGTCGATCACCACCGCCGGTTCCCACTCCGCCGCCAGCGCCAGGGCGTCGGCCAGGATCAGCCGGCCTTCGGCGTCGGTGTTGCCGATCTCCACCGTCAGCCCCTTGCGCGAGGCGATGACGTCGAGCGGCTTGAAGGCATTGCCGGAGACGAGATTGTCCACCGCCGGCACCAGCACGCGCAGGCGCAGCGGCAGCTCCGCCGCCATCACCATCTGCGCCAGCGCCAGCACATGGGCGGCGCCGCCCATGTCCTTCTTCATCGTCTTCATGCCCTCGGCGGACTTCAGGTCGAGACCGCCGGAGTCGAAGCAGACACCCTTGCCGACCAGCGCGACGCGCGGCCCGCTCTTGCCCCAGCTGAGGTCGATCAGCCGCGGCGGCCGGCTGGAGGCGCGGCCCACCGCATGGATCAGCGGGAAATTGCGCTTCAGGAGCTGCTCGCCCACGGTGATCTCGACCTCGCCGCCGCCCTTCTTGGCGAGGGCGCGCGCCGTGTCGGCCAGCTCGGCCGGCCCCATGTCCTCGGCCGGCGTGTTGATCAGGTCGCGCACCAGCGCCTGCGCCTCGACGCGGCGCTCCACGGCCGCACGGTTCGCCGCCTTCGGCCAGACCAGCAGCGCCTTGGAGCGCTCCATCTTGCGGTAGCGGTCGAAGCGGTAGTGCGCCAGCGCGAAGCCGATCGCCAGGCTGTCGGCCGTGGCCTGGTCGAGCCGCGTGGCGACCTGATAGGTGCCGGCCGCCAGTCCCGCCGCCAACGCCGCGAAGCCGTGCGGTCCGGCCGCGGCATCGAAGGCGTAGAGCACGGCCGAGAGCGCCCCCGCCTCGCCCGGCAGCGCCAGGCGCGCGCCGGGCTTCGGCTCGAAGCCGTTGGCCCCGGCCCAGGCGCGGTCAGCCGGCGCCGCGGCCTCCAGCCAGCCCTTGAAGCTTTCCTTCGTCACCAGATGGACCGGGACCGCGCCCGCCGGGCGATCGGTCAGGCTGGAAACCAGGCTGCGCGTCACGGATGCCTCCCGCCATGCGGTTTGCCACGGGCTGCCTTGAAGCGGCGCCCCTTGTCCGGCGTGCGCATCCTGCCGAAAAAGCCGCCCAGGCACAAAGGGCGGCACAAAGGGCGGCACAAAGGGCGGCACAAAGGGGGCGGGCCATGACGCTGACGCTGTACATCGGCAACAAGCGCTACTCCTCGTGGTCGCTGCGCGGCTGGCTGGCCGCGCGGCTGACCGGCGCGCCGGTCGAGGAGCGCATGATCTGGCTCAATCGGCCGGAGACCCGCGCCGCCCTGCTTGAGGCCTCGCCGTCGGGCCGCGTGCCCGTGCTGCGGCACGCCGGCCGCACGGTCTGGGATTCCTTCGCCATCGGCTGCTATCTCGACCGCCAGTTCCCGGCCGCCGGCCTCTTGCCACGCGAGGCCGACGCGCTGGCGCTGGCGCTCGCGGTAACCGCCGAGATGCACGCGGGCTTTCAGGCGCTGCGGAACAACATGTCGATGGACCTGGTGGCGCGGCTGCCGGGGAAGGGCCACGCGCCCGGCGTGGCCGAGGACGTCGCGCGCATCCAGGCGATCTGGAGCGACTGCCGGCAGCGTTTCGGCGCCGGCGGTCCCTGGCTCTTCGGCCGCCAGCCGAACCTGGCCGACTGCTTCTACGCCCCGGTGGCGACGCGCTTTCGCACCTACGGCGTGGCGCTGAGCGGCGCGGCGGCGGCCTACTGCGAGACGCTGCTCGCCTGGCCGCTGTTCCGCGCGTGGGAGGCGGCGGCGCCGGCCGAGCCGGCGCTGCCCGGTCACTGACGGCTAAGCAGCCCGGCCTCGCGGTAGAAGCGCTCGGCGCCGGGATGCAGCGGTGGCTGCGCCACGCCCTTCAGCGCGGTTTCCAGGCGGATCTGCGAGGCGCGCGGATGGCCGGCGTCGAGCAGCCGGCGCGTCGGCTCGCTCCACAGCGTCTTGGTGATCGCGTAGACCAGCTCCGCATCCACCGCCAGCGATACCAGCCAGAGCGCGCCCACCGAGAGCGTGTTGGTCGCCGGCAGGTTGGTGTAGGTGCCGGCCAGCACCAGGTCGGGCGCCAGGAAGCTGTATGCCGCGCTCAGCGCCACGGCCTCCTCGCCGTGGATCGGCAGCAGTTCGATCAGCTGCTGGTTGGCGAGCTCTTCGATCACCGAGACCGGCGCGCCGGCGACCATGAAGAAGGCATCGAGAGCCTCGTCGCGGATCGCCTTAGCCGCCTGGCCCGAGACCAACGGGTGGATCTCCATGCTGTCCTGCGCGATGCCGTAGGCCTCCAGCACCAGGAGGGCGTCCACCCGCGTGCCGGAGCCTTCCTTATCCAGTGACACACGTTTGCCGACCAGATCGCGCACGTGGCGGATGCCGGCGCCGCGGCGCACCACGAGGTGCAGCAGCTCCGGGAAGAGGCTGGAGATGACGCTGAGGCCCTCGATCGCGCCGTGCTCGCTGAAGCCGCCGAGCCCGACGCTCGCCCAATAAGCCACGTCGGACTGGCAGAGCGCGGACTCCAGCGCGCCTTTCTGCATGCGCAGCACGTTGTCCACCGAGCCCTCGGTGGTCTGCGCCACGGCGATTAGGCCGGGCACGCCGCAGGCGCCGCCCTGCTCGCAGGGGTGGCTGCCCGGCGGATTGCTGATCGCCGCGGCGAGGAGGCCGCCCACCGGGTAGTAGGTGCCGCCGGTCGAACCCGTGCCGATGCGGAAGAAGCGCATGTCGTTGGCGGCCAGGGCCGCCTGCTCGCCCAGGGCGCGGCCAACGCCGATCCCGGCGGCGCCCAGCCCGACGGTCATCGCCAAGCTGCGCCTCAGAAGCTGGCGCCGCGTCACGCGCATCGAAGGGTTCTCCAGAGGCATCGCCGGACCTGCCTCGCCGCCGGGCCGAGATCGGCCGCCAGCGGTGTCTAGAACCGAGGATGCGAGCGAAAAGAAGGCGGCACAAGGGCAGAGCGATAGCGATGGTTAGGGACGGCCCGCGCTGGAGCCGATTTCGCTTAGCCCGCCAGCGCGGCGTTCGCCATCTGCCGCACGCGGCCGACCATGGCGAAGAGGCCGTTGGTGCGGCTGGGCGTCAGGTGCCCCTGCAGGTCGAGCCGGCCCAGCGCCTGGCGGGCATCGAGGGCCAGGATCTCCTCCGGGCGCCGGCCGTTGAACAGACGCAGCAGGACGGCCACCAGGCCCTTCACGATGTGCGCGTCGCTGTCGCCGCGCAGCACCAGGGCACCGTCGTCGCGCCGCTCGGCCACCAGCCAGACCTGGCTGACGCAACCCTCCACCCTGCGTGCGGGAGTCTTCTCGGCCTCGGCGAGGCCGGTCTCCTTGCGTCCCAGGTCGATGAGGTAGCGGTAGCGGTCCTCCCAGTCGTCCAGCAGTTCGAAAGCCTCGGCCACCTCATCGAAGGCCTGGCTCACGGCGCCGGGTCCGCGATCACCAGGGCGCCGTCCCGCAGCCGGCGATAGAAGCAGGAGCGTCGGTTGGTATGGCAGGCCGGCCCCTCCTGCTCGACCTCGAGCAGCAGGGCGTCGCCGTCGCAGTCGATCCGCAGGCTGACCAGGCGCTGCCGATGCCCGGAGGTCTCGCCCTTGGTCCAGAGCGCCTGGCGCGAGCGGGACCAATAGGTGACCTGGCCGGTCTCGAGCGTGCGGCGCAAGGCGGCCTCGTTCATCCAGGCCAGCATCAGCACCTCGCCGGTGCCGGTCGCCTGCGCGATGCAGGGCACGAGGCCCGCCGCGTCGAAGCGCAGCTCGCCCAGCAGAGTTTCGGGAAGCGATCTTGCGGGTGTGGGCATGGGCTATACCTGAGCCCTGGCGCTCCCGCTGTCAAAGCTGCCGCAGTGCAGCATTGAATTGGGAACGATCCACCGCATATTGAGTTGTCCCATTGGTAACTTTCACAAAATTCTCGTCGGCTATCGCCATCGGTCGCGTTTTGCGAAGGCCGGCGGTAGTATGTCGCGACAGGAAGGTCCTATTTTATGGAAGGTGCGAGAGAGAGCTTGCAGAGGCGAGCGGAGGACAAGAGCAGCGCCGGCCTGGAGGTGCAATCCGCAGCAGCAGACAAGCAAGGCCGCCTGGTTGTGGTGTCCAACCGAGTGGCCAAACTGAGGAAGGCGACGCAGACCGGCGGGCTCGCGGTCGCCCTGGCGGATGCCATGAGACATCGCGAGGGCCTCTGGTTGGGTTGGAGCGGCGAGATTGCGGCGCACGCCCAGACCAGGCGCGATACCGAAGGCAAGCTGCGCACCGTAGGGCTGCCGCTGACGCAGGAAGACTACGAGGGCTACTACCTCGGCTACGGCAACAACGTGCTTTGGCCGCTCTGTCACCTGCGGCTCGACCTGGTCAAGTACCGGGCGGCGGACTTCGCCGCCTACAAGCGGGTGAACGAAGGCTTCGCGCGCGCCTTGCTGGCCGAGCTCGCCCCGGGCGACCGCATCTGGGTGCACGACTACCACTTGATCCCGCTGGCCTGGGAGCTGCGCCGGCTCGGCTGCACCCAGCGCATCGGGTTCTTCCTGCACATCCCTTTCCCGCCCGCCGACATCTTCGGCTCTGCGCCCGATGCGGCCTGGCTGACAGAGGCGCTCTTGCACTACGACGTGATCGGCGTGCAGACCCCGAGCCACCTGGCGAATCTGACCGAGTATCTGCGGCGCCACGGCGGCACGCAGGTCGGGCCGGACCGGGTCCGGCTGGACGGCCGCACCGTGCAGCTCGGCGCCTTTCCGATCGGCATCGACGTGGCCGACTTCGAGCAGCTGGCCAAGCAGGAAACCGAAGACGTCGCGCGCGACCGCATGCGGCGCGCCCAGCTCGGCCGCAAGCAGATCATCGGCGTCGACCGCCTGGACTACTCCAAGGGCCTGCCCAACCGCCTGCGCGCCTTCGGCCACCTGTTGGCGCAGCATGAGGAGCTGCACCAGAAGGTGACCTACCTGCAGATCGCGCCGCCGACCCGAGAGGGCCTCAGCGCCTATGCGGAGATCCGGGCCGAGGTGGAAAGCCTCGCCGGCGGCATCAACGGGCGCTTCTCCGACATGAACTGGCAGCCGGTCCGCTTCATCGAGCGCGCGATCTCCCGCCGCAAGCTCGCGGCGCTGTTCCGCTCCAGCGAGGTCGGCTTCGTCGCACCGCTGCGCGACGGCATGAACCTGGTCGCCAAGGAGTTCGTCGCGGCACAGGACCCCGCCGACCCCGGGGTCCTGGTACTTTCACGCTTCGCCGGCGCGGCCGAGGAGCTCGAAGAGGCCTTGCTGGTCAATCCGCTCGACACCGAGGCGGTGGCCGCGGCGCTGCACCAAGCGCTGGAGATGGGCCTGGAGGAGCGGCGCTCGCGCCACTGTGCGCTCTACGCGCGCACGCTGCGGCAGGACTGCCACGCCTGGCTTGCCAGCTTCCTGGCGGTCTTGGAGGGCGCCGACGGCGCGAGCCCGGCACCGCTGCAGCTGCCATTGCGCGGCGGCGCCGCGGCGCCAGCGACGCAGACGGGGGCGTTCAGGCTGGCAGCGCCGCCGCCGGCGCCGGTCAAAAGGCGTCCTCCCACGCCCGGCTCAGGCGCATGGCGCACTTGATCAGGCCGACCATCGAGTAGGTTTGCGGAAAGTTGCCCCAGAGCTCGCCGCTCTCCGGATCGATGTCTTCGGAGAGCAGCCCGAGCGAATTGCGGCAGGCAAGGATCTGCTCGAACAGGGCGCGCGCCTCCTCCCGACGGCCCATCGCCGCCAAGGCCTCGATATACCAGAAGGTGCAGACGATGAACGCAGTGCGCGGCAGGCCGAAGTCGTCCGCCATGGCATAGCGGAACAGGTGCTGGCCGCGCTTCAGAACCCGCTCGACCGCCGCGACCGTGCCGACGAAGCGCGGATCGTCGGCAGTCAGGAAGCCGAGTTCATGCATCAGCAGCAGGCTGGCATCGAGATCGCCGCCGTCGAAGGTGGCGCTGAAGGCATTGAGCTCGCTGTTCCAGGCTCGCGCCAGGATGGCTTCGCGGATCGTCGTCGCCGCGTCGCGCCAGCGCGCCTCGTCAGCCGCCTTGCCGAGCCGGCTGGCGATGCGGCCCAGGCGATCCACCGCGGCCCAGCACATCAAGGCGGAGAAGGTGTGCACGGCCTCGCGCGTGCGCAGCTCCCAGATGCCGGCGTCGGGCTGCCCGAAGCGCTGCAGGGCAGCTTCGCCGAATGAGCTGAGGTTGGCATAGAGCTGCTCCTGGCCTTCCATGTGCAGCCGGCGATCGAAGAAGCACTGCGTCACCGCCAGGACGACACTGCCGAAGACGTCGTTCTGCACCTGCCGCCAGGCATCGTTGCCGACCCGCACCGGGCCCATGCCGCGATAGCCGCGCAGCTGCGGCACGATGCGCTCGCGCGGCCGGCTGTCGAGCGTCAGCGTATAGAGCGGCTGCAGCTGGCCAGGGTAGGCGGCGGCGACATTCTTGATGAAGCGCAGGTAATGCTCGAGCGTGCGGGTGGCGGAAAGGCGGTTCAGCGCCTGCACGACGAAGTAGGCATCGCGCAGCCAGCAGAAACGATAGTCCCAGGTGCGCTCGGAGCCCGGATGCTCGGGGATCGAGGTGGTCATCGCCGCCACGATCGCGCCGGTCTCCTCGAAGGTGGAGAGCTTTAGCGTAATGGCGGCGCGGATCACCTCGTCCTGCCACTCGAACGGAATGCTGAGCGAGCGCGTCCAGTCGCGCCAGTAGCCCGCGGTCTTTTCCAGGAACGAGCGGCCGGTGTCAGGAACTGACTCGCTCAGGCTCTCGTCCGGCCCGAGCACCAGGGTCAGCGGCTCCTCCAGCAGGAACCAGGTCTCGTCGACGATGTAGGAGATCGGCGCGTTGGTGGTGAGCCGCAGCGTCATCTCCGGGCTCACCATGCGCAGGTGGTTGGAGCCGCGGGTCACCGCCGGCTTCAGCGCGCCGTAGTCGAAGGTCGCCCGGAACCTGATGCGGATGCGCGGGGTGCCGGCCAGCGGGCGCAGCAGCCGGACCAGGGTCGCGGGCCGGAACACGCGGTCGTAGTGACGGAAACGCGGCGCGAAGTCGACGATCTCCAGGGCCGTGCCGTCGCCCTCCAGCACCGTGCGCAGGATCGCGGTGTTCTCCTCGTAGCGCTGCTGCGAACGGTGCAGGCCGTCGAGGTCGATGGCGAAAAAGCCGTCGTCGGCGAGTCCGCCGTCCGCGTCCTGGTTCAACAGCGCGTTGAACACCGGGTCGCCGTCGAGCCTGGGCCAGCAGCACCAGAGGATGCGAGCCTGCCGGTCCACCAGGGCACCGATCGCGCAGTTGCCGACGAGGCCGAGATCCAGGCCGCTCATGGCGCTCGTGCCGAAAATCCGGCGCCGGCATCCCCGCCAACCCCAGCCAGCCATTGCAGCACCGCCGCGGAATCCGGCAGAGCGTGGCTGGCTGCGCTCTCCGGCGCGCCGGCGCCGACGCGCACGGCCAGGCCGCCCAGCGCCAGCACCGCGCGGAAGCCGTCCTCGTCGGTGGCGTCGTCGCCGACGAAGACCGGCCGGCGGCCGGCGAAGGGCGCGCGCTGCATCAGCCGGCACACGGCCTCGCCCTTGTGCGCGGGGGCCAGCTTCAGCTCGACCACCATCTTGCCGGGCTGCACGCTGCGCGCACCGGGCGCCGCCGCGGCCAGCCGCTCGGCCAGCTCCCGGCATTGGCCCTCCGCTTCCGGGGCTCGGCGGAAATGCAACGCCACGCTCGCTCCCTTCTCCTCGATCAGCACGCCGGGGAACTGCCGCGCGCAGTCCCGCAGCAGCGCCAGCTCGACGGCGGCGAGCGGTGCTGCAACCAGGGTCCGCTCCGGCGGCCTGCCGAGGTCGATGCGCAGCTCGCTGCCGTGCTGGCCGGCGACCGGCAGCCGCAGCGGGGCCAGCAGCGCATCGACCGCAGCGACGCTGCGGCCGGAAATGACGGCCGTGGCGCCGCCGGTGCGCCGCCAGAGATCGCGCAGCCCGCGGCGCACGGCGTCGTGCACCTGCACGGCCGCAGGAGTCAAGGCCAGCTCCACCAGCGTGCCATCGAAGTCGAGGAAGTAGGCCCAGGCAGGCGAAGGCGGCGGCGGGTGAGGCAGAGGACGATCCGCCCGATCGGGAGTCCCTGACATCGCTCCGATTGTCACGCGGCGTTGAAGCGCTTCTGAGCGAGCTCGGTCAAGGCCTTGCTGACCTCGGAGAGCCGGCTGCGCTCCCCGCCGGTCATGTTTTCGTTCGCCGACTCTTCGAGCCGCTCGGCATCGAGCTTCCACTGCTCGAGGATCTTGCGCCGCTCTTCATCGGAGAGACAAGGCGCCGTCAGCACCTCGGCCGGCGACTCGAACACCGTCGAAGGGCTGAGCATGGCCTGCTCGAGATTGACCGTGGTCTTCATGGCTATGTCCCCGAGTGGGCCGGCTTTCTGCAGGCGGGATGCGGCGCAGAAGCCGCGCTCAGGGAAACATCCTCCAGGAAACGGAGTTCCGCCGCTTTGGTGCCAGTCGGGCTGGTTCAGTTCGGCCAGACCGCGCCGCGCACCGTGCGCTCGCCCGCGTCCGGCGTCAGGGGACCGGATTCGCCAGCCAAGCGCTGCAGCTGGCCCAGCTGGTTCAGCGTGACATGATGCGAGGTCGGCAGCGAGATCAGCCCTTCGACCTTCAGCTTGCCGAGCACCCGGCTGACCGTCTCCATGGTCAGGCCCAGGAAGTCGGCGATGTCGGTCCGGGACATCGGCAGGTCGATCGCGCGGGCGGGCTTTCCGCCGGCTTCGATGTGCCGCGCCACCGTGACCAGGAAGTAGGCAATTCGCTCGACCGCCGTCTTGCGTCCGAGCAGCAGCATCTGCTCCTGCGCGGCGGATAGCTCGTCGCAAGCCATTGCGAGCACTTCGCGACTGAGACCCGGCGCGCGGGCGAGACTGGCGTGCAGCTGGGTCCGGGGGAAGCGACGCAGGCGTACCGGCGTGACCGCCTCGGCGGTGAAGAGATAGCGGTCCTTGAATGCGACGCCCAGGATCTCGCCGGGGAACATGAAGCCGGTGATCGCCCGGCGACCGTCCGGCATCATCTTGTAGAGGCGCAGGCAGCCGCTCGCGATCTCGAAGAGGTCGTTTGCGACATCGCCCTCCCAGAACAGGATCCCGTTGCTGTCGAGCGTTTCCGTCAGCCGGCCGCCGAAGAGGGTGCGGAGCGAGCTGTTCTCCTGAGGGGCGGGCAGCTTCCGGGCAAGCTGGGTCAGGGTCGTCATCATGGCGGTGTCCTCACGCTTTCTCTCTTGCGGTGCGCGAAGCAAACCACCGGTTGGCCGCAGGCCTATGCCGAGATACCCGCAAAGCGACAGCAATGCGTGACAAAGTGTAACGAGTTGTGTCAGTTGTTCAGACTGAGCGGATGGCGACCCCCAATTGGGACTTGTGACCCACACGATGGCATTGCAGACCCCGGAGGACGTCCACGTCCTCGTCGTGGACGACGAGGTCCGTGTGCGCAAGATGCTGGCCGACTACCTGTCCGAGCAGGGTATGCAGGTCTCGCTCGCGGCCAATGGCCGGGAGATGTGGGAGCGCCTGGAGCGCGGACGCATCGATGTCGTGCTGCTGGACCTGGTGCTCCCGGGCGAGGACGGGATCAGCTTGGCCGGCGAGCTCCGGCGGCGCGCCGACGTCGGCATCATCATGCTCTCCGGTCGCTCCGACGTGGTCGACCGCGTCGTCGGCCTCGAGGTCGGCGCCGACGACTACCTGACCAAGCCCTTCCACCTCCGCGAGGTGCTGGCGCGCATCAAGAGCGTGATGCGGCGCAGTCGGGCGGCGCCCGCGCCGGCCCCGGCGGCGCAGGAAAGAGGAGCCGTGCTGCGCTTTGCCGGCTACGAACTGCATGTCGGTCCGCGCCGGCTGCTGGTGGACGGCCGCGAGGTGCCGTTGACGACGGGCGAGTTCAACCTTCTGCTGGTCCTGGCCGAGCGGCCCCAACGCGTGGTCGATCGCGACACGCTGATGGATCTGGCCAAGGGGCGGCAGTGGGAAGCCTTCGACCGCAGCGTCGACTCGCAGGTGGCCCGGCTGCGCAAGAAAATTGAGCCCGACCCGGCCAATCCGACGCTGATCCGCTCGGTGCGCGGCGCCGGCTATTTCTTCGCTCCCAGCGTCGAGCGCGTCTAGCTCAGTCGTCCAGCACCTCCCGCAACTTCCGCGCCAAGGCGACGGCCGTGTAGGGCTTGTTGATCCAGTTGACGCTTTCGGCGCGGCCGCGACGGACCATCTCCGGCTGCGCGTAGCCGGTGCTGAACAGCACCTTCAGCTGCGGGATGCGCCGGCGCACGGCCTGTGCAAGCTCGCTGCCGCTCATGCCGCCCGGCATCACCATGTCGGTGAACAGGAGGTCGATGCTGTTGCCGTGCCGGGCCAGGACGTCCAGGGCCGCGGACCCGCTTTCCGCCTCCAGCGCGATGTAGCCCAGTGCTTCGAGGCGGGCGACGGTGACGCGGCGGACCCGCGGATCGTCCTCGACCACCAGGATAGTCTCGTCGCGCGCCGGGAAGGTCACGGTCGCCGGCTGGCCGACCGCCTGCACACCCTCGGCCTCGTCCGCCACCAGGGGCAGGTAGAGGCGAACGGTGGTGCCCTGGCCCGGCTCGCTGTAGATCTGCACATGGCCGCCGGACTGCTTGCAGAAGCCGTAGACCATGGACAGGCCGAGACCGGTGCCGGCGCCGACCGGCTTCGTGGTGAAGAAGGGCTCGAAGGCGCGATCGCGGACCGCCGCCGACATCCCCACGCCAGTGTCGCTGACGGTGATTACCGCGTAATCCCCCTGCCGCAGGTCGGTGTTCATCTGCGCGTAGTCTGCATCCACCTTCGTGGCGCCGGCCTCCAGCGTCAGCGTTCCGCCCTCCGGCATGGCGTCGCGCGCATTGAGGCAGAGATTGAGGAGCGCGTTTTCGAGCTGGTTTGGGTCGACCAGTGACCGTAGGGAGCTTGCGTCGAAGTGGCTGCGCAGCTCGATGCTCCCGCCCAGCGTGCGCTTCAGCAGGCTCGATGTGCGGCCGATCAGCGTCACGATATCGGTCACCTGCGGGTGCAGCGGCTGGCGCCTTGCGAAGGCGAGCAGGCGGCCGGTCAGCTCGGCCCCGAGCTGCGCGGTCTCATAGGCCTCGCGCAGCCAGCCGCTGGCCTTGGGATCGCGGTCGATGCGCCCTTCCAGCATCTCCAGATTGCCGATGATGACGGTCAGCAGGTTGTTGAAGTCGTGCGCGATGCCGCCGGTCAGCTGACCCACCGCCTCCATCTTCTGTGACTGGCGCAGCTCCTGCTCCATGCGCTGCCGCGCGGAGAGGTCGCGGATGAAGCCGGTGAAGGTCCGCTCGCGGCCGGAGGAGACCTCCCCCACCGCCAATTCCATAGGGAAGATCGAGCCATCCTTGCGCTGCGCCTCGACCACACGGCCGATGCCGATGATGCGCCGCTCGCCGGTCGACAGGTAACGCCCGATGTACCGGTCGTGCTCGTCCCGGTAGGGCGAAGGCATCAGCATGGAGACGTTGCGGCCGATGACTTCCCCCGAGTCGTAGCCGAACAGCTTTTCCGCCGAGGCGCTGAAGGAGTCGACAATGCCCCGCTCGTCGATGGTGATGATGGCCTCCGGCGCGGTCTCCAGGATCGAGCGCAGCCGTGCCTGCCCTTCCTCGGCTGCGCGCTGCGCCAGGATCAGCGTCGTCTCGCTTTGCTGCAGGTTCGCCTGCGAGCGCTCGTGGCGCAGCCCCAAGAGGGCCACCATCCACAGCATGGCCAGCGCCAACAAGCGCGCCACCAGCGGCGGCCACTCCCAGCTCGGCTGGGGCACAGTGTTGCCGGCAACGATCAGCACGCTGCCGACGACGGCCACAAAGAGAATCTGCCG
>Ga0299906_10001300_pt1 | contig 21536 bp, 20 predicted proteins | sample RVTome_14_FD_200259 | JGI IMG/M metagenome (GOLD analysis project Ga0299906, IMG submission 200259) | Soil microbial communities from uranium-contaminated site in the Upper Colorado River Basin, Wyoming, United States - RVT145D125 (version 2) ...
TTCAGGAAATCGTGAGCCTTGCCGGAGACCACGACCTTGATCTCGTGCCCGGAGGACGCGAGGTGCTCGAGCACCACCGCGCTCCGGGTCGCGTGCCCCATGCCTTCGCCCACGACGCCGTAGAGGATCCTCATTTCGACGTATCAGATTATCGCAAGAAAATTTATCTACGGTAAACCCGGGATTCACGCAACGATCCCCTGCGCGGTCTAACCTGAAGCTCGATGAGGGTCGCGGTCCTCTCCGACACCCATTTCGGAGACCCGCTTTGCACCCTCGTGTCCCCGGGACGCGGGGAGAAGGAGCCTTCCATCGGGCCGGCCTACGAGCCGCTGGCGCGGGCGGTGGGGAAGGTGGACTACCTGGTCCTCCTCGGCGACATCATCGACTTCTCGGTCGCGAGCTACGCCGACGCCTATCGCCAGGCGCGGTGCTTCTTCCGCCGTCTCTCCGATGACGGTCTCGCTCGGGAGATCATCTACGTGCCCGGCAACCACGACTTCGACGTCTGGCACACCGTCGAGCACCAGGTGAACGTGATCAACCGCCTGCAACAGGGCCAGCTTCCCCGCGCTTTCAAGCGCTCGGTTCCCGGGGTCATCGACGACCGCCGCGCGCGCCGGAAGTTCCTGCTTCCCGACGTGGTCCCTCATCGAGACGGTGAGGAGCCCGAGGCGCACTATGGAAACCTGTTCTTCGACGACATCACCCGGGAAGCATCGAACGGTCGGCTCACCGGAAGAAAGCTCACCTTCAACTTCGCCTACCCCAACCTCTATCTGGTGACCGACGCGGGAGAGAGCCTGCTCCTGACCCATGGGCACTACTTCGAGGCGTTCTGGTCGGTGGCGGCGGAGTGGACGGCGCTTCTCGCGCTCGACGATCTCGAGCTCGACGGAGAAACCATGTCGCTCCGCGAGGTGGTGGGGATCAATCTTCCCCTGCACCAGCTCGCCTGCACCGGCATCGGACAGGCGCGCCCGCTTTCCGAGATCGCCCGGACGATCCAACGGGAGGTCTTCCAGGGCAAGACCGACACCCTGGAGAAATACTTCAAGCGGCTCTGGCAGCGGGTTCGCTCCGACCGCAGCCGTCGATGGCCGCAGAGGGTGCTCGCGGCGATGGCGCTCCGGTGGGGAATGCGGAAGTTTCTCTCGGTCATCGAGTCGCTCGAGCACACCCGTTACAGCCGGGAGTTTCTGACGCGCCCGAGCGTACGCGAGAGGTTCCGCCAGTACTATCGGTACTCGCTCGCCGAGACCGAGCGCCTTCTCGCGGAGCATGGCGTCGACATCCCCCCGCCCACCCACGTCGTCTTCGGGCACACCCACCAGCCCATCCCCTGGGAGGCGGAAGAGCTCGTCGACGTGGTCGATGGGCATCCGGTGAGCTTCTGCAACACCGGAGGGTGGCTCTTGAGGGAAAACCAGGCGTCCCTCGATTTCGTCGGCGCGGAGGTGCTCCTCTACGAGACGGGGAGCGGCCTGCGCTCGGTCTCCATCCGGACCAAGGACCTCTATCCTCTCGAAGAAGGCATCGGACGAGGGGCGGCGTCTCGAGAGGCTCGGGGTCCGGAAACGACGCCGCCCCTCCGGAGGGAGGCGCGAATGCGAGGGAGAGGTTAAGGGAACGACGTGAATCCCACGTCAGCTTCCGATGAACAGAAGGTGACTCTCACTCGTAGCGGAGAGCCTCCACTGGAGCGATGCGGGAAGCTTTCGATGCGGGCGCGAACGAAGCCAGAAGCACCACCGCCGACAGCAGCGCCACCACTCCGGCATAGGTCGGAAGATCCATCGCCGAGACGCCGTGGAGGAGCCCGGGGACGCCCGCGAGACCGCGGGACAGCGCCGCGGAGCCCAGGAGGCCGAGGACGAGCCCGAGTCCCGCGGTCCTCAGGCCTTCCCCCAGGACCATCGTCAGAATTTCCCCGCGAGTCGCCCCGAGGGCGACCCGCAGGCCGATCTCGCTCGTCCTCTGAGTCACGGCGTATCGGGCAAGTCCGTAGATGCCCACCGCTGCGAGCACCAGCGCCAGCAGAGCGAACACCGCGAGGAGCGTCAGGTTGAAGCGGGGTTGGGCGATGGAGGTCGCGACCTTCCTGTCCATCGGCTCGACCCCGAAGACCGCGAGGTTGGGATCGAGTCTCCGCACCTCTTCGCGGATGGAACCAAGCAGCGGCTCCGGGTCGGCGCTCGCGCGGACGATGAGGGTCATGATCTCCTCGGTCCTCTGGAGGTAGGGACGGTAGTACATCGGGAGCGCCGATGCGGCGAGACCCGCATGACGCACGTCTCCGACCACCCCGACCACCGTGACCCAGGGGGAGGCGCCCTCGCGTTCTCCCATCTTGATGCGGCGGCCCACCGGGTCCTCCCCATTCCAGTACTTACGGGCGAAGGTCTGGCTCACCACCACGACGGGAGGCGCCTGGGTGTCGTCGCCGGCGCCGAACTCCCGGCCGGCGAGGAGAGGAATGCCGATCGCGCGAAAGTAACCAGGCGAGACCGTGCGGTACTCCTCGCTTCCAGAATAGGAAACGCTATCCATCCCTTCGACGTAGAAGGTGTAGTCGTTGTTGAACCCGCTGAACGGGGGATTGGAGACGAAGGCGGTGCCGACGCTTCCGGAGAGACCCTCGAGGTTCCGGCGCAAGCCTTCGAAGAAGAGCGCACGAGATTCGTGATCGGGATAGGAGTCGGGGGGAAGCGAGAGGCGCGCGGTCGCGAGAGGCGCGGTATCGAAGCCGGGCTCGACCCGCATGAGGTTATAGAAGCTCCTCAGCAGGAGTCCGGCGCCGACCAGAAGAGCGACCGCGAGCGCCACTTCGCTGACGAGAAGCGCTTTCTGAGCCCGACGTCGGTCCACTCCCATGGTGCGCCTCGCGCCCGCGCCGAGGAGGCTCCCGGCGCTCGTGCGGCTGAGGCGCCAGGCAGGGACCGTCCCGAAGGCAATTCCGGTCGCTATCGAGACCGCGAAGGTGAACGCGAGCACCCGAGAGTCGATCGCGACGCTATCGAGGCGCGGTATCTCGCCGGGAGCGAGCGCGAGAAGGGCTCCGACCATCCAGTTCGCGAGGACGAGGGAGGAGGCGCCGCTCAGGAGCGAGAGCAAGACGCTCTCCGTGAGAAGCTGCCTCACGACGCTCCATTGGGTCGCGCCGAGGGCCTTGCGGACCGCGAGCTCCCGCTCGCGCCCCGCCGCCCGCGCGAGGAGAAGGTTCGCGACGTTGGCGCAGGCGATGAGAAGGACGAATCCGACCGCGCCCAGGAGGATCATGAGCGCCGGCTTCACTTCGGCGACGAGGTCGTCGGCGAGCGGGAGGACGAGAACCCCGAAGCCGGCGCCGGCCGGATAGTTTTCCGGGAACTCCCCTTCGAGGCGGGCGGCGACGACGTCGAGCTCGGTGCGCGCGGATTCGAGACTCGCGCCCTCTTTCAGGCGGGCTACCGCTCGCAGGAAGTGGCCCCCTCGTTGGCGCGGATCCTTCGGATTGAGGGTGAGGGGAAGCCAGAGGTCCACTCCCGCTTCCGGGTACTGGAACCACGCCGGCATGATCCCGACGACTTCTACCGCCTTCGCCTCGACGCGGATCGTCCGCCCGAGAATCTCCGGATCGGAGGCGAACTTTCGCTGCCAGAGGCCGTGGCTCAAGACCACCACATCACCCTTTCCCGGCTGGTTCTCCTCGTCTTCGAGCGTACGCCCATGAAGGGCGCGGGCTCCCAGAACCCGGAAGAGGCTCGCGGTTACGAACGTGCGCGTCACCGGCTCGGGCTCGCCGCCCTCGACCGCGAGCGTCGCGTCGTGAGGGAAGGTGAAGGCGGCGAGGGACTCGATCGAATCGCTTTCCTGGTAGTCGTAGTACTCGGGCTCGGAAACGCCCCCCCGTGGAAACTGGGTCCAGCTGCTCCAGATCCGCACCAGGTCCTCGCTGCGATCGTAGGGGAGGGGGCTCAAGAGAACGGCGTTCACCACGCTGAAGATGGCGCTGTTCGCCCCGATGCCGAGCGCGAGCGCGACAACGGCGACCGCGGTGAACGTGGGCGAGCGGGAGAGCCCGCGCCACGCGAACTTCGCGTCCTGACCGATCGTCGATTGCATCAGGGTCTCCTTTCGCCTTCCCCGCGCGGGCGACGGGCTGAAACTCCCGAAAAGGCGCTCCCACCGCTCGCCGAGGCCGCTTCTCCCCAGATCCCAGGTGTTTCGGATCGCGTAGCGGAGGGCCGAAAGGCGCCCGCGGCCGCGCGCCTCGCGGATGCCCTCCTCGAAGTCCGCCTCCATCTCCGGACCGAATTCCTTGCTCCACTCGGAAGGACCGAGCCAGAGCGTCCACCGAAGAATCGTTCTTTTCATCGAACGAGTAGGCCTTGCGCTTTCACCTTCCGGACGAGCTCCGCGAGCCTCCGCGACTCCTCGCGCAGGACGCGCTCGCCGAGCGGCGTCAAGCGGTAGTTCCTCCGGCGCTCGTCGGCACCGCGACCCGAAGCCGTCGTGACCACGAGCCCCGCCCGCATCATCCGGCCGAGAAGCCGGTAGAGCGAGCCGATTCCCAGGGCGACCTCGCCCCCGGACTCGCTCTCGACTTCTTTCATGATGCCGTAGCCGTGGCGCGCGCCGCGGCTCAGTACCAGGAGGATGTGGAAGTCTTCAGGCTTCAGCGGCATGGCGATATAAGTAAATTACTTATATCCCTTATATCAACGAGCCCGAGATTCCGCAAGTTCTTTTCGCGGGATTAGAATCCCGACCATGGGCAACATCGCACTGGAGTGGGTCATCATCTTTTTCCTCATCCTCGCGAACGGTCTATTCGCGATGTCGGAGATGGCGGTCGTCTCCTCGCGGAAGGCGCGTTTGAAGGAGCGGGCCAATCAGGGCGACCGCAGGGCGGCCGCGGCGCTGGAGCTGGCTCGCTCCCCGGATGCGTTTCTCTCCACCGTGCAGATTGGCATCACCCTCGTGGGAGTGCTCGCGGGGGCTTTCGGCGGCGCCACGGTGGCCGAGAAGCTCGGTGTGATGCTTCAGCCGTATCCCCGGCTTGCGCCCTACGGGGAGGCGCTCGGAGTCGGCATGGTGGTCCTGACGATCACCTACTTTACCCTGGTTTTCGGGGAGCTCGTCCCGAAGCGCATCGCGCTGAATAGCCCCGAGAGGATTGCCTCCGCCGTGGCATTGCCGATGAAAGGCCTCGCCCGGCTCGGCTCTCCCGTAGTGCGCCTGCTGACGCTCTCCACCTCGTTCGTCCTGCGGCTTCTACGGGTGCGTCCATCCGCGGAGCCGCCGGTGACCGAGGAAGAGATCAAGCTCCTGATGGCGCAGGGCACGGAGGCGGGTGCGTTCGAGCCCGCGGAGCTCGACATCGTCGGGCGCGTCTTCCGACTCGCGGACCGCCACGTGGCCTCGGTCATGACCCCGCGCAACGAGGTGATCTGGATCGATATCGACCAGCCGCCGGACGTCAGGCGACGTATCATCCGCGAGTCCGGTCGGTCGCAGTTTCCCGTAGCCCGGGGGAGCCTCGATGCCATCCAGGGTATCCTTCGCGTCAAGGATTGGCTTCGGGCCGACGAGACGCCTTCGGGCGAGGACGCGGCAAGGCTGCAGCCGGCGCTGTTCGTCCCCGAAACTACGGACACGCTCGATCTTCTCAAGCAATTCCAGAGGTCCGGACAGCACATCGCGATGGTCCTGGATGAGCACGGAGGCGCCGCCGGGATCGTCACCCTCCACGACATCCTCGAGGCGATCGTGGGGGAACTTCCGCCTGCCGACGAGGAGTCCGAGCCCCTCCTGGTGAAGCGGGACGACGGCTCGTGGCTGGTGGACGGCTCGCTCCCCATTCCGGACTTCAAGGACGCGTTTCGCCTTCAGGATCTGCCGGAGGAGCTGGAGGGGCATTTCCATACCGTGGGCGGCCTGGTGATGTCCGCGCTTCGCCGGGTTCCCCGGGAGGGGGACGCGTTCGAGACCTCGGGCCTGCGCCTGGAGGTTCTCGACATGGACGGGAGGCGCGTCGACAAGGTGCTGGTGACGCGCGTTACTTCTCCTTGAGGAGCTTCAGCTTTTCCACGTTGACCGCGGCGAGCAGGACCCCGATGGGCTTTCCCTGATCGAGGACCGGCACTCCCACGTGGATGGAGTACGAATGGATGCTCTCGTCGAGGGCGAGCTCGCCGATGTGGGTTCCGCCCTTGCCCTGATTGAAGGCCTCGAGGTACTGCACCTCGTCCCCCTGGTAGAAGTCAGAAGTCTTGTTGGTGATGGCCACGTTCGCGCCGAGCGCGTCCGTGAGGAACGCTTCCTGGATCTCGGGGCTCGACGAGCGCAGCTCCTTGAGCCTTCGGGCCGCCGGGTGCTCGATGAGGTTGCGCATGAAATCGGTGACCCCCGTCGCCTCCTCCCACTCGCGGTTGATGGTCTCGATCTCTTCCATCGAGCGCGGGCTGGCGTTGGCCTCACGGACGGCCTGGATCACGATGGGATCGGCGGCCCACTGCCGCACTATCGTGACCCGCGCTTCCACCTCGGCTTTCAGCGCCGGGTCGAGCTTGGGGCCTGCGGCGAAGAGGGACGCGAGGGCGAGGAGAACGAGAGCGATGTGGGGTTGCATCGTCGGCACCTCCAGCGTGATCGGTGACGCTGCAACAGCCGTGCCACGATCCGGGTCGTTCCGGTCGAGAAGAGACAACGCAAAGGCGCAAAGGTGCAAAGACGCAAAGGAATACCAGAATACAAAGAAGGTAAGGGAGGGGATGGGGTTTCGCTAAGCGTGAAAAGGGGAACGTCGGAAACGGGGGGATGGCCCTACGACGGGCCGTTTCTTCCCCATAGTTTCATCGTCGCTGCCCCGAAGCTCGTGAGGGCACTTCCGGCGATGAAGCCTCCCGAGAAGATGTTGCCTCCATTTTTCTCCGGCTTCTCCTGGGAGCGGCACGGGGCGTAGACTATCCGAACTTTGCCTTCTCACTGAAGCAGGAGGAGACCATGGAAGATCGCACCAGGCGACGCTCACGGAGGCGCTTTCTCTCGAAAGCATTCGCCGCCGCCGCGGCATTGGCCGTGAAACCCGCGCTCGCACATCCGCCCGATCCCGAGCGGGACCAGCTCACTCGCCTTCTCACGAAATACGGAAGCGAGCTCGGAGATCTGCGGCGCGTGGAAGGGAGGGAATGACCATGGCCATTTTCGAAGTCGAGAGCTGGCTGGTGGTCGAGGGGAAGGAAAAAGAGCACCAGGAGGCCATGCGCCAGTGGCTCTCCTGGGTGCGCGACCACCGGGAGCTCTTCCAGGAGTGGAAGAGCGTGCGCTATTTCAACAAGTACGTGGCGGGGGAGCAGTCGGGAAGGCACGTGGTCCTCTGGGAGTACGAGAACCTCACCGCGTTCGAGGCCTACAAGAAGAAGCGCGCCAACTACGAGGGTGCCTATGCGGAGTACAAGGTGAACGATCCTTACTACAAGGGGGTCTTCATCCACGACCGAATGACGATGGAGTTCTGGCAGGACGTCGAGCGGGATCTGTGGATCGAGTGATCCCGTCTCGCTACAAAACTTGAGCCACTGCGGCCGCGACCATCCTTCGGGCGAGGAGCACCGGCCTCCCCGTCTTCTCGGCGAGCTTCCGGCGCATGGGCTCGGTGTAGCCCATGCAGTGCATGACGATGAGATCCGCCTCTTCGAGCTCTCGCGCCGCCGTCTCCCAGCGGTCTCCCGAGTACGGCGACGCGTGGCTCAGGAGGAACCGCCGGTTCCCCGCGGGCTCGCAGCGAAAGCTCGCCTTCTGGCCCTCGTTCGGGAGGAGCACTCCGATCGAAGGAGCGGACTCGGCGATGGCGGCGAGCCCGTGATCGACGACCGGGCCGGCGGCGACGAGGATCCCCCTCGAGGTCAGGCCATGGAACTGCCCGGTGCAGAGGAGAACGACGACGTCGATGCCGTCGAGCTTGCGGACGATCTCCTCGACGCGGTGGTGGACCGAATGGGCGCCGAGGAGGACCTCGGTCCCATCGTGAAGCCGGGACACGAGAGGTACGTCGTCGTCTCCGGGCGCGAGGCGCTCGATTTCCGCGGGTGTGAGGCCGTCGAGGACCCCGTGCTCGTCGATGTCGAGGCTCAGCCCGTCCCACCAGGGCCTCATCTCGCTCATGATGTCGGGGCGCGGCGACTGGCCGATGGTGATGAACGCCGCGCGCTTTCTGGCCACGAGCGAAAAGCTAGCACACGGCGCGGCGCCGCGATAGGATGCCGCCTCCCATGAGGCCTGTCAGGCCATGAGAAACGTCGAGCTCGACCAAATCTCCTCGCTCGCGATCGGCGCCTGGATCCTCGGCGCCGGAGGAGGCGGGAATCCGTATCACTCCTTCCTCAACCTGCGCGAGCTCTACCGGGAAGGCAAGCGGATCGAGCTCATGGATCCCACGGAGCTTGCCGACGACGACTGGGTCGCAGTGGTCTCGAGCATGGGGGCGCCTCTGGTGGGCGAAGAGCGCCTTCAGGATCCCGAGCTTGCGGCGAAGCCGGTGAAGATGATGGAGGTTTATCTCGGAGTCTCTTTCCGGGGAATCATGTCGGTCGAGATCGGTGGGTCGAACGCTCTCCAGCCGTTTCTCGCCGCTGCGGTCCTCGGGCTCCCGGTCATAGACGCCGACGCGATGGGCCGGGCGTTTCCCGAGGCCCAGATGACGAGCTTCGCCATCGGAGGACTCCGGCCGTTCCCTCTCACCCTCGCCGACGTCCGCGACAACGAGGTCATCGTTGCCCGGGCCGCGAGCTGGAAATGGATGGAGCGGTTGAGCCGCAAGGCCTGCGTCGAGGTGGGCTCGACGGCCGCCACCTGCAAGGCGCCTCGCACGGGAAAAGAAGTCAAGGACTGGGGGATCCGCAACACCACGACGCAGGCCATCCGACTCGGGCAGGTGGTGCGCGAGGCGCGTCGCCTCAAGACCGATCCCATCCGGGCTCTGCTCGAGGCCGAGAGGGGAAAAGCCCTCTTCCGAGGAAAAGTAAAGGACGTGAAGCGGCGGACGACCGAGGGATTCCTACGGGGCTTCGCCGAGATCGAAGGACTAGATTCCGACCGCGGCCACGTCTTCCGGCTCGAGTTTCAGAACGAGTTCGCGGTAGGCGTACTCGACGGCGAGGTCCGGGCGACGGTGCCGGAGATTCTCACGGTCCTCGACAGCCTCTCGGGGGAGGCCGTGGGGACGGAGACGCTTCGCTACGGCCAGAGAGTTACGGTCGCGGTCCTTCCCGCCCCGCCTCTGCTCACGACCGAGAAAGGTCTGGAATTCGTGGGGCCGAGGGCGTTCGGCTACGACCTCGACTTCCGATCGGTTTTCGCCCCGTGAACACCATAGGAATCGACGTCGGAGGCACCAATACCGACGCGGTGCTCCTCGAGAACCGAGCGGTCGCGGCCTCGGTGAAGACCACGACGACGGAGGACGTCACTTCGGGGATCGTGACGGCGCTTGCGGCGCTGGTGGAGAACAACCCCGGGCTTCGAAGCAAAGTCGACGCCGTCATGATCGGCACCACTCATTTCACCAACGCCGTCGTCGAAAGGAAGCACCTCTGCCGGGTGGCCGCGGTCCGCATCGGGCTTCCCGCGAGCTCGTCGCTTCCGCCGTTCGTGGACTGGCCGCAGGATCTCGCCGATCTCGTCCGGGGCGAGGTGTTCCCGATCGAGGGCGGACACGAGTACGACGGCCGCCCCATCGTGCCCTTCGGCGAGCGGGCGATGCGGGACGCGGCGCGCCGCATTCGAGAGAGCGGACTTCGCTCGGTCGCGGTCGCGAGCGTCTTCTCTCCGCTCGCGCCCGGCTGCGAGGAGAGGGCGCGGGAAATTCTCGAAGAGGAGTGCGGGGGAATCGACGTTACCCTTTCCAGAGACGTCGGCAGGATCGGTCTTCTCGGACGGGAGAACGCGACACTCCTGAACGCCGCCATCATCGAGCTCGCCCGCCGGACCACGCGGGCGTTCGTCGAGTCGCTCGAGAAGAGCGGCATCGAAGCCCCGCTCTATCTCACCCAGAACGACGGCACGGTTCTGCGGGCGGAGATCGCGGAGAAGTTTCCCGTTTACAGCTTCGCTTCCGGGCCGACGAACAGCATGAGGGGGGCGGCGTTTCTTTCCGGCCTCGACGACGCCCTGGTCGTCGACGTCGGGGGGACGACGAGCGACGTCGGCTGTCTCAAGTCGGGTTTCCCCCGCGAGGCCAATAACGTCGTCGAGGTGGGCGGGGTCCGCACCCTCTTTCGCATGCCCGACCTGCTCTCGATCGGGCTCGGGGGCGGAAGCCTCGTCGAGCAAGGCCGCGTCGGCCCCCGGAGCGTGGGCTATCGATTGACGGAGAAGGCGCTGGTCTTCGGGGGCGATACCTTGACCGCGACCGACGTCGCCGTGGGTCTCGGTCTGGTGGATCTCGGAGACCGCGGCCTGTTGCAACGGCTCGACTCCAGAACTCTCGAAACGGCGCGGGCGACGATGGCCTCCATGCTCGAGGAGGCCGTTGACCGGATGAAGACCGACGCGGCTCCCGAGCCGCTCATCGCCGTCGGCGGAGGCGCCTTCCTCGTTCCCGAGACCATGGCGGGTATCTCGGAAGTGATTCACGTGAGCCACCAGGGAGTCGCCAATGCGGTCGGTGCCGCCATCGCCCAGGTGAGCGGGGAAGTGGATCAGGTGTGGAGCGGCGTCGGCCGCGAAGAAGCCATCCGCCGGGCCACCGCGCTCGCGCGGGAGAGAGCGGTTGCGGGCGGCGCTTCGCAGGAGAGCCTGCGGGTCGTCGAGGTCGAGGACCTCCCGCTCGCGTATCTTCCGGGCGACGCGCTCCGGGTGCGGGTGCGAATCGTGGGTTCAGCGGCGCCCGGAGGGCACCATCCTCCCCGCGCGGGGAGCGAGCCGAGCGAAGAGCGAGGGGAACCGATTAAGGGCTTACCGCCAGGCGGTTCGTGACCTGGAGGACACCGAACGTGCTCCGCACGATCGACTCCGCCTGCCGTTTCTCCACGTTGCTGCGCACCGCGCCGGTGAGCATCACGTTCCCTCTCTCGACGATGATATGGATCGGCGGATGGGCCTGGTGGGAGTAAGCGACGAACAGGTCGTCGCCATAGATGCGCTCGAAGAGGATCTCCCGCAGCCGCTCGTCGGACGGTGAGACCGGGAGCACCTGGATCTGGCTCTTCAGCTCCCGGACCCCTCGCACCTTCCCCACGCGCTCTTCGATCTCGGTCTTCTTGAAGGGCATGGTGACGTAGCCCCCGAGAGTCACGGCTCCCTCGTCCTCGAGCATGAAGGTGACGTCGTCGAAAACGGTGTAGTGCGGATAGGTGAGCACCCGGTTCACGAGATCCTTGGTGAAATCATCGAGGCTTTCCGGCTCGGGGACCTCGAGGTCGCTCTCGACCTCGGCCACTCCTTCGACGCTGAGGGCCGCCTCGATCGCCTTCATCTTGGAGTAGGCGTTCTTCGGCTTGCCCCTGAGGGTCACGACCGAGTCCTTCACCAGGATCTCGGAGACGTCCTCGTCGAGCTTTTCCTTCTTGAGCTTCGTCCAGACGGCTTCTTCGAGCCGCTTTTGAGCGTCGTCCGTGGACTGGGACCCCGCTCCCGCGGGGACGAGCGCGAGGGCGCCGAGGACGCCGATGACGATGAACGCGCGGGCACGACGTCCCGGGTGCCTCATGTTTGCATTGTATCCCAAGGGGCTTGCGGCGGTTGCCCCGGGAATCCGGCGGAGTTATGGTTTCGCCTCATGGCGGAGAAGAAAAACTACTGGCTCATGAAGAGCGAGCCCGACGTCTACGGCATCGACGATTTCGCGAAGGACGGAACGACCCACTGGGACGGGGTCCGCAATTTCAAGGCCCGGAACTACATGCGCTCCATGGCCGCCGGCGACGGGGTCTTCTTCTATCACTCGAATGCCGATCCCAAGGCCATCGTCGGCATCGCGCGGGTCTCGAAGGAAGCTCATCCCGACTCCACCCAGTTCGACAAGAAGAGCGACTACTACGAGCCCAAGGCCACCAAGGAGAAACCCTACTGGTCGATGGTCGAGATCGAGTTCGTGCGAAAACTCGACGAGCCCCAGAGCCTCGAGAAGCTCCGCGAGGTGAAGGAGCTCCAGGGGATGGCGCTTTTGAAGAAGGGCCAGAGGCTCTCGGTCCAACCGGTAACGGAGGAGGAGTGGAAGACGATCTGCGCCCTGGCGGGTGTGCCGACGAAGGTCTGAGAACCGAGAACTGAGAAGAACTGATTCCTAAGGCTTCGAGGCGTGGGTTTGTCGCCGGCTTCTCGGGCGCTCCGCCCACCGAAGCTTGTGCCGGAGCACCTGGAAATAGTTCTTCCCCGGAGGGCTCACGAGCTTCACCTGGGTGCGGCTCTGCCGCACCCGCACCACGTCGCCGGGCTGCATCCGCTGGCTCGTCTGCCCGTCGAAGGTGACGTAAACCTCTCCCGAGTTCCCTCGGAACGTGAGCTCGATCTTCGCCTCGTTCGAGACCACCACCGGTCGGTAGGTGAGGGTGTGAGGGCAGATCGGCGTGAGAATCATGGCGTCGAGGTTCGGGTGGAGGATGGGTCCTCCGGCGGCGAGCGAGTACGCGGTCGAGCCCGTGGGGGACGAGACGATGAGCCCGTCGGCTCGGATCATGGCGACGAACTGCTGATCGATCTCGACTCCGACCTCGATGATGCGCGCGATGGCGCCCTTGGTGATCACCACGTCGTTCAGCACGACCTCGCTCGCGAGGGTCTCGTCCTTCCGCAGGAGCTCGGCCCGCAGCATCATCCGGGAATCGATCGTCGCCTCTCCCGATAGGACCGAGTCCAGCGTCTCGTAGAGGTCCTGAAGGGCTATGTCCGTCAGGAAGCCCAGGCTTCCGAGGTTCACGCCGAGGATGGGGATCTGTTTTCCGCCCATCGCCCGGGCCACGGAGAGAAGCGTCCCATCCCCACCGAGGACGATGACCAGAGAGAGGTCGCGGGGGAGGGTCTCGAGGGTGAAGCTCACACTCCCGCGCCTCCTTTTGGCGAGCGACGCCTCGAGGACCGTATCGATCCCGCGCTCGCCCAGCCATTTCACCAGGGTGCGCACGACGCTCGAAGCTTCCTTCGCGTGGAGCTTGGCGACGATCGCCACTTTCTTCAGGTCCAGCTTGTCGTTTCCCTTCACCGGTTCCCCCGTCGGGCGAGGAGGAAATACTCCTGGTTCCCGGTAGCGCCTCGAAGGGGGGAAGGAGCGACGCCTTCGATTCGCAGGCCCAGGGCTTCCGCCGCCCTCCGGACGCTCGCGATGGCCTCGCGATGCTTTCCCTCGTCTCGGACCAGCCCGCCCCGCTCGACGTCCGAAGGCGAAAGCTCGAACTGGGGCTTCACCAGCATCAACAGCATCCCCTCGGGCTTCACCAGGGCAACGACGGCGGGGAGCACCTTGGTGAGGGAGATGAAGGAGAGGTCGAGGGTCGCGAGATCGTAGAGCTCGGGGAATTCTTTGGGATCGAGGTAGCGCGCGTTCACTCCCTCGATCACCCGGACCCTGGGGTCGGAGTAGAGCTTCCAGTCGAGCTGGCCTTTGCCCACGTCGAGAGCGGTTACCGCGAGAGCGCCCCGCTGGAGAACACAGTCGGTGAATCCGCCGGTGGAAGCGCCGACGTCCAGGACCCGCATTCCCGCGGGATCGAGACCGAGGGCGTCGATCGCTCCCGAGAGCTTCTCGCCGCCCCGCCCCACGAAGCTTTTCTGCGGCCTCCTTAGACGGATCTCGGCGTCCGCGCGCACCAGGGATCCGGGTTTGTCCATGGGCGACTCGTCGACGAGCACTTCCCCCGCGAGGATGAGACGGCGCGCTTTCTCACGGCTGTCCGCAAGGCCTCTCTCCACCACGAGCTTGTCCACGCGGCTCCGGAGGGCTTTCGCCATCGCCCCCGATCAGGAGCTCCGCCGTATCATGTGCTCGGCGAGGAGCGCGAGGGGTCTCCCCGCGGCCCCGAAAGGCTCGAGCCGGTGAAGCGCCGACGAGACCAGCTCCTCCGCTCGCCGCCGGGCCTCGCCGATCCCGTGAACCCGGGGATAGGTGGCTTTTCCCGACCGGGCGTCCTTCCCCGCGGATTTGCCGAGACTGGCGTCGCTTCCTTCGACGTCGAGGATGTCGTCGACGATCTGAAATGCGAGACCCGCCTCCTCGCCGAACCGGGTCATGCGGGAAACGTCGTCCTCGCTCGCGCCGGCGACGATCGCGCCGACGCGGGCCGACGCCCGGATGAGGGCCCCGGTCTTGTGCCGATGGATGCTCTCGAGGGCCGCGGCATCGATCGGCCGCCCCTCGGATTCGAGATCGAGCACTTGACCTCCCACCATGCCGCCCGCTCCCGCGGCGCCCGCGAGCTCGGCGATGGCGCGAACCCTCCGCTCCGCGGGCAGTCGGCAGGGAGGGGGAGGATCGGCCAGGACCGCGAACGCGTGGGTCTGGAGCGCATCGCCGGCGAGGATGGCGATGGCTTCCCCGAAGACGACGTGCGACGTCGGCCTTCCCCGGCGAAGCGAATCGTCGTCCATCGCCGGCAGGTCGTCGTGGATCAGCGAGTAGGTGTGGATCATCTCGAACGCGGCCGCGGCGGCAAGCGCATCCTCCACCTCTCCTCCCGCCGCCTCGGCCGCGGCGAGAACCATCACCGGCCGCAGGCGCTTTCCCCCCGCGAATAAACTGTAGCGGACCGCCCGCGAGATCGTCTCCGGAGGGGTCGACTCCGCAGGCAAGTACCGATCGAGGTAAGCGTCCACCAGAGCCGCCCTACCCGCGAGGTAGCGCTCGAAGCTCTGCTCCGCTTCCAGGGTTTCGTGGTCCGCGGTCACTCTTCCTTCGCGTCCTCGTCGAAATCGAGAGGTGCGGTCCGGAGGGCCCCGGTCGCATCCCGTTTCGGCTCTCCGGAGTCGGTTACCAGGAGAAGCTCGATGCGCTTCTCCGCCTCCTCGAGCTTTTCGCTGCAGAACCTCGCGAGGCGTATGCCCTGTTCGTAGCGCGCGAGAGAGCTCTCGAGGGAGAGCTCTCCCTTCTCGAGCTCCTTCACCACCCCCTCGAGTCGCACGAGCGCGTCCTCGAAGTCCTTCGGCTCGCTCTCGGAAGCTTTCTCAGGCATCGCGTTTTTCGACACGGCAGTGGAGCCGGCCACGGGCCAGCTCCACGCGGACGGCGTCGCCCACGGCGACTTCGTCCGAGCTTCGGAGAAGCTTACCTTGAGCCGACCAGGCGAGGCTATAGCCGCGGCCGAGGACGCCCAGGGGCGAAAGGGCGTCGAGCTTCGTCGCGCCCTCGGCGAACGCGCGGCGGGCCCGGTCGATGCGCGATCGCGCCGCGGCCTCGAGGCGCGCGGAGAGAAGCGCGAGCCGGGTCCTCGCCTCGCCGAGGCGCCGATCGACCCGCCGCTCGGAGAGCCTTGCCGAAAGGCCCTGGAGCTGTTGGCGAAGGCGAGAGAGGCGCCGGTCCAGGTGGAAGCGGGCGCGGTGGACGGATTCATCGACCTTCTGCGCCCGGGTCTCGATCCCATGGAGGACGGCGCCGAACGCCCGATGGGTCGAGATCCGATCCACGCGGGCGCGGAGATCCCGGAGGCGGTAGCGCGCGGTCGTCTCGAGCCGGCGTTCGAGTGCTCGCACCCGATCGAGAAAGTCGTCTTTCTGGCGCACGACCAGCTCCGCCGCCGCCGACGGGGTCGGGGCGCGCACGTCGGCGACGAAGTCGGCGATGGTGTAGTCCACCTCGTGGCCCACGGCGCTCATCACCGGGATAGCGGAAGTCGCGATGGCCCGCGCGACGGACTCTTCGTTGAAGGGCCAGAGATCTTCGAGCGAGCCACCGCCCCGAGCGACGATGAGGACGTCGATGACATCCTTTTGAGCCAGCCGGTTGAGAACCTGGATGCCCTTGGCGATCTCGGCGGCCGCGAGGTCTCCCTGCACCTGCGCGGGGTAGACGAGAACCTCGAGGTTGGGGAATCGCCGATGGAGGATGCGGCAGAGGTCGCGGAGGGCCGCGCCCGAAGGCGAGGTCACGATCCCGATCCGCCGGGGCAGGAGGGGAATCGGACGCTTGCGCGAGGTCTCGAAGAGACCTTCTTTCCCGAGCTTCTCCTTGAGCTGCTCGAAGGCCAGCTGGAGCGAGCCCTTTCCCCGCGGCTCCATGCGCTCGACGCGGATCTGGTACGCGCCTCTCGGCTCGTAGACGGTGACGTGCCCCCAGACGAGGACCGCCATCCCGTCCTGAGGGCGAAATCGGAGGTGGCGGGTCGAGCCCCGGAACATCACCGCCGAGATCTGCGACTGGTCGTCCTTCAGAGTGAAGTAGTAGTGTCCGGAAGAGGGTTGTTTCAGGTTCGAGATCTCGCCCGCGACCCAGAGGCTGCTGAACGACCGCTCCAGGTTGAGCTTGATCTGCTGAGTGAGCTCGCTGACCGAGTAGACGCTGCGCCCGGCGTCGGAGGCGAGGTTCGGCTGACTCACAGGGGAGGGGAAAAAAAAGCAAAGACGCAAAGACGCAAAGGCGCAAAGATCGGAAACCGAGGGAATTCTTCTTTGCGTCCTTGGGTCTTGGCCTCGAAAATATCCAATCCGGGGGGAAGGGGAAAGGAACGCAAAGACGCAAAGGCGCAAAGACGCAAAGAAGAAACGAGGATTCCTTTGCGTCTTTGCGTCCTTGCGTCTTTGCGTTCCTTCCCCACTCTTCCAGCCGTCTGGCCAAGCCGCATCTCCAGGGGTCCGGCGACCCTTTTCATCGTTCCAGGTGCCGCATCGCGGCATGAGGGTTGGTGTTGAATCCTTTCCATTTTCAGGCTACGTCCTGTTCGGTGATCTTGAACCGGGTGATGCTTCGCGCGCGGCCGGTTCGCTCGTCCACGTCGGCGACGATGCCGCACATCCAGGGGTCTCCCTTCGCCGTCTCGAACTTCGTCGGCATCGCCGTGAGGAACCGGGGGAGCGAGGTCGAAGCCTCGATCCCGATGACGGAGTCGTAGGCGCCGCACATGCCGAGGTCGGTGATGTAAGCGGTGCCTTTGGGGAGGATGCGCTCATCGGCCGTCGGCACATGGGTGTGGGTTCCGAACACCAGCGCCACCCGTCCGTCGAGATAGGCGGCCATCGCCATTTTTTCCGAGGTAGCGTCGGCGTGCACGTCCACGACGATGACCTGGGCCTTGCCCTTGAGGGACTGGAGCTCCCGATCGATGGCCTGGAACGGGCAGTCGATGAGGGGCATGAACACCCGGCCCTGGACGTTCACCACCGCAGTGGTGATACCGGAGGCGGTGGTAGTGAGGCAAGTACCGACGCCGGGGCAGGCCGCGGGGTAGTTGATCGGGCGCAGCAGGCGCGGCTCGCGCTCCAGGTGCTCGTAGATCTCCCGTTTGTCCCAGATGTGGTTTCCGGTGGTTAGCACGTCGATCCCGAGATCGAAGAGCTGGTGGGCGATCTCCGGCGTGACCCCGAATCCCGCGGCCGCGTTCTCCACGTTCACCACCACGAGGTCGAAGTCTTCCCTGGACTTGAGACGCGCCAGGCCCGCTTTGAGGATGTTCCGCCCGGCCTTGCCAACGACGTCGCCGGCGGCGAGGACCCTCACTTGAGGGCCGTCCTCGGGCTGCGGGACGAGCTCGGGCGCGGTTTCAGCTGCGGGTCGGGGGGGCGAAGGCTCAGGACCTTGCCGTCGTCGACGAGCGAGGCCTTGAGGGCCTCGTCCACGTACTCCACCAGGCGGAAATCCAGATCGCGGCGGACGTAGGAAGGAAGCTCGTCCAGATCCTTCGCGTTGAGCTTGGGAACCACCACCGTCCGGAGCTTCGCCCGCCGGGCGGCGAGTATCTTCTCCTTGATCCCCCCGACGGGAAGAATGTTGCCTCTGAGGGTGATCTCGCCGGTGAGGGCGACGTTGTGGCGCACCGGAGTTTCGGTGAGGGCGGAGATCATCGCGAGCGCCATGGTGACGCCCGCCGACGGTCCGTCCTTGGGGATGGCGCCTTCGGGGATGTGCACGTGGATGTCGCGGGTGGCGAAGAGCGATTCGTCGATATGGAACTGGGCCGCGCGCGAGCGGGCGTAGGAGAGCGCCGCGCGGGCCGACTCCTGCATGACGTCGCCGAGCGTACCCGTGAGGATGAGCTCGCCCTTGCCCTTCATCACCGTTGCTTCCACGAAGAGGACGTCGCCCCCGGTGGGAGTCCAGGCGAGGCCGGTCGCGACCCCCACTTGATCCTTCTGGAGGGCGTCCTCACCCAGGAACCTGGGCGCGCCCAGGAACTGCGAGACGTTCGCGGCGGTGATCCGGGTGAGGCTCTCGCGCCCATCCGCCACCCTCCTCGCGACCTTGCGGCAGATCCTCGAGATCTGCCGCTCGAAGCTCCGGAGACCCGCCTCGCGGGTGTACTGGCCGATGAGCACCTTGAGGGCCTCATCGCTGAAAGCGATGCGGTTGCCGTCGAGCCCGTTCTCGGACACTTGCTTCGGGATCAGGTGCCGCTTCGCGATCTGGACTTTTTCCTCTTCGGTATATCCGCTGAGCTCGATGATCTCCATCCGATCGAGAAACGCCGGCTGGATGGGGTCGAGCTGATTGGCGGTCGCGATGAAGAGCACGTTCGATAGATCGAACGGAACCCCGAGATAGTTGTCCCGGAACGAAAAGTTCTGCTCGGGGTCGAGGACCTCGAGAAGGGCCGAGCTCGGGTCGCCGCGGTAATCGGCCCCGATCTTGTCCACTTCGTCGAGCATGAACACCGGATTCGAGGTCCCCGCCTGCTGGATGCCCTGGACGATGCGGCCCGGCATCGAGCCCACGTAGGTTCGGCGGTGTCCCCGGATCTCCGCCTCGTCGCGAACGCCCCCGAGAGAGATGCGGTGGAACTTTCGCCCGACGGCGCGGGCGATGGAACGACCGAGAGAGGTCTTTCCCACTCCCGGAGGACCGACGAAGCAGAGGATCGGCCCGCGCATCTTCTTCTTGAGCTTGCGCACCGCGAGGTACTCGAGAATGCGCTCCTTGATTTTCTCCAGGCCGTAGTGGTCCTCGTCGAGGATCACCCGGGCCTGCGGGAGATCGAGGTTGTCGCGGCTGAACCGGTTCCACGGGAGGTTGACCATACACTCCAGGTAGTTCCGGAGAGTCGCGGTCTCGGCGGCATCGGGATGCATCCTTTCGAGCTTCGCGATCTGGCGGTTGACCTCCTTGAGCACTTCCTTGGGCATCCGCGCCTTGTGGGCCTTCGCCCGGAACTGCCGGACTTCTTCCGCGAGCTCGTTTCCCTCGCCGAGCTCCGACTGGATGGCTTTGAGCTGCTGGCGCAGGAAGAACTCCCTCTGCGAGCGGTCCATCTCGCCCCGCGCCTGGGAGCTGATCTGCTGCTGCATCGTCAGGACCTCGAGCTCCTTGGCGATGAGCTCGTGGACCTTCTTCAGCCGCTCGATGGGGTCGATGGTCTCGAGAATCTCCTGAGCTTCCGTCACCTTGAGGTCGAGGTTCGAAACCGCGAGATCGGCGAGCCGTCCCGGGTCCTCGAGGTTCGCGGCGATGACCATGACCTCGGGAGAGATGGACTTGCCGAGGTTCACGGACTTCTCGAGCGCTTCCTTCACGTTTCTCCGGAGCGCCTGGAGCTCGAGCGACTCCTCGTCCCAGGTTTCTTCCTGGACCGGAGTCAGGCCCGCGAGGAAGAACGGATCGGACTGGGGAAAGCCGTCCACCTGGGCGCGGTTCATCCCCTGAACGAGGACCCGTATGCGCCCGTCGGGGAGCTTCAGCATGCGCATGATCACCGCGACCGTTCCCATCCGATGGAGATCCTCGACCGCGGGGTTCTCGCGATCCTGCTCCTTCTGGGCCACGAGACAAATCATGCGATTTTCGGAGAGCGCGGAGTCCACCGCCTTCACCGAGCGATCGCGGCTCACGTACAGGGGAACGATCATGAACGGAAAGATCACGATGTCCCGCAGGGGAAGGACGGGGAGATACTCCGGTATCTGCGGCGGCTCTTGGGTCTCTTTGGGGTCCAATTCCATCGCGATCTACTTGATCTTCGATTCTACCTCTTCGACTTCCAGACGAAACTCGCTTCCTCGACGATCCTTGAGCTTGGGGATGGTCACGGTCAGCACCCCGGCCTCGAGCTCCGCCCTCGCCTTGGTCAGATCCACCGCGCGGTCGATGTAGAGCGACCGGGAGAACTTGCCGAAGCTGCGCTCCAGACAGAGGTAGCCTCGAACCGAACGGTCCACTTTCGCTTGTTTCTTCTCGCCCGAGAGGATCAGCTTGGGCCCCTGAAACGCGACCGAGATCTCGTTCTTCATGAGGCCCGGAGCTTCCACCTTGACCACGACGTCCTTCGCGGTCTCGAGCACGTCCACTCGAGGGAACCACTCGCCCAGACCGACGCCTCCGGCGTCGCTCGTATCGAGCTCGGTCAGTTGATCGAAGATTTTGCTGAACTCTCTCTGGAGGCTCGAAAGACTCGAAACTTCCGGGAGAGCTCCGCGGCGCTGCACCATTTGAGATATGAGCGAAATTAGCACGAAGGGCCGGAGGGCGTCAACGCTCCGGGATTTACGTGCGTTTCACCACGATGAGCGTACGATCGTCGGTGGCGCGGGCGCCGCCGGTGAAGGCCTCGACCTCGTTCTGGATCTTGCGCTCCAGCTCCCGCGCCGGGAGCGAGGCGTTGTCGCGGACCAGGGCGCCCATGCGATCCTCGCCGAACTCTTCCTCGTCCTGGCCCCAGGCCTCGCTCAGGCCGTCGGTGAAGACCAGGAGGATGTCGCCGTGCCCGAACTCCACCTCGCCCGACTCGAACGGTGTTTCGGCGAACAGCCCGAGGACGGTGCCGCCCGCCTCGAGCCTTTCGATTTTCCGGCTCTTCGCCCGGTACAGGATCGGGGGAATGTGCCCCGCGTTCACGTAGCGCATCTTGCCCGACCCGGTCTCGAGATCTCCGAAGAAGAACGTCACGTAAAACTGAGCGGGGGAGTTGTGGTACATGACTCCGTTCGTCTGCGAAAGGATCGAGAGCACCTCGGACTCTCTCTGGCAGGCGAAGTGCACCATCGCCCGCAGCACCATCATCATCAGCGCTGCCCCCGCGCCCTTCCCCGAGACGTCGCCGAGCGTCACCGCCAGACCCTTCGGGCGGTCGATGAAATCGTAGTAGTCGCCGCCGATGGTGTAGCAGGGAGTGTTCGTTCCCACCAGATCCCACCCGGGATAGCGCGGGGCCTGGCTCGGGAGGAGGTTCTGCTGGATCTCGCCCGCGAGCTCGAGCTCGCGCTCCATGCGTTTTTTCTCGATCATCTCGTCGAGCAGCTTGGCGTTCTCGAGCTTGACCGCGGCGACGTTCGCGAGGGAGCTCAAGAGAGTGAGGTCGTCCTGGGTGAACGAGTTCTCGCGGCTGAGGCTGTCGACGTAGATGAGCCCGGTGACGGCGTCGTCGTGCCACAGGGGAACGCACATCGCCGAGCGGATCCCGAGGGAGATGATCGAGTCCTGCCGG
>Ga0299906_10001301_pt1 | contig 21533 bp, 17 predicted proteins | sample RVTome_14_FD_200259 | JGI IMG/M metagenome (GOLD analysis project Ga0299906, IMG submission 200259) | Soil microbial communities from uranium-contaminated site in the Upper Colorado River Basin, Wyoming, United States - RVT145D125 (version 2) ...
GCCGTCCACGGACACGTTCATCGAGAAGGACGCCGCCATCAACGACGAGATCGACAAGATGCGCCACGCGACCACCAAGGCGTTGCTCGAACGCCGTGACGTCCTGGTCGTGGCGAGCGTGTCCTGCATCTACGGCCTCGGCTCGCCGGCGTCCTACTTCGACATGCTGGTCGTGCTGGAACGCAACGATGAGATCGAGCGCGACGTGATGCTGCGCAAGCTGGTCGACATGCAGTACCAGCGGAGCGACTACGACTTCGCGCGCGGGACGTTTCGGGTGCGAGGCGACGTGGTGGAAATCTACCCGGCGTACGAGGAGGGGCGAGCCGTCCGGGTGGAGTTCTTCGGGGACACGGTCGAGCGCATCTCGGAGATCGACCCACTGCGCGGCCGTGTGATTCGGCCGATCGAGCACATCGCGGTGTACCCGGCGAGTCACTACGTGGCGACGGCGCCCACCCTCAAGCGTGCCGTCGGGTCCATCCGCGAGGAGCTCGAGGAGCGCCTCGCGGTCCTGCGCGCCGAGCGCAAGCTGCTGGAGGCGCAGCGCCTGGAGCAGCGGACCGAGTACGACCTCGAGCTCCTGACCGAGATGGGGTTCTGTCCGGGGATCGAGAACTACTCCCGGCATCTCGATGGGCGCCAGCCCGGCGAGCCGCCGTACACCCTCCTGGACTACTTCCCGGACGACTTCCTCCTGGTCGTGGACGAGAGTCACGTGACCGTTCCCCAGCTCGGGGCGATGTATCGGGGCGACCGGTCACGGAAGGAGACGCTCGTCGACTTCGGCTTCCGGTTGCCGTGCGCCCTGGACAACCGGCCCCTCGACTTCACGGAGTTCACGGCGCGCATCTCGCAGACGACGTACGTGTCGGCCACGCCGGGGCCGTGGGAGCGCGAGCAGGCGGGCGGACGGGTGGTCGAGCAGGTGATCCGCCCCACGGGGCTCTGCGACCCGGCCATCGAGGTGCGGCCGGCCCGCCATCAGGTCGACGATCTGCTCGAAGCCGCGCGCGGGCGGGTGGCGGCCGGCGAACGCGTGCTCGTGACGACGCTCACCAAGAAGATGGCGGAGGATCTGACCGACTACCTGCAGGACGTCGGCGTCAAGGTGCGCTACATCCACGCCGACGTGGATACGCTCGAGCGCAGCGCCATCATTCGCGATCTCCGCCGGGGGGTATTCGACGTGCTGGTCGGCATCAACCTCCTGCGCGAAGGCCTCGATCTCCCGGAAGTGTCGTTGGTGGCGATCCTCGATGCCGACAAAGAAGGGTTCCTGCGCTCCGAGCGTTCGCTCATCCAGACGATCGGGCGCGCGGCACGCAACGTCAACGGCACGGTGCTCATGTACGCCGATCGGGTGACGGACTCGATGCGCAAGGCCATCGACGAGACGACGCGGCGTCGCGAGCTGCAAGAAGCCTACAACCGGGTCCACGGCATCACGCCGCAGACCATCCGCAAGGCCATCGGGGGCTCCTTGCTGGAGGCGTGTGAGGCCGACTACGTCACGGTCGACGCCGACGAGCCCGTCGAAGACGTGCCGGCGGATCCGGCGGCGCTGGCGCGGTTGGTCGCGGAGCTGCGCCGGCAGATGCGCGCGGCCGCCCGCGAGCTCGACTTCGAGGGCGCGGCCGCGCTGCGCGACCGGGTGCAGGCGCTGGAGGGCCGGCTCCTGGGGGTCCGCACCGACCCGGGGGCCGGGAGCGGCTGAGGCGACCGGTGGCCCGCACGGAGAGCACCACGTCCGATCTGGAGGCGTTGCAGGCGAGGCTGCCCGGCGTGCCGACCGACCCTGGCGTCTACCTGTTGAGGAACGGGCAGGGCCGGGTGATCTACGTCGGCAAGGCGGTGAACCTGCGGGCCCGGCTGCGTAGCTATCTGCGGGGCGGCGACGAGCGCTCGCAGATCCGCTTCCTGGTCGGGCATCTCGCCGACTTCGAGACCCTGGTCACGGCGACCGAGAAGGAAGCGCTGATCCTCGAGAACAACCTCATCAAGCAGTATCGGCCGCGCTACAACATCCGGCTGAAGGACGACAAGAGTTACGTCAGCGTGAAGGTGACCGTCCAGGACCCGTGGCCGCGCGTGCTGGTCACCAGACGGATCGTGCGCGACGGGAGCCGCTACCTGGGGCCCTTCCACGACGCCGGCGCGGTACGCGACGCGCTCGATACGGTTCGGAAGGTCTTCCCGCTCCGGACCTGCAGCGACACGGTCTTTCGCAACCGCTCGCGTCCCTGCATCGAGTACGACATCAACCGTTGTCTGGCGCCGTGCGTGCTGCCCGTCGACCGCGACGTCTACGAGGAGCATCTGCGCCAGGCGACGCTGCTCATCCGCGGGCGCAGCCGCGAGGTGGCCGAGCGCCTCGAGGCGCGGATGCAAGAGGCCGCGGCGGCGGAACGTTACGAGGAGGCCGGACGCTTGCGGGACCAGATCCGTGCCATCGCGAAGACGCAGGAGCGGCAGCAGGCGGTGACACACTGGGGGGCCGACCAGGATGTCTTCGGGCTCTACCGCGAAGGCGGCGCGATCCAGGTCCAGGTCCTCTTCGTGCGCGACGGCAAGTTGATGGGCACGCAGGCCTACGCCTTCGACGACTGGGAGTTCGCCGATGCCGAAGTCATGGAGGCGATGCTGACGCAGTTCTACCAGGCGAGCATGCACGACGTGCCGGACGAGATCCTGCTGCCGGTCGCCATCGGTGACGCGGCCGTCCGGGCCGACTATCTGTCGGACCGGCGCGGGAAGCGAATGGCGATTCTGGTCCCCCGGCGCGGGGACAAGCGCCGTCTGGTCGACATGGCGCAGGGCAACGCGCGCCAGAGCTTCGCCGAGCAGCGTAGCTCGAGTGCGCATGCCGATCGCCAGGTGGCCGAGTTGCAACGCCGCCTGCGGCTGCGGGAGCCCCCCCGGCGCATCGAGTGCCTCGACATCGCCACCTTCCAAGGGGGGGAGACGGTCGGTGCCGTCGTCGCCTTCGTCGACGCCGAACCGTGGAAGGACGGGTACCGGCGGTATCGGATTCGCTCCGTCGAAGGCACGGACGACTTCGCGTCCGTCGCGGAGGTCCTGAGTCGGCGTTTCCGCCGGCGGGACCAGCCGGGAGAGCTGCCCGATCTTCTGGTCATCGACGGCGGCGCGGGGCAGCTCGCGGCGGCACGCGCGGCGCTCGCCGACGTGGGGTTGAGCGAGCTGCCGGTCGTGGGCCTCGCCAAGGAGCGTCTCGTGCGCGACGCCACCGCGACCGAGCTGCACCGGCGGCCGGAGCGCGTCTTCGTCCCCGGCCGGAAGAACCCCATCGTGCTCCGATCCAATTCGACGGCGCTCTTCCTGCTCCAGCGCGTGCGCGACGAGGCGCATCGCTTCGCCAACGACTACCACCGGCACCTGCGCTCGAAGCATCGCCTGGCCTCGCCGCTGGACGAGATCGAGGGAGTCGGGCCGGCACGGCGACGCAGTCTCCTGCGAGCCTTCCAGAGCGTGGCGGGCGTCCGCCGCGCGTCGCTCGAGGACGTGGCCGCCGTCTCCGGCATCGGGCTGCAGCTGGCCGAGCGCATCAAGGAGCATCTGACGATCCGGTCCTGACGATCCGACCCACTACCCGCCCGGAAAGGACACGTGCAGCGACGGTTGGGGCTCGGCTGGATCACCGCGGCGATGCTGGCCGGCCAGCTGGCGGTGACGAACCCGGTGCCGCGGGCCGCGGCCACGCTCGTCGCGCTCGGGAGCGGCCTGCTGGTGCTGGCGCTCGCCATCGGCCCCCGGCCCGCGCGACGGGGGGAGGGCTGGGGCCGGCTCATGGCGGGCGTCCTCGGGGCGTTCGCCTTCGGTGCGGCCATGGCGGGGCTCCACGTGAGTGCGCCGGCGGGCGAAGGGCACGTGTCGGGGCTCTCGCTGCCGTGGCGCGGTCGCATCGCGGGCGAGGTCTGCGAGGAGCCGCTGCACCGCGATGGACGCACGCACCTCGTGGTGCGGACCCGATGGCGCGAGCGCGGCGGACGGCGCGAGTCGCTGCACGGTCTCGTCCGTCTGACGGTGCGCGGTCCCCTGCCGGACCTGCGCCTCGGCGACGGCCTGGTCGCGCCGCTGACGTTGCGCGCGCCGCGCAACTTCGCGACGCCGGGTGCCTTCGACGTCGTCGGGCATCTGGCCAGGCGCGGCATTCATGCCACCGGCTTCGTCTGGCGCGGCCAGGACGTCCGCGCCGAACGACGGACGTTCCGGAGTCTGCGCCGCGCCATCGCGAGTTGGCGAGCGACGGTGGCGGCGCGCATCACCGCGAACGTCCCGGCGCGCCGAGGAGCCGTCCTGCAGGCGCTCGTCGTCGGGGAGCGCGGCGGCGTCGACGACGACCTGCGGGCGGCCTTTGCGCACGTCGGCATGGCACACGTCCTGGCCATCTCGGGTCTGCACGTCGCGATCGTGGCCTGGGGGGCGGTCGTGGTCGTGCGCGCGCTGCTGGGGCGCTGCGCCTGGCTCGTCCTGCGAGTCGACGTCGTGGCGCTCGGCCAGGGGCTCGCCCTCGTGCCGGTCGCCGTCTACTGCGTCCTGGGCGGCGCCGCGGTGAGCGCTCTGCGGGCCGGGTTGATGGTCGGCATCGGTTCGCTGGCGATGCTGGCGGGCCGCCGGGTGGCGACGGGCTCGCGTCTGACGCTGGCCGCCCTGGTACTCGCCTGCGCCTGGCCCGGCGTGGTGCACGAGATCTCCTTCCAATTGTCCTTCGTCGCCGTCCTGGGCATCTGGCTGGCGTGGCGCCGCTGGACGCCGGGTGAACGTCGCCTGGGACGAGTCCAGGCGGCGCTGCTCGTCTCGACCGCGGCGGCCGTGGCGACGGCGCCGCTCGGCGCGTTGTACTTCGGGACGGTGTCGCTCGTCGGGCCGTTCGTGAACCCGATCGCCGTGCCCCTCTTCGGCACTCTGCCGGTCGCGTTCGGATTGCTGGGGGCGCTCGTCACGCCGATTCCGGCACTGTCGGCCGGGCTGTTCGCCCTGGCGGGTATCGCCTTGGTGCCGGGCCTCTGGTTGGTCGAGGCGCTGGCTCGCGTCCCGGGTCTCAGCGTCCCGGTGCCGGCGCCGACTCGCGTCGAGTTGGGGCTGATGTATGCGCTGCTGGCGACCGTGTTCGTCGTGCCGTCTCCGGTGCGGACCGGCGCCGGTCTCGTGCTCGCCGTCGCACTCGCCGCGGACGTGACGTGGTGGCTCCGAGAGCGCCACGTGCCGGGGCGGCTGCGAGTCTCCTTCCTGGACGTCGGGCAGGGTGACGCGGCCGTCGCCGAGCTGCCCGACGGCCGGGTGGTGGTGATCGACGCCGGGGGGTTCCCCGGCAGCCGCTTCGACGTCGGACGCGCCGTGGTGGGGCCCTTCCTGCGCACCCGCAAGATCGGCCGTATCGATGCGCTCGTCATGTCACACGCGCATCCGGATCACTTCGGGGGCATGGCGTATCTGATTCGGCACTTTCGTCCCCGCACCCTCTGGTGGCCGGGCGTGCCCGGTCGCGGTGAGGCCTGGGATCGTCTCTGGGAGGCCGTGCATGCCACGGGCGTCGAGCCGCTCGTCCTCGCGCGTGGCCATCGGCCGCCGGGCTTCGGGGACGTCCTCGAGGTTCTGCATCCACCGGCGGAATGGGTCGGCGCGACGGTGAACGACGCGTCCCTGGTTCTGCGCCTCTCCCACGCCGGGCGCTCGGTACTCCTCGCGGGTGACGTCGAGCGCCGCGGCGAGCTCGCCATGCTCTCGGCGGGCGACCTCCACGCGACGGTCGTCAAGGTCCCCCATCACGGCAGCCGGACCTCCAGCGCCGTGGCGTGGGTGCGCGCGGTCGGCGCCGAGCTCGCCGCCATGTCGGTCGGATTCGACAACCGCTACGGCCATCCGCATGCGCGGGTCGAAGCGCGCTACCGAGACCACGGCGCGTGCGTGCTGCGGACGGACCGCTGCGGCACGATCGTCGTGCGGCTGAGTCGCCGGGGAACCCGGGTGGATGCCGCGCGACCCGGTTGCGGCTGCCCGCCGTCCGACTCAGGGTTGGGTGGCCAACCCCTTGCGGAGCGCGTACATGACCAGCCCGACCCGATCTCGCACCCCGAGCTTCTGGAAGATGTTGGTGAGGTGGGTCTTCACGGTGCGCTCGCTGATCGAGAGGGTGGCCCCGACCTCCTTGTTCTTGTAGCCGGACGCCACCAGACGCACGATCTCCAGCTCCCGCTCGGTGAGCCCGTTCTCGTGACGCAACGAGCTGGTGTCACCGTCACCGGAGGCGGACTCGAGATCGGCCGTCAGCAGGCGTCCCATGCGCGGATCGACCCAGGTGCCGCCGCTACAGACGGTACGGATCGCCTGCACGAGCGTCTGGCGCGCCGAATCCTTGAGGACGACCGCCCGCGCTCCCAGGCGAAAGGCGCGAAGATGCTCGTCTTTCTCGTCCGACGCGGTCAGCACGAGCACCTGGGTGCTCGGGTTGATCTTGAGGACGGCCGGAATGGCATCGAGGCCGCTCCCCGTGGGCATACGGATGTCGAGGACCAACAGGTCGGGACGATTGCGCCAGACGTACTCGACGATGTCCTCGGCGCTTTCGAGGTCCGCGACGACCTCGAAGTCCTCCTCGGCTTCCAGAATGGTGCGCAGCCCCTCGCGGAACAACGTGTGGTCGTCCACGAGAACGAGCCGTAGCTTGCGTGTCATGCGCCTCTGCTCCTCTGTCATCGTCATCCGGTTCCCGTCGCTTCCAGCGGCCGTGGTCGTGGCAGCCACATCGAGAGTTCGGTGCCGCGCCCCGGCTCGCTCCACACGCGCACTTCGCCGCCGAGTACCTCCGAGCGCTCGCGGATCGACCAGGGCAGCGAGTCGTCGGGCAGAAAGCCGTCCGCGTCCCCGGCGGTGCCGTTCCGGAATCCGCTGCCGTTGTCGCGCACGACCAGGAACACGTGGGTGGGGCGGGCAGCGAATTTGACGACGGCCTGCGTGGCTTTGCCATGGCGGACGGCGTTGCTGAGCGCCTCGCGCACGATGTGGGTGATCTCGTGGACGGTGGCGAGGGGCAGTTGCGGATCGGGATCGGGTCGCGACACGTAGACGTGCATGCGGTGGCGTAGCGACATCTCGGCCACGACCCGATCGAGGGCGGTGCCGAGGTCCTCCGCCTCCTTGGTCGTGTTGCGCAGAATCTGCAGATAGTGGCGCACGTCACGATAGCCTCGCTCGACGGCCTGCTGCAGGTCGTCCAGGGCGGCTGGGACGCGCTCGGGCGTCCGCTCGAGGTGGCGTTTGCAGGTCTCGACCCGCAGATCGATGGCCGCGAGGGACTGGATGAAGCCGTCGTGGAGATCGCGGGCGATGCGGGCCCGCTCCTCGAGCACGGCGATCTCCTCCGCCTTGTCCTGGAGGCGGCCGGCCTCCAATCCCGTCGCGCCCTGGGCGACGAAGAGCAGCAGGAATTCCAGATCGTCCCGCGTGAAGCGGCGACTCGACGTGCTCGCCACCACCGCGTGTCCGACGAACTGCTGCTGCTGGAAGACGGGCGAGACGAGCAGCGCCTGAGCGGCCGGGACCGGCAGGCGAAAATCATCGGGGAGTGCCCGGCGCTCCAGCGATCCCGTCGCCACATCGTAGCAGAGCGCGCTGCCGCGGCGTGGCTGGACGTCGTTGGCCAGGAACCCTTCCGACGGCTCGGCGAAGGGAAAGACGCAGGGGCTGGCCTCGGTGATGCGCAATCCCACTCGCACGTGGCCGGGAATGCGGGTCACCAGCCAGTTGAAATAACGTCCGCTCTCCGGGTCGCGAATGGAGAGCAGTCCGTGCTGCGCTTCGAAGTAGCGGAGCAGGCGACGCATCAGCAACCCGATGGTTCGACCGGTCGGCCGGCCGCGCCGGGCCGTCGACGTGAGTTCCAGCATCAGCGACAGCTTCTGCTTGGCCCGGAGTTCGTGATCGCCGAGGTAGCCGATGAGGTACCCCAGCACGAGCAGGTACAGCGGCCGGACGATGTGGAAACGGTGGAAGAAGAACACGTCGGGAGCGACGTAGCGGCTCGCTGCGTATGCCGTGAGCGGGTAGGTGACGGCCAGCACGACCGCGATGCGCAAGGTGCCGCGCAGTCCGGTCCGGACGGCGACGCTCGAGATCACGAACACGTGCAGGAGGAAGAAGGGGCTGGCGCCGCGCTCGGTGAGCAGGGTGAGCACCGTGATCCACACGACGTCCGCCACCACGGTGGCGCGCGCGACGACCTCCTGCCGGACGCGCTCGGTCCGCACCAGCCACAGGACGATCCAGCTGAAGGCGACGTAGGAGGCCAGCGAGCCGTACGTGGCGGCGGGGAGGATCGTCGGCTGCTTGGGGTCGGCCGTCACGATGAACGCCGCCGCCAGCGCCAGCATCAAGCGCGAGAAGGCGATCACCTTCTCGGTGCGTGAGAAGGCGCGCAGCGGAAACTGCGGCTGTCGGGGGCGCGGCTCGGTGCGGCTCTGGACTCGCATGGGGTCTGCGTGGTGCGTGGACCAGCCGCCCCACTATAGCCGAAGTGCGGGGACCTTACAGGTCTTTCGCAGCACGCCGGGCGGAGGCGAGGGGTCCAACGCCCCGAAAGGATTGACTTGGGAGGGTCCGCGTCTTAGGTTTCTGGCATGCCCGAGAGTGCTGAGCCCAGCGTCGTGACGCTCACCCCGAGTGCCCTGGAGATGGTTCGCTCGATCCGGACCCGCGACAGCCTCGGCCCCAAGCACGCGTTGCGGGTGGCGGTGGTGGGGGGGGGCTGCTCTGGATTCAGCTACCAGATCGACTTCGACGAGGAAGTGCGCGAGGGCGACATGGTCACTCGCTACGACGACATCGAAGTACGAGTCGACCCGACGAGCGCCGAGTATCTCCGCGGCATCGAGATCGACTACGTGAAGCGCCTGCACGGCGGTGGCTTCAAGTTCAGCAACCCGAACGCCACGCAGACCTGCGGCTGCGGCACCTCGTTTTCTGCCTGAGGCACCCCGGCGCGGCGCCGGCCCGCGGGTGCGGCACGCCGCCTTCGACCTCGACGGCACGTTGATCGACTCGCGCGCCGATCTCGTCGAGTCGGTCAATCACGTGCTGGCCTCGTTCGACCGGCCGACCATCGATCCTCCCACGCTCGCCGGGTACGTCGGCCATGGTGCGCGCGCCCTGCTCGAGCGAGCGCTCGGGCCCATGGAGCCGGGGCAGATCGACGAGGGCGTGCGTCGCTTCATGCGCTACTACGGTGAGCACCTCCTCGACGAGACGCGTGCGTATCCTGGCGTCGAGGCCCTCCTGGACGGCCTGGACGAGTGCGGGGTGGTCCTCACGGTCCTCACGAACAAGCCCGAGGCGCTCAGCCGGACCATCCTCGACGGCCTCGGGCTCGGTGATCGATTCGTCGCCCTGGTCGGCGGCGACACGCTCCCGACGCGCAAGCCGGACCCGCTGGGACTGCAGTGGCTTTGCAACGCCGCGGGGGCGCTGCCCGCCGAGTCGCTCCTGGTCGGCGACTCTCCTGTGGATCTGGACACGGCTCGCGCCGCGGGCGCAGCGTTCTGCGGCGTGGCGTGGGGACTGCAACCCGACGTCCTCGCGGCCGCACGGCCTGGATGGATGGTGCGTGATGCCGGGGAGTTGCTCACGGGGCTGGGGCCCCTGGCCGGCCGGCGGCTCGACTCCGGCGGCGGCGGCGGTTAGGTTCGCGCGCGTGTCGTCCGAGGACCGACTCTTCACACCGGCGGAGGTGAACGGCCTGGTGCCGCGCCTGGACGCACTCCTCGAGCGCATGCAGCGATGCGCCCTGGCCCTGCAGGCGGAGCGCGAGGCGTTCAGCGGCCCGCGCCGTGCCGAGGACGTGGCCACGCTGGTGCGCGCCCGGCCGCTGGCCCGCCGCCTCGTCGAGGACATGGACGCGATCGTCGCCGAGATCGAGGCGATGGGTGGACACCTCAAGGACCTGGCGCTGGGGCTCGTCGATTTTCCCGGGGCCGTGGGCGGCGAGCAGGTGCTGCTCTGCTGGCAGTTCGGGGAGCCGGAGGTGGCGTTCTGGCACCGAGATGGAGAAGGGTTCGCCGGTCGCCGTCCGCTGCCGGGGCGGCGCCAGCGTCCCGCGCTCCAGTGACGCGGGCCGGCCGGGGCGCCGGCTACGAAGCGGTCGTCTTCGACCTCTTCGGGACTCTGGTGCACGTCGATGCCGAGCGGCTGCCGGTGCACGTGGAGGGAGGCCGCAGCACTCGCAGCACCATCCCCGTTCTCCTCGACGTGTGTCGGCGCCACGGGTTGACCGTGACCGGGGCGTGCCTATGGGAGGCGCTCGGGGCCGTGCGAGACGAGTTGCGTGCCGAGGCGGCGGCGGACGTGGAGATTCCGTCACGGCATCGCTTCCGGCGGGCGCTCGCGCTGCTGGGCGCGGACGACGAGACGGCCGAGGCGGTCGGCGTTCTCGTCTCGCGCGCGCACCTGAGCGCGATCGCGGCGGCCGCGTTCGTTCCCGATGCGCACTGGCGGGTCCTGGACCTCGTCAGCCGGCGCGCGCGGACGGGGATCGTCAGCAATTTCGACGATACGGCGAGTGCCTATGCGCTCCTGGCCCGGGTGGGCCTGCTGCAGCGCGTGGACACGGTGGTGGTCTCCGAGGCCGTCGGTCGGCGCAAGCCGCATCCCTTGCCGCTGCGTGTCGCACTCGACGCGCTGGGAATGTCGGCGGACGGGATGGTCTACGTGGGGGACAGCTATCGCGCCGACGTCGGCGTGGCCCGCGCCGTCGGCAGTGACGTGGCGTGGATCGACGTCGACGGGGCCGGCCCACCAGGACCCGACAGACCCGAGTACGTTCTCGACGACTTGCCGGGACTCGTCCCGGCCCTGGGTTGGGCGCCGTGACCGGCCGCATGCAGATCGCCGTGGCCGGCGCGTCGACGTGCGGGGTGCGCGTGGCTCGTCTCGCCGAGGCCGTCGGCCGCGCCCTGGCGGCGGGGAATCGTCATCTCACGGTGACGTTGCCGACCGGGCTGGGGTGGGCGCGCAACGTGCTCGTGGCCGGAGGAGGCGACGCCTTGATCGCGTTGCCAGGCCGCGACGGGACGCGCTCGGAGATCGCCCTGGCCCGCGTCCTGGGGCGCCCCGTGATCACCCTGGGACGGCGGGACGCCCGCATGCCCGGCGTGCAGAAGGCGGCGACCGCCGAGGAAGCCGTGCGGCGGGCCCTGGCGGCCGTCCGTCGGCGTCTACAGTCGGCCCGGTGACGCGGCACTGCGGTGCAGGCGCCTGCGCAGCGCCGGAATGCCGTTCACCTTCACCGAACGCAGCAGGTCCCAGTAGACGCCGCGCGGTCGTGGATGCGCGGGACGGGTCGCCACGAGTTCGTCCGGTGTCACCAGGAAGTCGATCGGCAGGTCGTGCGGCAGCATGGGCAGGCGTCCCTGGACGATCTGTACGCCGTGCACCGTCGTGACGATGGGGGTGGACTCCCGGACCTTCCCCTCCTCACGGAGCAGGGCATATTCGAGGTCGGCGTAGCCGCCGCCCTTGCCCACCCGGGCGCCGTCGCGGCTCACGGCGACCGAGCCGGTGACGATCAGGTCGATGGGGCGCATTTCGCGTGGGGCGACCAGACGGCCGAAACGACACGCGCCCACGATGCTGGCCGCGGCGGCCACGTGGCCGGGGATCCGACTCGGGTCGATCTCGACGAAACACTTCTCCGCCCGCAGCCGGGGCACCGCCATGTAGAGGATCTTGCCCTCCGCGAGGGCGAGCCGCCGGACCGGGAGTTGCGGCGCGTCGGGATTCACCTTGACGACCAGCGCCTGTCGCCAGACGGCCAGCTCGCGCAGACGGCGCGCTGCGTCAGCGGCACGCTCGAAGTTCGGGATGCGACCCTGTGCGCCGGGGAAGCGGCCCACACCGGCCTGCTCAATCTGATTCCAGATCCGTTCCCGAATCTCCGCTTTCGTCATCGAGCACCGACTCGATCGTCGCTACGTCGGGCGCGACTTCGGTACTATAGGGGTCACCGGGAGTCAATTCGACGGCGTGTCCCGCGGGCAGTCGGCGCGCGAACACGAGCAGGCCGGTGTGGGCCACCATGCGATGCGCCGGACGAATGCTCCGTCCCTTCACGTCCCACTCTCGCAGCAACGATTCGAGCGTGGTCACCATGCCGAAGAGCGGATGCGCGTCGAGTGCGTCGACGAGCGACTTCACCTGGAGGATCGTCGGAAGAAAGCAGCTCAGGACGCCGCCGCACCGCAGCGACACGGCGATCTGGTCGAGGAGGGTCCACGGTTCGGCGAGATCGACGATGACACGGTCGACGTCGCGTTCGGCCAATCCCTCGGTGGCATCGCGGACGTGCACCGTCCAGCCTGGGGCGTCCCCGTGGTGGCGCGCGACGTTGCGCCGGGCGTCGTCGGCGAAGTCGGCGCGCAGCTCGTAGGACGTGAGCCGGCCGGTCGGGCCGACGGCCCGCAGGAGCCCGAGCGTCAGCGCGCCCGCGCCGACGCCGATTTCGATGACGTGCATACCGGGCGCGATGTCTCCCCACATGAGCAGCAGGCCGACGTCCTTCGGGTAGATGGGCTGCGCGCGCCGGGGAAGCTGCGGCACGAGTTGAGCGTACGTCGGCCGCACCACCAGGAATCGCTCGCCGCGGTCGTCCGTGATGGTGACGCCCTCGTCGAGCCCGATCACGGAGTCGCAGGGGATGGGGCGGCCACGCAGCGCGAGGCGCGCGCCGGCGCGCAAGGTCCGCAGGTAGGTGCGGCGCTTGCGGTCCATCAGCAGGATGGCGTCGCCGTCGCGCAGTTGCGCGCGCCGTTCGTCGCTCACGATGGCAGCATCCGGCCGACGGCTTGCCGGACGCGGAACTCCACCGTCCGATGCTGCGGGTGCAGGTGGAAGCGCATCCAGCCCGGGACGGCTAGCACGCGCTCGGGACGGTCACAAGGTGACTTCCGCCGCGTCGTGGCGACGTCGCGAGCGCGACCGGGGCATCACCCGAAAAACTTGACAGGGTGGGAGGCGCCAGATACGCGGTCGGGTCGACCCTCGGGGGTCGGGAGGCTGACAATGGCGGAACGCAAGGCGAAGACGGCCGAAAAGGCCTCCCCGGTCGAGAAGCGCGGCTGCCCGAAGTGCGCGGCGGAAGTTCGCATCGTGCACTTCACCGGCTACGGCCCGCGCGGCTTCTTCTGGGTGTGTGAGAAGGAGTGCGGCTACACACAGCGCACGCGCTGAGGAGGTCGACGGCGGGATGGCACGGACGCGATCGTCGGGAACGAACACGACCAAGCAGGCCAAGGGTGCGAGTGCCGCCAGGCCGCGCAAGAAGGCGGCCCCGAAGGGGACGGCCTCCGGCCTCGACGACGACGAGCCGGGCGGAGATGCCGAGGACGAGGAGCTTCCGAAGGACGAAGCCGGGCGCCTGAAGATCAAGCGCCAGTACGAGGAGCTGCTCGGTATCCGGATCGAGAAGCTGAAGGGACGCATCCTCAACCGCGAGCGGATCAACAAGACGATCGAGGGCATCTATTTCATCTGCGCGTCCTGCAAGAAGATCTGCCACAATCTGGACGAAGGCCTCGTCGAAGACCCCAACAACCTGAACAACCTCTGCAACGCCTGCGGCAACGTGAAGGAGCCGCGGGGTAGCCGGCGCAAGAAGGCCGCGGCCTAGCGCGGTCGGGCGTCCAAGGTCTCGAGCAGCCGGGTCAGCTCGGCCGGCAGCGCCGTGCCGAGCCGCTGCGCGGCCTGGCGTGCGCATGGGGGAAGATGGAGTTCAGCCGCGTGGAGCGCGTGGTGCCCGGCGGGCAGGTGGGCGTGCGGTCCTCCGTAGCGAGCGTCACCGAGGACCGGATGGCCGGCGTGCGCCAGGTGGACCCGCACTTGATGCGTGACCCCGGTCCGAATGACGGCGCACACGAGGGTCGCGCCGTCGAGTGACCGCAGCGGGGTGACGACGGTGCGTGCCGGCCACGCCCGGTCCCCGGGCAGCGCCGGGCGCATGCGGCCTCGATCGCCGGGGACGTGCGACAGGGGGGTGGCCAGGAGCAGGCGGGCCGCCACGCGTCCCTGGACGACGGCGAGATATCGCTTGCGCACCCGGCCCTCCCGGAAGGCGGCACGCAGCGCGCCGTAGGTCTCGACATCCCGCGCGGCCACCAGCAGTCCCGACGTTCCGGTGTCGAGGCGATGCGCGAGCCCGCACGCGAGCGGGTCGCCGACGCCGCGCAGGGCGGGGTCCTGCGCGAGGAGAAAGTTGGCCGCGGTGTCGCGTTCGCGCGGATCGAGCGGCACGCTGGGGACACCGCTCGGTTTGTCGAGCGCGACGACCTGCGCGTCGGCGTACACCACCCGGCAGGCGAGCCGCGCGTTCGGTGCCAGGTCGGGGAGCGCGGGAATGGCGACCCGATCGCCCGGGCGTACCAGATCGCCCTTGCGCGCCGGCCGTCCGTTCACGCGGATGGCGCCTTCGTCGATCAGTCGGGTGACGAGTTGGCGGGAGGCGCCGACGAGCACCGACCGTGCGAAGCGATCCAGCCGCTGCGGGCCGCGGTCGTCGGCGACGGTGAGATCGCGGGCCGGCATGGTCTCAGGCGGCCGATCCGGGGCGTGTGAGCGGCGGGTCGAGGGGTTCCAGATTCTCCGCCACGATCGCCGTCGCTCGCCCGGATCGCAGCAGGCCGATGTGTCCCTCGCCGCGGACGGCCACGTTGAACGCGCCGGGGTGATGGCCGGCGTCCGGGGGTTGCAGCCAGACGTCGTCGAGTGAGTAGATCGACTGCAGCTCGACGCGGGGCGGCGCGGCGACGGCCGTGAGGCGGGCGCCGACCGCCACGACGGTGCGCACGCCCAACGTCGCGCCGAGCGGCGTGGCGAGCAGGCGCAGCATGAACGGCGCGCTCGCGCCGTGCGCCACCACGTCGAGCGTGGGCGCACCTCCCCGGGCACGTTCGATTGCGCTGGCGAGGCGCGCGCCGGCCCGCTCGTCGTAGCGGCGGCGGGGGGCGCGCACTACGGCGACGGGCCGCCCCATCCCGCCGAGATGCTGTGCGAGGCCGCGCATCGCGGCCCGCGGTAGGGGCGGAGCCACCAGCAACACCACCGGGGTCCCGGCGCCGCGCGTCCGGGGAAGCGGCCGTAGCGCGCCGAGGACGGCCGCGACGAGGTGGACGGATTCCGCGACGGCGAGCCGGAGGACCGAGCCGAGCGGCAGCGGTTGGTGATCGTCGTTCTCGAAGGGGCAGGCCGCGCCCCGGCGTCGCATGGCCCGCGCCACGGTAGCGTGCGCGGCGAGGTGCGCGGCCACGACGGCGCCGGCGGCGACGGGGAGGACGGCGAGTGCCTCGCGGAGCATGTGCGCAGGTGACCGTCCGCTGCCCGTGCTGTCAACCGATGTCGTCTTGCTTTTCCGGGAAGCCGCGCTTAGATGGTCGCCGTCGACGATCCCGTGCCATCCGCGTCACATCATGCGGTCGTGATGGCCGGCGGCTCCGGAACGAGGTTCTGGCCACGCAGCCGCAACCGCGTGCCAAAACAGCTTCTCCCCATCGCCGGGCCGCGGACCATGCTGCAGGACACCGTGCGCCGTATCCGGCCGCTCGTGCCGGCGGCGCAGGTCCTGGTGGTGACCAATGCGGCGCAGGCCCGCGCGGTGCGGCGCCAGGTGCCTGCGATCCCCGCGCGGAACGTGCTCGTCGAGCCCCGCGGGCGCAACACGGCCGCGGCCATCGCCCTGGCCGCGCTGCGACTGCGCCGTGTCGCACCGCAGGGCGTCATGATCGTGCTCTCGTCCGACCACGTCGTGGCTGACGAGCCGGCGTTTCGCCGGTGTGTCGAGACGGCCATCGAGGTGGCGGTCGAGTCGGAGGCCCTGGTGACGTTGGGGGTCGTGCCGACGCGACCCGAGACCGGATACGGCTACATTCGGCCGGGGGCCGCGCTGCCCGGCAGCCGCCGCCGCGCGTTGCGGGTGGCGCGTTTCGTCGAGAAGCCGCCGCTGGCGAAGGCCCGCCGGCTGCTCGCAGCCGGCGCGCTGTGGAACACGGGCATGTTCGTGTGGCGTGTCGACGTGGTGCTCGCCGCTTTGCGCGCGCACGTCCCTCGCGTCCTGGGTCCGCTGGAGCGCGCGGTCGAGCGGGGTGGCGCGACGGCCCTGGCGGCGGCCTACGCGCGCGTGCCGGCCGTCTCGATCGACACGGGCGTCCTCGAGCGCGCGCGCAACGTGGTGGTCGTCCCAGCACGTTTCCCGTGGAGCGACGTCGGAACCTGGGCGGCCGTCGAGGATCTGTGGCGCCGTCCCGGCGCGGCCAATGCCGTCCGAGGTCGCGCGGTGACGATCGACAGCGAGGGCTGCGTCGTGGACGCCGGGGAGCGGCTCGTGGCGCTGGTGGGGGTACGCGACCTGGTGGTCGTCGAAACCCCGGACGCCGTGCTGGTGTGTCGCAAGGATCGCGCCCAGGACGTTCGCCGCGTGGTGGCCGAGATCGAGACCAGGGGCTGGCGGCGCCACCTATGACGACGAGCGAGCCGTCCGCCCGGGCGGTGGTGGTCCCGGAGCCACCCGTCGACTCGGTCATGCCGGAGCGCTCCAGCATGGTGGTGCGCTTCGGGGTGCTGGCGCAGATGCTCGTCTCCCTGACCTTCCGTCACGTGACGGTGAGCAGCGCCGCCGTCGAGCGGGTGCAGGGGCTCGCCGAGCGACACCCGGTCGTCTACGTCATGCGCTATCGTTCGGTGGTCGACTATCTGCTGGTGAATGCCGTCCTGTTGCGCGAGGGGCTACCGCTGGCGCGCTTCGCCCCCGGCATGTCCACGGTCTGGTGGCGACCGGTCCGTGAGATCCTGCGCTGGGTGGGCCGCCGCCGCCAGCGTGCCCGGCGCCCCGCGGCGGTGCGGTGCGCCGATCTGGTCCGGGCCGGGCAGCCGGTGCTGCTGTTCATGCGCAGTCGTACCGTGGCCGGACGGCGCCGGCGCGCGCTCGCGGCGGCGCGCATCGGGACGCGCTTCCTGCGCGAGGTGGCGCGGACGGTGGAGAGCGGGCACGCGCCGATCGTGGTTCCGGTGGCGATCTTCCGCGGCTCGGGACCACGGCGTCGCGAATCGCGCTTCGCGACGCTGGTCTACAGCGTGCAGGAGGCGCCTGGCGAGGCACGACGGTTGGTCACGTATCTGTGGAACGCCGAGCAGATCCGCCTGGTGTTCGGGCGCGAGATCGGCGTGCGCGACTTCATGGCCGCGCACGGGGACGAGAGCGAGGAGCGGGCCGTCCGGCGTCTGGTCCGCACGCTCCAGATCGAGCTGCACCGCGAGGAGCGGGTCGTCCACGGCCCGGCGCTCCTGCCACGGCGGTTGGTGCGGCAACAGGTGCTGCGCGATCCGGAGCTGGCGCGCCTCACGCGGCACCTCGCCAGCACGCGCCAGGTGCCACGCCAGCGCGTCGTGCGGGAGGCCCGGCGCTACATCGACGAGATGGCGGCGAACTTCAACGGCATCTACTTCGGCGTGCTGGAGTACCTCTTCAACCGCGTCTGGCCCCGCGTGTTCTCGGGCCTCGAGATCAAGGGCCTGGAGCGCGTCGTCGAGTGCGTGAAGGATCACCCGGTGGTGCTGGTGCCATGCCACCGCAGTCACTTCGACTATCTGATCCTGACCTACATCTTCCACATCAACTACTTGTCGCCGCCGCACATCGCCGCCGGCATCAACCTCAGCTTCTGGCCGATGGGGCCGCTCTTTCGGGGCGCGGGCGCGTTCTTCATCCGCCGTTCCTTCGCCGACAACGAGCTCTACAAGATGGTCTTCCGCAAGTACCTCGGCTACCTCATCCGGGAGGGGTACACGCAGGAGTTCTTCATCGAAGGTGGCCGGACGCGGACGGGCAAGCTGCTGCCGCCGAAGCTGGGCATGCTGTCGGCCATCGTCGACGCGTTCGCCGCCGGGGCCCGGCGCGACCTCTATCTCGTGCCGGTGTCGATCCATTACGGGCGCATCCCCGAGGAGGAAACCTACAAGCGCGAGGTCACCGGGGAGGAGAAGCAGCGCGAGAGTCTCTGGGCGCTCCTCCGGGCCCGGCGCATTCTCTCGCGACGATTCGGCACGGTGTACGTGACGTACGCCCCGCCGATCTCCCTGGGCGACACCCTCGGCGGGGAGCGCCGGCGCTTCGCCCGGGGCGACCATGGCAACGAGGCGGAGGGGCGCGCCTTCGTGGAAGGGCTCGCGTATCGTCTGCTCCGCGAGGTGAACGCCGCGACCGTCGCCGGGGCGACGTCGGTGAGTGCGGCGGCCCTGCTCGGGGCGCCGAGCGAAGCCTGTCGCGAGAGCGACTTTCGCGAGACGGCCGAGGCGCTGATCGCCCTCCTGCGGGTTCAGGGCGTCGAGTTCACGGCGTCGCTGCGCCGCAACATCGGGTCCGAGTTCCGCGAGAGCCTCGGGTGGCTCGAGGCTGGCGGGTTGGTCACGCGGCTGACCGATGCGCGCGGCGCCGTCCTCCAGGTGCCGACCGACAAGCGGCCGAACCTGGACTTCTACAAGAACAGCATCCTGCACTTCTTCCTCGTGCCGGCGCTGCTCACGCAGGCGTTGCGCCGCGGCGTCGCGGTGGACGCGGCCGTGGACTACGTCGCTCGCTGGCTGACGATCTACCGCTGGGAGTTCCCACAGCTCGAACGCGTCGACATCGAGCAGGAGGTGGGGCACTGGCTCACCTACTACGAGGAGGCGGGTGCGCTGCAGGACGACCGGCTCCAGGAGGGCCAGGCGCTCGTGCGGGCCACCGCGGGGCTGCTGGAGAGCGTGCGCGAGTCCTACCTGGTAGCGCTGCAGACGGTCGCCAGCCGCGACGACTGGCCGATCGCCCGCCCCGGGCTGATTCGTGCCATGCGCAAGCAGTTCGCCACGAGTTTGCTGCTCGGCGAGGTGACGAAACCCGAAGGCAGTTCGGTCGTCACCTTCGGCAATGCGCTCTCGCGCCTGGAAGAACTCGGGTGTATCACCATGGGAAGTGGACGTCAGGCCCGATGGATCGAGCGCGGCCCGCACTTCGGCGAGCTGCCGCGTTTCCTCGAGGAGTTGCAATCGTGAGCGACGGCCGCTCGCGGCCGCCCTGCTGGCGGCGCTCGTCCTCGCGTCCGCGGCGGGAAGCGCGCCGGCGGCGCAGGTGCAGGTCGTGGCCGCCAGCGGCCAGACGAGCGACGCGGTCGGCATCGTCTCGAGCCTGAGTGACGTGTCCGCCGGTCCCAACGGGCAAGTCGGCTTCCTCACCACGACGTCCGGCATCTTTCGCCGCCATACGAATTTCATCGAGCACGTCCTGGCCGCCGGTCAGAGCATCCCGGGCGGTACCATCTCGGGGCTGGGCGCGCCGGCCCTCGACGAGGAGGAGTGCGTCCTGGCGGTCCTGCTGCTCGTGGGCGGAGACGAGCGTCTCTACCGGCGCTGCGGGGACCTGGTCGAGGCGATCCTGGCGGTGGGCGACATGGTCGGCGGCACGGCGGTCGCCAGCTTCGATCTGGGCCCGCCGGTGGCGGCCGGTGGGTACGTCGCGGTCCTGGTCACGCTGGCCGGGGGAACCGGCGCCATCGTGCGCATCTCGGAGGGCCTGGTGACGCGCATCATCGGCGCGGGGGATCCGTCGCCGGGCGGCGGGATCTTCAGCTCCGTGCATCCGGCCGGCATCACCCGCTCGGGCGTGGTCGGCTTTCGCGGCGTCGTCTCCGGCGGCCGCGACGGCGTCTTTCGCGGCGACGGCGACACGGTGACCAAGCTGTTGGCGGCCGGGGACGGTTCGGCGGCGGGGCGCGTCGCGTCGGTCGACGGTGCGGCGCAGAACGTGGTCGACCTCTGGGCGCTGTTGCTGCGGCTCGAGGACGGACGGCGCGGCATGTTTCGCATGGACGCGGCGGCGGTGCTCCCCATCGCGCAGCCCGTCGTGATGCAGGACGAGGAGATTCCCGGCCAGCCGGGGGTCACGCTGGGCAGCTTCTCGACGTCGCTGGTTCCGTCGGTGTCCGTGGCCGGGCACATCGCCTTTCGCGCCGCCCTCGGCGGCACCGGCGGCGGGTCGGCCGTGCTCCTGGTGCCGCCGGCGGGTCCCCCGCAGATTCTGATCACGACACGTGACGCGACCGCGGTCGGCCTCATCACCCGCCTGCGGGATCCTCGCGTCGCCAGCGATGGCAGCGTCGCCGTGAGCGCGATGCCGCCCGGGGCGGGGACCAGCGTCTTCGAGCATGCGAACGGACAGGTGAGCGTCCTCGCCGGCTTCGGGGAGAACACGGATCTCGTGCCCATAGACCGCCGCTATCGCTATCTCAGCCCGGCCGTGCGCGACAGCGCGCATACGGCGGTCTTTCTCGGACACTACGACGAGATGCGGCGGTGGCCCGGCGGGGGAAGCAGTGTCCGCGTGACGGCCACCGGTGCGCCGAGTCCGCTCGGCGGAGAGTTCGCCGAGTTCGGGCCGGCCTCCTTCGACGAGGTCGGTACGACGGTGTTCAGGGCCGAGGTGAGCGGAGGCTCGAGCGGGCAGGGCATCTTCGCCGTGTCGGAGGAGCCGGCAGGGGGCGAGGGGCTGGTCGGGCTCGTGTCGGTGGGCGCACGGGCGCCGAAGGGCGGGCGCATTCGCGAGCTGCCGCCGACCGGAGTCGCGGCCGGAGGGGACATCAGCGTCGGGCGCCGGCGCTGGGGGGGCTTCCGGGCCGGGCTGGAGGCGACCGCCGCGGACAACGGTCTGTTCCGGGGGCGCGGGCGCAGGACGCGGGCGCTCGAACGCGCCGGTCGCAAGGCGCCCGGTGGCGGCCGTTACGTGAGCTTCGGGATGCCGGCGCTGGTGACGCCCAGGCGCTACGCCTTCGTTGCCGAGGTGCTGGACGGGACGCAGGAGGCCGTCCTGGTGGCACGTCGCGGCCGCAAGCGGATCGTGGTGGCCCGCGAAGGCCTCGACACCGGCACGAGGATCGCCGGGCGCTACGAGGCCTTCGAGAACCCCGACGCGACGCCCGACGCCATCGTCTTCCGGGCCAGCGTGAGCCCGGGCACCAACGAGGGGGTCTTCCTCTCGGATTGGCGCCGCAGCGGCTTGCTGGTGGCGACCGGCGATGCGGCGGCGGGCGACGTGCTGCGAGGCTTCGGCCGTCCCGTGCTCACGACGAAGGGCGTGGTGTTCCGTGCCGGCGTGGCGGGCGGCCGCACCGTGCTGCTGCGCAGCGGGGTGACTGAGCCACCGGCCCTCGACGCGGCGGCCGTGCCGCTCGAGACGCTGCTGGCCACCGGCGACCCGTCGCCGCTCGGCGGCCGCATCGCCGCCCTGGGCACCGTGCGCGCGGCTTTCGATGGCGCGGTCGTCGTCGACGCGCAGCTCGAGGGGGCGAGTGCGCGCTTCGCGGTGCTGCGCGTGTCCGACGAGTAGTTTGACGCAGTTTGCCCCGCGTGAGGCACGGGAGGGTGCGGGTCGACGGCGGACGTAAGGAGCGCGGGGGGTGGATGAGCGGTGGGGCGGGGGTGTGCGACGCCCGGGAGCCGTCGACCCGCAC
>Ga0299906_10001302_pt1 | contig 21529 bp, 13 predicted proteins | sample RVTome_14_FD_200259 | JGI IMG/M metagenome (GOLD analysis project Ga0299906, IMG submission 200259) | Soil microbial communities from uranium-contaminated site in the Upper Colorado River Basin, Wyoming, United States - RVT145D125 (version 2) ...
CGCGCGGCGAAGAAGAAAAAGGGGAGGCGCCAGGGATGATGGACTTCATGCCCGTGGAGGTGATGTGGAGAGTGGCCCTGGCGGCGATCCCGCTGGCCCTGCTGGTGGCCCTGATCGGAAGGGCCGTGCCCTGCCGCCCGGCCACGCGTCACCTGCTGTGGGTCGGCGTGGTGGTGATCCTGATCTGCACGCCGTTCATCCCCGCCATGGATGTGCCCGATGCGCCGGAGCTGCGGCGCACGGCCAGCGACCTCGTCAATCGTGCCGCGCAACTGCTGCCGGACCGATCCGCCGATGCGCCCGCGAGCCGAACGCAGCCGGGGCCGATGGCCTCAGCGCCAGATCGGGGTGCGCCGTCCGTGCTCGACCCGCCGGCTGCGGAGCCGGACCTCGGTGAGTTCCCCCGCGATGTCGCCCTCGATGCGATCGCGCAGCGCTTCAGCGCGATCGAGTCGGCCGGGGCCGATCGCCTGCTCACATCGCCACCATCCGCGAGGCAGCCGGACATGATGTCCGCTGCCTTTTTCGAGTCCCCACGCGACGCGGCGGCGCCGATCGACTGGCGTGAGCCGACACTTCCGCGCGATTTCGACCGATCCTTCGTGCTCAACGATGCTTTCTCCTCAACGACCGAGAAAGCGCGATCGGAAGCGCCGGAGTTCACGCCATCCTCGGCGCTGCCCGCGTCGTCTCTGCCGGATCTCGCCGCCGCGCCCCCGGATGCGGCGAAGATTGGTGTCGATGAGCCGGAGTCGTCGAGTGGCCCGGTGGAGCCCGGATCGGCCGGGGTCTCCGCCGGCGAATCGGCGAGCGCCTGGACCCGCTGGCTGGCGGCGATCGCGCTGCTGCGCGATGCCGTGCTGTCGCTGCCGCCCATGCCCGCGTCGATCTGGCTCGGCGGCATCGCCCTGCTGGGTCTGATCGTGGTCCTGAAGCTTGGCGAGTCGCTGCGCCTGATGCGCCTGGGCTCGCCGGCGCCGGGCTGGGTGATCGACGAGGTGACCGCCGCCGCCACGGATCTGAATGTGCGCCGCATGCCCGAGACGCTGATGGTCGATGCCCGGGTGAGCCCCATGGTCTGGTGCGGGCGAACGCCGCGCCTGATCCTGCCAACGCGGCTCTGGGATCAGCTCGACGAGGAAGGTCGCGCCGCCGTGCTCTATCACGAGCTGGCGCACCTCCGCCGCCACGACCACTGGGTCTCCTGGGCCGACCTCGCCGCGGGCATCCTCTATTGGTGGCATCCGGTGGTGTGGTGGGTCCGCCGGCGCCTGCGTGAGGAGGCGGACCTCAGTTGCGATGCGTGGGTCACGGCCCTGCGGCCCCACGGTCGCCGCGCCTACGCCCAGGCCCTGCTCCAGACCAAGAAGTACACCAGCGCCCTGGTCCCCGTCGATCCGGCCCCCGGCGTCGTGGGACTGGGTGTCTCATCGCTCAGAGCCAGAACCTTTGCCAGGAGAATTACCATGGTGATGACGGAACACAAGAGCCCGGGTCTGTCGGTGCGAGGCATAGCGCTTGCGGTGCTGCTCGTCCTGATCGGCTGCATCGTGACGCCCATCTGGGCCTGCCCGCCGGAATCCAAGGACAAGGCCGCCCAGGACGCCAAGGCCGAGAAGGTCCGCGTCATCGCGCCGGGCGCCACGCAGGACAAGAAGGCCGGCGACAGCACGTTCGAGCGGTACATGAACGACCGGGATGACGACGATGACGATGACGCCGACGTCCTGGAAGTCCACGCGCCGCACGGTGCCATCCAGGCCGCGCCCTCCAAGGTGCGCATCACCACCAAGGGCAGCCGCGGCTGCTGCGACGGCGACTGCTGCAAGGGTTGCCAGTGCGGCAGCGAGGTGCGCGTTTCCGGGGCGGTCAGCGCCCATGTCGCGGGCAACGCCCATACCCACATCGTGTCCGGCGACAGGATCTACTGCAATTTCAAGGGCTCGTGCCCGGTCAAGGACGGCGGGCACGACGGTCAGGTCGTGGCGCTGACGACGGCCGGCCCGATCGTCGCCCAGTCCGTCTCGGACGCCGCCGCCATCTGCACCGCAGCCGCTCCGGGGGCGGCCGCCGAGTGCACCGCCGCGATCGTCGCCGGCGAGGGCGTGTCGATCACGGCCCCGCAGGTCGTGGCCGTGCACCAGAATGTGGGCCACGCCGTCCAATCATTCCTGGTCGCGGCCGACGAGGATGAGGCGGGCGATGAGATCACCCGCGCCTACAAGCTGCCGCAGGGCAAGCTGGAGGATCTCACGCGGCTGATGGCGCGCGACGATGTGCCGGTGCTGATCCGCCGTCAGGGCGGGAGCATCGAGGTCATCGGCACCGCCCGCCAGCACGCGATCTTCCGCGCATTCGTGAACATGATCCATCCCGGCGCCGCCCCCGGCGAGGATGACATCGTCGTCATCGAGGTGGAAGAGGGCGCGGACGTGCAGTGGGACGATGATGAAGACGAATGGGACGATGACGAAGACGCGGACGATGACGATGAAGAAGCCGAGGCCGCCTGGGAACGCGAGCGCGATGTGCAGCGTCATGAGCTGGAGCGCCGCCGCGATGAAGTCCATCGCCAGGTCGAACGCCAGCGCGAAGAGGCCGAGCGTCGGGCCGAGAACGCCGCCCGCCAGCTCGAGCGCCAGGTCCGGCAGATCCAGCGGGAGCGCGAGCGTGCCGAGACGCGCGTCCACGGCCTGCAGGAGAAGGCCGAGTCTTATCGCCAGAAGGCCGAAGAGTCGCGCCATGAGGCCGATGAGCTGGAAGACCAGGCCGAAGAGGCCGAGACCGAGCGCGACATCAGCCGCCTGCTCGAGAAGGCCGCGCAGCTTCAGGTCAAGGCCGACCAATACGAGGCCCAGGCCGAGCAGTGCGAGACCGAGGTCGAGGCCATCAGCGAGCAGGCCGAAGCGATGGAGTATCAGGTCGAGGCCGTCCACGAGCAGCATGAAGAGATGGTGCGGCAGATCGAGGAGATGATCGAATCGCTCGAGCACGAGCTGGAGGCCATGATCGAGCAGATCGAGCGCGAAATGGAGGAAATCGAGGCCCGCCGCCCGTCCGGCACCGCTCGCTGACCACGCAACACGGGACTCGGGTGGAAACTCGTCTCCCGTTTTCGGCTACGATACGCGTCGGACATGTGACGGCAGTGAACTGGGACGCCGCCAGGGACCGGATCCGAACCGGACGACCCGTCTCGCGGCCCGCCGAACCAGCGCAACGGATTCGGCCCCGGCTTCACTCCGCGGCGGCGGGTGGATGGACCTGGTCGCAGGCGGAGGGTTGTCTCTTCGTGCTCAGCAAGCGTCTTCAACGGACTGGAGGTCTGGTCATGAGTCACCGCAAGGCGTGGCGGTGGGCGGGTGCAGCGTTGTTGGTCGGACTGGTCTGGGCGTCGCCGGCCCCGGCGCAGGATGCGCCGGAGGATCGGGCCGTCCTGCGCGACTACTACAGCGGCAATGGACTGCTCAATCGCGGCCTCTTCGACCTGGCCGCCAACGAGTACAAGAAGTTCCTTGCCGCGCATCCGCAGCACGAGAAGGCCGCCGTGGCCCGGTATGGCCTGGCGGTGTGCTACTTCCGCCTGGGCCAGCATGAAAACGCCATCCCCGAGCTCAACGCGCTGGTTCGCGTTGACGGATTCGAGTTCGCCGCCGAGTCCGCCATGATTCTCGGTCAGTCGCAGCACGCCCTCGGCCGCTACGACGAGGCGGCATCGGCGTGCCAGATCGTGCTCGAGCGGCACCTCGGCCACGACCTCGCGCCGAACGCGTGCGTTCTTCGCGCCGAGGCCCTGTACCGGGCCAGCCAGTTCGCCGCCGCCGCCGCGCCGTGCGACCTGTTCATCGCCACGTGGCCCGATCACGAGCTTCGCGAGCGGGCGGAGCTGTTTCGCGGCCTCTCGGACATGTCGCGCAACGATTTCCAGGGCGCCGCCGATCGGCTGAGCGCCATGCTGGAGCGCTCCCCCGACGGCGAGTATTCGGGCCAGGCGTCGCTCATGCTGGCCCAGTGCCTGCACCGGACGAAGGGGCTGGGCCGGGCGCTGTCCCTGTATCAGAAAGTCATCGACGAGGCCCAGGATGAGTTCGTGCCCGATGCGCTGTACGGCCTGGCGCTGCTCGTGCATCAGCAGGACGATCCCGGGCGCGCCGGCGAGCTCGTCGATGAACTGCTCGAGCGGTATCCGGAAAGCCCGCTGGTCACCAACGCCACGCTCCTGCGCGGGCGCGTGTGGTTCGACCTGGGCGAGTACGACAAGGCCCTGAAGGCGCTGCAATCGATCGCCGGCGCCGAGGGCGAGCACCAGGATGACGCCGAGTACTGGATCGCCAAGAGTGAGCTGCGCCTGGACCGGCCCGCGGACGCCGCGGCGCGGTTCAGCCGCGCGATCGACGCGTGGCCGGACAGCGAGCTGAGGGCCGAGATGATGTACGACCGGGCGGTTGCGCTGCTTCGGTCCGGCCAGGACGACGCTGCCCTGGCGGCGCTGATGGCGTTCCGCAAGGCGTACGGCGAGCATGGGCTGGCCCCGGATGCGCTTCAGCTCATGGCCGCGACGCTGCACCGGCAGGGTAAGTACGAGCCCAGCGCTGCGCGCTGCGCCGAGTTCCGCCAGCAGTACCCGGATCATGAGCTGGCGGCGTCGATCGACTTCCTGGCGGCGGAGAATGAGTTCCTCTCGCGTGATTACGAGAATGCGATCCGGGAGTACCGCGGCTTCCTCCGCGCCCACGAGGGCGATGAGCAGGCCGGGAAAGCCACCTTCCGTCTCGGCATGGCGTGGTATCAGGTCGGCGACTTCGAGCAGGCCGAGCCGGCGCTGCTTCAGGTCGTCGATGGCCCTGACACGGAGCCGGTCTTCCATGCCGCGCTTCTCGCCCTCGGAGACGGGTACTTCCAGCGGGGCGACTGGAAGCAGGCCGAGTCGTTCCTGAGCGACTATCTGGCCGGCGGCGCCGACGTCGCCTCCGCGGACGACGGCCTGCTGAAGCTTGGCCTGGCCCTGCATCGCCAGGAGAAGCGAGCCGAGGCGCTCGAGCAATACGACCGCCTGATCGAGGATTTTCCCGAAAGTCCGCACCGGCTCCAGGCGATCTTCGAGCGCGGCCAGGCGCTGGTGGCCATGGACGACGACGAAGCCGCCCGCGCGGCATTCGAGCAGGTCCTCGATGACGGCCCGGCCTCGGGCTTCGCGCCGCATGCCGCCAGCCATCTCGGCTCGATCGCCCTCCGCGCCTCGGCGTATGAAAATGCGGCCGATCGTTTCGATCTCGCGGCGAAAACCCACACCGACGAGGCGCTGGCGGCCGAGGCGCTCTTCCAGGCCGGCCAGGCCCGGATGGCCCTCAAGCAGTTCGCCGAGGCCGAATCGACCTTCACCACGCTCATCGACGAGCATTCCTTCGCCGCGCGGCGGCCCCAGGCCAGCGCAATGCGGGCGATCGCCATGGCCCGGCAGGACAAGCACGATGCCGCGCTCGGGCAGATGGCCGACGTCGAAGAGAAATTCCTCGATGAGCTCGACGCGGCGCTCAAGGCCACGCTCTATTACGAGAAGGCATGGTGCCTGCGCGCCCTGGAGAAGAGCGAGGCGGCCGGCGACGCCTACCGCGCCGTCATCGAGCTGAACCGCCGCGATCACCTGCACGAGTATGCGATGCTCGAGCTGGCCGAACTTCAGGAGGAGTCGGACTACTGCGACGGGGCCGTCGGCCTGCTGGAGAGTCTGCTGGCGCTCGCCGCCGAGATCGACGACACGCCGCCGGCGATCATCGAGCAGGCCACCTATCGCCTCGGCACGTGCCAGTTCCGCCTGGAGCGGTTCCCGGAGGCCGCGACGACGCTGGGCGACTTCATCCGCCGCTTCGACAGAAGCGAGCTCATCGCCTCGGCGTCGCTGCTGTGCGGCGAGGCGCTGATCAAGACCGGCCGGCATCAGGAGGCCGCGGCCCACCTGGTGCGCGTGGCCGAGAAACACCCGCAGTCGGAGGCGTACGGCCCGGCGCTGCTGCGCCTCGGCGACGCCTACGCGGCCATGTCGGATTGGCGCCGCAGCGAAGAAGTCTTCGACGACTACCTGCGCGCCGCGCCGGATTCGGAGCTCTGGTTCCAGGCCCGGTTCGGCGTCGGATACGCGCAGGAGAATCAGAACCGGTTCGAGGACGCCATCGCCGCGTACCGCCAGGTGGTCGATCGGCACCAGGGCGCGACCGCGGCACGGGCCCAGTTCCAGATCGGCGAGTGCCTTTATGCCCTGAAGCGGTTCGACGAGGCCGCCGCGGAGCTGCTGAAGGTGGACATCCTCTACGCCTACCCGGAGTGGAGCGCCGCGGCCCTGTACGAGGCGGGCCGCTGCTTCGAGGAACTGGCCAACCCCGTCGAGGCGCGCAAGCAGTTTCAGATCGTGGTGAACGACCACGCCGACACCGAATGGGCCCGCCTCGCGCGGCAGCGGCTGGACGCCCTGGCGAAGGTCAACCTCCCAGGGCACGCCGGCGGGCGTTGAGTGCAGCGACGATGCGCACCTCATTGGATGATCGAAAGCGAGAGAACGCATGACCATGCATCTGCTGGTGTTCCTGGCCCTGACCGCTCCGCCCGCGGCGGCAAGCGGGGACGGCGCCGACGCGGCGGCCAACGCCGCCGTCGCGGTCCAGTCCATCTGGGATTTCATCGAGAAGGGCGGCGTGATGATGATCCCCATCGGGATCTGCTCATTCATCGCGCTGGCCGTGTTCCTCGAGCGCACGCTGAGTCTGCGGCGCAGCAAGGTGATCCCCGCCCGGTTTCTGCCCGGCCTGAAGAAGATCCTGCGTGACAAGGGCGGCGACCGCGAGGCCGCCGTCAAGTACTGTCTCAAGAACGCCAGTCCCGTCGCCAACGTCTTCGCCGCCGGCATGAAAAAGCTCGGCGCGCCGATCGAGATCCTCGAGAAGCACATCCAGGAGGCCGGCCAGCGCGAGGTCCTCAAGCTGCGCAAGTACCTGCGGGCCCTGTCCGTCATCGCCTCGATCACGCCGCTCATGGGCCTGCTGGGCACGATCTTCGGCATGATCCAGGCGTTCCAGACCGTGGCGACGTCCGCCGACGCCCTGGGCAAGACGGAGATGCTCGCCTCCGGCATTTACCAGGCGATGATCACCACCGCCGCGGGCCTCGTCGTCGCCATTCCCGTGCTCATCATGTATCACTGGGTCTCGTCGAAGATCGACCGGCTGGTGATGGACATCGACGCCATGACGGTGGAGTTCATCGAGGAATTCGCCGAGGGCGGCGTCGAGTCGATCGAGTCGTCCGAGGCCGAGACGCAGGCCGTCCGCCCGGCCTCCGGCGGCCGAGAACCGGAAGCCCGGCGCGACGGCGCCGCCGCGACGCCCGAGGTCACGCCCGCCTGAAATGAGCGCCCATGATTCAGTCGCACGATCCCGAGAGCTCGGTGCGGATGGACCTGACGCCCATCATCGACATGGTCTTTCTGCTGCTCATTTTCTTCCTCGTGGCCACGACGTTCCACCAGACCGAGCGTGAGATGCAGATCGCGCTGCCCGCGGCCAGCTCCGCCGGGCCCATCAGCACGGCCTTGCGCGAGCTGGTGATCAACGTGGACGAGCAGGGCGGCATCATCCTCAGCGGGCGCACCGTCAGCCCGGATGAACTGCGGGCCATCGTCACCGAGGCGGTCGCCCAGAACGCCGACCAGAAAATCACCGTGCGGGGCGACCAGAGCACCGCCTACGCCAACATCGTGCTGGTGCTGGACATCTGCAAGGGCGCCGGAATCCAGGAGCCGTATCTGGACACCGTGATGCTCGGCCGCCCGCGACCGCTTCCCGACTCGTGAGGAAGGAGTCTCGCCGCGCATGAAGCGCCGAGTCCTGCGCATCCTGCTCTGGTCCGTGCCGGTGATCTCCATCGCCGGCGTCGTCGCCATCGCGTGGTATCAGCGCGAGCGCAGCATCTCGTTCCTGAGCGATGCGGCGTCGATCCGCGCGCCGCTGGAGGGCGTGACGCCCCGCGACATTCTCTGGACGCCCTCGGTCCGTCTTCCGGACGTTCTCAACACGCGCGGCAACGAGTTCGAACCGGCCCTGAGCCGCGACGGCCAGACGATGTATTTCGTGCGCGGGCGCGCAGCGCACAACGCGGACATCTTCGTCGCGACGAAGACGCCCACGGGCTGGTCCGAGCCGGCGCCGCTGGCGGGAATCAACACCGAGGCCGACGAAATGGGACCCGAGCCGTCGCCCGACGGCCGGGCGATCTACTTCCACAGCGACCGCGGCGGCGGCCGGGGCGGATACGACCTGTGGGTGTCCTCTCGCGCTGCGGACGGCGGCTGGCTCGAGCCCGTCAATCTCGGCCCGGCGGTCAATTCTGCGCGGCACGACTACGGTCCATGCCTCTCGCCCGATGGTCGAACGCTCTACTTCGCCTCCGATCGACCCGCGCCCGATGAGACCGTGCCCGATGACGCCTCGGTGGTCGTCGAAGGCCGCGACTTCGACCTCTACGCCGCGGCGGTCGGCGACGGCGAGTTCGGCCGCGCCGCGCCCGTCGAGTCGCTGAATTCGCCGTCCAACGAAGCTGCGCCGGCCGTCAGTGAGTCCGGCGACTTCATCTACTTTTCATCCGATCGCGCGGGGGGCCTCGGCGGTTTCGACCTGTATCGCGCCCGCATCGTGCGCGGCGGGGTCGGCGCGCCGGCCAATCTCGGCGAGTCCATCAACACCGCCGCCAACGAGCTCGATCCGGCCCTCACCCTCGGCGGCTTCGGCATTCACTTCAGCTCCGATCGCTCGCGGGATGAGGGGATCGAGCCCGCGTCCGGGGCCGGACTGTACGACCTGTACTACGCCCAGTCGCGCGAGGTCTTTGTCGAGACCGAGACCTGGCGGGCCCGCATCGACTGGGCCGCGCTGCTGGCGCTGCTCCTGCCATACCTCATCTGGCTCCTGCTGACGCTGCTCACGATGGGCGTGCTCGCGGCCATTCTGCGCCGCCTCGAGTACAACCGGATGGGCCTGCTCATGAAGTGCATGGTGGGTTCGCTCATCGCGCATCTTCTCCTGCTGCTGCTCCTGACGCTCTGGGGGGTCTCCACGCAGCTCTCCGAGTCCCTGGCCCCGGGCACCGCCATGCGCGTGGTCATCACCTTGCCCAGCGTGGGCAGCGGAATCGCCGAGCAGATCCGCGGGGAACTGACCGATGTGGAGATCGACGCCGAGCAGGAGCTCGCCCTTCAGCAGACCGTTGAGACGGAGATCGATCAGCCGGCGCGCAGCGAGGCCGAGGTCGCCGTCGAGCAGACGGCCATCGAGTCGTTCGAGTCACTTCAGGCCGAGCAGGCGATGCGCGAAGCTCTTGCCGCCGCTCTCGATGCCCCTGATCCTCAGCCCGTCAGTCCCAGCGAAGCGCCGGCGCTGGTTGAGCAGCCGCCCCTTGAGCAGGCATCGCGCGAGCAGATGGCCGAGGCGGTCGCCCGCGTGCCTGAGCAGGCCGTTTCCAGTCCGGAGGCGACGCGGGCCGCCGATGAGGCGCTGCCGCGCCCCGAGAAGACATTCGACACGCAGGTCACGTTGAACGTGGAACGCGCTGAGGCGATGAACGATGCGGCCGCCAGTCTCGCCGAGCGCTCGGCGACCGAAGATGCCCGCGCGGCATCGTCGGCGACGCTTATGGAGGTTGCTCCGCGACCCGTACAGGCCGCCAGCGCTGAGGATCTGGCCGTGGCGACGGCGCCGGTGCTTCGGTCGGCCGCCGCGCCGGAAGCGCAGGCGCAGGTCGCCGAGGCCCGGCCCGACGCCCAACGGCAGATGCAGGCGACAGCCGTGAATGTGACCGATGCCGCGACCGCCCAGGTGGCGCTGGCCGCGCCGCGCACGCAGGAACAGCTCGCCATGCATTCGCTGGCGCGCGCTGCCGATGCGCAGGCCGCGACGAGTGTGCCGCTCACAGCGCCGACGCCGGCGACCGATGCGGCCCCGCAGGCCCGGTCGTCGGACGTGGCCATCCGGCAGATGCCGCAACTCGCGGCGGCGAACCAGAGCGAGCGTCAGCGCACGCTCGAGGTCGCGGTGGCTCCGGCGGGGCGCACGGACGCCAGCGATGCTTATGAGTATTCCGGCGCGCCGGCGCAGCAGATCGCCGTGGTGCCGGAGGCGGCGCGGCTCGTCGCCTCCGACAGTCTTGCCGCATCCGTCACCATGAGCGAGGCCGCCACGAAGGCATCGCCGTTGCCCGAGATGCACGCCCGCGTGAGTCAGGATCAGGCCGCGACCAGCGACCTTCCGCTGACGACGCCGGCGCGGGATGTCCAGGCGAGTTCGGCGGTCGCGGAAGCGTCATCGGCCACGACGATTCGCGAGACCGGAATCGCGCGGCTTGACAGCATGGCGGTGGCGCCACCAACGACAAGCACGGAAACGGCTGAGGTCCACATGCACAGCGATGCCGCGCCGCTGGCGGTCGCCGCCGGAACGCTCGTCGAGACGACCGTCAACGACCGAAGCGCCGCGGCCGCCACGGACGTCGCGCCGCCACTCAACACGTCGACAGCAATGACTGACCAGGCCGCCGCCCCGGTTTCCGTGCCCGCGGAAGTGGCCGAGGGGCCGGCACTCGAAGCCGAGCTGTCGGCCGCCACCGCGCTCACGCAGGCCACGGGGCCACCTGCACCTGCCAGAGCATCTGCTGCCGCCGATATGCAGGTCGAGACAGGCGATGTCCAGGTGACCATGAGCCCGGCGAGCGCGCCGATGGCGATCGGCGCGGCATCACTGGCGAAGGCCGACGGCCGCGAGTCGTCGGTCGCGCACGAGCCGCCCATGACCAACTCGGCCAGTCGCCTTGATGTGGGCGAGCTGGCCGCAGCGCGTGTTGATATCCCCTTGGATCTGACCGCGGGCGAGGCCGACTCGGCATCGGGGCGCGAGCGGACAGCGCTGCCGATCGCAGCGTCGGCGACGACATCGCGGGCGGAATCGATTGTCGAACCAGCGCGGACCGACGCGACGGCGCCGGTGCGAACTGATGTGGCGCAGTCGCGAACCGATCTTCAGGATGTCGCGACCGCATCACTGGCGCAATCGAATGAACGCGATGCCGCGCGACCGGCGACGTCCGTGACCGGTGCGGCGATGAGCCCCCTCCCGCCCGCGGCTGCCGCGGGATCGCTGGCGCTGCACCTGCCTGACGAGCTCGATCAGCCGGCGGACGGCGATCGATCGATGGCGACGGGGCAGGTCGATCCGACCCGTCTGGCTGAATCGGCGAGCGCGAGATACTCGCCGCGCGAATCGCCCGTGCTGGAACCGGCCGTCGCCGCCGTGATGGTGAACCCTTCGCGCACCGCCCGGGAGTCATCGGGCCGTCGCCTGCTGGATGATGTTCGCGCGACGGATGACGGGGTTACGCCCGACCTGAATCCGCCCGCGACCGCCCGTGAATTCACCGAGGGCCTGGTCATTCCTCCGCTCGCGGCCGTGCGGGTGAGCGGCATGGAGGAAACCGCGGCATCGGGCGCCGGGCGCGAGGAATCGGCTGATCAACTGGCCGCCGAGTCCCGCAGCCACGATCGGGCCCGCTTCGACGGCGCGTTCCCGGCTTCGCCATCGCGTCATGTCGAGGGGCGCATCCTAGCATCGCTGCCGCCGGCGCTCGGACCGGTGGTGATCGGCCAGGAGCGTTTGTTCGCGGCGACGGACCGCGCCGGCGATGCCGCCGGCGCGCCCTTCAGCGCGGCGATGTTCGAGCCGGACATCCATCGTCCCGCGGCGGCCGTGGCCACGGCGGACCTCGATCTTCGCCTGCCGATGGAGCAGCACGCGCCGCTCAATCCCTATACCCAGCGCTCCGAGGATGTCCGTGCAGCCATGATCGACATCATGGGCGGCAGCCAGGAGACCGAGCAGGCGGTCAAGCTCGCCCTCGACTGGCTCGCCCGCCACCAGGGCCCGGATGGAAGCTGGGATGGCGATCAGTTCGACGACCGCTGCGGCGAGTGCGCCGGCCGCGCGAAGGTCCAGGTCGACATCGGCCTCACCGGTCTTTCGCTGCTGTGCTTCCTCGCCGCCGATCACACGCACCTGAAGGAAGGGCCCTACCAGCAGACCGTCACCCGCGGGCTGCGCTGGCTACTGCGCAAGCAGCACCAGGTCGGCTCGCTGATCACCGACGAGTCGATGTACAGCCACGGCATCGCCACCATCGCCCTGGCCGAGGCCTATGGCATGACAGGCGACCCGGAGCTTGCCGACCCCGTCCAGCGGGCCATCGACTTCATCTACTCGGCCCGCAACCGGGGCGTGGGCGGGTGGCGATATGGGCCGGGGCAGGTCGGCGACACGTCGGTGCTCGGTTGGCAGATCATGGCCCTGAAGAGCGCCGATCGGGCCGGCATCAACGTGCCGCGCGATGCCTTCGAGGTCGGGCGCCGCTGGCTCGATCTCGTCGCCCAGTCCACGCCGCTCGGCCAGTACCGCTACCAGCCCGACGGCGAGGTCACCCCCGCGATGACCGCCGAGGGGCTCTTCGTGCGCCAGTTGCTCGGCGCGGAACGCGACGAGGCCCACGTCCGGGCGTCGGTCGAGTACATCCTTGATCGCCTGCCGGACTGGGAGTCGGAGTGCAATGTCTACTACTGGTACTACGCCACGCTGGCCATGTTCCAGCACCAGGGCGAGGCCTGGGAGACCTGGAACCAGCGCGTCACCGCCGAGCTGCTGGCGCGGCAGTACACCTCCGGCCGCGCGGCGGGAAGCTGGGATCCGGCCTGCCGCTGGGCCAACATCGGCGGCCGCGTTTACCAGACGGCCATCAGCACGCTGATCCTCGAGGTGTATTACCGCTACCTCCCGACGTTCGTCGGCGACGCATCGGCGCCCGCCCGCAGCGCGATCACCGGCCGCGTCACGGATGCCTCAACCGGGGCGGCGATCCCCGGCGCTTCCGTGCGCCTCGATCTCGGCGCCGAGCGCAGCGTGACCGCCCGGGCCGATGAGATCGGCCAGTACACGCTTTTGGTGCCGGATGTGCCCGACCACATCGCCGTCTCGGCATCGCACCCCGGCTATACGCCCGAGTCGATCAGCGTCGGCACCGACGAGATCAAGCGGCAGACGATCGTTCGCGACTTCGCGCTGCGGCCGGAGGTCGGCGATGTCATCGCCGTCGAGCGGGCGCCGGAGGTCCATCACCTGGGCAACAACGAGTTCACCGGGCGCATCAACAGCCAGTTCCAGAAGGAAAGCGAGGGGCTGATCTACGAGCACGCGATCACCCTCGATGCGGCGCAGCTCGCCGGCGCTGTCGGCTTCGCCCAGGTCCGCATGCTGGTGCGCGGCGCCCAGGCGGACAACGCCATCACCGTCAACGGCCGCACCGTCTCCCGCCGCATCAATCAGGCGCCGGCGGACGGCAGCTTCGGCGAATTCACGGCCCGGTTCCCGGTGGAGTGGCTGGTCGAGGGCCGCAACCTCATCACGATCGAGTCGGTGCGGGGCGACTTCGATCTCGACGATTTCGAGTTCGTCAACGTGCGGATCGTGCTGAACCCGCGCGACGGGGACTGACCCCCGGAATCAATTCCGGTGGCGGGGCCGGAGGCGGGGGTGGGGCGGCATGCTTGGTGCGATTCCGTGCAATCGGCTGCGCAATCTCCCCAACATATGGTGGATGCGCGGCTTTTCCCGCGCGTCACAAACCGCTACCGTGTATCTCTGAGTCGCCCCATGGACGCGGTCCTCCATTGCCGAGAGTGCGATGCCCTGCTCGATGCCGAGACGCCCTCGGGTCTGTGCGTCGATTGCGAGCGGCGCAGCTCGATGGCCGGATCGGCGGCGATGCCCACGATCAAGTCGCGCCCGCGCCATGCCGCGCCGGCCCCAGGCGATATCGCCGGGCACTTTCCGCAGCTTGAGATCATCGAGACCCTGGGGCAGGGGGGCATGGGCGTGGTCTTCAAGGCCCGCCAGAAGACGCTCGACCGCCCCGCCGCGCTCAAGATCCTGCCGCGCGAGGCCGGCGAGCAGCCGGGGTTCGCCGAGCGCTTCACCCGCGAGAGCCGGGCGCTGGCCCGCCTGAACCACGCCAACGTGGTGTCGGTGTTCGACTCGGGCGAGTCCGGCGGGCTCTATTACTTTCTCATGGAATTCGTGGACGGCCCGAACCTGCGCTCGATCATCGCGGCGCGGCAGGCCCGGCCCGAGCAGGCGCTCAACATTATCCTTCAGGTGTGCGACGCCCTGGAGTACGCGCACGAGGAAGGCATCGTCCATCGCGACATCAAGCCGGAGAATATCCTGCTCGATCGGCGCGGGCGGGTGAAGATCGCGGACTTCGGCGTCGCCAAGCTCCTCGATCGCAGGGCCGCGGACTACACCCTGACCAGCGCCAACCAGGTCATGGGCACTCCCCACTACATGGCCCCGGAGCAGACGGAGCGGCCGCTGGAGGTCGATCACCGCGCCGACATCTACGCCGTCGGCGTCGTTCTCTACGAACTATTGTGCGGCGAATTGCCGCTGGGTCGCTTTCCGCTGCCTTCGGAGAAAGTGGGCACGGACCCGCGGATCGACGAGATCGTCTGCCGCACGCTGGCCAAGTCGCCGGCCGACCGGTTCCAGCGGGCGACGGAACTGAAGGCTGCGGTCGCGTCGATTACCGGCATGCGGCTGGATCAGACGGCGTACCAGCTTCGTTCAGCGGCGCAGACGCCCGTGCCGGCGAACTCGCCGCGCGCGGCATCCAGCACCGCCCCCACGATCGTGACCCCGCGCCCGGCCAATCAGAGCAGCGTTCACCTGGAAGTCGATTTCAACCGGGCCTATGCCGCGGTCCAGACCCCGTCCACGCTCCTGTACTTCTTCGGCATCTGCTCGTTCATCATCACCGGCATCGTCGCGGTCGTGCTGATCATCATGGCTCTGGCCAACCTGGGCGACCGATCCCTGCTCATCAACGCCCTCTCGTGGACCACCGCAGCGGGCGCATCCTTCTTCATCATGCACGGCGCGCAGCGAATGAAGCGGCTGGAGTCCTACCGCGTGGCCAAGGCCGCATCCATCGTCGCCATGATTCCCGTGGCGACCGTGTGCTGGTTCCCGTTCCACCTCGGCGTGGGGCTGTGGTGCCTGCTGGTGCTCAATCGCCGCGACGTCTTCGCCGCGTTCGAGGTCAAGCGCCGCGAGATGGATCGTCTGCGGCGCGAGCAGAGGCCGGATCATCCGGCCTCGTAGCGAGATCACTCGTTCAGTTCGAAGATGCCGGGAGATACGCTGCCGGGATCGGCTCGCCGTCGGGTCCGGGCGCCTCGAGCTGCCACGACATGGTCGTTATCCACCACCGCTTGCCATCGTGGATCAACTGGAAGCTGTTGATGCCGCGGGCGTAGGCCGGCTGATCTGCGACCCGTCGCGATTCGTAGGTACTGAAGACCTGGGCGATGCCTCGATACTGATCGATCTCGCGGTGAATGTCGCGCTCGAAGTAGCCGCCGCGCTCGAAGTACGTCCGGGTGAAGTCGATGTACTGCGACGTCGTCATGGCGAACGCGCGGCTCTCGCCGGGGCCGGACGGCTTGAGGGAGATGAACCTCGCCTCGGCCACGAAGAGCGACTGAAACCGGGCCCAGTCCCGCGCTGCGCCCTTGGGGCCTGAGATGCTCGCGTAGTACGCGTCGAGCGCAGCATCCACAGTCGCGACATCCGCCGGATCGGCCGGGAACGGACTCTCCTCGACCGGAGGATGACCGGGCGGCAGGGCGCCCTGGCCCGGAGGGGCCGGATGGCCGGGCGGCAGCGCGGGCGGATTGCCGGCGGACTGCGCCGATGCCAGCACGACCATGCCGGTCAACGTCAGAATGCTCAGAATCCAGGTTCGCATGTCACTCCTCCAGTGCCGGGGCGGCCGGGGCTGCCGGGGCGCTCGCGTTCGACTCGGCCCGAGTCATCGCCCTGGCCTCCAGCCACAATAGTGCGCCATAGCCCCAGAGGACCACAACGCCGACGACATACGCCATGATGAGGTATTGCTCGCCGTTCATGCCGGTTCTCCCGCAACGTGAAGGATGCGCTCGTCGGCATCGGCCACGGCGGCCCGATGCCTCGCTTCCAGTCGCCGCTGCCGCCCGCTCAGCACGTGGCGAGCGCGTACGAGCCCCAGGCAGAGCATGGTGACCGGGATGAACCACGCCAGCAGCGTGAGCTTCATGGCCGGCTCGAGGGCGATCGACGCCGGGTGAATGTCCGGCAGGAACTTGACGGACAGGTAGACGATCGGCACATCCGCGAAGGCCGCGATGCCGTACACGGCGCTGACGACGGCCCGCCGCTGCGGCGACTCGATGGACGGCCGGATCAGCACGTAGACGACGTACAGCAGCCAGAGGACGAGACTGAAGGTCAGCCGCGGGCTCCAGGTCCACCAGTGGCCCCATGCATTGCGTCCCCAGATCATGCCGGTCAGCAGCACGACGGTGCAGAACAGCGCGGCAACCTTGCCGGCTGACGAGGCCAGGTCGTCCCACCACATCGTCCGCTGCCAGAGGTAGCCGATGCTGGCCACGAACACGATGAAGCACGCCACGAACGTGTTGATGGCCACGGGCAGGTGCAGGTAGAAGATCTTCTGCACCGGCCCCATCGTCCGCTCGGTCGGCGTATAGACGATGAGCATGGCGACGGTGGCGGCGAAGAGCAGCGCCGTGATCGTCCAGTATGCCCAGCTCAGGATCGTGCGATTCATGACCGGGAACTCCTTACGGCTCCAGCACGAGCTCGAAGACGAGCCAACTCACCACCAGGAAGATCAGGTCGAAGGCCACCAGCGTGGCCAGGCCGCCCACCGAGGGCGCCTCGCCGGACTCGAACTGTCGGCGCATCAGTTGCGTGGTGACGATGACGACGGGCAGACTCAACGGGAACACCAGCATCGCCAGCAGTCCGCCCTGAAGGCGGGTCGAACTGACCGCGGCCGCGAACAACGTTCCCACGGCCGCGAAACCGACGATGCCCAGGGCCATGACGACAACAAACGAAACCACGTGGGCCTGGATGTCGAACCGGAACAACAGGATCGCCACCGGCGTGACCACCAGGGCCAGGGCCGCGATGAGCACAAGGTTGGAGATCAATTTGGCAAGGAAGATGGCGCCGCGGTCGAGCGGCGCCAGCAGGAGCCCGGCCAACGCCTCGTCGTGGCGCTCCACGGCCATGGTCTTCTCGAAGCACAGCACCCCGCCGAACAGGTACGCCACCCAGAGGATGGCCGTGGCGGCGAAGCCCTCGACGGGCCGGCCCGCGCCCAGACCCATGCCCAGCACCACGATGATAAGAATGCCCAGCACGATCACCAGACCGATCGTCTGACGGCCCCGGGCCTCGATCTTGAGGTCCTTGCCCACCAGCAGCCCGATCTGGGTCAGCGTGCGAATCACGGCGACACCGCGCTCAGGACAAGGTCGAACTCGAGTTCGTGCGACGGCGCATCGATGACCACGCGGCCGCGCCGGAGGACAATCGCCCGGTCCGCCAATTCCAGACTGCGGCGCAGGTCATGGCTGGCCAGGATGATCGTGCGCCCCTGCGCATGAAGCTGATCGAGCAAGTTCTCGAGCGCCCGCGTCGATGGCGCATCCAACCCGGCGAAGGGCTCATCGGCCAGGAGCAGCTCAGGATCGTGCATCAGCGCCCGGGCGATCGCCGCTCGCTGCGCCATGCCCCGGCTGAATGTCCGCACGGCATCGTCGGCGCGGCGGCGAAGTCCGACCAGGTCCAGGAGCTCCGTGGCCCGACCGTCGGGATCGCGCACGCCGTAGAGGCGACCGAACAGCACGAGGTTCTGCCGCGCCGACAGATCGCGGTACATCATCGAGGCATGGCCGATCATGCCCAGCCGGGCCCGGATGGCCGGTGCGCCGCCGTTGACGACTTGGTCGAACAGTGCGAGACGGCCCTGCGACGGGGGGACGAGCGTCGCGAGAACCTTGAGCAGCGTGCTCTTGCCGGCGCCGTTGGCGCCGAGCAGGGCGACATACTCCCCGGCCCGGATGTCGAACGTGATCTCGCGCAGGATGCGCTGGCCGTCGATCTCGCGGCCAAGCTCCTCGGCGCGGGCGATCGAGGCGGCCGATGTGACGCCCACCTGCCGCACAGGGGCGCCACTGACGATTTCAACGGGCTGGACCTTGGTCTTGATCATGCTACGACGCCGATCCGGGAGCCGATTGTCGTGCGGCAACTGCGGGCTGGCCGGCCGGCTCGGACGCCGGCGCTGTCTTCGATGTCGAGCCGCGCGCGAACAGCGGCCACAGCAACGGCGACACGCGCGGCAGCGCACTGAACGAGCACCCGAGCACCATGGCGATCCCGCCGATCCAGATCCATGCCACAAGGGGGTTCACCTTGACCTGGATCGCCGTGACCGCGCCGCCGGCGGACCACCCGGCGAGCGAGAGGTACACGTCCTCGCGCCATGTGGTCAGAATGGCGACTTCGCTGTTGGGCTGGTCGGCCCAGGCGTCGTAAAAGCGGCGCTGCGGCCGGAGGGTGTACGTTCGACCATCTCGATCGGTCAGCGCCACCGTCGCCTCGACGGCGGTGAAGTTGTCCTGGCGCCGCTCGTCGAGACTGACCAGCGTAATCGTCATGCCGTCCACGCCGACGCTCTGCCCGGCGACGAGCTGATGCGTCTGCTCGGTGTTGAACAGGCTCGAGCCGACCACGCCAATGACCAGCAGCATCGCACCGAGGTGGGCGGTGCGGCCGCCGTAGCGGCGATGATCGCGGTCAATCAGCACGAACGACGCCCTCACAACGCCCTCGCCGGTGTTGCGGCGGCGAGCGGAGACGCTGTGGGCGAAATCGACGATGACCGCGAACGTGCCCAGGGCGCAGATGGCCGTGCACAGAAGCGCCCACACGTTGGCGGTGAACACGATGGCCACCGCGATCGTGAGGGCGGCCGTCAGTGCGGCGGGGCCCGCCAGGGCCCGAGCGATCCGCGCGGCTGCCGCGCGGCCCAACACCAGCACCGGGCTGACCGCCATCACCGCGACGATGACCAGGGCCATCGGCGCCACCACCCGGTTGTAAAACGCCGGCCCGATCGTGATCGCCTGGCTGGAGAACAGCCGGCTGAGGATCGGAAACGTCGTGCCGAGAAGCGTGGTCACCATCATGGTGGTGAAGAGAACGTTGCCCAGCAGGATGGCGCCCTCGCGGCTGATCAGCGCCTCGAGCCGGTGCTCGGGGGCCAGCAGCGAGCGCCGCCAGACGATCAAACCGGCGCTGGCGACGAGGCAGGCGATCAGGAAACCCAGGAAGACCGTTCCCAGGGCGCCGCCGGCGAAGGCGTGAACCGAATCGATCACCCCGCTGCGGGTCAGGTAGGTGCCGAAGATGCAGAGGATGAAGCTCGCGGCGATGAGCCCGGCGTTCCAGAACCTGAACATGCCGCGCTGCTGTTGGACGATGATCGAGTGCAGCAGGGCGGTGCTCGTCAGCCAGGGCAGGAGCGACGCATTCTCGACCGGATCCCAGGCCCAATAGCCGCCCCACCCCAGCTCGACGTAGGCCCACCACGCGCCGAGCACGATGCCCGCCGTGAGAAAGAGCCACGAGACGAGCAGCCAGCGGCGTATGAGCCCCAGCCACAGACTGTCGCGTCGGCCCGCGATCAGGACCCCGATGAGCATCGCGAATGGGACCGTGAATCCCGCGTATCCGGTGAAGAGCAGGGGCGGGTGCAGGATCATGCTCGGGTCCTGCAGCATCGGATTCAGGCCGTTGCCATCGAGCGGCGCGTGTGCGGCCTTCACCGGCGCGAACGGATCCGCGATGAAGACCAGCAGGGCGCTGAACAGCCCGTTCACCGCGGCCATGACCGTCATCGCGATCGCGAACTCGCGCCCGGTCCGGCGCTGCCAGGCGGCGACCGCCGCGGCGCACATGGCGCTCAGGATCAGCGCCCACAGCAGAAGACTGCCTTCCTGGCCCGCCCAGACCGCCGCGATCTTGTAGCCGACGGGCATCGCCCGCTCCGAGTAGCGGGCCACGTAGTCCAGGGCGAATCGATCGTGGACGAATGCGCTGGTGAGGGAAATGGCGGCAATGAGCGTGAAACCCGCCGCGCTGAACAGCGACCACCGGCAGGCCTCCATCCATCGGGTTCCCGGCCGCGCTGCGGCCAGCCATCCCGTCACCGCCGCGGCCAGGGCCGCCGCCAGTGCGCCGATCAGACTCAATGCGCCGATCTCGATGGTCACGAGGAGATCCTCCCGGCATTGGGATCGCCGTGCGGCGACTGGCCGTCACTCGTCTCGTACTTGCTCGCGCACTTGGTCAGGAGCGTGTCGGCGCGAAAGACGCCATCCGAGTCGCGGCATCCCTCCACGACGACATCGACACCGCCCTTGAGGAGGTCGGGGATGACACCCGCGTACTCGACCCGGAGCGAGGCGGCATCGCCGAGGAGGTCAAAGCCAGCGTGCAGGTCCGCCGGCCGGATGTCGAGGTTCGCCTCAGCCACGCGCCCGTGCAGCCGGACGCGCTGAAACTGGTGGCTCGAATCGGCCACGAACTCGTCGACCGGAAGGAAATAGACCCAGCCCTCGCGGACGCCGGCGAAGGCCAGGAAGCCGACGGCCATGACGATCGTGAGGCCGGCCAGAATGAGCTTGGTGCGCATGTGTGACATGGAGCGACCTCCAGAGTTGCCGGATATGGAAAAGCAAGGAGGATGCCAGAGTCGCCACGGACGCGACCACACCGGGTAACCCCGATCCCGGCCCCAGGAGCGGCCCTAGCAGCGCCCGAGGCGTCGGTTCACCCCGCGCGCCGCCACTGCGTCCCTCTCATCTCTGAGACGAGGCGCGGCAATGCGGTTCAGCGGACGAGAATGATTCCAAGTACCAGCCGGGGGCTCAATAGTCATGGCAGCTCAGGCACAGGGCGCTGCGGAAGTTGCTCATGACCAGATCGGCCTCCAGGGCGGAGTATGGGCTGTGGCAGGAGCCGCAGGCCACCTGTCTGCCGACAAGGCGGATCCGGCTGTCCAGCCGGCTCAGCGGAACGAGCGGAGCGCCAGACCACCGACTGCCGGAATCGTCGTATTCGACGCCGACGGGGTGCCCGGCCCCGATCGCACCCGTCCGCATCATCAACGATGAACTCGTGTGTTCGTCCACGCCGAGGGCGACCGATCCATCGTGGCACGTCAGACAGGAGGTCGATTCCGGATCGAGTTGACCGCCGGCGGCGGGTCGGGGCTCGGGCCCGAGATTCCCGGCCGGCCAGTGCAGATGGGCCCGGGCCAGATTCACCGCATGCAGGTCGGCTGAAGTGCGATGTGACGCTTCGTGGCAATCCAGGCAAAGTTCAGACGGCGCGCCCCGCCCGCGCAGCCAGGAACGGCCGCGCGAATCGCGCCCGTGGCTCGAATCGAGCACGTCGTATTCGTGGCACGTCACGCACGTCATTCGGCCCTGAAACAGGGGCAAGTCGGCCGGCGGGGGCGAGACGGGAATGATCTC
>Ga0299906_10001303_pt1 | contig 21526 bp, 23 predicted proteins | sample RVTome_14_FD_200259 | JGI IMG/M metagenome (GOLD analysis project Ga0299906, IMG submission 200259) | Soil microbial communities from uranium-contaminated site in the Upper Colorado River Basin, Wyoming, United States - RVT145D125 (version 2) ...
GCGCCGGGGGCGATGGGGGCGGACAGGTACTCGGCGCTGATGGGATGGATGATGCCGTCGATCTCGGCGACGACGACGATCGGGCGCACCGGGTCGGTCGCCTGCGGCGAGGCAGGAATCGCAAGACCGCAGAGCAGAACCGCCGCGAGCAGGAGCGGCGCGCGGGACATGACGGCCTGATTGTATCGCCAACGCCGTGCGCGCGCCGGGCGGCCGTGGCGCGGTGGCGGGAGCGCCGGCCGCTACAGGCAGAGCGTGCGGATCCGGATCTCGCCCTGGGAGAGGCCCGCCGCGCGGCCGAAGGCGGCCACCTCGGCCGGGGTCTCCACGGTCAGGTGCCAGTGGTCGGCGCGCCCCCCGCGCGCCGTGAAGCGGGCCGCGGTGGCGTCCCACCAGGGCGTCACGGACCGGGCGATCGGCTCGATGACGAGCACGCGGCCACCCCGCGCGGCGGCGGCCAGCAGGGCGTCCTCGGTGGCCGTTCGCGCGGCCTCGGGCAGCTCGTTGAGGAGGTAGGCGGCTATCACGGCCGTGCCGGATCGCGGCGCGGGCAGTTGCGTCGCGTCGCCCTGACGTGCCCGCCCGCGGACGCCGAGACGCGCGTAGGTCCAGCGTGCCTCGGCCACCGCCCACGGGTGCCGGTCGATCCCGGACACGGTGGCGTGCCCGCCCGCGGCGAGCGCCCAGGCCGCCCCGGCCACGCCCGTGCCGCAGCCCAGGTCGAGGATGGTCACCGGCGACGTGTGGTCGAGGCCCAGGGATCGGACGGCGGCAGTCACCGCGAGCAGGTGCAGCGGGGCGTAATAGACCGCGAACGCCGCGCGCTTGCCGGCGGTGTCGAGCGTGGCGCGGACCGGCTGGTGCCGTCCGCCCCGGCGCTCGACGTAGGCCGACGACAGCGCGCGCACGGCCCGCGTCACCTCGGGCCGGCGCAGCTCCCGGAGGTAACGCCCCTCGAGGGCCCCGATCCATCGGTCGACGCCCGCCGGTTCCATCGGCTTCACATCCTCACCTTCGCTACAATGGTCCGTCGAGGAGGCTACCCACGCATGCGAATGCTCGCAACCGTCCCGGCAATCCTGCTGGCCGTTCTGGCCGGCGTCCCGCCCGTATCCGCCCAGGAGCACGTCGCGTCGGAGGCGGCCATCGAAGCCGCCCTGCAGGAGCACCGAGAGGCCGGCGTGTCGGACCGCGAAGCGGTGCTGCGCGTGCTCGAGCGCGCCGACGTGAAGGCCGTGGCCGAGGAGGCCGGGATCGATCTGCGCCAGGCCGCCGGCTTCCTCGAGACCGTGGAGGGCGAGGAACTGTCTGCGCTTGCCGCACAGGCGAGCCAGGTGGACGAGGCGCTCGCGGGCGGGCAGTCGCGCATCACCATCTCCACCACGATGATCATCATCGGCCTGCTAGTGCTGATCCTGCTCATCGTCGCGCTGAGGTAGGTGGGGCCGTCACGTCGCTCGTGAAGGCCGGCCGCCCGGGCCGATGTGCCCGGGCGCTTCTCCTGCTGTGGCCGGTCCTGCTGGCCGCGCCTGTCGCGGCACAGCCGGCCCGGCCCCTGTCCCTCCTCGACGTTCCCTTCATCGCGCAATCCGAGGCGCTCTGCGGCGGCGCCGCGGCCGCCATGGTGCTGCGCTTCTGGGGTGAACGCGGCCTGCGCGCCGAGTCGTTCGCGCACCTGGTCGATCGAAGCGCGGCCGGCATCCGCACCACCGCGCTCGTCGACGAGCTTCGCGGGCGCGGATGGCGCGTGGTGGCCGCCGAGGGCGACGCCGGTCTGATCGACGGCGAGCTGGCGCGCGGCCGACCGGTGGTCGCGCTGATCGAGGATCGGCGCGACACGTATCACTACGTGGTGATCGTGGCGTCCACCGATCGTGCCGTGGTGCTGCACGATCCGGCGCGTGCGCCGTTCCGTGTGATGAGCCGCAACGCCTTCGCACGGCGGTGGGCGGCCGCCGGACGATGGATGGCCGTCATCCTGCCCGGGGAGTCTCGACCCGAGGTTCCACAGCCGGCGGTCTCGCGCGTCGAGACGGGCGGCACGTGCGCGGCGCTCGTGGCCGAGGGTGTCCGGCTGGCGCAGGGCAACAGGTTCGAGGCCGCCGAGCGCCGCCTGACGGCCGCGCTTTCCTGCGGAGGATCCGCGCCGTTGCGGGAGCTGGCCGGGCTTCGGCTGCTGCAGCGGCGGTGGCCCGAGGTCGGGGACCTGGCCGGTGAGGCGGTGACGCTCGATCCGGGCGACACGCACGCCTGGGACCTGCTCGCGACGAGCCGCTTCGTGCAGGACGATCCGCGCGGCGCGCTCGAGGCCTGGAACCAGATCGATCGGCCACACGTGGACCTGGTGGCGGTGGAGGGTCTCGCCCGTACACGCCAGCAGCCCGTGGAGCGCCTGCTCGGCGTGCCGCCGGACGTGCTGGTGACGCCGGAGCTCTTCGCGCGCACGAGACGTCGGCTCGAGGAGCTGCCGTCGGCCGTGGCCACGCGTCTCGAGCTCGTGCCGGCCGCGTCGGCACTCGTCGAACTGCGCGCGCACGTCGTCGAGCGACGTCTGGTGCCCGCCGGTGCCTGGAGCTATGCGGCGATTGGCATCGAGGCCGCGGCCGCGAGCGAGGTCGGCGTCACGCTGGGCTCGCTCACCGGCGGCGGTGAGCGTGTCGACCTGGCGTGGCGCTTCTGGCCCGATCGCCCGCGGGTGGGAATCGCGGTGGTCTCGCCAGCGCCCTGGGGCGGACTGTGGGGCGTGGACGCGCGGTTCGAGCGCCAGCCGTTCACGGCGCCGGAGGTCGCGACGGCCGAGCGGATGGCGGTTGGCGTGACGCTCTCCGGCTGGATCCGGTCGTGGGCGCGGCTCTCCGGTCGCGGCGGCCTCGACGCGTGGGATGGTCTCGGCCGGGTCGGGGTGGCGTCGGGCTCGCTGCACCTGACGAGCGGCGGCCGGCGGGTGGAGACCACGATCGAAGGCTCGCTCCGGGCGGGTGCGGTGACGTCCGGCGACGTGGCGGTGCGCGGGCGCGTGCGGTCCTCGGCGGATCGAGAGGGGCGCGTCCTCGTGGCGAGGGCTGGCGCCGGGATGGCCAGCGGCGACACACCGGCCGACCTCTGGTTCGCCGGCGACACCGGCCGCGCGCGGCCCGCCCTGCTGCGCGCGCATCCGGTGACCGATGGCGGGGCGCTGCGGGTCGATCGCATCGGCCGGCGGATCCTGCACGCCTCGTTCGAGGCCCAGCAGTGGCTGTCGCTGTCGTGGCCACTTCGCGTGGGCGGCGCCGTGTTCGTGGACGGCGTTGCCCTGGGCGAGGGGCGCTCGCCCGGCACGCGCGGCGAGCTGGACGCGGGGGCGGGTGTCCGCGTCGCGGTGCCGGGCCTTGAAGGAGTCTTCCGCGTGGACGTCGCGCGCGGACTGGGTGACGGAACGACGGCGGTGTCCTTCGTGTACGACCCGTGATCGGCCGCTGTGACCTGACCGTCGCCGTCTGAGCCGTAGCGCGCTGGTACGCTTTTCGCTAGATGGCCTCCGTGCGCCGCCTGCCACCACTGATCTGTCTCCTGCTGATCGCAGTCTCCGCGTCCGCGTGTGGCGATTCGGGTCCGGCGGGCCCGTCCGTCGGACTGAACGAGTCGTTCACGCTGGCGCCCGGCGAGGTGGCCGTCGTCGGCGACGACACATTGCGCGTGCAGTTCGAGCGCGTGTCGGGCGACAACCGGTGCCCCGCCGACGTCGTCTGCATCCTGGGGGGCGACGCCATCGTGCACGTGCGCGTCTTTGGTTCCGGAGGCGTGGGGGAGTACGAGCTGCACACGGGGGACGACAGCCTCGCCAGCGTGACGCACGGGTCGGTGCGCCTCACCCTCGAGAGCCTCGAGCCCTTCCCGTTCAGCAGCGGCCCGCCGATCGAGCCCGGGGACTATCGTGCGACGTTCACGGCCGAGTCGGCATGACGGGACCGGCTGACGAAACCGTAATGGGGTCGGGCGTCGTACGACGCCCGACCCCATTACGGTTTCGTCAGCCTCGCAGCCGGAGAAGGAGGTCGAGATGGTCGAACGCCGTCGTCTGGTGAGCGGAGGACTGCTGGTCGGCATGGGAGCGCTGGCCGCGCCGGCGGCGGCTGCGGCCGCCGAGGGGGCTGACTCGGCGCGCGCGATCGACGACCTGCGCACGACAGTGGAACGGAGCTTCAGCGAGGTCTACGCGGGCGGGTTCGGCGGGGGCGTCGCACGCGTCCGGCGTCAGCAGCGCGTCTGGTTGAAGGGCACGTTCAAGTACCCGGACTTCCTCGAGGTCGGGATCGACGTGTGGGAAGACGTGTACGACTGGCACATCGTCTACCAGCAACCGCTCGCTGCGCAGCGGCTCGGCGACGGCCGGTACGCGATGAGCTTCATGTTCACTACGCTCCTGCTGCGCCCGGATCAGGCGGCCGACTACGTGGGTGAGCCGTTCGACGCCGTGCGCTGACAGCGATCTGCCGGGCGGCCCTCGCCTCCTTCGCGCAGGGGTAGCTACCGCGCCTCCTCGCACGGCGCGCCGCTCAGCACGGCCAGCAGCACCAAGGGACGGTTGCCCCGGCGCTCGAAGCCGTGCAACGTGCCCCGCGGGATCGAGATGAATCCGTTGGTCTCGATCCGCGTGTCCCGCCCGCCGATGGTGAGCGTCCCGCTGCCGCCGAGCACGTAGTAGACGACGTCGGCGTTGTCGTAGAGCCGGTCGGGCATCGGCTCGTTGAGCTGGATCATCGTGGCGCGCTCGTTGCCGCTGCAGGACAGGAGCGACTCGCGACGCGCGTCGCGGCCGACGAACTCGTCCTCGAGCAGGTCCACGATGCCGAGCGTGCGCGGCTCGCCGGTCGGGCCGGCGGCGGGCGCCTGCGCCACGACGATCGGCGCGGGTGGCTCCGGGAGCGCCGGCGCCGGGTTGAGCGTCACGTCCAGAGTCGCCACCTGGTTCCGCTCGACTTCCACTTCCCGCTCGAAGGTCACGATCCCATCGCCCGAAAAGCGCAGCCGATAGGTCCCGGCGAGGAGATCGGTCCGGTTGACGCGCCCGTTGGCATCCGTGGTCTCGCGCCGTGCCGTGGGACCGGAGAACTCCACCTCCACACCGGGCAGCGTGGCGCCGCGTGGATCGGTGACCAGCATGGCGATGCCGCCCCGTGCCGGCGTGGCGGGCCTGGAGGCCGGCGACGGCGCGCGCGGCGTCGGTTTCGGCTGAGCAACCGGCTCCGGTTTCGGCGGCGGGGCCGACTTCTGGGCCGCGACGACGGGGGCGGCGAGCAGCAGACTGAGCAGCAGGGCTGAAGCTTGTCGCATGCGCTCATTATGGGCGATCGTCCCGACCCGCGTGAGGTTCGGCGCGCCTGGATCTATAATCACCCTCTGGCCGCCAGGGGTATCCGCCGTGCGGATTGAGACAGACCCTTGGAACCTGATTCCCGCCGTTGCGCTGCGCGCCATGGCGGGAACCCGCCGAAGCACCCCCGGGTGCCGAGGTGGGCCGGTTGAAACCGGCGAAGGGAGCGCGGCGCCTTCGGGGTCCGCTCCCGCCGGCGTCCGCCCGAAGGAGCACGTCCCATGATCGATTTCGCTTCGGCATTCCCCAATTCCCGCAAGGTCACCGAGGCACGCACGGCCGTCATGCCCGACGGCACGCCGCTCACCCTGCAGGTACCGATGCGCGAGGTGAGGCTCGGCGGGGGCGAGCCGCCCGTTCGCCTGTACGACACGAGCGGGCCGCAGGGCCACGACGTGCGCGGCGGGCTGCCGAAGCTGCGGGAGCCGTGGGTGGCCGCGCGGCGTGCCACCGGCGACGCCGGCACGCAGCTCTCGTGGGCGCGCAAGGGCGTGGTGACGCCGGAGATGGAGTTCGTCGCGGCGCGCGAGGGGCTGCCGGCCGAGCTCGTGCGTGACGAGGTGGCGCGCGGGCGGGCGATCGTCCCGTCGAACGTCAATCACCTGGAGCTCGAGCCGATGATCATCGGCCGGAACTTCCTGGTGAAGATCAACGCCAACATCGGCAACTCCGCCGTCCGGTCCTCGATCGAGGACGAGGTGGAGAAGCTCCAGTGGGCGACGCTCTGGGGCGCCGACACGGTGATGGATCTCTCGACCGGGAAGGACATCCACGAGACGCGCGAGTGGATCATCCGCAACTCGCCGGTCCCGATCGGCACGGTGCCCATCTACCAGGCGCTCGAGAAGGTGGGCGGCCGGCCCGAGGACCTCACCTGGGAGGTCTACCGGGACACGCTCGTCGAGCAGTGTGAGCAGGGCGTGGACTACTTCACCGTGCACGCCGGCGTACTGCTGCGCTACATCCCGATGACGGCGCGACGCGTGACCGGCATCGTCTCGCGTGGCGGCTCGATCATGGCGAAGTGGTGCCTGGCGCACCACCAGGAGAGCTTCCTGTACACGCGCTTCCGTGAGATCTGCGAGATCATGCGCGCCTACGACGTCTCCTTCTCGCTCGGCGACGGCCTGCGGCCGGGCTCGATCGCCGACGCCAACGACGAGGCGCAGTTCGCCGAGCTCAAGACGCAGGGCGAGCTCACGCGCATCGCGTGGGAGTACGACGTGCAGGTGATGAACGAGGGGCCCGGGCACGTCCCCATGCATCTCATCCGCGAGAACATGGAGAAGCAGCTCGAGTGGTGCGACGAGGCGCCCTTCTACACGCTGGGGCCGCTCACCACCGACGTCGCGCCCGGCTACGACCACATCACCTCGGCCATCGGGGCGGCGATGATCGGGTGGTACGGCACGGCCATGCTCTGCTACGTGACGCCCAAGGAGCACCTCGGGCTGCCAGACCGCGATGACGTCAAGGCGGGCGTCATCGCCTACAAGATCGCGGCACACGCCGCGGATCTGGCCAAGGGGCATCCGCGCGCGCAGGCGTGGGACGACGCGCTCTCGAAGGCGCGCTTCGAGTTCCGCTGGGAGGATCAGTTCAACCTGGCGATGGACCCGGTGACGGCGCGCGCGTACCACGACGAGACGCTGCCGGCCGAGGGCGCCAAGGTGGCGCACTTCTGCTCGATGTGCGGCCCCAAGTTCTGCTCGATGGAGCTGACGCAGCAGATCCGCGAGGCGGGCATGCAGGAGAAGTCGGTCGAGTTCCGGAAGGCCGGCGATCTCTACGTGAAGAGGAGCTGAGCGTGTCCATCCGACCCGTCCGCCACGTCTCCCAGTCGAAGCCCACGCTCGAGGGGGCCGGCGTCCACCTGCGCCGCGCGTTCGGCTTCGGCGGCGGCAACGAGTTCGACCCGTTCCTGCTGCTCGACGACTTCCGCAACGATCGCCCGGACCAGTACCTGGCCGGCTTCCCGTGGCACCCGCACCGGGGCATCGAGACGATCACCTACGTGCTGACCGGGGTCGTGGAGCATGGCGACAGCCTGGGCAACTCCGGCCAGCTCGGCGCCGGCGACATCCAGTGGATGACGGCCGGCCGCGGCATCCTGCACCAGGAGATGCCCAAGGGGGACGAGCAGGGGCGGATGCACGGCTTCCAGCTCTGGGCGAACCTCCCGTCGTCGCTCAAGATGACGGCGCCGCGCTACCAGGACATCGAGGGCAAGGACGTCCCCGAGGCCGTGGACGACGACGGCACGCGCGTGCGCGTCGTGTGCGGGGACTACGGTGGCAAGAGCGGGCCCGTGGACGGCGTGGCCGCCGACCCGCGTTATCTCGACGTGTCGGTGCCACCGGGCGTTTTCAAGCGGCTGAAGGTCGAGACCACGCGCAACGCGTTCGCGTACGTCTTCGCCGGCTCGGGACGCTTCCGCGACGCGTCGGACCCGCAGGCCGTGCGGACCGACTACGTGGGCACGCCGGCGCCGGGTGGAGCGCAGGCCGACGCGGCGGACGTGATCGGCAACCGCTCGCTCATCCTGTTCGATCGCGGCGACGAGGTAGTGGTGCAGGCCGGCGACGGGGGGATCCGTTTCCTGCTCGTGTCGGGCCAGCCCATCGAGGAGCCGGTCGCCTGGCACGGTCCGATCGTCATGAACACGCGTGCGGAGCTGCAGCAGGCCTTCGACGAGCTGAACCGCGGCACCTTCATCCGGTAGGCGCCGCCGACATCACGTCCCGGGGCTCCGGCGCCGAGCGCTGAACAGGAGGCGCGATGCGGACGTGGCATGCGATGTCGGTCGTTGCCCTCGTGACGGCGACGAGTGGATGTGCCATCAGCGTGGAGCCCATCGGCGACGCGTCGCCGTCGATGGAGCCGGCCGAGTGGAACGGCGTGTGGGTGGACGCCCACGCGGACGAAGGTCCCGCGACGATCGTCGTCGAGGTCACCGACCGCCAGGGCGCCCGATTCGTGCTCACCTGGCTGAACACCGACGATGGCCATCCGACGCTCGAGAGCACCGTCGGCGTGATGCGATCGCTCGATGGTGACCTGTTCGTGAATCTCGAGCAGAGGGACGAGTCGGGCACGCTGGAGGGCTACCTTCCCTTCCGCATCAGCAGGCGAAACCAGCGCGTGCTCGCATGGTCGCTGGACGACACGGCCATCAGGGCGCTCGTCGCGAAGGGGGTGCTTCCAGGCACGCTCCCGGAGGAGCGGACCCAGAACGTCGTCTTCGGTCCGCTCGACGCGCAGCACCTCGAGCTGTTCTCCGGGGACCGCGCTGCGTCCATCCTCGAGTGGGACGCTCCGCTGGTGTTCGAGCGTGTCGGACAGGACTGACGGGGCCCGAATCGCCCGTCAGTGAGTCAGCGCGTACGAGACCATCAAGCGATCACCGGGCTCAATCGGCGCAACCGGTGGCCGCCAGCGCGCGACACACGGCCTGCATCTTGGCCGGCCGCAGCGAACCGATGTAGCCCACGAGCCGTGCTCGCTCGACCGTCTGTACGTGGTCGAGGTTGATGGCCGAGTCGTGCTTCAGGCCTTCGTCGGCACCCACGCCCACTTCGCTCGGTGCCCCGCGAATCGTCGACGTGACGGGTGCCACCATCACCGTGTGGAGCAGCTCGATCACGTCCGCGCGCGTAAGGACGAGGACGGGCCTTCGCTTGTCCGGGGCCTTGAACCGGTAGCTCCAGATCTCACCCCGCTTCACAGCTCGGGCCACGAGCCCTCCTCGGACCAGCCCTCGAGGTCGGCGGGGCCTCCACCTCCGTACGCGCGCCGGTACGCGTCACGGACCGTGGCGCGCCGCCGCTGGCGCAGGTACGTCTCCACCGCCCGCCGAAACACGGCCGACCGGCCGTCCCGCTTCACCTCGGGATCGGCGTCCAGGCGCGACAGCAGGCGCTCGTCGACAGTGATCTGTATAGCCTTCATGTTGATAAATTATCACTATCCGATGTCCACGCGCGCCGTCCGGCTCGGACACGGGCCGTGCTCAGTGTGTCAGGGCGTGCAGGAGCACGTTGATCCCGAGCGCGTAGCCCTTTGGTGAGAACTGGTAGAAGAACTGGGGATCCTCGCCCTCGCGCTCGAACGCGTCGGCGATGTCGGTGTTGTGCGTGATGGCCACCATGATTCGGCCGTCGTCGTCGCGCACGGCGCGGAAGTAGGGGATGGCGCTGTCGGCACCCTGCTCGGAGGTGCCGCCCGTGCGACGCCAGTGCATGATGTTCGGAATCTGCGGCATCTCCTCGACGATGAACTGGGCGCTGAAGATCGGGTCGGTCAGCGGCACGTCCTCGATCGGGTACTCGTCCGGCGGGAAGATCTTCGCCAGCTCGTAGGTGAACGCGGCCCACTGCTGCGAGCCCCACATGTCGTCCACCCAGAGGAAGCCGCCCTTGAGGAGGTACTCGCGCAGCCGGTTCGCCTCCGGCTCGGTGAGCCCCATCGATCCGGGGTCGCCAGCCATGAGGAACGGACACTGGAACAGCGCGTCGTCGGTGGCGCGCACGAGGTAATGGTGCGGCGAGCCGTCGCCGGCCCGGCTGACGCGCGTGCGCGTGATCTCGGAGAAGCGAATCGACAGGTTTCGCTCGCCGAGCGGGTAGTCGGTCTGCCAGCCCTGTGCGAACCGGATGCCCTCGGTGTACACCAGCCGGCACAGGACGAAGTCGCCGTCCGGCAGCTCCTCCGGCGCGAGGGCGCCGCTCATGCCCAGGACGCCGAAACCGCGGCTCCGGAACTGCGCCCAGCCGAGCGTGGCCGAGGCGATGAGCGCCGCTGCCACCACAGTAGCTGTCGCTGCGCATCTGAGGCTCCGCCGGGACACGACGGCAGTGTAACTGGGCTCCAGGCTCCCGGCTACAGGCTTCAGGCGGCCCGTAGCCTGTAGCCCGACTATGCCGCCACCTGGCTCCTCGACATGTCGCGGCCAGGCAAGGGCGCTCAGGTGTGCGTCGGCCAGGACTGGTGCCGGGATGCCAGCCCGTTCCGAGATCGAGGAGCGCAGTGGTCAGGACGCTGGGGGCCGGCGAGCTGACGGGCGGGCTAATTCCCGGCGCCCGGCGGGCCCGGGACGATCATGATGACCGTCGGGAAGCGCTCGAGGTTGCCGCCGGCACCGGGGTGGGGATAGCCCGGCGATCCTCCCCAGGTCCAGTCCTTCACCGTCACGCCGGGCGGGAAGGCCATCGTCTCCTCGCGAAACCGGCCGACCTCGAACATCTGCGTAGGCGGCTCGCGAAAGACGAGGCGCCCCCGCTCGTCCAGTACCGCCGCGTAGTAGTTGACGATGTCCTCGAACGAGGCCGTCGTGCCGAAGAGGTGGTACTGCTGATTGCGGCCCGCGTCGTACGAGGCCAGGTACTGCGCCGGCGGGTACACCGGGAAGCCCATCTCCTCGGGCGTGGGCGCCGTCGGATCCGCGGTCGCCGGCAGTGGGGCGTCGTCGGGGCGAGCCGGCTCCTGCGTTGCCGGCAGGGCGGGCGGCACCGGCTGGGCCGAGCGCGGCACGGGCGCGGTGGGCCGCGCGGACGGCTGGCGGCTCCCCGGTCGCGGGAAGGGCTGCGGCGTCTGGCCGGACGACGACACCTGAAGAGCCAGGCTCAGCAGGAGTGTCGCCGCCAGCGTCGGGCGCATGACCTTCATTATAGCGCGTGGGGTTCACACCTGGCATGCGTCTCGGGTCGTACGAGATCACCGGCCAGCTCGGGCAGGGTGGCATGGGCGAGGTGTACCGGGCCCGCGACACGAAGCTGGACCGGGAGGTGGCCATCAAGGTCCTGCCCGCCGCCTTCGCCGACAGTGCAGAGCGGGTCGCCCGTTTCGAGCGAGAAGCCAAGACGCTCGCCTCGCTCAACCATCCCAACATCGGGGCGATTCACGGACTGGAGGATTCACTCCCTTCCGGTTCCGGTCAGCGGGCCGGCAAGGCCCTCGTCCTCGAGCTGGTCGAGGGCCCCACGCTGGCTGACCGTCTGAGGCAGGGGCCGATCCCGCTTGCCGGGGCGCTCGACATCGCCAGGCAGATCGCCGACGCGCTCGAGGCCGCACACGAAAAGGGCGTGGTCCACCGGGATCTGAAGCCGGCGAACGTCAAGCTGCGGCCCGACGGCACGGTCAAGGTGCTGGACTTCGGGCTGGCGAAGGCGTACGAGTCGGCTGGGCAGGCCGGGCAGACACTCTCCGACGCTGACGAGCCCCGCACAGACCCTGCAGGGTGTGATCATGGGCACGGCCGCCTACATGAGCCCGGAGCAAGCTGAGGGCCTCGCGGTCTTCATCGAGCGATTCCCCGAACTGGGCAGCCGGCAACGAGTCTCCACGCAGGACGGCGGGTGGGCGCCCGTCTGGTCGCCGGACGGGCGGCAGGTCTTCTACCGCCGCGTCTCGGACGGAGCGATGATGGCGGCGCGTGTCCGAACGGAGCCCGCTCTGTCGATCGTCTCCGTGGAGCGCCTGGTCGAGAGCCGCGACTACGAGCCCCTGACGCCGCCGCAGGCCGGCGCGCCCGCAGGACGCACCTACGATGTCGCGCCAGATGGCCGGTTCCTGATGATCAAGGAGCCCTTGCGCACGACGACCGCCGAGATCGTGCTGGTCCAGAACTGGGACGAGGAACTGAAGCGCCGGGTACCCGTGGACTGACGCCGCGAGCGAGCGGTACGAGACGAGGGCGTCATGACGTTTCCGCGGGTTGCCGGATCCCGTGGCGCCGCGCCAGCAGATCCACGACGCGCCTGACCTCGTCGCGGTACCCGGCCGGCGGGTACTTGGCGGCGTAGAGGCGCCCGTACCCCTCGACCAGGTGCGGGTACTCCTGTGCCAGCCATCCCATGAAGTGGTCCCGGGTGCCGTCCTGCAGGTACATGACGTTGCACCCGACGAAGCGCGCGCCGTGGTCGGCGATGGCCTTCACGGTCCGCTCGAGCAGCGCCGGCCTGCTGGAGATGCCGGGCACGATCGGATTCATCAGCACGCCGGCGCGGATGCCGGCGTCCACCAGGGTGCGCACGGCCCGCAGGCGCTGCAGCGGGGGAGCGGTGCCCGGCTCGAGCGCGCGCCACACGTCATCGTCCACGCACGGGACGCTCACATAGACGCTGCACTCGGCGCGCGCTGACAGGTCCCGCAGCACGTCGAGGTCGCGCACGATCATCGGCCCCTTCGTGACGAGGCCGACCGGCGAGGCAGCGGCCGCGAACGCCTCGAGCGCGCCGCGCGTCAGACGGTAGTGCCCCTCGATCGGCTGATAGCAGTCGGTGGCGGCTCCCAGCGCGACGAGCTCGCGCGTCCACCCGGGCCGCGACAGCTCCCTCCGCAGCACTTCCACGACGTTCGTCTTGACGAGGATCACCGAGGCGAACTCGTCGTCGGCGCCGAGCCCGAACTGAGCGTGGTACCGGCGGGCGTAGCAGTAGTGGCAGCCGTGCGTGCAGCCGCGGTACGGATTGAGCGACCACTTGAAGGGCATCCCCTTCACCGGGTTGAGCGCCGAGCGGCAGCGCACTTCCTGGTAGCGGGCGGCATCCGCGCGCCGCGTTGCCTCGTCGAGCGCCCCGGCGCCGCCCGCAAGGACTCTCTCAGTCACCTGTCGGGTGGTGGGGCGATCGTGCAGGTCGAAGAGGAGGGGCGAGGTTTCCACGGCCGCCGCAGTATATTCGCTTTTTGTTCGTCTGAGCCTGACGTTATATCTATTCCCCGACCGCTCCCCTCCAGTACTGCAGCAACTCGTCGAGAGTGCGCTCGAACGGGATCTGCGGTTCCCACCCGGTTGCCTCCCGCAGGCGCGTGGTGTCGGCGACGAGCGAGGGCACGTCGCTCGGGCGCAGACGCTCGGGGTCGGTCTCGACGCGAACCGGTACCTGCGAACGGGAGACGAGCGCGTCGAGCACGGAGCGGATCGTCCGGCCGGTGCCCGAGCCGACGTTGTAGATCGTGCCGGGCGTGCCCCGGTCCATCAGGGCGACGTACGCGCGCACCACGTCGCGCACGTCGCTCAGGTCGCGCACGGCGTCGAGGTTGCCCACGCGCAGCACGGGCTCGAGGCGACCCTGCTCGATGAGCGCGATCTGCCGCGCCATCGCCGGTGCCACGAACGCGGTGCTCTGACCGGGCCCGGTGTGGTTGAACGGCCGCACGACGATCGCGCCGACGCCGTCGTCCGCGAACGCGTTCAGCGCCACCAGTTCCTGGGCCAGCTTGCTCAGGGCGTACGGGCTGGCGGGCGCACGCGGCCCGCTCTCGGCGATGGGCTCCTCGGAGGGCGCGTACACCGCCGCCGATCCGGTGAGGAGCACGCGGCAGTCGAGGCGGGCGCGGCGGATCGCGTCGAGCAGGTGGGCCGTGGCCAGCACGTTGCCCCGGAGCGGCGTGGCCGTGTCACGCCACGACTCGGCCTGGTGCGCCGCGCCCGCGAGGTGATAGACGGCCGTCGGGCGCAGCGCTGCGATCGCCTCGCGGACCTGGTCGCGCGCGAGCAGATCCATCTGCTGCCAGGTGGCCAGCTCCGCCAGGCCCGGCGCTGGCGCCGACCGTCCCCAGGCCACGACCGTGTCCGGCGAGGCCAGACGCCGGACCAGCCAGCTTCCGGCGAAGCCCGTCGCGCCCGTCACCAGGACGACGTCGCTCACGACCGCCGTTCGTACTGCTGCTGGTAGTACTCGCGGAACGCCGGGTCGCCCTCCTTGATCGGTCGCCACCACCACTCGTTGGCCCGGTACCACTCGACCGTTTCCCGGAGGCCGTCCCCGAAGGGGACCCGTGGCTCCCAGCCGAGGCCACGGAGCCTCGTGGTGTCGAGGCAGTAGCGACGGTCGTGGCCGGGCCGGTCGGCCACGGGCCCGATCAGGCTGTGGGGCTTGCCGAGCGCGTCGAGGATCCGGTGCGTCAGATCCACGTTCATGACGTCGTTGCCGCCGCCGATGTTGTAGACCTCCCCATCCGCGCCGCGCTCGAGCAGCAGGTCGATGGCCCGGCAGTGGTCGAGGACGTGCAGCCAGTCGCGCACGTTCTTCCCGTCTCCGTAGAGCGGCACGGGGATGTCGTCGAGCGCGTTGGTGGCGAACAGCGGGATCACCTTCTCCGGGAACTGATAGGGACCGTAGTTGTTCGAGGCGCGCGTAATCAGCACCGGCAGCCCGTAGGTGGCCCAGTAGCTGTACGCCAGCCGGTCGGCGCCCGCCTTGCTCGCCGCGTACGGATTGCGCGGCTTCAGCTCGTCGGTCTCCACGCTCGCGCCGGTCGGGACGCTGCCGTACACCTCGTCGGTCGAGATCTGCACGAAACGACGGAGGTGCTTCGCGCGGCGGGCCGCCTCGAGCAGCACGAAGGTGCCCTCGACGTCGGTGCGGATGAAGTCGCCAGCGGCCATGATGGACCGGTCCACGTGCGTCTCGGCGGCGAAGTGCACCACGATCCCGGCTCGTTCCACGAGCGGTCCGCTCACGTCCGCGTCGGCGATGTCGCCATGGACGAACAGGTGACGGGGATGGCCCTCCAGGTCCTGGAGGTTCTCCCGCCGTCCCGCGTAGGTCAGTTTGTCGAGCGTCGTGACGCGCCAGTCGGCGTGCGCCTCGAGCGCGTAGTGGACGAAGTTGCTGCCGATGAAGCCGGCGCCGCCGGTGACGAGGACCTCAACCATCCTTGCGGGCCCAGTCGTACGGCAGGGTGTCGTGCGGCTCGAGGCGGAACTCGTCCGGGTCGTCGTACCGGTAGGGCTCGTTCGGCACGTTGACGACGAGCGACGGCTCCGGGCTGATGCACTTCCACCCGTGGTACACGAGGTTGGGCACCTGCACGAGTGTCGGGTTCTGCGTACCCAGGAAGAACTCGTTGACCACGCCGTTGGTCTCCGAGCCCTCGCGCGTGTCCACGAGCACGAGCTTCACCATGCCGGCCACGCAGGCGAAGTTGTCCACCTGCACCTTGTGGTAGTGCCACGCCTTGACCACCCCCGGGTAGGTGGCCGAGACGTACACCTGGCCGAAGCGCGAGAACAGCTCCGCCTCGTCGGCGCGCAGGATCTCCATCAGCCAGCCGCGCTCGTCCGGGATCAGGCGGAGCGCCTTGGTCTTCACGCCCGCGATGCGCGGGCGCTTCGTGGTCGTGGCGCCGTACGAGACTGGCGTGGTCATGGTGTGTCGGCCGCCGAAGCCGCGCCCCCTGGAATGGCTCGCGTCACTGGCCCCCGAGCGCGCCGAAGAAGTTGGAGAACGTTCCCAGCCCGGCGAGCACGACGCCGAGGTTGAACCGCGTGTCGGCGGCAATCGGGAAGCTGCCCGCGTCGGGGAAGTTGTACCGCTGGAACTCGAGCTGGAGGCCGCAGCACTGCGCGATGTACGACGCCATCACGGTCTGGCTCTGCAGGACCGAGCGCCCGATGTCCCACGTGACAGCATACGTCCCGCTGGCCCGGCCGTCCAGCCAGCGCAGCGTCGTCGACGTGTTGAGGGCGTGTCGCCCGTCGAACACCGACGACGCCCGGCGGCTCCGACTGTAGCTCACGCTCGTCGACGCGTCAGCCAGGTTGAGCCGTCCTCCCAGGGAGAGGAGCCGGAGGCCGTCCCCGAAAGAGGTGTCGTACTCGGCGCGCAGGTTGGCGTCGAGCGTCGCCGACGGCGACACGCGGGCGGTGAGCGCCACCGGCGAGAGATCCCGTCCCGACTCGCCGTACGTGCTCTGATAGGCGCTGTCGAACCGTCCGGACTCCGGATTGGAGTAGTAGGTCTGCTGCAGTCCCACGGTGAGGAACTCGCGCGCCTGGCCGGCCACCCCGTCTGCTGTCCGGCCGCGCGCGAACAGCCGGTTGTTCACGCCGTAGGTCACCCGGTAGGCGCCGCTGACGACGAAGTCCGACAGATCGCTCGTGGTCGGCGTCCGCGAGTAGTCGGCGATACGGCTGGTGAAGTCCAGCGTGAAGGCCGGCTCGATCACGTGCTTCAGGCGCTCGGCGAAACGGCTTTCCGGCCGGTCGAAGATCCGGTTCAGGACCGGTCCGATGATCTCCGAGCGCACCGACGCGAACTGACGGAGGTACGGCTGGTCGATCGTGCCCTGCCCGCTCCCGATGCTCCGGGAGTAGCGCGTCGTGCGGTACGAGGCGCTCGTGTTCACCGAGAGGAACGGCAGGCGCGACATCGGCACGCGGATCGTCGGCGCCACTTCCATACGCGAGTAGCCGTTGTCGCTCGTGAGCGTGTCGGCGTCGACGATCCGGTTGGGCAGGAAGGCGTACTCGGCGCTCAGCGACCCGTAGACGGGCGCGCCGAAGAGCCGCTGCGGCGCCACGTTCGTCGTCACGCGCGGCGTGTTGCCGTAGGTCTGCCGGCGGTCGCCGCTCAGCAGCTCGCGCCGCTGGTACAGGACGCTGGTGGAGGTCGGCCCGAATGCGGCCGACAGGCTGCCCTCGATCACGCGGCTGTTGCGCGAAGCGCGCGAGACGTCCTGGTGGTAGAGCTGCTGGGTGACGACGTCGGAGAAGTAGTCGAGCCGCAGGCGGGCGCGCATGCCCTGGCGGATCTGGTGGTTGAGGCTGCCGGTCAGCTCGAAGCTGGTCGATGCCGGGAGGGTGCGCGTGACCCCGCCCTGGGTGAACTCCGCCTCGTGCTGCTTGAGGTAGTAGCCCCGGATGTTGCCCGAGGACTGTGCGGCCGCGACGTACCGGTATTCGACGCCGGTGCCCTGTCCCGTGCGCGTGAACCAGTCGTGCTCGACCGTCGCGTCCTGGCTCCGGCCGATCGCCCAGAAGAACTGGTTGCTGAGCGCCTGCCCGCGGAGCGTCGAGGTGCCGTAGGTGGGCATCAGAAAGCCGGTCGCGCGCTGGTCGTCCTGGATCGGATAGCGCATGAACGGCAGGTACATGACTGGCACGTTCTTGACGCGCAGCACCGTGTTCCACGCCACGGCGTAGTCGTCGAGGTCGACCGTGAGACTGCCGGTGCTGAGCTTCCAGCGCGGCTCGGGCTGCGTGCAGGTCGTGAAGCCGCCGTTCTGCAGCCGGTAGGTGCGCGGACCGATCTTCTCGATCGTGTCGCCCCAGAAGTAGAAGTCAGCGTCCTGTCCGGCGAACTGGCCGGAGTCGGCCTCGGCGCCGAGCGGAAACGTGCCCCAGGCGCCGTGGAAGGTGCCGGTGTTGCGCTCGTAGTCGAATTCCACGCGATCGGCGGAGATGCGACCTTCCGTCCCCGCGAAGACGACGTTGCCCGTGGCCGCGATCCGGGACTCGGCCAGGAAGATCTCGATCCGGTCGGCGATGAACAGGCGACCGTCGGGCAGTTGCCATTCAGCATCTTCCTCGAGGAGGCAGATCTGGTCCTCGCAGGCCTGGGACCACGCCTTGGCAATGCCGGGAATGTCGGCGAGCGCGCCGTCAGGGGGGGAGGCCGCTTCCTGGGCGCCGGCCGCTGTCGCGCCGATCAGAGACACGAGATACGAGACGAGGCTCAGGCGAAGCATCGCTACCGGACAATAGCACGCTGCCTGAGTCCCTCCCGGACGGCGCCGATGAGGAAGATCGAGCCGGCCACGCAGACGAGCTCGGCGCCCTCGAGCGCGCGCGCGATGGCGCGCGCCGGATCCGGCTCCACCTCGACGTTGGCGGCGCCCTCGGCGCGCAACTGGGCCGCGAGGTCGTCCGCGGGAATCGCGCGGGGGGTGGGGGCCGCGGTGGCCACGACCGCCGAGACCGCCGGCAGGAGGTGGCGTGCGATGTCGGCCACGTGCTTGTCGCGCATCACGCCCATGACGAGCGGCGGGCGCTGCGGGTGCCATTCGCGCAGGTACGCGGCGAGCGCGCGCGCGCCTTCGGGGTTGTGCGCCGCGTCGAGCAGCACCCGCCGCCCGGGCTCGAGCTCCAGGCGCTCGAGGCGTCCCGGCCAGTCCGCCCCGGCGAGGCCGCGCTCGATGGCCTCGCGGGGCACCACCAGTCCGCCGTCGGCGGCCGCCTCGAGCAGGCGGACGGCGACGATGGCGTTGTCGACCTGGTGGCTGCCGCGGAGCCCCAGCGTGACGGGCCCGTAGGATCCCGACGGTGTGGCGAGCGTGAACCGGGCACGCCCGTCGAGCATCTCGCTCTCCCATCGGACGTCGCGCCGGGCCTCGACGAGGCGGACGTGCCGTTCGGCGGCGCACCGGCGTACCACGGCCGAGGCCTCCGGCCCGAGCGCGCCCATCACCAGCGTCATCCCCGGCTTGACGATTCCAGCCTTCTCGAAGGCGATGTCGGCCAGCGTGGATCCGAGGTGCTGCTGGTGGTCGAAGTCGATCGTGGTGATCGCGCCGGCGATCGGCGACACGATGTTGGTGGCGTCGAAGCGGCCCCCGAGGCCCACCTCGACCACGGCCACCTCCACGCCGGCGCGGGCGAACAGCTCGAACGCGGTGGCGGTCGTGACCTCGAAGAAGGTCGGCTCCACGGGGAGGCTCCCGTCGCTGTGCAGCCGATCCACGCAGGCGAGCACGTCGCCGACCGTGGCCTCGAGGCGCGCGGTCTCGACCGGTCCGTCGTCGATCACGAACCGCTCGGACAGGTCGCTCAGGTGCGGCGACGTGTAACGGCCCGTGCGGACGCCGGCCGCGCGCAGCCCGGCATGCACCATGGCGCTCACCGAGCCCTTCCCGTTGGTGCCCGCCACGTGCAGCGTGCGGAAGCGCCGATGCGGATGGCCGAGCGCCTCCGACAGGCGCGTCACGTTGTCGAGACCGAGCTTGATGCCGAAGGTCTCGAGCGCGAAGAGGCGGTCCAGGATGGGGGAGGCCACCGGCTCAGGGACCGGGTGTCGCTACCGGGAGGGCTCGCCCGTGGCGGCGGCGAGCGCGGCCTCCGACGCGTCGGCGGCTGCCTCCGAGCCCATGAACTCCAGCGCGCGCACGAGCGTGGCCTTGAGCTCCCGTCGGTCCACGACCAGGTCGAGCATCCCGTGCTCCAGCAGGAACTCGCTGCGCTGGAACCCTTCGGGCAGCTTCTGCCGGATGGTCTGCTCGATGACCCGGGGGCCGGCGAACCCGATGAGCGCCTTCGGCTCGGCGATGTTCAGGTCGCCGAGCATCGCGAAGCTCGCCGTGACGCCACCGGTCGTCGGATCGGTCAGCAGGGAGATGAACGGCACGCCGATCCGGTCGAGGCGGGCGAGCGCCGCCGACACCTTGGCCATCTGCATCAGCGACAGCGCGCCCTCCATCATGCGGGCGCCACCGGAGCAGGAGACGATGATGGCCGGCTGCCGGCGGTCGTGAGCCATCTCGAGCGCGCGCGTGATCTTCTCGCCCGCCACGACGCCCAGGCTGCCGCCGATGAAGGCGTACTCCATGGCGGCGATGACGACGTCGATGCCGCCGAGCCGTCCGGTCGCCACCACCACCGAGTCGGCGAGCCCCGTGCTTGCCCGCGACGTGCGCAGGCGCTCGGCGTAGGGCTTGGTGTCGTGGAACCGCAGGGGGTCGTTGGAGGTCAGGCTGGCGAAGTGCGTCTCGTAGCGGCCGTCGTCGAACAGGGAGGCGAGCCGCTCGGTGGCGCTCATCCGGAAGTGGTGCGCGCACTTGGGGCAGACGCTCAGGCCGGTGTCGAGATCCTTCTTGTAGAGCAGCTGGGAGCAGCCCGGGCACTTCACCCACAGCCCCTCCGGCACGCGGCTGGGCTTTTCGGCGGTGGAGGAGGCGATGGGCTTCCGGGTCTTCTTGAACCAGGCCATCCAGGACGGACTGTAGCACGGCCCGGCGACCCTGGTCGCCGGGTGGTGGCGTCTCGCTCTCCCCCGGCGAGCGTGAGGCAGGGTGCCTCTTTCGCAAACCGGCTCCGCTCGGTCGGCGAGCCGGGTTCGATCCGAGGGACTCGTCTCGCTCCGCGAACCTATCGCGTAAGAACGGTTCGCTCCAGAGGCACCCTGCCCCACGCCCGCCGCAGAGTGTGCGGAAGAGGTGCCGTGCCTCACGGGCGGCGCCTCAGAGGCGATCAGGTGCGGTGCACGTAGTACTGGGTGCCGCGCCCCATCGTCTCGATCTGGCGGACGAGATCGTCGAGCGTGCCGTCGTTCTCGAGGTCGAGCTGCGAGGTCTCGACGACCAGCAGCGGGGTGGCCGTGTAGTGAAAGAAGAAGTGCTGGTAGGCCTCGTTCAGCTCGCGCAGGTACTCGGTGCCCGGATCGAGCGCGGCCGTCCCGTCCTCGGAGGGCTTGGGCCGCCGTCGCGTCAGCACGTCGGTGGGGGCCTGGAGGTAGATCGCCAGGTCGGGCGCGGGCACGTCACGGGCCAGCAGATCGTAGAGGCGCTGATAGATGTACAGCTCGTTGTCGTCGAGGTTGAGGTAGGCGAAGATCTTGTCCCGATCGAACAGGTAGTCGCTCACCGTCGCCTGCGCGAAGAGATTCCCCTGTCGCAGTGAGAGCTGCTGACGGTGGCGGTTCAGCAGGTAGAAGAGCTGCGCCTGCAGCGCGGCGCCCGCCCGGCCGGCGTAGAAATCGGCGAGGAACGGGTTCTCGGTGTCCTCCAGGATGGCGGCGGCATCGAGGCGCGCGGCGAGACGCTCGGCGAGCGCCGTCTTGCCGACGCCGATCGGGCCCTCGATCGCGATGTGTTGAAACGCCATGGCCGGGCGCCCCGTCGAAAGGGGCGACTGGCTGCATGCTATCATCGCGTCCAGATGCGCATGGCCGTCTGCAGACTGCATCTGTGTGCGATTGGCCTCTGCGCGGCTCTCGTCGGCGCGTGCGCCTCGCTCCCCCCGCCGGAGATCCCGGTCGTGACCTGGGAGGAGAAGCTGGCGTGGATGCTGCGGCTCGAGGATCAGCGCATCCTGCGCGATCCCAACGCTCCACCGCCCGTCGTGCTGCGGCCGGCGACCAACCGCGAGCCGGCCATCGTGGGTCCGCCCCCGCCTTCGGACCTGGTTCGTCTGCTCGGCGACCGCGAGGGGCGCGTGCGACGGCGCGCGGCGCTGGCCGTCGGCAGGGTCGGTCTGCCCGCCGGCGTCGAGCCGTTGACGCGGCTGCTCGAGGATGCGGAGCCCGAGGTGCGCCAGATGGCGGCCTTCGCGCTCGGCCTGATCGGTGACAGCTCGGCGCGCCCAGCCCTGCTGGCCGCGGTGCAGGGCCGGCAGCCCCTGCTGCAGGGGCGCGCGGCCGAGGCCCGCGGCCGGATCGGCGATCGCGCCGACGCCCAGGC
>Ga0299906_10001305_pt1 | contig 21516 bp, 14 predicted proteins | sample RVTome_14_FD_200259 | JGI IMG/M metagenome (GOLD analysis project Ga0299906, IMG submission 200259) | Soil microbial communities from uranium-contaminated site in the Upper Colorado River Basin, Wyoming, United States - RVT145D125 (version 2) ...
CGGTGCTTCGGTCCGCGCGGTCCCGCGACAGTGGAGTCCGAATATCCTGCTCCTCGACGGGACTACCGGTCCGGACGGTTCCTTTGATCTGGCGGGAGCCGTTCCGGGCAGCTATGACGTCTTTGCCACGGCGGGGACGGACAGCTCCAACCTCTCGGACCTCATCGCGACGTTCGGAGCAAACGTCAACATCAGCGTGTTGCTGAATGCTTCGGGAGGGAATCTGGTCGGCTATCTGCCTGTCGAGACGACCGGGGCCGATCTCAATGGTCTCACCCTGACGGCTGTTCCGGGCATCGGCCTGGAAGGCCGTGTCTCGGTCGAAGGCGAGGTGACGGCGGATATCGCCGCCGGCGTGCCGGGGATGCGGGTCGGCGTCACTCGCGACCCCGACTTCATCGGCACGCCGCTGGGCATGGCGCCTATGCCGCAGCCGCAGGCGGCGCCCGGGGCCCCGCCCCCGCCCCGAATCGTCAACGGCCAGGTGGACGCAAGCGGCCTGTTCCCGCTGTACGTCTTTCCGGGCCAGTATCGGGCCAGTGTCTCCGGGATCCCCAGCGACACCTACGTGAAGGCGATCCGGCTGGGCGCGACCGATGTGCTGGCCAACGGGCTGCGTATTACCCGGCCTCCGGACAACGCGCTCGAGGTCGTGCTGGCGACCGACGGGGGCGCGATCAGCGGCCGGGTCGTCGACGACGAGGGCGGGTTCGTGCCCAACGCCATCGTCGCCCTCGCGCCCGATCCGGTCAATCTCAGGCAACGCCCGGATCTCCAGCAGAGCGTGAGCGCCGACGCGAACGGCAGCTTCCGGATCCGAAACATCCCGCCGGGAACCTACAAGCTCTTCGCCTGGAGATTCGTGGAGTCGGGCGCCTGGATGGACCCGGCCTTCCGGAGCCGGTATGAGACCCAGGGCACGCTGATATATGTGGAGCCCGACAGTCAGCAGCAATCCGAACTGACGGTTTTGCCGCCGCCGTGAGGAGCCCCTGACCATGAGAATCCTTCGAACTGGTTCGGTTCTGGTCTTCCTTCTTTCCGCCCAGGCGGCGGTCACTCAGCGTCCGGCCGCGGACATTCAGGGCATCGTGGTGACAGCCGACACGAATACTCCTCTTCCGAAGGTCCGTGTCGAGCTCCGGGACTCGGAAGCCGAGAGGGTCCTCCGGACCACGGAAACCGACGCCGACGGCGTCTTCTATTTTCCCGGAACGCCGGTCGGAGAATACCGCTTCGTCGCCCACCGGCTCGGCTACGTCACCGCGGAGTACGGCCAGCGTTATCCCTCCAGCCCCGCCCTGTCGATGACTGCTGCCGCCGATGAAGTGGTGAACGTTCCCATCGTCATGGCCCAGGCCGGCGTCATCACGGGTCGCATCACCGACAACGGCCGCGGCGTCGGGCTCGCCGACGTGGTGGCGCTCAGGACCGCGCACATCGACGGGCAGCTCCAGACGACCATGGTGGTCTCGGACCGGACGAACGATCTCGGGGAGTATCACCTCTACTGGCTGCCGCCGGGGGACTACATCGTCGTGGCTGTCGTCTGGGACACCGCCAGCGGTGTTCCGAACTATGTTTCGCCCGACGGCGACGACTCGAACTCGTTCTACCAGGAGCGGCGCTCGCTCCGCGCCGTGCTCAACCGGGCGACCGGGAGCGGGGTCGCCGAGGGCGAAGCCCACATCCCGGTCTACTATCCGGGCACGACCGACCCCCTCTCGGCGACGCCGGTGCGCGTCGCATCGGGAGGCGAGGTGCGGGAGATCAATATCGACGCCAGCCCGCGTCCGACGTACCGGGTCCTCGGCCGCGTCGGCGGCCTCCCGGCGGCGGCTGACGCGGCGCCGGACGGGGCGCCGTCCACGATCATTGCGCTTGCAGGAGGGACCTTCGTGACGTCGTCGTCCCGCCCGAGTGTCCGCCTCTACCCGCAGCCGGGGACGTTTCAGACCAACACGGCCCAGGGCCCGAGCGCGCAGGTCCTTCCCAACGGCGCCTTCGAGTTCCCGAGCGTCGTACCCGGCGTGTACACGCTGGTCGCCACCTCGGGCAGCATGAGCGCGCGCGCCCGCGTCGAGGTGCGAAACGGCGACGTGCTCAACGCCAACGTCACGCCTGGCGAGGGCTATCCGGTGAACGGACAGGTGATCGTCGAAGGTGACGCGGGTATCGAGCCCTCCAGTTTCAGGGTCGTCCTGCGCGACGAGCCTCCGTTCTCGACCGCGACGTACACGAGCAGCCCGATCGCCGAAGACGGGACCTTCACGATTCCCCAGCCGCCGCCCAACCCGCAGGCGACGCCGCGCGCGGCGGCTCCGCCGGGAACCTACAGGGTGCTGGTCAACCCGATCCTGATGCCTCCGGTGCTGGAACCGCCCACGCTGCCCGCGGGTCTCGAGCGCGCTTACGTCAAGTCCGTGACGATGGGACAGGTCGACGTTCTCGATCAGGGGCTCCGCTTGACGAGTGTTTCCCGGGATCCGGTCGTCGTCGTCATCGGGACGAACCCCGGCGTCGTGGAGGGCCGTGTCGCCACGACCCAGGGGACGGCCGCGCCCTCGGTCTGGGTCGCCCTGATCCCCGACGGCAACCTGCGCTTTCGCGTCGTTCACAAGGCGGCGTCGACGGATGCCGAAGGCCGCTTCGAGATCCCGAACGTCCCCCCCGGAGACTATCGCGTCATCGCGTGGGACATCGTCGAGGAGGGCGTCTGGCAGGACCTGGGGTTCATGCGGCAGTTCGAAGACGCCGGCGCCCCGGTCCGTGTGGCGGAAGGCACGCGGAGCGCGGTCGAAGTCACCTCGATTCCGGCCGGAGCCTATTGAGCTACCGGACGCTCTCAGCGTTTGAGTGGTAGAATCCGCTCCGTATGAACTCCGCCGACCGGTGGCTCTTCGGGTTATCGGTGGCGAAGCCGGTCGGCCGAGCCGCGGATCAAATGGCCGGCGGTGGCGGGGTAGGCTGTCCTCGGTTCTTTCTCGTCGCGGGCCTTTTCGAGTACAACTTCGGGGACTCGGAAGTCCTGATGCTCTTCATGCTCCTCGTCCCGATTCCCTGCGGGATGGCCCGGAGTGAATCGCGGGGCTGCCTGACCGGATGACCGGCGACGCGCTCGATTCCCTCACCCTCGCCGGGGCCGCCCGGCGGATCCGTTCGGGACAGCTCTCCCCGGTCGATCTCACCGAGCGCGTCCTCGAGCGGATCGAGCGGCTCAACCCGAAGACGAACGCCTTCATCAGGGTGACCGGGGACTCGGCCCTCGCAGCCGCCCGCGAAGTGGAACGGACCCTGGCGAAAGGGAAAGAGGCGGGTCCGCTCGCCGGCGTGCCCATATCGCTCAAGGACCTGTTCGACACGGCCGGTGTCCCGACGACGGCGGGGTCGCGCGTCTTCGCGGGGCGGATTCCCCCGACCGATGCCGCCGTCGTAGCGAAACTGAAGGCCGCCGGCGCAGTGATCGTCGGAAAGACCAACCTGCACGAGTTCGCCTATGGCGTGACCTCGGTCAATCCCCACTATGGTCCGGTCCGGAATCCATGGGACCCGGAACGGATCTCGGGAGGCTCGAGCGGCGGCTCGGCCGTCTCGGTCGCCCTCGCGATGGCCCTGGGCTCCGTCGGCACCGATACCGGGGGGTCCATCCGGATTCCGTCCGCCCTTTCGGGAACAGTCGGGCTCAAGCCGACTTACGGCCGGGTGAGCGGGACGGGGGTCCTACCGCTCGCCTGGTCGTTCGACACGTTCGGTCCCATCACCCGTACGGTCGAGGACGCAGCATTGATGCTCGAGGTCATCGCAGGTTTCGACGTCAGCGACCCGCGCACCGAGTGGGCTCCCGCGTCCGGGTATGTGTCCGAACATCTTGAAGACGGCGTTCGCGGTTTGCGCTTCGGCGTTCCCCGGAACGCGTTCGACAGGACGGACCCCGAAGTCGCGAGCCTGGTCCGGGCCGCTCTCGGGCGCCTCGAAAGCCTCGGCGCCGCGCTGGTCGACGTCGACCTCGCGGGTCAGGAGCGTCACGAGCCGGTCTTCCGGGACATGGCCGGCTTCGAGGTCCTGGCCTTTCACGAGGACTACCTGGCCCAGACTCCCGAAGCCTACGGTCCGGACACCCGGGCCCGGATCGAGCGCGGCCGGCAGGTCGCGCCCCGGGACTATCTGGCCGCCAGACGCGAGCGGATGCGGCTTCAAAATGAGCTTCACGAGTGCTTCGAAGAGGTGGATCTGGTTGCCCTGCCGACCCTGCCTCTCACGGCCCCCAGGATCGGCGAGGACCCTGTCGCGATCGGAGACCTGACCGAGCCCGTTCTGTCGGCCCTGACCCGCAACAATCGTCTGTTCAGCGTTACCGGCGTCCCCGCGATCTCGGTTCCCTGCGGTCTGACTTCGTCCGGTCTGCCTGTGGGGCTCCAGATCGCGGGCCGCATGTTCGACGAGACCCGGGTTCTTCGGGCCGCGTGGGCCTACGAGCAGGACGCGGAGTGGGAACGCCGCCTGCCGGCGCTTTCATAAGCGTTCCAGCGGGTCGATGCCTCCGGGCACGGGCCGTCGCCTTCGGGTCAGGACGGGATGGAGGAAGACAACGGCCAGGATGATCCCGACTCCCAGGTAGAAGATGCCATCGAGCTCGCGCTGCTCGCCGAGCAGGACGATCGCCAGCAGGATCGCGTAGACCGGTTCCATGTTGACGGCCAGCGCCGTCGTGAAGGCGGAGAGCTGCCGGAGAGCGACGAGCGAGAGCGCGAACGGCACGAGAGTGCAGCCGATGGCCAGCGTCAGGAGCCAGCCGGCGTCGGCCGGGGCCGGCAGGTCGAAGATCGTATCGCCCGGAAGCGCCGAGCCGACGAGCCCCAGGAAGACCGCGCCGGCGCCCATCTCGAGGCCCGTCACCGCGAGCGGCGTCCCGCGCTCGACGAAGCGCTTGTTGAGCGAAGAGAAGACCGAGACGAACAGGACGGACACGATGCCCGCCACGATCCCGCCGCGCATCCCGGCGGGTGTGCCGCCCACGACCAGCGCGACGCCCGGGATCGCCGCCAGGCCGAAGCCCAGCTCGCGCCCGTCGAAGCGGCGTCGGGCGAGCCGCGGCTCGACGAGAGCCGTCACGACGGGGGCCAGCGCCATGCAGGTGGCGGCCACCGAGGCGTTCGACAGCTTGATGGACCCATAGAACGTGAGCCAGTGGAGGGCGACCAGAACGCCGATCCCGGCGAAGGTCGCGATCTGGCGGACGGTGAGCCGGCCGATGCCTCTCCAGAATGCCGGTACGAGCAGCAGTGCGAACGCGACGGTCGTCATGCGCCACCAGACGAGCGGGAGCGCCTCGAGCGTGATCGTCTTGCCGAGGATGGCCGTGAAGCCCCAAAGCAGGACACAGAGATGTATCTGCACGAGCGCGCGGGAATGGGGGTTCAGCATTCGTTCGTTCTTTGACTTTCGCGCCGGCGAAGCCTAAACTGTCGCGATCGACGGAGTCCGCGTATGCGCATCCACCATTGACTTTCCACGGCTGGATCTGAATCCGACGCCCGGCATGGACGGGCCGCGGGTTCTTTTCGCTTTCTCTTCCCCGATTGGGGAGACAACCTCTTCAAACCCGAATCTCGACGCCGGGCGACCCTGCTTCGGTTGCCGTCCGGTGTGTCGGGCGGTACGAGAACCCATGGACGGCGCCTCGGGGTCGGGCCTGAAGCGATTTCACGGCGCAGGACGAAAAGGTCATGAAAGACATCGAGCTGGATCGCAGTGTGGCGGCCAACTGGGAGGAATACAAGGACGAAGCCCGCGTCATGCGGGACATGATCGTCTGGGTTTGGAGGGAGCTGATCAGCGGGGAGGGCCGGAGCCTGGTGAACAGGCTGGTCGGCTTCATGACGGTCTCGTGTTTCCTGACCGTGGCGCTGCCGTGGATTTTTGGCCAGATCATCGACGTGCTCGCCGGGGGCGGCGAATCGCTCGCCCCGGTAATCCGGCTGCTGGGTCTGTATGCGGTCCTGCTGCTGGTCCGCCAGGTGGTGCGCTACTACCAGAGCATGACGCGCGAGTACCTGATCGGTCTGAACATGCGCGAGCTGGACGTGAAGACGACCCGGCTCTTCATGGAAAAATCTCTCGGCATGCACGTGAGCGAGAGCAACTCGCTCAACGAGGCAAACGTCAAGAAGGGATACGAGCGCGTCCTCGCTCTGGAAACGATGCTTCTCTTCGAGGGCGTCGAAGCGATACTCAACATCATCCTGCCGTTCATTGCGCTCTGGATCTTCGCGATCTGGACGGCGACGTGGGCCGTGGGACTGATCATCATGTTGATCCTCACGAGCCATCTCGTATGGACTCTGTTTCTGAACCAGCAGATGCTTCGCGTATGTCTGCCGATCGACAGGATGTGGCGTTTTCTGAACCGGTATCGCGTGGAGCGCTGGCAACGCGTCGAGCGCGTCAAGACGAACGCCCGGGAGCGCGACGAAGAAAAGGAAGTCCGGCGTCTTTTCGACGAGGCGATCGAACCGGACAGGAGATTCTGGTTCTGGTTCATCAGGCAGGTCACCTACCGTAACCTGACCGCCGATCTGCTCTTGTTCGTGCTGGTCGTCTACTGCGTTTCCGAAGTGTGGCAGGGCGAGATGGAGGCCGGCTCGCTGTGGTTCCTGGTGGCGTGGGGAAGCCAGTTCTCGACCACGCTGTGGCACATAGGTCATATCGAGCACCAGTTCAACTTCTTCACGCCGTCGATCATTTCGATGAAGGATGCCCTGACCATGCCGGTGGGACTCGAAGTGGCGGCCAACCCGATGGCGGTCCGCCGCTCCCAGCCGTTTCGTATCGAGTTCGAGAGCGTCTCGTATCACTACGACCACCGGTCCGGAAACGGAAACAGGATCGCCACGCTCGACAACGTATCGTTTACCATCGAGCCGGGCGAAAGGGTGGCGCTGATAGGTCCCAGCGGAGCCGGGAAGAGCACGGTCATGAAGCTCTTGCTTCGTTACATGGATCCCACCGAAGGCCGGATCCTGGTCGACAACGTCGATCTGCGCGGTCTGGACCTCGGATCCTGGCTCTCACACCTCGGCTACGTGGCGCAACAGTTTGAGGTTTTCGACGGGACGATCCGCTATAACCTGACCTACGGGCTTCCGCCGGCGGAAAGAGACCGAATCAGCGATGAGGAGATCTGGTCCATGATGCGGACGCTCGAGATCGACTTTGGCGATCGCCTCACCGAAGGGCTGGACACGCGGATAGGCTTCAACGGCATCAAGCTGTCCGGCGGCCAGAACCAGCGGTTGATGATCGGCGCCGCCGCTCTGAAGGAGCCCCGGTTCATGATCATCGACGAGGCGACCAGCTCGCTGGATGCCACGACCGAGCGGCTGGTCCAGGCCGGGCTCGGGAAGGTGCTGGATCGCTGCGGCGCTCTCATCGTGACGCACCGGCTGAATACCGTCCGCAGGATCTGCGATCGGTTCATCCTGATCGACCGGGTCGACGGCGCCGGCGGCCGCATCGAAGCCGTGGCGGACAGCTTCGAGGAACTGGCCCGCCAGTCCCATATGTTCCGTACCCTGGCCCGCGATCAGGGTATCGAGCTGGAAGAGAACGCGGCGGCCCGGAGAGGAGACCTGATATGACGACTGACGAATTCCTCGCTGAACTTCGAAGAGTACGCGGCCAGTACGAGTGGAAGCTTGTTTCGGTGGTCATGAGCTCCGGTACGGAGCGGAGGACGCGTTCCCGTCTTCACCTGCGTGCGTTCTCCAGGTCCGGATCCGTCCAGACCGTTTTCGATCCCATCGGGGCGGTCTGCCATGCGCGTACCGGGGAGATATATGAGCCCGGATCCTGGGCGGATGCCGGAGAGTTGCTCGGAATGGTCCCAACCGACGCCGCGGCCGTGATTGCGGCATCCAATGACAGGACATGGACCGGTCCGGACGGGGGGAGGGAACCCGCGCCGACGCTCAGGGCCATGCGCATACGTATGATGGAGGCCGCGGGCCTCGAGCCGGCCGACGCGTAATATCCGAAGCCATCGCGGCCCGAAGCGCATCATGTTCCAAAAAGTTCTCATCGCCAACCGGGGCGAGATCGCCGTTCGCGTAATTCGCGCGTGCCGGGATCTTGGTATCCGAACCGCCGCCGTTTTCTCCGAGGCGGACCGCGGCGCGCTGCACGCCCGCATGGCCGACGAGGCATACTGGATCGGCCCGTCTCCGGCGAGAGAAAGCTACCTTCACGTGGAGCGCATTCTCGACGCGGCGCGCATCTCGGGCGCTGACGCGGTCCACCCCGGCTACGGGTTTCTCTCTGAGAGCGCCGATTTCGCCAGAGCGGTTGCGGATACCGGGCGCGTGTTCGTGGGCCCATCGCCGGAATCCATTGCCCTTATGGGGGCCAAGCTCGCCTCGCGCCGGGCGGTGTCGGCTGCGGGCGTTCCCGTCGTTCCGGGTTCGCCCGATGCGATCCGTTCCGATTCCGGGGCGCACGAGATCGCCTCCAGGATCGGATTTCCCGTGATGCTCAAGGCCTCCTCCGGCGGCGGAGGCAAGGGTATGCGCCGTGTGGCCGCACTGGGCGAGATGGATGCGGCGCTTCGGGAGACGCGAGCCGAGGCCCTTGCGGCGTTCGGGGACGACACCGTCTACATCGAGAAAGCCGTCGAGCGGCCCCGCCACATCGAGATCCAGGTCCTGGCGGACCGCTTTCGAAACGCTGTTCATCTCGGCGAGCGCGAATGCACGATTCAGAGACGGTACCAGAAGGTGCTCGAGGAGGCTCCTTCGCCGGTCGTCGACGAGGCGCTTCGCGCGGCGATGGGAGAGGCCGCGCTCCGCGTGTCGCGCGCCGTGAACTACGACAGCATCGGAACGGTCGAGTTTCTCCTCGATGGGAACACCCGTCAGTTCTACTTTCTTGAGATGAATACCCGTGTTCAGGTGGAGCATGCCGTCACGGAGGCGGTCACAGGGCTGGATCTTGTCACCGCACAACTGCGCGTCGCCGCGGGCGAGAAGATCGCGATCTCCCAGGAAGAGCTTCGCATGACGGGCGCGGCCATCGAATGCCGCATCTACGCGGAGGATCCCGAGACCGATTTCCTCCCGTCTCCGGGACGCATTCGACGGCTCGAAGCGCCCTCCGGGCCCGGAATTCGGGAGGACACCGGCATCTATCCCGGCTGGAACGTGCCGGTCGAGTACGATCCCCTGCTTTCGAAGCTGGTCGCCTGGGGCCCTTCACGCCCGGAAGCGATCGCGCGCATGCGGCGCGCCCTGGCCGAGTTCCGAATCGACGGGATTGCCAGCAACGTCGGCTTTTTCAGACAGGTCCTCGATCATCCCGCGTTCCTCGGGGGTCGGTTCGACACGGCATTCATAGACGACTGGCTGAAGGAACGCCTCCCCCTCACGCACACGGACGAAGAGCGGAAGCTCGCGGTCCTCGCGGCCGCCGTCTTTGAGCTTCAGGCTGGGGTCGGCGGCGAGGGCGCGCCCTCCTCGTCATCGTCCGTGTCCGACGGCTGGAAGATGGACGGGCGTCGGCGCCTGTTGAGGGAGAGATGAATTCTCCCGCTGGCGCCTACCGCAGGTTCCTGGCCCAGGCAGGCAACGACGACATCGACGTCGACATCGACGTTGGAAAATGGCCTGAAGTCCGGGCCGCGATCTCGGGCGAAGTATTCCAACTGCGTTTCTTCGAGGTGGCGTCCGGAGTCTACTGGTTCACGCTGGACGGTCGCTCGCTCGAAGCCCGTCTCGTTCCGGACGGCGGAGGGTATCGCGTTCAGATTGGAACCGCTTCACTTCACGTTCGGTTGATGGACCCTCGCCGTCGCCTTCGGGCTGGCTCGTCGGGAGAGAGCCGCAGCCGCGCCGGGATCCGGGCGCCGATGCCCGGCCGTGTGGTCCGGGTCCTCGCGCAGGAAGGCGCGCGGGTGAACGCCGGCCAGGGCGTGTTGGTCCTCGAAGCCATGAAGATGCAAAACGAGATAAAGTGCCCCTTCGAAGGCACAGTGGCGAAGATACACGTCGGGGAGGGAGTCAGCGTGAGCGCTGGAGATATCCTGGTGACGGTCGAGGCCGACGCCTGACAGCCATTCGCCCTACGACCCGGCTGCGTCCAGTATCCGCTCGGCGAAGTAGTTCCGGATCTCCGCCTGATTGCGAACCGTCTCGAAGAACGCCGCCCGCAGCGTTTGATCCCTCTGGTCGAAGATGGTCTGGCGGATCTGGGCTTCGATCCGCGCGTCGGTCAGGTCCTTCTGGCCGCCTGGATCCCGGTCGACGAGCTTGAGGACGTGATAGCCGAACTCAGTGGCGACGACCCTGGGGAACGTCTCGCCCACTCTTATCTGGGCGACTGCGTCGCCGAAGGCCGGGTCCACGCCCCGGAGGGCCTGCATGGGCTGAAAGCCGAGGTCCCCGCCGACTGTCGCCGTCGTCGGGTCCTCCGAGTATTGGCGTGCAACGGTGGCGAAATCCTCGCCTCCCTGAATCACCCTGAAGAGCCGCTGGGCCTTTTCGGCCGCCTCTTCGGATGTCGATGCGTCATCTCCCGTACTGTTGGTGATCGTCAGGTCGACGGTTGGGGTCACCAGAATGTGGGACACCCGGAATGACTCTGGCAGATCGAATCGCTCGACGTTCGCGTTGTAGAATTCTTCGATTTCAGCCTGAGATACGCTGATCCGGGACGTGATCTCCTTGTTGATGAGCTTCTCGATCGTCAGGCTTTCCCTCATGTCACGGCGGACATCTTCGACCGTCGCCTTCTGCTGGCTGAGCAGTTCGCTGAAACGCTCCTCGGTGTACTGGCTCCTGAACTCGTTGAACCGGACGTCGACTTCCGCGTCGGTCGCCGTCAACTCGGCCTCGGCTGCAAGCTGCAGCAGGATCTGGTTGCCGATCATGTCGGTCAGCAACTGCAGCTTGAGGTTGAGGGTCTGCTCCTCGCCAGGCCCCCCCTCGGCGCCGGCGATCGCGCGGGCAAACTGGGCGTCGAGGTCGCCGGCGGTGATATCGACTCCGTTGACGCGCGCGACCACGTTGCCGGGCGCGACGGCGTTCTCGGTACAGGCCGTACACACCAGCAGGAGTGCGGCGAAACCAGGGGCTGCCAGGCTCTTCACAGATAGTGCTCCATGCGTTTCGGGCGCCGTCAAAATCAGGTTATTCTAGCACCGTGGGGAGTCGCGCCGCCAAGCGATCGGAGCCAGTCCCGCCGTTGGGCCCAACCCTCTTTGTCTGGTATACTTACAGGCCCGCTGGTCGGAATGGCGGGCGGAATGGCGGGCGGAATGGCGGGCGGAGTCGCGGCCGGAATCGCGATTGATGTCGATGGCTTGTTCGGACGGCGGTTGCCGTTAGTGGCTGGGGTATTTCATGGCGAAACGATGTGAAGTCTGCGGAAAGGGTCCGATGTACGGGCACAGGATCAGTCACGCTCACAACCTTACCAACCGTCGTTGGAACCCGAACATTCAGCGCGTGAGAGTGCTCGTCGGCAAGACGCCCCGCCGGATGCAGGTGTGCACGCGTTGTATCCGCGACGGGCGTGTCGTCAAGCCTGCCTGAACCCTGCACCCTTTCTCACGGAGCCGTCCCGTCTTTTCTGTTCACAACGGGAATCGACCCGCTCCCAGATCCGTCAAACCTGCCTATGAGGGTCGTGCGCCTCATATCTGTGTTGTTCGCATTCGGAGTGCTGGTCCTCCCCGCGGCGCTGTCGGCCCAGGACAGGTACGGCACGACGGTAGAGACGCTGAGCATCGAGGGCGCGCCCCCGTCGATGCTCGACGAGAACTTTCCCATCGTGCCGGGCAGCACGCTTTCCCGCGAGGCTGTGCGCCGGGCGATTCAGGCTCTCTACGACCTCGGCGGGTACAGCCGGATCGAAGTCGAGGCGGTCGAGCGTCCCGGGGGCGGCACCGGGCTCGTGTTTCACGTCGACGAGCCCTACTTTTTCTCGACGGTTCGCATCGAGCCTCGCGGTCTCCTCGAGCGGTCCCTGTCCAGCTACATCAGCCTGCCTCATGGAGAACGCTTTTCCAGAAGCCGCCTCGATGCAATCGTCGATGCCGTCAGAGAATTGACCGAAGCCGAGGGTTATTTCGGGGCCGGCATCTCGGCTACCTACACTCCCGATCCGGGCGTCCGGCTCGTCACCTCGGTGATTCGCGTGGACGCCGGCCCGCCGGCGCGGATCGGCGAGGTTCGCTTCGAAGGCGCCGAACAGATCTTCGAAACAGGCGAGCTGGCGGATGCGTTCGATGTTCGGTCGGGCACCCGCTTTTCCGCGGAGCGCATCCGCGAGGGCGAGGACCGCCTGCGCGCTCTGTTTGTCGGTCTGGAGCCTCGCGCCGGATTCCCAGAAACGAATGTCGAAGTCCGGCAGGCGTGGGATTCGGCAACGAATACGGTGGACCTTTCCGTCGGAATCGAGCCGGGGCGCCGCGCGTCTATCGGGATCCGGGGATTCGCGCTTTCCGACGATCGCCTTCACGAGCTCGTGCCCGTGTTCGAGCTCGGGCGATTCGACGAAGACATCGTCGAAGAGGGACGTCTCAACATCGTGGACTATCTCCAGCGCGAGGGGTACCTGGATGCGAGGGTGACGGCGGTTTCCGGCGCCACCGAAGTGGTTTACGACGTGGTTCCCGGGCAAGAGTATTTCGTCGAGGCGCTCGTGATCACCGGCAACGCCTACTTCGAGGATGAGGCCATCCGCCGCGAAATCGGCCTCGCGGGCCCGCGAGTATTCAGGCGCGGCGTGTTCAGTGAAGGATTGGCGGCCGAGGCCCGGGTCACGATCGGCGCAATGTATGCTGCGGCAGGGTTCGCCGAGACCGAGGTCGGGGTATCGACGTCCGTCGAGAGAAACCTGATCACCGTCACGATAGAGATCCGGGAGGGAGAACAGCTCCGAATCGGGCGGATCGAGGTGACCGGCAACACGGCTCTGACCCGCGACGAGGTCATTCTGGCCGGCGCTGTCTTCGAAGCCGAGTTCTTTCTTCCCTCGGAGCTGGAAGAGGCCCGGCGGGCTATCATAGCCCGCTACCATGGTCTGGGGTACGCGAATGCGCGTGTCGGGAGCCGGGTGACGCGCGGGGCCGACGGCGTCGTCGTGGCCTACGAGATCGAAGAAGGCGCCCGCTACGATATCGGACGCATCGTCGTCGCGGGGCAGAGCCGGACGCGGCCCTCCGTCATCTGCCGTCATGCCGGACTGGGCGGGGCCCAGGTCTATGACGCCGGCACCCGGGCGTGTCGTCCGGAAGGGGGGGCGTTCACGGCGCCTTACGATCCGGAAGCGGTTCTCGATGCGCAGAGGAGGCTGTACGCCGCAGGCCTCTTCGACCGGGTCGATGTCGTCACGCTCGATCAGGACCGGGAGGGCAGGCGGGACCTGCTGGTTCACGTCGAAGACGCCTCGCCCCTGTTGCTCACTTACGGCGCCGGCGTCCGGCAAGGCGTGGATCTCCAGGATCCGGGCAATTCCGGAAGCGACGTCGACCTGCGGGGCACCGTGGAGATCTCCCACAACAATCTCTGGGGCCTGGACCGGTCGCTCAGCGCGCGGATTCAGGGGGGGAGGCGCGAGCAGCGTTTCCAGACGACGTATCGCGAGCCTCAACTCTTCAACTGGGACCTGGACGGCTTTGCGTCCGTTTTCGTCGAGCGCGCCCGGAGACAGCAGTTCGACGCGGTCCGAATCGATTTCTCCCTTCAGACGCTCTACGAGTTTCCAAATGAGGACAACCTTCTCCTGACCGCCAGCTTCCAGACGATCGATCTCGGGACGATTCGGCTTCCTATCCCTACCGACGAGACCGGGACCATTCAGGTGGCGAGGATCGGGGGGTCCTGGGTGCGCGACACCCGGAACGATCCCTTCAACCCGAGTCGCGGCAACTACTTCTCGGCCTCCTTTCAGGTCGGACACGGAGCCTATGGCTCGGAGTTCGATTTTACTTCCCTGTTTACGCAGGTGAGCCTTTTCCGGCCGGCGAAATCAACGGTCGTCGCCGGATCGGCTCGCTTCGGCTGGAACCAGCCGTTCGGGAGGACCGGGGCGCTGCCCATTACGGAGCGGTACTTCGCGGGAGGCTCGACGACGTTGAGGGCTTTCGACATCGCTGAAGCCGGCCCTTCGGGTGGCGGCAATGCCCTGTTTCTGCTGAATCTCGAGTATCGGTATCCGATCCCTTTCCTGACCTCGGGTCTGAGCGGGGCGGTGTTCTACGATACAGGCACCGTGTTCCCCCGGATTTCCGACTTCAGCATCGGCCATTTTACCCATACCGCCGGGATCGGACTGCGTTATCTGACTCCGCTGGGGCCGGTACGGATCGACTACGGGCTGAACCTGAACCGGCAGCTTCCGCCGGGCGAGCTGGGAGAACCTTCCCAGAACTTTCACTTCACACTGGGGCACGCCTTCTGATGCCGCGGATCCGCATGCCGTTGGTGTTGCTGGTCCTCGCGGCGTTCGTAACGCCTGCGGCGGGCAGCCAGGTTATCGACCGCATGGTGGCCGTCGTGGATGGGGAAGTCGTCACCCGGAGCGACGTCGAGGATTATCGCGTCCTGGCCAGAGGTTTCCGGGAGAGCGTTTCCGAAGACGACGCGGTGATCCTCAGCCAGATTATCGAGGACATGCTGATCGCCAGGCAGATTGCCCAGTTTCAGGGGAACGTGATTCGGGAGGCGGATCTGGAGGCCTATCTCGGTGAGTTTGTGGATTCGGGAGAACTGTCCGGGGAGCGGCTCCTGACGCTCGCGCGGCGGCGGCTCGAGCTGGAAGGGTATTTCGCGAGTCTCCGCCGGTCGCTCCGCGCGACCGACGCCGAGATGCTGGAGCTCTACGAGACCGAATTGGTCCCCGCCCTGCGCGACCAGGGCGGGGAGATCCCCCCTTTCGCCCAGGTGCGCGACGAGCTTGAAGACATCGTTTTGGCTGATAAGCTGGTACAGGAGATCGCGGCGCGCGTCGAATTGCTCTACCGGAGATATCAGGTTGAAGTGGTTGAGTAAGAAACCAAGCAGGAGAAAGATCCTGGCGCTGCTCAGCGCGGGGGCGTTGGGAGCCCTGGCGATTTTGGGAGGAGGCGTGTATTTCGTCGGGTCGCCCGAGTTCGAAGCGATGGCGGCCGGCTACACGGTGCGCCTTATCGAAAGCCGCTCCGGCACGACGGCGTCGCTTGAGAGCTTCGATGTGGATTTCTGGGGACGGCGGATCGCTCTCAACGGCCTCCGGTTGCGGGGCGAGGAAGGGCCGTCCGAAAGCCCGCTCATCGCGATCGAGCGGATCGAAATCGGCTTTCGGCTGCGCTCCTTGCTGAAGCGGCAGATCGATCTGTGGAGCCTCAGGGTCGTCCGGCCTGCGATCTCCCTGCGAATCGGCGAAAGCGGCTCTACCAACGTCCCGGCGCCTCCGCCGCGGGACGAAGACGGAGGCCGATCGGTTCCTTTCGACGTCGCTGTCGGCGACTTCGTGTTATCCGGGGGCGAGCTTCGCGTCAACGAGAGCCGGGTCGACATCGACTTCGAGCTGTCCGATGTCGAGGGTCTCTTCGCGTGGGACGAAGGCCCGCGCATCCTCTCCGGGAGCCTGAGCTACAGCGGCGCCATCGAGAGAGCCATCGACCAGCCGATTCCCTATAGGCTCGAGACCGACTTCGACTACACCCGGGGTACGGTCCTCCTGCGGCCCGCCGTCATCACTTCAGGCGAAACCCGGCTTTCTCTCCAGGGCCGGATCGACGACTTCCTCGGATCGCGAACCGGGTCCTTGGTCTACGGCGGCGTCGTAGATCTCCCATTCCTCAATTATTTTCTGCCCGATACCAGGTTCACCGGAACCTCGGAGGTCGCCGGGAGTCTCCGGTTCAGCACCCGGGAATTCTCGACCGAAGGACGCGCGACCTCGACCCGGCTGACCGTCGACGACTGGGAGGCGACGGATTTCGAATCGGATTTCGCCTACGCGTTTCCGGAGCGCACCGTCGTCGCGACGAACCTCGATACCGATTTCGCCGGAGGCGAAGCCCGGGGGAGCGTGAACATCAGTCCACTGCCGGGCTCACCTGTCATCGAGGTCGATCTGACCTACGAGAACATCGACCCGCAGTTTTTCGATGATCTCTTCCCATGGGGCGCGGACTATGTCCGGGGCTCGGCGGCGGCGGGGACTCTCCGGGGCTGGCTTCGGGGGGGATTCGACGACTTCGATCTCGAAGGCGATCTCACGCTCGTCCCGGGAGGTCCCGATGTGCGGTCCGCTCCGCCGAGCGTGACGGGCTCGACCGCGTTCCGTGGGCGACCGGGGGCGATCGAGGTCGAAGGGCTCGCGGCGGAGTTCGGAAGGACTCGCGCCCAGGCGAACGGGCTTATCAGTTCCGAAGTCCTCTCGCTGGATGCCGTGCTCGATTCGGCAGATCTCTCCGAGCTGGCGTTCCTGTATCGGGGACTCCCTCGAGGAATCTCTCCGGGTCCGGGGGACAGCGGACGCTTCGCGGGACGGATTTCAGGGTCCATGGCGGATCCCGTGTTCGACGGGGACTTCACCGCGATCGTGGGGAACACCCGGGCCGAAGCAAGCGGACGGATCAGTTCGGCGTCTCTGGCGCTGGATGCGGTCGTCGTGTCCGCGGACCTGCGGGATCTGGCGCTTCTTCACGAAGGCATCTACGGCAGCGGTCGCTTCGAGGGGCAGGTGTCCGGTTCGATCGGGGAGCCCGCCCTGGCCGGGGACTTCCTGGCGAGCCTGGGGAGCACGGCGATCGAAGCGCGGGGGCAGATCAGCGCGCCTTCCCTGGGACTGGATGTGGTCGTGGTGTCGGAAGACCTGGGGGATCTGGCGTTTCTCTACCCGGATGCCAACGGAAGCGGGCGCATCGCGGGGCGGATTGCCGGTTCCGTCGCCGAGCCCACGTTCGCCGGAGACGTCGCTCTGAGCGGGCTTCGATATCAGGATTGGAGATTCGATCTCATCGAGGGAGGCATCGCGGCGGCGATTGGCGAATTCCGGTTGACGGATGTTCGGGTCGTCGAGGGCGCCTCCGAGATCCGGGTGGACGGGTCCTACGCTCCCGACGGAGGCCGGACCGATCTCGACGTTGCGATCGGGCAGCTCGACGCGCGCGCGCTGGAGCCTTTGATCGCGCGTCCCATTGGGGGTCTGATCTCCGGACAGGTCCATCTGACGTCGCTCGATCCGATCGAAATGGAGGGACGTGTGGAGATCGGGGAGCTTTCCTACGAGGGGCATCCGATCGGTCGCGCCAGCGGGGATGTCGCCTACGGGCCGGCGGGCGTCGATCTCTCCGACCTGCGGATCGTTCGCGACGAATCCGAAGTCTCCGGAACGGTCCGATACGATCGCTCGCTGGATGAGATCGATCTCGGGCTCGCCTTTTCCGGCCAGAGACTCGAAGAGTACCATTGGATTGGAATCCCCGACATGATCGAAGGGCGCGTCCGCGAGGCCGAGCTGGCGGTGACGGGCTCGACCCTGGAGCCGCGGATTGCCGGGCAGGTCGTCCTCGAAGACTTCCGCTTCGGCCGGCAGTCCTTTCCCGAAGCGTCGATCGACGTCCAAACCGCGGGACGCGTCCTCGGCGCCGTCGTCGAGACCGGCGAACGCCTGGATCTCGAGGTCGATTTCGACATCTCCAATGACGGGTATCCTTTCGTCGGAGGGGCCCGGTTCTCCGATTTCGACGCCGGCCAGCTCGCCGGTCTGGACGAGGGAATTTTGATCGCGAGCGGCAACGCCAGCTTCGACGGGTCCGTCCAGGATCTCGGATCCCTACAGGGCCGGGGCCAGGTCGCCTCTCTGACGGCGTCGTTCGGCGAGCGGACGCTGGAAGTCACGCGGCCTTTCGATTTCGAGTTCAACACCCGCGAAGTGGTTGTTTCCCCCGTGCAACTGGTTGGGATAGCGGGAACCTCGCTCGATATCGAGGGCACGATCGCGATCGAGGCGGGCGCTCCGCTGAGCCTGATCGTCTACGGTCCGATCGATCTGTCCCTTGTCGGGAGCCGCTACGAAGGCCTCAACCTGTCGGGCGACGTCACTCTGGACGCCGTGATCGAAGGGACGGTTTCCGATCCTCTCGTGGTCGGAATCGCGACGCTCGGGGATGTTGAGGTGGGTCATGACGACGTGTTCCTGGACTTGTCGGGGCTGAGGGGCGACATCTTTCTCGACGGCTCCAGGGCCAGTCTGGTCGGCATCCGGGGGCAGATGAGCGGCGGAGGCGTGACCCTGAACGGCACGTTCGGATTCGGTGGGGGGGCGCAGGGCGTCATGGACATCCGGGTCGATGCTCTGAACGTGCGCCCGCGGCCGCTGAGAGGACTCCGGGCCGTCTTCGATGGAGCGTTCGGACTTCGGGGCTCTGTCGATGCGCCGATTCTGGAAGGCAGCGTGCAGCTCCGGAGCATGTCGTTCGGCGAGAGTTTCGAGGAGTTTCTCGCGCTTTTCGATCGGGGGCCGGAAGCGCCGGCGGATGAGGGGCTTCCCGGCAGTATCGCGCTGGCTGTCCACGTCGAAGGCAGCCGCAACATTCGGGTCGATAACGAGCTGGTCAGCCTCGAAAGCCGCCTGGACCTCGACATCGGGGGGACGTTGGGCAGCCCGAGCCTGACGGGCCACACCGAGATCAGTCGCGGTACCCTGACGCTTCTCGGAAGGCGCTACACGATCACGCGGGGGAACGTCGACTTCGTCGATCCGGTGGGCATCGATCCGCGGATCGACATCCAGGCGGAAGCGGATATCCGGGACTACCGCGTCAGCTTGCTGTTCACCGGTCAGGGCGACGACATCCAGATGACCCCGCGCTCCGATCCGGCCCTTCCCGAGATCGAAATCCTCAGCCTGATCGCGGGCGGTCGGACGATCGGCGAGCTGGACGAAGAGGCCCGTCGAAGAGGAGACCCTCAGTCGGGAGCCAGCGAGGATCTGCTCTTCCAGGGCGTGGCCTCCAACGTCCTGGCCGACATGCTCCGGTCTCGCGTCGGGTCGCGGCTGGGAGTGCTCAACAGCGTCCGGATCGATCCGTTTCTGGTGGGAGCCACGAACGACCCGGTCGCCCGGCTGACCGTATCGGAGCAGATCACAAGCGACCTCGAGGTCACCTATTCCCAGGACCTCGCCTCCAACAGCCAGCAGATCATTCAGATCGAGTACTTCCTGAACGGAGACACGTCGTTCATCGCTTCACGGGACGAGCTGGGGAGGCTCGGTCTCGACATCAAGCTCAGGAAGAGATTCGACTGAGCTCCCTATTCGGGCAGCGTGAACGCGTAGAGCATGTCGCCGGCCCCCGCGACCAGGTACTGCCGGCCGTCCATTTCGTAGGTGATTGGCCCGTTGCTGACCGCGGCATGGAGGCCGACGTGCCAAAGAATCTCGCCGTCGGCAGGGTCGAACGCGATCAGGTTACGCGTCGGATCGCCGGCGAACAACAGACCGCCTGCCGTGCTGAGAAGACCGGACCGGGTCCCACCGCCGCCGGGATACCGGTGGCTCCAGACGATCTCGCCGGTCTGGTAGTCGAGCGCCTGGAGCAGATGCCTCGAGTAGAGACCCACGCTCATGCCCGCGAAGCCCTGCGGGTTATCGCCCGTGTCGGTCACGTAGTCGATCGCCCAGGATTCGGTCGCATGGACGTAGAAAAGACCGGTGTCGGGGTTGAACGACGGCGCATACCAGTTCGTAGCGCCGCTTTCCGCCGGTGACACGAGCGTGCCGTCGGGTTGAGGTTCCTTGTCGCGGGCCGGCCGCGGGCGGCCTTCCGCGTCGAGGCCTTCAGACCAGTTCACGGTCTCGACGAACGGAGAGGTCAGGAGGTGCTCGCCGGTTTCCCGGTCCAGGAGGACGAAGTAGCCGTTGCGAGCCGCCTGGGCAAGCATCCGGCGCGGCTGTCCGTTGAACGTGCCGTCGATCAGGACGGGAGTTTCCACGTTGTCCCAATCGTGCGTGTCGTGCGGCGACACCTGGTAATACCACGCCATCTCTCCCGTGTCGGGATCGATCGCGATGATCGAGCAGGTGTAGAGGTTGTCTCCCTCGCGGCTGTGGCCCGCGTAGACCGGGTTGGGGTTTCCCGTGCCAAAGAAATAGAGGTTCAGGTCGGGATCGAAGGTCCCCGGAATCCAGGTCATGCCCCCTCCGTGTTCCATGGACTCCCGGCCCGGCCAGGTCTCCGCGCCGGGCTCTCCAGGCCGGGGCGTGGTGTTGAAGCGCCACTGGAGCTCGCCGGTTTCGAGATCTCTCGATTCGAGATAGCCGGGTACGTCGAGAGAATCGCCGCCGACACCGGTCAGCAGGTGATCGCCGATCACGATCGGCGGAGGCGTGCAGAAGTACTCCTGCCTGACGTCGGCAATCTGCCGGGTCCACCGCAGGTCTCCCGTTGCGGCATCGAGCGCGACCAGGTAGCAGTCCGGCGTCTCGAAATAGATCCAGTCCCGAAACATCCCGACGCCGCGGTTTCCGATATGGATGCCCCCGGAGGTCTGCCATCCGAAATGCCAGATCTCCTGGCCCGTCCGGGCGTCCACGGCCCAGGCGTGGTCGGGCGCCGCGTAGTAGAGAACGCCGTCGACATACAGGGGCGTGGCCTTGATCGTGTTGGCGCCCGGCGCCTGTCCGCGTGTGTTCTGGCGGTAGACCCACGCCAGGTTCAACGTGCCGACGTTGTCCCGATCGATCTCGCCGAGGGGGCTGTAGCGCCGCCCCGTGTAATCGCCGTTGTAGATCGGCCACGCGTCGGTCGGTGATTCGAGAAGCTTTGCGGGATCCAGAGACTGGCCGGCGACGGTCGCTCCGACCAGCAGGAACGCGAGCGTCCCGACAGGCAGTCGATGTTTCATGGCGGAGTCACCAGGTAAGTCAGGACGTCGTGCAGGTCATCGTCGGTATAGCGCCCGAGCAGCTCGATATGGGCTTCGTACGGGTTGCGGATCTCGACGTCGACGCCGTCTCTCGAAAACGAGCGGTACCCGGACTCGTTCCTGAGCGCGACGCTGAAGTCGTCGATGTAGGCCAGCGTTCCCACGAGTGTCTGCCCGTTGCCCAGCGTCACCTCAACTTCGGTGGGAAGTCCGCCGCGTCCGCCGCGTCCCGGCCAGGCGATCCGGGCCAGAAGATTCGGCGCGCTCATCCGCCCGCCGATGCCGGCCAGATCTCCCGTCACCGAATGGCAGCCGCTGCAGCCGCCCTCGCCGTTGAAATACGCGCGTCCGCGGTCCGCGTCTCCGGTCACCACGTTCTGGATCTGGTACAGACCCCGGTTGATCACTGCCTGGCTCTGGGCCCGGACGAAGCCGGCCAGCCCGGCCACCTCGGCATCGCCGTATTCGAGATCGTGGTCCGGCCCGCCGGAATCGAGGAAAGGTCCCAGCAGGTCCCCGCCCTCGTCGCTGAGCATCATTTCCGACCGTATGAGGTCCGGGCCGCTGTCGCCGCGCGCATCGTCCCCGTGGCAGCCGGCGCACG
>Ga0299906_10001306_pt1 | contig 21508 bp, 20 predicted proteins | sample RVTome_14_FD_200259 | JGI IMG/M metagenome (GOLD analysis project Ga0299906, IMG submission 200259) | Soil microbial communities from uranium-contaminated site in the Upper Colorado River Basin, Wyoming, United States - RVT145D125 (version 2) ...
CATGGGGCGGCAGTTTACGTCGGCATTTACCCGGTATGCTAGCCGCTGCTAAAGTCGCGCCATGAAACGGTTGGTCATCTTTGGAACGGGCCAGATCGGCCAGGTCGCGCATTACTATTTCACCGAAGACAGCGAGTGCGATGTCATGAGCAGGAGCGGCGCATTTGCGAGGACGCCCAGGAACTCAAGCTCACGCTGTCACCTCCAGAAGGAACCGCACAAGATCTCGGCCGACCTCCTCATCGTCGAATAGGACGTGGCAGCGCTCTCGGATCAATGCGGCGATGCGGCCGTGAAAATCGGGGTCCGTCCCGAGGCGAACGGCGATTTCCACGTACTGCTCCGGCGAATCGGCCACGCAGTCTGTGAGCCCCATAGGGCGGTAATGGGCAAATACACCCCTGCCGCGGAGAAACCTGCCCAGCAGCGTGACGATCGGCACGCCGGCGCTGAAGCCTTGGTAGCTGGTGTTGCCGCTTCCGTAGGGCCACGTGTCGAGCAAGACATCGGCAGATGCCAGATTCTCCAGGAAACGCTGGACGGACACGCGAGGCATGATCCGCACGCGATCCATCACGCCTTCAAACGGCACAGACCACCGCTCACGCAATCGGTCGGCGACGGCCGGGTGCAGTCCCTCGTATATCAGCAGGAAACCGGCCGGATCCCGGCGCAGGATCTCGGAGAGCGGCTGGTCCATATCCGGGTGGATCTTGAACAGGCTTTGTGCACAGAGATAGATCGTAGCATTGGCGGGTAGGTCGGGGACGGCGGGCATCCCCGGATCGGAAGCGATCTCGGGTCGGCGATAATAGGTGTGGACGCCTGCTAGTCTGACCAGGCGCTCGCTGTAATGCGAGTCGGCATCTTCCGGTTCCGCCATATCGCTCGAAATGTAATAGTCGATCGTGGGAATTCCGGTGGTGACTGGATGTCCCCACGTCGCAATTTGAGTTGGTGCGAGTCGGGCGTGGGCCAGCGAATAGCTGAGGCCTTCCAAACCGATATCAGCAAAAATCAGGACGTCAACCTGCTCCCGGGCGATCGCCTCGCGTGCCTGGTTGAGCGAACGGGGCAGTTGGATGACCTTGTCCGCGGTCGCACGGATCTCAGACATGATCTCAGGTCCGGACCAATGTCCGCCGAACAGCACGATTTCGAATCGGTCCTTCGGAAGTTGACCGAGCAGTCCACAAATCGTCCACACGACCGCGGGATTGCGCAGATAGCTGGAGAAAAGGCCCAGGCGGATGCGCCGGCCCCGCACACTCTTCCGCGGAACAGCGCAGTAGGGCGCGGTCCACTCCAATGACGGAAACGCCTGGCGATAAAACTTCGCCAGAAGAACCATCACGTCGCGGTCGTTTTCACCGTGATAAGCTAAGCAAAAGTTCATCATCGGCGCGGCCACAGGCGAACCATCGACGCGAAGTCCCTCCGCCAGCAAGCCGGCAATTCCTTCCACGAATCGATCGCGCCATCGCTGCATGTCGGAGCGCGACCTCGGTATGATAGGTAGAATACTTGAGCTCAGCAGCCGATAGGATGCATCTGGATAAATTGCGATAGCCCGCTCCACCGACTCCACGGCGGCCTCCGTCTCGCCGCGGGAGGCATATATGAGAGCTTTGCTGCAATGTGCTTCGGCACAGTCGGGCTTGAGCATCAATGCCCTGTCGTAGCTCTCCATGGCTGCAGTGTAGGACTGCGATAGCCGCAGGGCATTGCCCAGGTTGTTGTGCGCCTCGGCCAGATCGGGCGCCAATTCGATGGCGCGCTTATACTGTTTCACCGCCTTGTCGAGCCGGTCGAGCCCTTGATACACATTGCCGAGATTGACGAAGGCGCTGACCATAGTCGGCTGCAACTCGATGGCGCGGCGCAGCGTGATCTCCGCCTCCTTGAGCATTCCGAGCTTCTGCAACACCACGCCCAGATTGTTGTAGGCATCGACATAGGCGGGGTCGATCTCGATCGCGTCGTGATAATGCGCCATCCCGGCCTTAACATCGCCCGCCGCAACCGCAACCACCCCCGCATTCGTATGAAACATCGGCTCGAACGGCTTGACGGCGATCGCCTTCTCGATCTGCTTCAAGCCACCGGCGCTATCGCCTTGAGCGTGCAGGCAAAGCCCCAGCAGATGCAGGGCGTCGGCATGCTGTTCGTCGCAGGCCAGGACATATTGAAACAGGCGGGTCGCTTCGGCGTAGTTCCCGCGCTGCTGAAAATCCAGTGCCGCCCGCAGGGCTTCGATGATGTCAGCCATGGGGCGGCAGTTTACGTCGACATTTACCCGGTATGCTAGCCGCTGCTAAAGTCGCGCCATGAAACGGTTGGTCATCTTTGGAACGGGCCAGATCGGCCAGGTCGCGCATTACTATTTCACCGAAGACAGCGAGTACGATGTCATCGGTTTCACCGTCGATTCGGCCTTCATGGACGGCGACCAGATGATGGGCCTGCCCGTCACCGGCTTCGAGGAGGTGGAGCGGCGCTTCCCGCCCGATCAGTGCGACATGTTCCTTGCAATCGGCTACGGCAAGCTGAACCGTGCGCGGGAAGCGAAGCTCCGTGAGGCGCGCGCGAAGGGCTATCGCCTGGCGCATTATATCTCGAGCCGCGCCTGGGTATGGCGCGGATTCGAGCCAAAGGAAAACCTCTTCCTCCTGGAAAACAACACCATCCAGCCCTTTGCCACGGTTGGCGAAAACACGACGCTGTGGAGCGGCAACCATATCGGGCACCACAGCAGGATCGGCGCGAACGTCTTCATCGCGAGTCAGGCCGTCGTCTCGGGCGCCGTGACCGTCGGGGACAACTGCTTCATCGGCGTCAACGCGACGATAGCCGACAACCTGAGCGTCGGTGCGCGATGCGTCATCGGCGCCGGCGCGCTGCTGCTGCGCGACGCACCCGACGGCAGCGTCTACCCCGCGACGACCACCGAACGGTCGAAGGTGTCGAGCGACCGCCTGCGGGGCATCTGATGCGATGGCGCAAGCTTGGCCGGATTTTTGAAACGGCCGGCCAGCGATCGTGGATGCAGTCCCATACGTCGATGCCGTTCGCTCAAGGCCTTGGCGGCAATATCTTCCGGATCTGGTTCAGCCCGCGCGATGCGCGGAACCGTTCGCACCTGGCATGGATCGAGATCGACATCACACGGCCACAGACGGTTCGGCGTCTGGCTGAAGAGCCAACGCTCGCCCCGGGCGTGGATGGCGCCTTCGATGCGACCGGCGCGATGGGCTCGTGGCTCGTCCAGAACGGCGACGAATACCGACACTACTACATCGGCTGGAGCCGACCCGGACCGGAGCCGTATCATCTCGCAATCGGCCTTGCCCTCGGCCATGACCGCGGTACCGAATTCGCTCGGCGCGGACGCGACCCGGTTCTCGATCGCGGCGCGTCGGACCCGGTGATGGTATCGACACCGTGCGTCCTGCTGCGGGGCGCGGTGTGGCACATGTGGTACCTTTCCGTGACCGCATGGCCGGACCCGTCCCAGCCACCCCACTACGATCTGCGCCACGCCACCGGCGCCGACGGCATCGTCTGGCGGCCCGAGCCGATGCCGTGCATCGCGTTCGAGAACCCCACCGAGTGCGCCATCGCGCGGCCGTCGGTCATCTGCGACAAGGATCGCTGGCGCATGTGGTTCTGCCACCGCGGCCTGGATTACCCCTACCACATCGGCTACGCGGAATCGGCGGACGGCGTGACCTGGGGACGGCAGGATGCCCGTTCTGGAATCCATGCCTCCGATTCGGGATGGGACAGCGAGATGATCGCTTATCCCTTCGTGTTCGATCACGCGGGCGATCGTTACATGCTGTATGCCGGCAACGGCTATGGGCGCGGCGGCATGGGACTGGCGGTGCTGGAGCGGGACTGAAGCGGACCGTTCTCAACCATCGCCAAACATGCGGCGAATGTCCTCGGCGGTGGGAAAGCCTTCCACCAGCAATTCATCTCGCGGCCGATAGATGTAGGGATTGGGGAAATCGCGGGCGATGAAGGTGGGTTCGTCGAGATTGTTGTAGCGGAAGCTTGCCGCCCATCGCACGCCCGGCTGCCCCGACGGTCCCGTCCGATGCACCAGGAACATGGAGAAGATGACGAGATCGCCGGCCTCGACACTCAACGACACAAAGGCATCTTCCGCGATGTTGCCGGGCGCGACAGTCGTCCCGAAAGGGTGCGGCACGCTCGGCAGGAGCCCGAGGCGATGGCTGCCGGGTGCGACTTCCAGCGGGCTGCTCTGCGGATCGATCGGCATCAGCGGCACCCAGGCGACCAGCGCATCGAGGCTTCCCTGGACGCTGCGCCAATCCTGGTGCGGCGGCGTCCGGTGGTATCCTCCCGGGACCTTGAGATCGTCGGAGACGATATGCACGACCGGCCGCGTGGAGAGGACCGGGCGTGCGATTCCCAACGCGCGGAGCAATTCGAGAATCGCGTCGTCGACGCCGAGCCGATGCAGTGACGGGAGGTATTGCGTCAGCTTGGCGGCTGCGAGATAGCTCGGCATGGACCGGCGAAACAGGTCCGGCAGGGCGGAGTCGAATTGAACGCCATCCGCCGACGCGCCGGCAATGCCGTGACGCTCCGCCTGCAGCCGCAGCACGGCGCGGCATTCGGACAGGACCGATTGCAGCGCCTTCGGCGGCAGAACGCCGCGCGCGACGACGAAGCCGTCGCGGCGAAACGCTTGCTTCATCGCATCCTCCATCATGCCGGCGACTTTACGCCATAGGGTGTGCGCTTCCAATTCAATGTGTGCTATGTCAACCGCGAAAATGGGTTGGGTGCGTCCCGAGATGACGAAGCAAGATGACGGCTACCGGCAGATCATTGCGCACTACGAGGCGTGTCTGGAGCGTCATGGCGACTCGCATCTGGGCGTGGACTGGCCGAATGCGGCGGATGCCGAAACGCGATACCGCGTCATGCTCGAGTCGATCCGCCCGGGCGACCTTCCGGCGAGCCTGCTCGACTTCGGCTGCGGCGCTGGGCATCTCTTGGACTTCATGCAGCGCAACGGCCCGCAGGGTGTCGAGTATCGCGGCCTCGACGCATCCGCGAAATTCATTGGTCTCTGCCGACAAAAGTTTCCGGGCATCGCCTTTTATCATCGCGACATCCTCGAGAAGGGACAGCGGGTCGAGCCTGTCGACTATGTTGTCCTGAACGGCGTGCTGACGGAAAAGCGCGGCATGAGCCAGGGCGCGATGCTCGACTACATGGAAGCGCTGTTGGCAGCGGCGTGGCCCCTCGCCCGTAAAGGAATGGCGTTCAACGTCATGTCCACGCAGGTGGAATGGCAGCGCGACGATTTATTTCATGTGCCGTTCGACACGATGGCGCGTGTCGTCGGGGAACGGCTCGCGCGCCATTTCCGGTTCCGGCAGGATTACGGACTTTACGAGTACACGACCTATGTCTACCGCGAAGCCGGCCGCTGAGGACGGCAAATTTTGCCGGGCAAATAGGAAGCTTCTGCTAGGCAATAATTGCCGGGCCCAGGCCGATGGCAATCGAAGCGGGGGAATATACTAAAAATGGAAAATAATTCGACATCCGATCGACCATGTCGCATCGCGGCGATGACAATAAAAATATTTAATATCAATACACTAAGTTAATAACTACTCACATACCGTTAACCTTACATACAACCAATTGACGATTCTCGCCGTCTTTGAAGCCCTTCGTTCCTGGCATATCCATTGCATGATTTGAAAGGTCCGGATCGGGATCGCGCTTTCAGGGCTTTGACCGCCACGGAAGCGACGTCCTGACCGGCCAGGGAAGCGCCAGGCGACGAAATCGTCGCCTTGTCACGAAGGACCGCTCCCCGACGCGCGCACGCGCTTTCGATGCCAGAGTCGCCGCTGCGCGCGTTTCACCACCAGGAACCGGCAGAATACCGGTTCGGGAGGCAACGATGGACATACAACTCGTTCCGAAAACGGTCCTGGCGTCGACGCCGCAGGCGTCGACGCAGCCCGTGCCGGCGAACAGCGCCGACGCAAACGCAGCCAGCAAGCCCATTCTCGCCAGCGCCGGACACTCGGTGTCGGTCGTCGCCGAAGTGCGCGATTCGGTCGAGCGTCGGCAGGACCGGATTGGCCGCCAAGGCGACGAAGCCGCCACGGCACAACAGGTGATCGACAGCCTGCGCCTGACGAACCGCCGTACGCAGCTGGATTTCGATCGCGAGCTGGACACCGTGGTGCTTCAGGTCATCGACACCCGGACCGAGGAGGTGATCGAGACGATCCCTCCCGAAGAACTGATCCGCCAGCTCCGTGAAGCGATCCGCCCCGATGCGAATTCTAGCTTTGGCGACGGCGCGGGCGGCCTCGTGGTCGATAGATCGATCTGACACGTCGCGGATTGCCTGGGCCGGCCCTATAGACCGCCGAACGGGGAGGATTTTCCAGTATTTGTTTTGCCATGTCGGTCGCTGCCGGACGGTAATTTCTGCCTTGAGATGTCGAACCTTTTTTCCGTCCCAGCGGTAATTTATACCCCATCTTTCCGCTTTCCTCTTAGTTAAAATTATATATTTCAATGAGTTGATTGTTTGGCCTGACTGTTGCTGGTGATACGGCGCCATGATCAGTACACCGGTAACACGCGCTCTCGAAACGCTGCTTCCGCGACAAGGCGGACAGGCGCTGCGGGCCGCTGATCCTGCGGCCGCACCCGATTTCTCTGAATTGATCAATCGCCTTATCGCATCGACTTTCTCCGTAGCGGCATTGACCCCGGCGCCGGAATTCCACGCTGCGCCACCGGTGCAGCCCGATCGCGACCGGATCGAGCCGGAGCCGCGGGATGAGAGGGCCGACCGGCCCGAACAGAAAACATCCGACGCTGCGCCGAAGGCGCCGGACGAGACTGTCCCAGCAGCCGACGAACGCGACGACCGTCTGCCGCCGGAGACGCCCGCGTCGGCCCCGGCCCAGCCCACGGAAGCCAACGCCACGCCGACGACGCGCCTGCCTGTGCAGGCGTCTTCGCAACAGAGTGGCCCGGTCCCAGCTCCGATCGCCGCGCCTGCGCCGCAAGGCGCCGAGCGGCCGGCGGTCCAGGGCCCCCAGCCGCTCCTGCAAGCTAACGAGCCCGACGTACTGCCGCCCCAGCAGAAGCAGCCGGCGCCGCAGCAAGCCGCAGCGGGAACCGGCCTGCGGGCGCAGGCCGTTCCCGGCGAAGGGACGAACCAGCTGCCGCAGTTCGGGCACACCCTGTCCGGCCGCACCGCCGTGGTTGCGCAGGTGGAACCGGGCACCGCTGGCCTGCCGAAAGACGGCGGGCCGGCCGCGAAAGCCGGACCTGCGGAACAGGCCGCGGCCGCGCTGCTGGGCAACGCTCCCCAGGCGTCGCCGATTGCCGCGCAGCGTGCCAAAGGCCCGGCGAAGCTCGGCAACGCCGGCGGCAACAGCCAAAACGCGCAAGGCGCACAAGCGACCCAGCCGGCAGGTCAGACTGCGCCGCAAACCGCCGCTGCCGCTGCTCCGCCGCAGAACGGTTTCAACAATGTCCTCGCCGCGGCAGCGAACGGGTCAGGCCAAGCGGCAATCGCGCCTCAGGGCGCCCGAAGCGAGCCGTTCGCGCCCGCCGACATCGGTCAATCGGCCCCACATACGAATTTCCGCGGCGTCGACCCGGCCGTTGCGCCCAAGCCGCGCACGCCCATGCCGCCGCGCTTCGTCGCCAATCAGGTTGCCGTGCAGATCCAGAAATCGATCGGGCAAGGCAACGACCGGATCAGCATCCAGCTCAGGCCGGCCGAGCTCGGCAAGGTCGAAGTGCGGCTCGACGTCGGCAGCGATGGCCGCGTCACCGCCGTCATCACGGCGGACCGCGCCGACACGCTGGACCTGCTGCAACGGGATGCGCGCATCCTGCAGAATTCCTTGCAGGACGCAGGCCTCCGCGCCGACTCCAACAGTCTCAGTTTCGAACTGAAGGGCAACGGGCAGTCGTTCGCCGACGCGCATCAGGACAGCTCCGGCAAGGACGGTACCGACCCGGCGGGCGCTGACGGCTTGATCGCGGCGGACGCCGCGGCGACGGGCGCGCGGCCCGGCATCGTTACGAATGACCGCGTCGATATCCACGTCTGACAAGGGACCGCTTTGCGGATCGGGTAATGGAAATCAGCGACACCACATCGGCCGCCACGCAATCGAACAGCGCGTCATCGCTGTCGCAACTGTCGTCGAACCTGGACAACTTCCTGCTTATCCTCACCACGCAGCTCCAGCACCAGGATCCGCTGTCGCCGATGGATACGCACGAATTCACCAACCAGCTCGTACAGTTCGCGAGCGTCGAGCAGCAGATCGCGTCGAACCGCAATCTCGAATCGCTGATCTCCCTGCAGGAGACCGGCATCATGGTCGGCGCGGTCTCCTATATCGGCAAAGAGGTCGAGGTAACCGGCCAGACGAAGGCACTGAAGGACGGCAAGGCGGAATTCATCTACACGCTGCCGGAAGAGGCCAGCGCGGCGCTTCTCGCCGTCTATGACCAGAACGGAACCCAGGTGCTCTTCCAGCAAGCCGAAAAGGGCGCGGGCCGGCACGAATTCGTCTGGGACGGCAAGGACAGCAAGGGCAACACGATGCCGGACGGCGACTACACCATTCAGCTCGTTGCCGTGAATGCGGCTAACGAGGCTATCACCCCGACCTATACGATCTCCGGCACGGTCGCGGGCGTCGGTATGAAAGGCGGCGTGGCGACGCTCACCATCGATGGCAGAGACGTGCCGCTGTCGAGTGTCGTGCGCGTCGTCGAACCAAATGGGGAGTCGAGCTGAGCGAAACGCGGAAGGCCAGCTCGGACAACGATGGGACTCTCGGAGTCCTTAAAGACAAAGGGTAGCAAACGATGAGTATCTTCGGCGGAATGCGATCGGCCGTTACGGGCCTGGCGGCGCAAAGCCAGGCGCTCGGCATGATTGCCGACAACATAGCCAACGTCAGCACGGTCGGCTACAAACGAACATCCGCGCAATTCTCCACGCTGGTGACCGTGCAATCGACGCAAAGGTCGCATTCGCCGGGCGGCGTGGCCAGCAACGTGCTGCGCGGCATCGACCAGCAGGGACTGCTCGAAGCCTCCACCTCTTCGACCGACATCGCCATCTCCGGCGACGGTTTCTTCGTCGTCAACGACAGGGCGGACGGCTCCGGCAACGTATACTTCACCCGTGCCGGCTCCTTCCGGCCCGACAAGGACGGCAACCTCGTCAACACCGCCGGCTACTACCTGACGGGCTGGCCGGTGACGAACGGCGTGGTTGCGCAGACCAACGTGCTGAGCGCCTTCGACGTCATCAACGTCGGCAATCTGACGGCGCAGCCCCAGGAAACAACGCTCATCAACGTGGGCGCCAACCTCAGTGCTGAAGCGGTGTCGACGGACACGTACGACCTTGCGGCCCAGGTCTTCGACCAGCAGGGCGTATCGCATACCATGACGATGACCTTCACGAAGACGGCAAATCCTCGCGAGTGGACGATTACGGGGACCCTGGCGAGCGGCCTTTTCGACGACGGCCTCGCTGGTGTAGCGAGCGCGACGCTCGGCACCGTCACCTTCAATGCCGACGGCACGCTTGGCGCCGTCGCGGCGAACGCCGGGATAACGACTCTCGTCGGCGACGACCTGGTTTTCACAGGCGACTATGACAGCAACACCGCTACGGCAACCGACCAGGTCGCGGTGACCCTGGACCTCGGGACGCTGGCCACGGCGAACGGCCTGACCAACTTCGCCGGCGCCAATACGCCGAAATTCGTCGACCAGGACGGCCGTCAGTTCGGCTCGCTCACCGGCGTGACGATCGCGGAAGACGGTACCGTGACCGTCCAGTTCGACAACGGCCTGTCCCGGGACGTCTATCAGGTACCGCTCGTCACCTTCAACAACCCCAACGGGTTGGCCGAGAAATCGGGCAACGTCTTCCTGGAGACGACATTCTCGGGCACCCCGACCGCCCATGCCGCCAGCAGCGGCGGCGCCGGCGTCATCGCCCCCTCGGCGCTGGAATCCTCCACCGTAGACATCGCCGACGAGTTCACCCGCATGATCGTCACCCAGCGGGCATTTTCGGCAAATACCCGGGTCATCACGACCGCCGACGAAATGCTCGACGAACTGGTGCGGATCGTCCGGTAACCGCTGCGGGGCCTACGCCCCTTCCCGACCCGCGCACGGCCACCCCAACGGCCCGGCAGCACGCCGGGCCGTCGGCTTTTGGGTAGCCCGTAGAACTTTGATACTAATATTGTTTTTAATTCCTAACCCCTGTGGACGGGGGGCTTAGCCTTAGCCATTTGTTAAATATTGCCGCGTATAGCTAAGGACCAATCGTACAGGATCATTCGGCAAGTCGGTTTGATGAGGGAAGCCGCGGAAATGGGTAATCATGCCATCGTCGGCCCCGACGGACGGGCGATGACGCTGAATGATTTGCCCCCGCCAAATACAACCAGGTGGGTTGTACGTCGCAAAGCCCAGGTGGTTTTCGGCGTGCAAGCCGGCCTTATTTCGCTCGAGGATGCGCTCCGCCGCTATAACCTTACGGCGGAGGAATATGCGTCCTGGGAACGCTTGATCGAGCGGCACGGCATCCGCGGCCTCCGCGTAACGCGGCTCAAGGAATACCGTCAGAACGGCCGGATGGAAACACGTTCCGGCTGACCGCCGCCGAGCGGTTAAGGACTCCCGCGGTACGGCGATGCGCGGCGCGGTATTCGCCAAGGAGAATCGTCAATCCTGTTGCGATTCTAGTTCCCCCAAAGCGCCTATTTCTTATATTCGCAGATTAGGCTATCGATTCTAACTGATTCAATTGAATCTATTTTTTGGACTCGGCAAATTTTGCCGAGTTTTATCTTCTTTTTTATTCTCGATTCGTTTAGATTCACCTTCAACATGGTCCGGGAATTGCTGCGAGCCGTTCGTACTGGCGTTGGGGTGGCCCAACGGTTCGACAGTCGGTTCGAGGGCCCATGGGGGATGGGCGCTGGCCGCAGGCGCCCGCATAGAGGTGGGACAGCGTGAACACGTTTCTCGACACAATCCGCAATCTGGGTGTCGCGCGCCTTGCCGCGGCAGCAGGGATGACGATCGGCCTGATCGTGTTCTTTGTCTTCCTGGCGACGCGACTGTCGACCTCGCAACTTGCCCTGCTGTTCGACGACCTCAACCCGGAGGACAGCGCGCGGATCGTCCGCCAGTTGGAGTCGATGGCGGTCCCGCACGAGCTCGCCGCCAATAAGAGGCAGGTTCGCGTTCCCTCCGATCAGGTCGCCCGTCTCCGCCTCGCGCTCGCCGAGCAAGGCCTGCCGCAGGACGGGTCGATCGGCTATGAAATCTTCGACCGCGACCAGACGCTCGGCACGTCAAGCTTCATACAGAACATCAACCACGTCCGCGCGCTCGAGGGCGAGCTCGCCCGGACGATCGCGACCATCTCGTCGGTCCGCGCCGCACGGGTCCATCTGGTCCTGCCGCGCCGCGAGGTATTCAGCCGCCAGCGGATGGATGCGAGCGCCTCGATCGTCCTGAAAATGCGCGGGTCGACCCGGCTGGATCGCGGTCAGGTACAGGGCGTCCGGCATCTCGTAGCCACCGCCGTGCCGAACCTGAAACCGGAGCATGTATCGATCATCGACGACCGGGGAACCCTCCTCGCACGCGGCGGCGACGCCGGCGAGGGGGAAATGTCGGCAATGAATGTGGAGGAACAGCGGGTCGCTTTCGAAGGCCGCCTGACACGGGCGCTTGAGCAGCTTCTCGAGCCGAGCCTGGGCTTCGGCAACGTACGGACCGAGGTCAACGCCGATATGGACTTCGACCGGATCGTCACGAACCAGGAAATCTTCGATCCCGAAGGTCAGGTCGTGCGGTCGACCCAGTCCATATCCGAAGCCAACCAGAACCGGGAAAGCGACGCCGGCGCGGTGAGCGTCGGGCAGAGCCTGCCGAACCCTCCGGCCGCGGACAACGAGGCAGGATCGCAGTCGGCCTCGAACCGCACCGAGGAAGCGGTCAATTTCGAGATCTCGAAAACTATCCGCAAACATATCCGCGAAGGCGGCAACATCCGGCGGCTGTCGGTCGCGGTCCTCGTCAACGACCGGGTCGCAACCAACGCCGCGGGCGAAGTGACCTACGCGGCGAGAAGCGCCGAGGAGCTCGCCAACATCGATAAGCTCGTGAAATCCGCCATGGGGTTCGACCAGAAGCGCGGCGACGCGGTGCAGATCGTCAATATGCGCTTCGCCGAAGTGCCGGGAATGGTCGGCGGCGTCGACGATCCGCTGTTCCTGGGCTTCTCGACCGCCGACCTTCGCCGCATCGTCGAAGTGCTCATCCTCGCCGTCGTCGGCGTTCTGATCATTCTCCTGGTCGTGCGGCCGCTCATCGCCAAGATCTTCGAGACGGCGCCCGGGCAGCTGGCCACGGCCGCCGTCGGCGCCGATTCCCAGCCTGCCCTGCTGACAAATCAAAGTGGCATCGCCGGGGCGCTTCCCGGACCTGGCGGGCAGCGAATGGGCGCCGCCGGCGCTGGCGGCGTCTCTGCGATGGAAAGCATCGCGGACGCCATGCTCGACATCGCGCAAGTCGAAGGCCGTGTCCAGGCTTCCGCGGTCCGCAAGATCGGCGACATCATCGAGAAGCACCCAGAGGAGGCTGTCTCGATCATTCGGAGTTGGATGTATCAGGATCAGACGTAAGGCCCGGAGATGCGCGTACGCGATGATTACCGTTCACTAAACGGCACCGAAAAAGCGGCGATACTACTGCTGTCGCTCGGCGAAGAGAATGTGAGCCGGGTGTTCGACCACATGGACGAGGACGAGATCCGCGAGCTCTCCTCCACCATGGCGCAGCTCGGCACCGTGAGCTCCAATCTCGTCGAGCGCCTGTTCACCGAATTCGGCGAGCGGCTGTCGTCGACCGGCTCGCTGGTCGGCACCTTCGAGAGCACCGAGCGGCTTCTCACCAAGGTGCTCGGCGAGGAGCGGGTCTCCCTGATCATGGACGAGATCCGCGGCCCGGCGGGTCGCACCATGTGGGACAAGCTCGCCAACGTTAACGAAGTGGTGCTGGCGAACTACCTCAAGAACGAATATCCGCAGACCGTCGCGGTCGTCCTGTCGAAGATCAAGCCCGACCACGCCTCGCGCGTCCTCGCCAACCTGCCGGAAAATTTCGCGATGGAAGTGATCATGCGGATGCTGCGCATGGAGGCGGTGCAGAAGGAAGTCATCGACGACGTGGAGCGCACTTTGCGTAACGAGTTCATGTCCAACCTGGCGCGCTCGCAGGGCCGCGACGCTCACGAGATGATGGCGGAGATCTTCAATAACCTCGACCGCTCGACGGAAGACCGCTTCCTGCAGATGCTGGAGGACCGCAACCGCGATGCCGCGGAGCGGATCAAGCAGCTGATGTTCACCTTCGAGGACCTGGCGAAGATCGATTCCGCCGGCATTCAGACGCTGCTGCGCGCCGTCGACAAGGATAAGCTCTCGATCGCGCTGAAAGGCGCATCGGAAGCCGTTCGCGATCTTTTCTTCGGCAACATGTCCGAGCGCGCCGCCAAGATCCTGCGCGAGGACATGGAGGCGATGGGCCCTGTCCGCCTGCGCGACGTCGAGGAAGCGCAGGTCGAAATGGTCGTTATCGCCAAGGACCTTGCCGCCAAGGGCGAGATCACCATCGCCGAGGGCGATGGCGAAGACGAGCTCGTCTACTGACCGCCGCATAGCCCGTGAGACCAGACGCGTAACGTGGAGAGCATTGCAACGATGGCCAAGCCGCAGGCGGAGGCACGCCGGTTCCTCTTCGACCATTCCTTCGACGCGCCGAAGAAAGCCGCGAAAAAGCTGAAGCCGGAAGACGAAAAGCCGCCCGAGCCGACCTTCAGCAGCGCCCAGATGGAAGCCGCGCGTCAGGAGAGTTACGAGCAGGGCCGTCTCGCGGGCGCGGCGGAAGCGGCGTCGGGCGCGGACGCCGAGACCGCACGCCTCGTCGCCGAGATCGCCGCGCAGTTGCCTGGCATCGACGTTGCCCAGGCCGAGGCGAACGAAGGGCTGATGCGCGACGGCGCGGCGCTGGCGGCGGCGATCATGCGGAAGATTTTGCCGGGCTACATCGCCCGAAACGGCCTGGATGAGATCGACGCGTTGCTCGAGCAGTGCATGCGTACCCTGATCGACGAGCCGAAGATCGTCGTCCGCGTGAGCGCACAGCATGCTGAAGAGGTTTCCGCACGCCTTGGCGCCGCGGCGGCGGCCGGCCGTTTCGCGGGCCGCTTCATGGTGGAAGGCGACGGCGACATGGGACCGTCCGACTGCCACGTTTCCTGGCAGGGCGGCGGCCTCGAGCGCAAGGCGGACGAAATCTGGCGACAGGTGGACGGTGCGGTGGAGGCCTATCTGGCGACCCGCCCGGCCACCGCGTCTGCGAATACAGACGAAAGTCCGGTCGCGGGAGCGAACCCGGATGAGACGGGCACGCCTGCTGAGGCACTCGAAACATCGGAGGAGCGATAGATGGCCGAGGAAGAAAACCTGGAACTGGACGAGCTGGAGTCGTCGGCAGGGACGGGAGCAGCCGGCGGCGCTCCAGTAATGGACGACGAGGTGGGCCGGCCGCATAGCGCCAGCGACCTGGAAGCGGTCTACGACATTCCGGTTCAGGTCTCGGCCGTGCTCGGCAAGGCGACGATGCAGGTGAACCAGCTGCTGAAGCTGGGCCGCGGCGCCGTCGTCGAGCTCGACCGCAAAGTCGGCGAAGCAATCGACATATACGTCAACAATCGCCTCGTCGCCCGCGGCGAGGTCGTCGTCGTGGAGGACAAGCTGGGCGTGACGATGACCGAAATCATCAAGTCCGACCGCACCAGCTGACGCGCTGCGGCAACAACGATACGGCACGAAGATCATGGCATTTGGCACAGACTCCGCCCGACGGCTCCGCGCCCGCGGCTCGTTGCGCAAGCCGCCGCCGTCGATGTCGCTGGATATCGCAACGGTCATCGGCATTTCGGCGGCGTTCATCCTCATCGCATCGGCGATCCTGTTGGGCGGCCGGCCCGGGGCATTCATCGACCTGCCCGCGATTTTCATCGTGTTCGGCGGCACGTTCGGCGTGACCGTCGCCTGCTTTTCGGTGGGCGATATCGCCGCCGGCTTCCGCGTCGTCGGGCAGACGGTCTTTCGCACCGCGCAGGACCCGATCGAGGTGGCGCGCCACCTGATGCAGCTGTCCGATGCCGCGCGGCGCAAGGGGCACCTGTCGCTCCAGGACTACCTGCCGGACCTGATCGATACCGGACTCTTGTATCGCGGCGTCGCGATGGTGGTGGACGGCAGCGAGCCGCCCGAAGTGGAACGAATTATGCAGAGCGAGCTGCAGGCGCTGACCAATCGCCAGGTGCGCACCGTCGACATCCTGCGCAAGGCGGCGGAGATTTCACCGGCGATGGGGCTCATCGGCACCCTTGTGGGGCTCGTGCAGATGCTCGGAAACCTGGAGGACCCGTCGACCATCGGACCGAGCATGGCGGTCGCTCTGCTGACGACCTTCTACGGCGCGGTGCTGGCAAACCTCGTCTTCACGCCGCTTGCCGCAAAGCTGGAACGAAACGCCTACGAAGATGCGCTGATCAACGAAATGCATGTCATGGCGGCCGGCTCGATCGCCCGCCAAGAGAACCCGCGCCGGCTGGAGATGCTGCTGAACACAGTGCTCCCGCCGGAAAACAAGATCGTCTATTTCCAATGATCGTCGGCCGGCCCCCGGCACGGGGGTGCGAACGGCAAAAAATGGGGAACGGAAAACGAGTATGAGACTCTTGATCGTAGGGGATTTAGAAGGGCACATCACGACGGCCGGTAAGATCGCCATCTCGCGCGGCGCCAAGGTCAGCCACGTGAATACCGTCGACGACGCCCTCATCGCGCTGCGCTCGGGTCGCGGCGCCGACCTGCTGATGATCGACGTGAAGCTGAATATCGCGAATCTCGTCGAGCAGCTCGCCTCCGAACGCATCAGCATCCCCGTCGTCGCCTGCGGCATCGGCACCGACGCCAACGCCGCCGTCGCGAGCATCAAGGCCGGCGCCAAGGAATACATCCCGCTGCCGCCGGATGCCGAGTTGATCGCCGCCGTGCTCGAAGCCGTGGCGGAAGAGAGCAGCACGATCGTCCACAAGGACCCGGCGATGAAGGCCGTCCTCACCCTTGCCGACCGGGTGGCGCCTTCGGACGCCTCGGTGCTGATCACCGGCGAGTCCGGCACGGGCAAGGAGCTGATGGCGCGCCACATTCACAACAAGAGCAAGCGCGCGTCGCGCCAGTTCGTCGCCGTAAATTGCGCGGCAATCCCCGAAAACCTATTGGAATCGGAGCTGTTCGGACACGAGAAGGGCTCCTTCACCGGCGCGGTCGCGCGCCGTATCGGCAAGTTCGAAGAGGCCAATGGCGGCACCCTGCTGCTCGACGAGATCAGCGAGATGCATCCGCGCCTGCAGGCCAAGCTGCTGCGTGCGATCCAGGAGCGTGAGATCGATCGCGTCGGCGGAGCGCACCCGATTGCCGTCGACGTGCGCATCCTGGCAACGTCGAATCGCAACCTCGAAGAGACGGTCAAGAGCGGCGAGTTCCGGGAAGACCTGTTCTTCCGCCTCAACGTCGTGAACGTCATGCTGCCGCCACTGCGCAACAGGCCGGCCGACATCATGATCCTGGCGGGCTTCTTCTCCAAGAAATACGCCAAGGCCAACGGGGTCGACGAGCGCCCCTTCACGCCCGAAGCGGTGAGCCGCCTCAAGAGCCACGGCTGGCGCGGCAATGTGCGCGAGCTGGAAAACGCCATCCACCGGGCGATCCTGCTCGCCCAGGGCGACGAGATCGACACGGATGCCATTATGCTCAACCTGGGCGGCAATCTCGCTCAGGCCGACGCCCCGCACGAATCGGAAAGCGCGGGCGGCGGCGCGATGGTCGGCAAGACCGTGGCCGAGGTCGAGCGCGACCTCATCATCGAGACGCTCCACCATTGTCTCGGCAACAGGACCCATGCGGCGAACATCCTTGGCATCTCAATCCGCACCTTGCGCAACAAGCTCAAGCAATACACCCAGGAAGGCATCCCGGTACCGATGCCGGGCGAGATCTGAGGCATTGAGGTCTTGATCGCGACGGGGCGAAAGCGACACGATGACCGACGTCACGACGGATCCTAGGACGGAAGCCGCGGAGCCTTCCCAGGCTCAACGCGGCTTCGCGTTCAAGCTTCCGGGGATCGACCTGCTGAAGGACCGCGGCGACATCGCGCTCGCCGTCGGCATGATCTGCATCCTCGTCGTGCTGCTGCTGCCGATGCCGACATGGATGCTGGATTTCAGCCTCGCGCTCTCGATCACCTTTTCGGTTATCATCCTGATGACCGTCCTGTTCATCCGCGCGCCGCTCGAGCTGAACTCGTTCCCAACGATCCTGCTGGTTGCGACGATGTTGCGCCTCGCGCTCAACCTGGCGTCGACTCGGCTGATCCTCGCCGACGGCTATCAGGGCACTGCCGCCGCCGGCCATGTCATCGAGGCCTTCGGAAATTTCGTCGTCGGCGGCAATTACGTCATCGGCATCATCGTTTTCGCGATCCTCGTCATCGTCAATTTCGTCGTGATCACCAAGGGCGCCGGACGCATCGCCGAGGTCGGCGCGCGGTTCAGCCTGGATGCGATGCCCGGCAAGCAGATGGCGATCGACGCGGATCTCTCCGCCGGCCTGACCAACGAGGAGCAGGCCCGCGAGCGCCGGGCCAAGCTGGAAGACGAAAATAATTTCTACGGCGCGATGGACGGCGCCTCGAAGTTCGTGCGCGGCGACGCGATCGCGGGGCTGCTGATCACTTTCATCAATATTATCGGCGGCATCATCATCGGTATCGTCCAGCAGGACATGAGGCTGTCGGACGCGGTTCAGACCTACACCCTGCTGACCGTCGGCGACGGCCTCGTTACGCAGATTCCCGCGCTGATCGTCTCGACGGCGGCCGGCATGCTGGTGACGAAATCCGGCACCCAGGCGGCGGGCGAGCAAGCCGCGCTGAAGCAGCTCGGCGCCTATCCGATGGCGCTCGGTATGGCAACCGTCATGCTGGTCGCCATCGCCCTGCTGCCCGGCATTCCTATGGTGCCGTTCTTACTGCTCGCCGGCATCACCGGCGGCTTCGCCTATTCGAGCTATCGCCGCGACGCCAAGGCCGAGACCGACAAGCGCGACGCCCAGGCAGCCGAAGAGGCGGCGGTGCCGGTCGCCGAAGAGCCGATCGCCTCGGCGCTCCAGATCGACAGCATCCGGCTCGAGCTCGGCTATGGCCTGCTGTCGCTCATCAACAATCCGCAGGAGCGGCGCCTTACCGACCAGATCAAGGCGCTGCGCCGGCAGCTCGCCGTGGAGATGGGCTTCGTCATGCCGGCTGTCCGCATCCAGGATAATCTGCAGCTTCCGCCCAACCAATATACCATTCGGATCAAAGAGATAGAAGCCGGCAGCGGCGAGCTTCGCCCGAACCTGCTGCTTGTCATGGACCCGCGGGGCGAGGCAATCACGCTGCCGGGCCAGGCGACCACGGAACCGACATTTGGCCTCCCGGCGACGTGGATCAACGATCGCAGCCGCGAGGAAGCCATGTTCCGCGGCTATACGGTCGTCGACGCGCCCACGGTCGTAACGACCCATCTGACCGAGCTGATCCGTGACAACATGGCGGAGCTGCTCTCCTATGCGGAAACGCAAAAGCTGCTGGACGACCTGGATAAGGCACAGCAGAAGCTGGTCGCCGACCTGATCCCAAGCCAGATCTCCCTCGGTGGCGTCCAGCGCGTTCTGCAGAACCTGCTGGCCGAGCGCGTCTCCATCCGCGACCTGCCGACGATCCTCGAAGGCGTGTCGGAAGCTGCTGCGTTTACCAGAAATTTAACGTTGATCACCGAGCATGTACGGGCACGCCTGGCACGCCAGCTCTCGGACGCAGCGGCCAACGGAGTCGGGATCGTTCCCCTGGTCACCCTGTCGCCGGAGTGGGAGCAGGCCTTCGCCGAGTCCATCGTCGGACAAGGCGACGAGCGCCAGCTCGCCATGGCGCCGAGCAGACTGCAGCAGTTCATCGCCTCGATTCGCAGCACCTTCGAAAAGCAGGCGATGCAGGGCGAAACGCCGGTCCTCCTGGTCAGCCCCGGCATCCGCCCCTTCGTCCGCTCCGTGGTCGAGCGATTCCGGCCGATCACCGTAGTGATGTCACAGAACGAGATCCATCCGAAGGCGAAGATCAAGACGCTGGGTCATATCTGATGAAGCAAACAAAGAAGCCGGGTTCGTATGCGCCTTAAGACACTCCATGCGCCGACGATGGTCGAAGCCATGAGGCTCGTGCGCGAGGAGCTCGGCGACAACGCGATCATCGTTTCGACCAACGAAAGCGCACGCGACGGCGTGCGCATCACCGCGGCCGTCGAGACGCCGGAGCCGGAGCTCGATTTCCGGGCCGACAGTGCCGACAGCGCCGTCGTCGAGCGGATCAGCAACGCGCTCGACGGCCACTGCGTCCCGCGCCCCCTTGCCGACAAGATCGTCGGCATCGCCGCGGACCTGGCCGCAACGGATACGTTACAGACGCTGGCGGGCGCGCTCGATATGACGTTCAAGTTCAGCCCCGTGACGCATGCCACGGTCCGCCGACCGATCCTGATCTACGGTCCGCCGGGCGCCGGCAAGACCTCGGCCGCGGCAAAGCTTGCCGCCCGCGCCGTCGTCGAGGGCGCACGGGTCGCGATGGTCACGACCGACACTGTCCGTGCCGGCGCGCTGCAGCAGCTGGAGATTTACGGCAAGCGCCTCAACGTGCCGGTGAAGACGGCGCAGGAGCCCGACGAGCTGTCGCGGATTCTCGCCGGGCTCAGCGGTCACTTCGTGCTGATCGACACGACCAGCGTGAACCCGTACGTGGCGCAGGACATGGCCCGCCTTCGCCAAGTCGCGGAGGCCGCCGAAACCGAGGGGCTGCTCGTCATGAGCGCCGGCCGGGAACCGCTCGAAGCACGCGACATGGCTGCCGAGTTCCGCAAGATCGGCCCGACGCGCATGCTGGTGACCGGGCTCGATATGAGCCGGCGCCTTGGCAGCATCCTCTCCGCACTCGGCGCCAGTGGCGCCGCCTTCGCGGAGATCAGCGCGATGCCCGATATCGTCGACGGACTGCGCCCTGTCAGCGCAGTGATGCTGGCGCGGCTGCTGCTGGAAATATCGAACCTGCGCGAGACCGACACCGAAAGCGAGCCGCCGCGGTTCCATCAGGCGCGCCAATCAACAGGTTGGAAATAGCATGTCGACAGAAGCAGCGATCAATGTCTCCCAGCTGCCCCTCATGGGGCGGAACGTGGTCACGATCGCGTCCGGAAAGGGCGGCGTCGGCAAGACCTGGCTGGCCATCACGCTTGCCCACGTCCTCGCCAAGGCCGGACACCGGACGCTGCTGTTCGACGGTGACCTCGGGCTGGCGAATGTGGATATCCAGCTCGGACTGATGCCGAAGCGGGACCTGGCATCGGTGATTGCCGGCAAGCTCACGCTCGAGCAAAGCGTCATCGACGTCACGGAGGTCGGCTTCTCCGTCATTGCCGGGCGATCGGGCTCGGGCAGCCTGGCGCTGCTGCCGCAGCCGCGGCTCATCGCGCTGCGCGAGCAGCTGCTTCTGCTCGCATCCTCCTACGACAATGTCGTGATCGACATGGGCGCCGGGGTCGACCGGACCGTACAGACACTGCCGCCGCCGCGCGGCGTGTGCCTGGTCGTAACGACAGACGAGCCGACGGCGCTGACCGACGCGTACGCCTTCATCAAGCTGACCATCGCCGACCGCCCGAACACCGATATCCGGGTCGTGATCAACCTAGCGCAAACCCACGGCGCGGGACAGAAGACCTATGAAACCCTCGTCAAGGCGTGCCGGAGCTTTCTCAAGTTCGAGCCGCCGCTGGCCGGCATCGTTCGCCGCGATAGCAAGGTGCGCCAGTGTATCCAGCAGCAGAAGCCGCTGCTGATGCTGTATCCGAACTGCGACGCGGCGACCGACGTGGAGCGGCTGGCCCGCGGCCTCATAAGCCCGTCATGAGCGCAACCGTTCCCCCGCCTCTGCCGCCGACGGCGGCCGCTGCCGCGACGCCGGCAACGGCGGCAGCCCGGGGAACGGTCCTGACCTTGCCCGCCAACGCGTCCCTCGCTCAGGGCCAGGCCCTGGCGGCTCAGGTCGTCTCCAGCAGCGCCGGCCAGCTCGTCCTTACGACCCAGCTTGGCCGCGTCACCGTACAGTCGACCGCGCAGTTCACACCTGGGACGGCCATCCTCCTGCAAGTTCAGTCGGTCGGCGAGACGACGCAGGTTTCCTTGCACCTGCAGCA